>Ga0105245_10000095_pt1 | contig 85212 bp, 79 predicted proteins | sample KBSM54metaG_FD_81523 | JGI IMG/M metagenome (GOLD analysis project Ga0105245, IMG submission 81523) | Miscanthus rhizosphere microbial communities from Kellogg Biological Station, Michigan, USA - KBS M5-4 metaG | ecosystem: Host-associated > Plants > Roots > Rhizosphere > Soil | place... | reverse complement strand
CCTCGGCGTACTCGTCGTCGTCACGCTCGTCCTGATCGTGCTCGCGCGCCGCTCGCTGCGCGAGTTCGACGGCCATGTCCGGGCGAGCAGCCTCGCGCTCGCGGAGCTGCTGGCGCAGCCGAACGCGGACCCCGCGGTTCCCGCAGTCGAGACGATCTTGCCGGGTTTCGCTGGGACGACGACGTTCGCGATCGCCGCAGGCTCGCCGGCGGTCGGACGCACGCTGCGCGAGCTCGATCTACGTGCGCGCACCGGGGCAACCGTGCTCGCGATCCTGCGCGATGGCGCGGGCGTTCCGACCCCATCGCCGGACGAGGTGTTGCGCCTCGCGGACGTGCTCGTCCTCGCCGGTTCGGAGCAAGCCATCGCTGCGGTGAGTCGTCAGCTGGCCAGCTAGCAGTTGCGGGCATACAGTTCCGCGCATGAAGTCGACATCCCTGTTGCTCGTTGCGCTGCTCGCGTTCACCGCTTGCAAGAAGAAGGAAGAACCGAAGCCCGCGCCGCCACCGCCGGTCGCGACCGCGCCCGCGGATGCCGCCATCGATGCGGGGATGACCGACGCCGAGAAGCTCGCGAAGGGCATGGCCGATGCCGATGCCGACGCCGCGAAGGAAGCCGCGCGGTGGACGCCGGAGCTGACGAAGGCCGTCGTCACCGTGCGCGATCAGAAGGCCAAGGACACGGCGACCGCGCTGACCGCGATCCTCGCGAGCCCGCATCGGATGCCGGGCAACAAGGAGCGCGATGGCGCGCGCCATCCGGTCGAGACCCTCACGTTCTTCGGTCTCCAGCCGACGCAGACCGTGGTCGAGATCGATCCTGGCGCCGGTTGGTACACCGAGATCCTCGCACCGTTCCTCGCGGATCACGGCAAGCTCGTCGTCGCGGGACCCGATGCGAAGGAGCCGACCGGCAAGCAATCGACGGTCGGTGGCCATCGCCTCGACCTCATGCTCGCGAAGTCGCCGGAGCTCTACGGCAAGGTCCAGCGCGTCAGCATCGTCAACGCGGACTCGATCAAGCTCGGTCCGGCGAACAGCGCGGACCTCGTCCTCGTGATGCGAATGATGCACGACTGGCAGCGCGACGGAGAGCTCGGCAAGTACCTCGCAGCGATCCACGACGTCCTGAAGCCCGGCGGCACGCTCGGCGTCGAAGCGCATCGCGCCGTCGCGGGCACGAAAGGCGAGGACACGGCGAAGTCGGGCTACCTCGATCAGCAGTGGTTGATCGATCAGATCACGGCGGCGGGTTTCGAGCTCGCGGGAAAATCCGAGATCAACGCGAACCCGAAAGATACGAAGGACTATCCGAAGGGCGTGTGGACGTTGCCGCCGAGCTATCGCGAAGGTGACAAGGACAAGGCGAAGTACGAAGCGATCGGAGAGAGCGATCGGATGACGCTGCGGTTTACGAAGAAGAAGTGACCTCAGCGGTGAACGGTAACCATCGTATGGATCCCTACGCCGTCGACATCGTTTTGGTTGCGACGTGCGGCGAAGACTTCGAGTGACGCACATGTAAGCGAGCGGATCTCGCTTTCGTCTAGCGAGACGTACATTGCACGCGACGTTTGTGCCTCCTAGGATGCGCCGCAATGGCGACGCTGCAGCAGCTCGGTAGGTACACGATCCTCAAGCACCTCGCGTCGGGCGGAATGGCAGATGTTTTGCTGGGCCGCTCGGAAGGCATCGAAGGCTTCGCACGCCACGTCGTGCTGAAGCGCATCAAGCCCGAGCTCGCGAGCGATCGCCGCTTCATCGAGATGTTCCTGGACGAAGCGCGACTCGCGGCGACGCTGCACCATCAGAACGTCGTCCAGGTCCACGACATCGGCGAGGACGCGGGCGAGTACTTTTTCGCGATGGAGTATCTGCATGGCGAAGACCTCCGCAAGTTGCTCGGCACGGTCGCGAAGCAGAAGCAGAGCATCCCGCTGCAGCACGTGATCGCGTTCGTGTCGGCGGCGGCTGCCGGCTTGCACTACGCGCACGAGCGGCGCGCGAGCGACAAGAAGAAGCTCGAGATCGTCCATCGCGACGTGACGCCTTCGAACATCTTCGTTGGCTACGACGGTTCGGTGAAGCTGGTCGACTTCGGCATCGCGAAGGCGACGATGCGCTCTTCCGATACCCGCGCGGGCACGCTCAAGGGCAAGACCTCGTATATGTCGCCGGAGCAGTGCAGGGGCGAAGCGACGATCGATCGCCGCAGCGACATCTATTCGCTCGGCGTCGTCCTGTACGAGCTGGCGACCACCACCCGTCTGTTCAAGGGCGACAGCGAGTACCTGATCATGGATGCGATCGTGAACGGCAAGGTGCCGTTGCCGCGCGTTCGTCGCCCGGATCTTCCGAACGATCTGTCGTCGATCATCATGCGCGCGCTTTCGGTCGATCGCGAGCGCCGGTTCCAGACCGCCGATCAGATGCGCCAGGCGCTCGATCAGTTCGCGATCGACGCGAACCTCACGACGTCGACGTCGGGCATCGCGTCTTACATGAAGAAGCAGTTCGGCGAGAAGCCAGAGCCGTGGCTCGAGACGGCGCAAGTCGAACGCGTTTCGCGGCAGAGCTGGAACGATCTGCGGGCCAGCCAAGATCAGATCGGGCACGAGCAGCCGACGCGCTCGCGCCACAAGCCGACCGCGCCACCGCCGATCAGCGAGCAGCGCGTCAAGGCGAGCTCTTCCAACGCGGGCGACAGCCGCACGATCACGCCGATGGCGTGGGAGCCGCGCACCGCAGCTCCGGTCGCCGCGCACGCGAGCGATCTCCAGCGGCTCAAGAAGCCCTTGATGATCGGCGTACCGATCGTGGTCGTACTCGGCACCATCGCGGTGTGGCCCCGCGGAAAGGCCAAGCCCGAGGTAGCGAGCGCGATCGCGACGCACGACGCCGTGAAGAGCGCGCCGATCGCGGCACCCGCGCCGGTGCAACCACCGAAGGTCGAGCAGCAGGAACCCGTGGCGCCGCCACCGATCGTCCACCCCCCAGCGGTCGGCGAATCGGAGGCGAGACTCTCGCAGCGCAAATCGCCCGTGCGCACCGCCGTGGCGGCGCCCGCGCAGGTCGCGCCGCGTGCGAAGCCGGTTGCGGTCGCGGTGGCAGAGACGCCCGTGACGAAGGAAGCCGCGAAGCCCGAGGCACCTGCACCGGTTGCCGCGCCGCCGGTCGCACCTGCGATCGTCGCCGCGCCGGCGCCAGCGGCGGCTCCGGCTGCGCCGCCCGCGCCGACCATGTTCGAACCGACCGTGATGCAGCTGTCGCCTGCGACGGTGACGCTGATCGCTCGCGATCACGCCGCGCAGCTCCAGAAGTGCGAGGGCTCGAACACGCTGCACGGCGATCTCTCGATCTCGTTCGAGGTCAACGGCGCCGGCAAGGTCGTGCGGAGCCAGATGTCGTCGCTGATCAAGAACGTCAAGGTCGCGGGCTGCATCCTCGGCGCCGTGCGGTCGTGGCAGTTCCCGAAGCCGCCGTCGGGTGCCGCCAAGGGCGTCTACAGCATCACGTACCAGTAGCTAACGCCGCGTCGTGATCTGGAAGATGTTGCCTTCCGGATCGATGCCGTCGCAGAACGCGATGCCTTCCCAGCGATGGATGTCGCGCATCGTCACGCCGCGCGCGACGAGCGCCGCGCGCTCCTTGTCGACGTCGTCGACGTTGAAGCACAACTTCGTCGCGGAATCGACGCGCGGCGGCCCACCGGGGCCGATCGCCTTCGTGAAGTGGAGCGCGAGCACCGCGCCGCCGTCGGGATCCGCGAGCCGTATGAACCCGCTCGCAGCGCTGCCATCGACGACGACGAGGCCGAGCGCTTCGTAGAACGCCTGCATCTGCGCAGCGTCGTGCACGAACACCATCGCTTGTCCCAGCTTCATCCGGTCATCTCCTGTGCGCGCCGCGCGCGCTTGATCTCGTACATGCGCTCGTCTGCCTCCGCGATCAACTGGTCGAGCGATCCGGTCGCGCCCGCGGCGAGCAGCGCGACGCCGATGCTCGCCGACAGCGGATACGGCCCGATCGCGGGCGCGGTGGAGATCGCGGTGCGCACGCGGTCGAGGATCAAGCCGATCGCGACTTGGTCGACGTTCGACGCGAACACCGCGAACTCGTCGCCGCCGAGCCGCGCGATCACGTCGACCTCGCGGAACGTGACGCGGAGGACATCTGCGAGCGCGCGGATCGCACGGTCGCCGTCGTCGTGGCCGAGCTTGTCGTTGATCTCTTTCAGCCGGTCGAGGTCCGCGAAGATCACGCCGACGCCGATCCGCTGGCGGGTCGCGATGCGCAGCTGCTGGCCGGCCATCATCGTGAAGCCGCGCCGGTTGAGCAGGCCCGTGAGCTCGTCGGTGACGGCAACGCGCTCGATCTTCTCCTGGAGCGCGACGCGCTCGGTGACATCGCGAGCGATCGTGTAGAACCGCATCAGATTCCCCGCGCTGTCGTGGATCGGGTTCGTGTGAGTCTCGAACCAGCGATACGAGCCACTCTTGCGGCGCAGGCGATAGACGAGCGTCGAGGGCAAGGATCTCGGCGCCTGGACCGCGGCGAGCGACGCACGCATCTTTTCGAGGTCATCGGGATGCCCGAGCACGAGCGGCTTCTCGGCCATCAGCTCGTCGGGTGCGTAGCCGAGCAGCGCTTCGCACGAGGGGCTCACGTAGGTCGGTCGCCCCGATGGATCGTGGACGCGAACCAGATCGTTCGAGCTCGTCGCGAGCATCCGGAAGCGCTCCTCGCTCGCGGTCAGGCTGCGGGTCGCGCGCGCCTGCAGCACGCGTGCGCTCGACACGGCCGCGATCGCACCGAGCGTCGCGAATGCGAGTGCGCTCAGCGTCCACAGACGAACGGTCTCGAGCCTGGCCCGGCGATGCGCCATCAGCTCGCGCTCGGTATCGTCGAGCTGCGCGAGCTGATCGATCGCTCCGTCGGAGGCAGCACCGACACACACCTCTTCGCTCGCGTCGCGCAACGCCGCGACGCGCATCTGTTGGGCGGGATTGTCCGTGGTGAGCTCCGCGAGCTTGCGGACGTCGTCGCGCAGGCCGTCGCACGAGGCGCGCTGGCCGGCGTGGCCGACCGCGCGACCGATCACGAGCCGGACGTCCGAGGTGTGCGCGACCCATCTGTACGCGTCGTCGAACCGGTTCATGCCGATCAGCGCGGCAACCACGCCGATGACGAAGAACACGATCGCGCTGGTCTGCAGGCGAGTACCGCGCATTCGAGCGATCATACGCTCGCAGCCGGCCTCACACGCGCTCTCACGTATGAGAGGCGTGACGGCTGACGATTTCGAGCAGCTTGAGCGCGCGAACCGGCTTCTTCAACGTCTCCTCGATCGCGAGGTCGAGCAGCGGCTCGTCGGTCGTGCCGGTCATCACGACCGTCGGGATCTTGATCCACTCGCGGTTGCGGCGCTGCGCTTGCCGAAACTCCGCGCCATTCATCACGGGCATCTGGAGGTCCATGATGATCACGCTCGGTCGCACGCGATCGAGGACCTCGATCGCGTCACGCCCATCGGACGCGGTGCATACCGTGTAGCCGGCGCGCGACAGGATCTCCGAGACGAGCTCTCGAACATCTTGTTCGTCATCGACCAGCAGGACGTCGACCGCGGTTTCGACCGACCCCATACCATCATCCTACGCGCTCACGCTCACGCGTCAACGTGGCAGCTTTCACCACCGAGCCGTCCTGACTCACTCGCGCATTAAAAAGCGAGCCGGCGTACGCGTTCGACCAGCGGACGCAGCGCATCACGTGCGATCGCGCGCAGTGGATCGGATTCTCCGACGACGCCAGCGATCGCTGGACCGAACGTGTAATACGCCTCGACGCCCAGCTCCCCGAGCGCGTTCGTGCGCAGCAGCGAGTCGCGGAAGTGACGAAGTGTTTCGACGTCGTTCGCCATCACCGAGCCGTATGCCGCCGTCGCGACGAAGCACGCGTCGACCGCGCCCGAGACGCGCGCGGAGGTCGTCACCTTCGCGATCGCGACGTCGCCGCCGTTGTGACAACCGTCGAACGCGCGGATGCCGACCCAGTAGTCGGTCTCCGGCAGCAGGCCGTCGAGATCGAACGTCTGGAGGTGACCGGGATCGTCGGGCGTGACCTTCGTCGTCACCGGCATCGAATCGGCGAAGTTCGCCTGGGTCATCTCGTCGCTCGCACGGACCCGGATCTCGTAGCCGGCGACCCGGATCTGCTCCTGGCCGACGCCGGGCGCGATGAACGACATCGACATTCCGGACCCGTTGACCGACGTCGCCTCGAAGTTGCCCGGCATCGCAGGGACCTCGGTCGCGACGTTCTGACTCACGACGACCTTGACGCGATACATGTTGCTGCCGTCCGCGACGAGCTCGAGGCGCGACGCACCGGTGCCCGGCGTCGCCGTCGTGATCGTCGCGTCGGGCGGGCGGATCGCACCATCCTGGCCGGTCGGATCGCCGTAGCCGACGTACGCGTCGCTCGATGCCTCGGTCGTCGCCGTGCCGATCGTGAACGGCACGCGATACACGACCGAGGGCTGGCCGCGATACGGCTTGCCGTACTCGGACCAGAAGATGCCGACCGGCGACGGGTAGCTCGCCGCGTTGTACGTGTCGTTGAAGTCGAACTCCTGGGCGACCTCGACCATCAGGACGTAGTCGCCTGCGGGCAGATCGGCCGGCACGGGCCACGGCGCGTGCGAGAGCGTTCCGCCTTGCGGCGTCGGTTGCGACACCGCGTCGAACGGGTTGATCGCTTTGTACATGTCGACCGACGGAGAATCGCCAGCGCCGCGCATGATGTCGGTGCGCGGTGGGTAGCCGGTCTTGATTCCGGACGTCGAGAAGATGCCCTTATCCGAGTACGCCGTCGTCGCGCACGTGCCGGTATCCCAGCTGGCCTCGGTCGACATCATCGGCCGGCAGAAGTGGGTCTCGCGCGAGCTCTGGTTGAACGGGTGGGAGAGGTTGTTCTCGCCGCATTGCTGGTAGTCGGCGCCGCTGCCGGCCGTGAAGCAGGCGTTCGGATCCTGTGACGGATCGTTCTGGTAGATCACCTCGTCGAACTGCGCGCCGTTCGCGTGAGACCACACCGGGAACGTCGTGATCCGCCGGCCGTAGGGCCAGATCGGCCCGCTGTTGAAGTCGAACCGGCCGGGGCGATTGCCGAGCCCGAACGTGCCGGTCTGCTGGGTGATGAAGATCGTGTCGATGTAGTCGCCGGCCGGGTTCTCGAGCCAGGCGACGATCTGGAGCTTGTCGGTCGGCGTGAACTGGACATCGACACAACGGCCCGCGGTCTCGGCTCGAGCGAGCGTGGACCACGACAAGACAAGGCCCAGCGCCACGGCCAGGCGACCACCGAACATCGCGTGATTATTGCTCGCCGGACCCACTCTGCCTAGAGGCTCCCCAAAGGCGAATGGTTACATGGCTCACGCCTCACGCTTGGAGCGAGCGAAATCGCTCGGTGTGCGCATTTAGCTCGGCGAATTAGCCAAACTGCTGAAAGTTTCAGCGTGCGCTTGGGCACACACCCTGCACGGGTGCCGGCCGAAGTGACAGCAACGGTCGAGAAACGATCCACCGCGCTCCTCCCGACGAACGCGATGATCGCGCTCGTCGCGGCGCTCGTCGCGGCGGCGATCATCGCGATCCTTTCGTACCGCTCCCTCATCACGCGTGCGGCTACCGCCGACGCGATGAACCATACGAAGCAGGTCCAGCACCAGACCGAGAAGGTCCTGAGCGCACTTCGCGATGGCGAGACCGGCCAGCGCGGCTACCTCATCACGGGCGCCGAACGCTATCTCGAGCCGTACGAGCGCGGGCGCGAACAGCTGCCGGGCCTGCTTGCCGTGCTCCGCCAGCTCACCCTCGACAACTCGGTCCAGCAGGAGCGGCTCAACGAGCTCGAGCAGATCGCGAAGACCAAGTTCGACGAGATGGCCGAGACGCTCGCCCACGAGCGCGCGGGCGATCACGCCGGTGCACTCGCGATCGTCGGTACCGATCGCGGCAAGAACGCGATGGATCGTGCACGGACGCTGCTCGGCGAGATGGAGGACGACGAGCAGCACCTGCTCGACACACGCACGCAGGCCTGGGAAGACTCGGTGACCGCGAGCTCGTACGTCGTGTTCGGCGGCGTCGGCATCCTGATCGTGATGATCCTCTTGATCGGCGTGCTCGCGTCGCGCGACTACCGCGCGGTCGCCGCCGAGGCATGGGTCCGCCGGATCCAGGTCGCGCTGACGACCGAGATGCAGGGCGATGTCCGGCTCGAGTCGCTCGGCGACAAGGTGCTGCGCACGCTGTCGGCGAACCTCGCGGCGCCCGTCGGAGCCGTCTACGCCGTCGATGGCGCGCAGCTGCGCCGGATCGGTGGCATCGCGCTCGCACCGGATGCGGCGGAGACCAAGAAGATCGGCGAAGGGCTCGGCGGCGAAGCGGCGCGCGGCAGCACGACCGTGCACGTCGAGGATCTGCCAGATGACTATCTGCGGGTCAGCTCCGCGCTCGGCGACGGCAAGCCTCGCGCCCTCGCGATCGCACCGGCTGCGGTCGATGGTCAGGTCGTCGCGGTGACCGAGCTCGCGTTCATGCGGCCGCTCGACGCCATCGAGAAGCGGGCACTCGATCGCGTGTCGGAGGCGATCGCGGTCGCGATCCGCGGCGCGAAGGATCGAACGAAGCTCGAAGAGCTGCTCGAGGAGACCCAGCGCCAGGCCGAGGAGCTCCAGGCGCAACAGGAGGAGCTCCGGGTCTCGAACGAGGAGCTCGAGCAGCAGAGCCGCGCGCTCCAGCTGTCGCAGGCGCAGCTCGAGAATCAGGCCGCCGAGCTCGAGCAGATCAACAAGCAGCTCGAGGAGCAGACCCGCTCGCTCGAGATCCAGCGCGACGACCTCGCGCGGACGTCGGCGGAGCTCCAGCGCTCGAGCGAGTACAAGTCGCAGTTCCTCGCGAACATGTCGCACGAGCTGCGCACGCCGCTCAACAGCACGCTGATCCTCGCGAAGCTGCTCGCCGATAACCGCGAGCACAACCTCAACCCCGAACAGATCAAGTTCGCGCAGACGATCTACACCGCCGGCAACGATCTCTTGACGCTGATCAACGACATCCTCGATCTGTCGAAGATCGAGGCGGGCATGCTCGATGTTCGGCCCGAGAAGATCCTGCTCGGCCGCCTCGGCGACGAGCTCGACGGCGTGTTCCGGCCGGTCGCGCGCCAGAGGTCGCTCGACCTCCAGTTCCACATCGCGAGCACGCTCGAGTGGATCGAGACCGATCCGACCCGGCTCAGCCAGATCCTCCGAAATCTCTTGTCGAACGCGCTCAAGTTCACCGAGACCGGCGGCGTGTCGCTGTCGATCACCGACGCGGGAAACCAGATCCATTTCGCGGTGCGCGACACGGGCATCGGGATCGCGCCGAGCCAGCACGGCTTGATCTTCGAGGCGTTCCGCCAGGCCGATGGCGCGAGCACGCGCAAGTTCGGCGGCACCGGGCTCGGCCTGTCGATCTCGCGCGACCTCGCTCGCCTGCTCGGAGGTGACCTCGTCGTCACGAGCGACATCGGCCGCGGCAGCACGTTCACGCTGATGCTGCCGAAGGCGTACGCCGGTCAGGTCGTGCAGCCGGTCCCTGCCGTCGTCCAGCCGATCGCGCTGCCGCCTCGACCGCGCGCGCCGAGCCTCGGCGAGCCGATGACGCCTTCCGACGAGCCGGCGACGATCGCGCCGTTCACGGACGATCGCAGCGCGGTCACGGCCGAGTCGCGCTCGCTGCTGATCATCGAGGACGACATCGCGTTCTCGCGCGTGATCTTCGAGCTCGCCCACGAGCTCGAGTTCAAGGCGCTGGCCGCGACGACCGCCGAGGACGGACTCGCGCTCGCGCGCCACTACGTCCCGAGTGCGATCGTGCTCGATGTCGGCCTGCCGGATCGCAGCGGTCTCGCGGTGCTCGATGCGCTCAAGCGCGATGCTCGCACCCGACACATTCCGGTTCACGTCGCGTCGGTCGACGACTTCACGCAGACCGCGCTCCAGATGGGCGCGGCCGGCTACGCGCTGAAGCCGGTCGAGCGCGACAAGCTGGTCGATGCGATCAAGAAGCTCGAGGCGAAGTTCACCCAGAAGCTCCGGCGCGTGCTCGTCGTCGAGGACGATCCGCTGCTTCGCGAGAGCACCGCGCGCTTGCTCGGCGGCAGCGATGTCGAGGTCATCACGGCCGGGACGACGGCGGCGGCGCTCGAGCAGCTCGCGGCCCGCACGTTCGATTGCATGGTGCTCGACCTGTCGCTCCCGGATCGCTCGGGGATCGAGCTGCTCGAGGAGATGTCGCGCGGCGACGAGCACGGCTTCCCGCCGGTGATCGTCTACACCGGCCGCACGCTGAAGCCCGACGAGGTCCACCAGCTCGAGAAGTTCTCGCGCTCGATCATCATCAAAGGCGCGCGCTCGCCGGAGCGCCTGCTCGACGAGGTCACGCTGTTCCTCCACCAGGTCGAGTCGGCGATGCCGCCGGAGCGCCAGCGGATGCTGCGAGATGCGCGCTCGCGCGAGACCGCGTTCGAGGGCCGCCGCATCCTGATCGCCGAGGACGACGTCCGCAACGTGTTCGCGCTGACCAGCGTGCTCGAGCCCAAGGGCGCGAAGGTCGAGATCGCACGCAACGGGCGAGAGGCGGTCGAAGCGGTCAAGAAGCACCCCGACATCGATCTCGTGCTGATGGACATCATGATGCCGGAGATGGACGGTCTCCAGGCGATCCGCGCGCTGCGCAGCGAGCCGCAGTACGGCAAGGTTCCGATCATCGCGCTGACCGCGAAGGCGATGCAGGACGATCGCGATCGCTGCATCGCTGCAGGTGCGAACGACTACATCGCGAAGCCGCTCGACGTCGACAAACTACTGTCTCTGGCGAGGGTATGGATCCGCAAGTAGCCCCTCGCGATGCCGAGCTGACCGCGTTCCTCGACGCGATCTATCACGCGCATCACTACGACTTCCGGAGCTACTCGGAGGCGTCGCTGATGCGCCGCCTGCGCAACGCGCTGCTCCACTTCAAGGTGCCATCGCTGCCCCGCCTGCAGGACAAGATGCTGCGCGATCCGGGGATGTTTACCGAGCTGCTCCGGTTCCTCACGGTCCAGGTCAGCGACATGTTCCGCGACCCGATCTACTTCCGCGCGCTCCGCACGGAGGTCGTGCCGTATCTGCGGACCTATGCCGCGCTCAAGATCTGGGTCGCGGGGTGCGCGACCGGCGAAGAGGCATACTCGCTCGCGATCCTGCTGCGCGAAGAGGGCCTGCTCGAGCGCACGCTGATCTACGCGACCGATATCAACCCCGAGGCGCTCCGGACCGCGCAGGACGGCGTCTACGACACCGAACGGCTGGCGCGGTTCTCGGAGAACTATCAGCTCGCGGGCGGCAAGGGGTCGCTGGCCGACTACTACTCGGCCGCGTACGGCGGTGCGCTGCTCGATCGCCGGCTGCGCGATGCGATCGTGTTTTCCGACCACAGCCTCGCGACGGACAGCGCGTTCGCCGAGGTCCAGCTGGTGTCGTGCCGCAACGTGTTGATCTACTTCGAGCGCGATCTCCAGGAGCGCGCGTTGCGCCTGTTGACCGAGTCACTCTGTCGCAAGGGGTTCCTCGGCCTGGGTGCGAAAGAGACATTGCGCTTCACCACACTCGCTCCACGCTTCAGGGAGTGCGACGCCGAGGCGCGCATCTGGCAGCTGCTATGACCGATCTGATCGTCATCGGTGGGTCCGCGGGCGCGCTCGAAGCGCTGTTGATGCTCGTGCCCGCGCTGTCCGACGAGCTCGCGACGCCGATCGCGATCGCGATCCACATCGGTGCGAATCAGCGCAGCTTGGTCGCCGAGCTCTTGCGCAAGGTCACGAGCCGCGGCGTCGTCGAGGCCGAGGACAAGCAGCCGCTGGAGCCACACTTCGTCTACATCGCGCCGCCGAACTATCACCTGTTGGTCGAGCGCACCGGGACGCTCGCGCTGTCGGTCGACGACGTCGTCAACTTCTCGCGGCCTTCGATCGACGTGCTGTTCGAGTCGGCGGCCGATGCGTTCCGGACCCGCTGCACCGGGGTGTTGCTGTCCGGCGCGAATGACGACGGCGCGCGCGGCCTCCAGCGGATCTCCGATTCCGGCGGTCGCGCATTCATCCAGGCGCCGGGAAGCGCCAACCACCCGACGATGCCCGAGGCCGCGCTGCACCGGCTCGGGGCGCGCGCCCGCGTGTTCTCGATTCCCGAGCTCGCTCGAGCCCTGTCTAACACTGCACCCGTGACTTACTCCGAGGGCCGACCTTGACCACACCGATCAAGATCCTCCTGGTCGACGATATCGACGAAAACCTCGTCGCGCTCGAAGCGCTGTTGCGCCGCGACGGACTCGAGCTGATGAAGGCGCGGTCCGGTGCCGAGGCGCTCGAGCTCTTGCTCGTCAACGAGGTCAGCCTCGCGCTGCTCGACGTCCAGATGCCGGAGATGGACGGCTTCGAGCTCGCGGAGCTGATGCGCGGCTCCGAACGCACGAAGCACGTTCCGATCATCTTCATCACCGCCGGCGCTCGCGATCCGCGCCGGGTGTTCAAGGGCTACGAGACCGGGGCCGTCGACTTCCTGTTCAAGCCGGTCGATCCGCACATCCTGCGCTCGAAAGTCGACGTGTTCATCGAGCTCGCACGCCAGCGCCAGGAGCTCGCCGATGCGCTGCGCCTCAACGAGATGTTCATGGGCGTCGTCGGCCACGATCTGCGCAATCCGCTCGGCGCGGTCGTCGCCGGGGCGGAGCTCCTGCAGGAGACGATCGCGGAGCCGATCGCGCAGCGCACGATCAAGCGGATGCTCGCTGCCGGTCATCGGATGACGGAGATGATCGAACAGCTCGTCGATCTGACCCGCGGTCGGCTCGGGAACGGCGTCGGCTTCGTACGGTCGCGCGTGGTCCTCGATCTCAAGGAGCTCGTCCAGCGCTGCGTCGACGAGCTGCGTGCGGCGCACCCGGGCCGCGAGATCCAGATCGAGAGCGCGGGCGAGTGCACGACCACCGGCGATCCGCAGCGCTTGCTCCAGGTGTTCTCGAACCTGCTCGGCAACGCGGTCGTCCACGGCGCGAAGACCGGCGCGATCACCGCGTCGGTGGTCGGCCGCGAGCGCGACATCATGATCAGCGTGCGCAACGACGGCGTCGTGCCGGCGGACATCCTACCGGTGCTGTTCGAGCCGTTCCGCGGCTCGAATCGTCCGACGAGCGGCGGGCTCGGGCTCGGCATGTACATCGCTCGCGAGATCGCGCGCGGGCACGGCGGCGATATCACGGTCGAATCGACGGACCGCGACGGCACGATCGTGACGGTCGTCCTGCCGCGGCGCACCGACGTGGTCGCTTCGGTGCCGGGCTCGGGGTCCGACCCGGGGATCCTGCCGCGGCCGGGCGGATCGGTGTTGATCGTCGAGGACGAGGCCGACATTCGCGAGACGCTGCGCGAAGCGCTCGAGAACAAGAAGTATCGCGTCGCGACCGCGGCGAACGGCAAGGAAGCGCTCGAGCTCCTGATGGGGACCAAGCCGCTGCCCGATGTCGTGATCTTCGATCTCCAGATGCCGGTGCTCGACGGCCTCGCGATGTATCGCGCGATGCAACAGCATCCGAAGTTGTCGGGCATCCCGGTCATGGTCTCGACCGGTGATCCTGCGAGGGCGCCCGCGGGTGTCCTCGTCCTGCCGAAGCCGCTCCAGCTAGCGCGGCTTCTCGACGAGATCGAGAGCTTGCAGCACAAGACCTCGTAGGCACGAGGTGTGCTTGAGGTAGCGCCATGGCGACATCTCAACGGTCAACCGTAGCGCTGCCCTCGACCAAGCCGCTCGATCAGCTCGTCCACAAGCTCACGGATGTCGCGGTCCAGCGCGCGAAGCAGACCGGCTTCATGACCGCGTTTCGCACGCGCGCGTACGTCGAGAAGAACCCGCTCCAGGGCATCGCCATCGCGTTCGGCGTTGGCTACCTCGTGAAGTCACTTTTTCCGGGGCCGGTGTCGACGCTGCTCGTGGTCGGCGGTGGCGCTTACGCCGCGGCCAAGCTCGCGAAGTGAGCGCTACGGCGCACTCTCGCGCGCGGCGAGCAGCAGCTGGACCCAGCGCTCGAGCGCCACACCTTCGAGTGCGAACGGTTTGACCTCGATCACGTGGCGCGCGCCGTCCTTCGTACAGGTCAGGACGTGGGCGAGCATCTCGATCGGCTCCTCGGTATGGAGCGTGAGCTCGACGAGCCAGCTCGGCGCGATCGGTTGCGCGGCGTCGAACACGAGGCCGTTCGAGCCGAGCGTGCGAGCATGGCCGCGCTGCTTTGCGGCGGTGACTTCGAACGCGACGGGGAACGCTTCTGCGGCCGGCTTTGGCGCCGGCACCACCACGCGAGGCGGCGATGGCGTGGGGATCGTGAACGCGCCCATGCTTCGCACGACGTCCTGGACGACCGAGCCGATGCTGCAGCGCTCGATCTCGCCGAGGCCATCGATATCGACGAGCGCCGCCGCGACGCCGGTGGTGGTGGAGCTATCGAGCCGCGCGACGATCTGCGCGACGAGCAAGAGCAGCTTGCCGAGCTCGGTCTCGGGGGCGTCATGCGCGACGACATCCGCGAGCTCGTGCGGGAGGTTCCAGCGCGTCGCGATCGCGCGACCGAACCGATCCTGGAGGTTGGCGACAAACGCGCGCCACTCGGTCTCCGGCAGTGCGGGCAGCTGCTGCGCCTTCGCGATGTCCTCGATCGCGCTGGTCGCGACGACCGCGCCGAGCTCGTAGAGCAAACCGGCGAGGTATGCGGTATCGGACGCGATCTCGCGGGTGCCGGCGAGCATGCGCGCGAGGTATGCCCCGAGCAGCGCGCGCCACCAATTATCGCGGCGCAGCTCGGCGAGCGGACCGACCGCGACGGCGCCGTTGCCGATGCCGGTCGTGAGCGCCATCTCGATCAACGGCTCCGTACCGATCTGATGGAGCGCTTCGAGCAGCGTCGCGATCCGCCCGGTTCCACGCCCGGCCTGCGCCGCGGAGTTCGCGCGGCCGATCACGGCGGCGGCGAGCGTGGGATCCGACGACACCACCGTCGCGAGCTCCTGCGTCGTCGAGTGCGCTTGCCGCGAGAGCTGCTCGATCTTCGTCGCGACCGCGGGATACGGTGGGAACTTGATCTCGTCCGCGTCGAGGCGTGCGACGAGCACGCGCTCCAGGTCGGCGAGATCCAACATCCACCCGAAAATACGCCGTTCTCAGCGCGGCAGGCAATCGAGCATGCGCTGGAGCGTCGCCGGTTTGATCAAATGGTCGTCGAATCCTGCCTCGCGCGTCCGCTCGATCGACTCGGAGCCGCAGTAGCCGGTGAACGCGACCAACCGGGTCGGCAGATCCGGAGCGCGCGACTTGAGCTCGCGCACGACCTCGACCCCGTTCATGCCCGGCAGGCCGAGATCGATGAACGCAGCATCCGGGCGCAGCGCGAGGATCAAGTCGAGCCCGCTCGGGCCGTCTGGGGCGACGCGGACCTCGTGGCCGGCGGTCGCGAGGCTCTCCGCGATCAGATCGCGTGCGTCCTCGTTGTCGTCGACGATGATGATCTTGAGGCCGACCGGCTTGGTCTGCGGCTCCATCTCCCCGGTGCGCGTGCGCGGCTCGAGCGCGAGTGCGTCGGATGCGAGCGGAAGCTCGATCGTGAACGTGCTGCCGTGGCCGCGGCCACGGCTCGTCGCGTGGATCGTCCCGCCGTGGAGCTCGACGAGCTGTTTCGCGAGTGCGAGCCCGAGGCCGAGCCCGCCGGAGCCGTCGGAGCGCACGCGCTCCTGGACGAACATCCCGAAGATCGACGGCATGAGCTCTTCCGGGATGCCGATGCCGTTGTCGGTGACCGCGACATACGCGCGTTCGGCGTCGACATCGCACGCGACGTGGATCTTGCCACCCGGCGGCGTGTAGCGCGCGGCGTTGTTGAGGAGGTTCGAGATCACCTGGACGAGACGCAGCGAGTCGACGATCACGGTGACCGGCACGTCTGGCCCGGCGATCGACAGCGTGTGCCCGCGATCGGCGAGGCGAGGCCGACTGGTCGCCGCCGCCGATTCGATCACCTCGCGGAGATCCATGAGCTCGGGCCGGAGCTCGAGCTTGTTCGTCGTGATCCGCGAGACGTCGAGCAGATCGTCGACGAGTCGGGTCAGGAGCGAGATCTGACGGTCGCCGATCTCGAGCATGCGCTCGGTGAGCGGCGCATCCGGAGCGTGCTTCGCGAGATCGAACAGCGCGCGGAGTGGTGCCAGCGGATTGCGGAGCTCGTGCGCGAGGATCGCGAGGAACTCGTTCTTGCGATGGTCCGCCTCTTCGAGCTGCTGCAGCTGTTCGTCTTGAAATCGCTGGCGCTCGATCTCGAGCTCGCGCTGCCCGCGCAGCCGCGCGATCTCGTCGGTGCGCTCCTGGATCGCGAGCAGCTGCTGAGATTTGGCGCGCAGGATCTCGGGCGCGACGGGCTTGACCAGGAAGTCGACCGCGCCGAGCTCGTACGCGCGCAGCATGTGCTTCTCTTCGTCGACGTGCGCGGTCATGAAGATGATCGGCACGTGCGCGCTCCGCGGCCGCGCGCGGATGTAGCGGGCGGTCTCGTAGCCGTCCATCCCCGGCATGTGGACGTCGAGCAGGACCAGCGAGTAGTCGGCCTCGAGCAGGTACTTCAGCGCCTCGTCGCCCGACAGCGCGGTGACGACCAGCGCGTCGAGTCCCGTGAGAGCGACCTCCGCGGCCAGAAGGTTCTCGGGTCGATCGTCCACCACGAGGACGCGATGCCGGATCGGGATCGGTTGCGTGATGTGGTCTTCGTCGCTGTGGACGGGACGAGCGAGAGCATCGACCGGGGACATCGAAGCTGCGAGCTGATGGCAGATCCGTGCCAGCTTCATGCTGCGTTTCCACGCAGAAACACAGCGGTTAGAGGCCGCGTTCGTGTCGCCAGCGCTCGCTGCGCGATGGCGACGCAGCCCCAGGCTACTGCGCCGTGACCGCGACGTTGCCGGTGATGCCGACCGACACGGAGTCGACCGTCGTCCCACACGTACGGGTGAGGCCGATGAAGCCATCGAACACGAGGCCGAACCCGGTCTTGTCGGTGCCGTTGCTACAGACGCCCAGGCCGTGCGCGCTGCCGGTCGGCAGGTGAGAGTGGTCGAGCGTGTACGAGCAAGTCGCGTCGCTGCCCGATAGGTCGATGATCTTGATCGCCGAGCCCAGGGGTTGATCCGAGGCGAGCTGATCGGGGCGCGGGATGCAGAACGTGACGAGGCCGTTGCCGCCCGAGCCGGAGCCCGAGCCCGGCATCTGCGTGCCGCTGACCGTCAGACTGACGACGCCACTCGGCGCATCGGACGCGGGGCAGTCGTTGTTCGCACCGGCCATCAGATTGCCGTACGTCAGCATCACCTGATCGCTCGACACGACCAGGCCATAGTTCGCCGAGCCCGGCGAGCCGCAATCGTCGCCGCTGCACGCCGGCAGCGAAACGCTAATAGCTAAAAGGCAGAGTAAGCGCGACATGGGCCACCACGGCATCGCCGAATCGGTTGTGCTGGATGATGTACTCGAGGATGCCTTCGAAGCGAGCGCCGGCCCAGTTGCCGGTGAGCCCGAATTCCTCGCCGAGAATGCCGAGCTTGGCCTCCATCGTGTGGCCACTGTACGCCGACATCTTCGGATCGTCTGTGACGTAGTTGATGGTGTTCATGTCGAGGGTCGGATAGCGGTCCTCGTAGAAGAACGACGCGGTCTGGTGATAGTAGCGATAGCGGATCGACGCGTCGGCGAGCTTGCCGACCTCCTGGATGATCCGGATCTCGGGCGTGTGTGCCCGAATATGCCAATCGTCGTGATAGTAGCGATACGCGCCGATCAGCGTCGTGTGCGTGTCCTCGACGTAGTAGCGCGCGGACGCCGCCCACGCCTGGCGCAGCCGCGAGTTCGGATGAACCTCGGGAACGAGGCCGCTCGCGGTGATCGCCGTGCGGTACGGGTTCGCCTGGTAGCCGTCGAGCTTCGCGATGTCGTAGCTGACCGCGACGAGCGCATCCTTCGACAGGATCTGGCTGAACGAAGCGAACCCGCCGAACGTGGTCAGGCTGCACTCCATCGACGTCGCGGGCGAGGTCACGTCGCACTGGATCAGCGGTCCACCCATCGGGCTCTGCGCGCCCGCATTCGTGATCGTGTCGCTCGAGATCCCACCGCCGAGCGCGATCGTCGCGTTCTTCTGCGCGACGTCGGCCTCGACCTTGCCGCCGAGATAGAACGACGTGTAGTCCGACTCGGTCGAGTACTTGGTATCGCCGCCGATCCGCAGCTTGTCGACAAAAGACCCCCGCGGGCCGTCGAGCTCGTGCGTATAGCCGAGGCCGCCCTCGTAGCGGCGCTCGGTAAACGGCTGCGCGTTCGCCGCGCCCGAGCCTGCGGACGCGGACGTGATCGCGTCGACGAGGAAGTGCGCGTTGACGAGGCCGCGCTCGCCGGCGTCGAACATGCTGTCGAGCATCGGCTGGACGACGCGGGTCGACCGCTCCTTATAATAGACGCCGCGCGCATCGAGCTCGCCGTCCGCGCGCGCGGATCCCGCGAGCACCACCACGACGGCACACGCGACGAGGACCGAGGTCAGTTGCAGCCGCATCCGCCGCCCGGTTGGCCCGTACCGCCTTCGGCCGCTTCCCGTGCACCGCGCTCGTGCGCGTTGTAGCGAAGCTCGCCCGGGGCGCGGTCCTCGGTCATCGATCGCTTCGCGAGGTTCTCGCGCTGGTGCGCGTGCACCACGACACATCCTCCGAGTCCAACCGACACGACAAACCAGAGCAGCACGCAACAGCCGAGTCTCGACACGGGGCCGCAACATAACACCCAACCCCACCGTGGTGGTTCCTGCCACGGGCCGTTCCGGTGTACACACGGCGCATATGAAAATGTTTGCAGGCTTGATCGCGGGCGTCGCATTCGGCAGCGCCATCGGTTGCGGTGGTGGTGTTGCCGAAGGACCCAAGACGACCACCGGCGCGGGAAGCGCTGCAAAGCCGGGCGCGCCCGGAGATGTTTCCTTCGAGGTCCCAGGGATCGAGATCAAGGGCCTCTTCTTCGAGCCCGAGGCGCTCGGTAGCCCGGGCATGCCGCTCGTCGATGCGAAGCATCCGACGACGATCGACAAGCAGCGCACGCTCGTCGACAAGACCAAGGACCCGGTCCAGAAGGAAGCGCAGGCCGCGATCCTCGCGACGATGCTGTATCGCAAGTCGAAGGACGCGCAGGGCGCCGACAAGCAGCAGCTCCTCGACGACGCGCGCAAGGTCCTCCGCGATGTCGCCGCGTCGTCGGGCGACAAGACCGACGAGATCACGCTCCGCCTGCTCGGCACGTACGAGCTGCTGGTCGAGCAGAACGCGCAGAAGCCCGACTTCACGGGCGCCGAGAAGGCGTGGGGCCAGCTGGTCACGACCGCGCCGAAGGACAAGGACGCGCTGTTCAACCGCGCTTGGTGGGCGTACGCGCTCCTGAAGGGCGGCCACAACAAGGAAGCGCTCGACGCGGTCAAGGATCAGCAGCTTACCGACAAGCAGCCCGAGCTCGCGTATGTCACCGCATGGGCGAAGTGGCGCACCGGCGACAACGCGGGCGCGTGGCAGGCGATCCAGGTCGCCGCGAAGGGCTGGGGCTCGAACGCGAACAAGGACGTCGTCGATCACGACCTGCTCCTGTTCGCGGGCCGCGCCGGCGGATCCGTGTCCGACGTGATGGCGACGCTGACCCAGGGCAAGGGCAAGGACCAGCAGTACGAAGTGCTCGCGAAGCTCGGCCTCCAGTCGTACCAGTTCGCGGGTCGCTGGAAGGACGGCGTCACGGCGATCGACAAGGCGCTCGCGACCGAGGGCGACAAGGTCCCCGCGAACGACAAGCCGGTGTTGCTCTACACCGAGGCCGATTACACCGTTCGCCTCGACGATCCGGTCACGGCGGCGAAGCTCGCGAAGCAGGCGCTCGACGCGCTGCCCGCGTGCGGCGCGAAGTGCAGCGACCAGGACAAGGAGAACGTGGTCGAGAGCGTGTACGTGATGGGACGCCTGTTCCACATCCTCTACGCGACGGCGCACGACGATCGCTACTACGAGCCCGCGCACGATCTGTATGCAGCGGCGGTTCCACTGATCACGATGAACGACAAGGTCCGCACCGAGGCTGCGACCGATCAGGCGCACCTCGACGGCACGTTCAAGGTGATGAAGGCCGGCTTCGGCACGCACGACGCCGCCGCGATCGGCGCGCTGCTCAAGCGCCACAACCAGGAAGTCCAGGCGTGCTACGAGCAGGCGCTGTCTGCGAACTCGAAGCTGTCGGGCGCGCTGTCGATCATGCTCGAGGCGGATAACACCGGCGCGATCAAGGGCGTGGCGACCGAGCCGAAGGCCGGCATGGCCGACATGGCGATGGTCGCGGGCTGCGCCGCGGAGCGCGCGAAGCACTGGACGCTGCCGAAGCGCGCGAACGGCACGGGTGCACCGAGCACGACGCGGATCAAGCTCGGCTACGCGTTGAGCGAGGCGACGCCGGCACCGGCCGGCGCGAAGAAGTAGCGGCTAGCTCTCGACCTTGCGCTTGCGCTTCTTCAGCGAAACGCCGGCGAGGCGCGCGGAGCGCTCGAGCTCGACGACGAGTCGGCCCGCGAGCGCGAGACGCTCGGGCTGATCGGGATCGCCGAGCAGCGCGGTCGGCTCGGCGCTCGTGGCGACGAACCGCTTGAGCGCTTGATACGCGCCCGCGCGATCGTTCACGCGATGGAGCGCCGCGGCGAGGTTCCAGTGATGGAGTGGCCAGCTCGGCTCGAGCTCGATCGCGCGGACGAGGCACGCGGCGGCGTCGCCGGGCCGATCCTGCGCGAGGTGACAAGCCGCGTTCGCCGCCTCGACATCGGCGCTCGGCTCGCAGCGCGCGAGGAGCAGGCGGGCGCGAGACACGTCGCCATCGGCGATCAGCTCGATCGCGCGACCGGCGGTGGCCGCGGTCGGATGCGCGCGTGCCGGCGCGAGGTGCGCCTCGCCGAGATCGAGGAGATCGCGGCCGAGGTAGTACGCGGACGGCAGGCGCTGCGCGGCGTGATCCGCACTGCGTGCGGCGAGCGCACCGGTGACGCGCGCAGCCGCGGCGATCAGGTCCTTCGCGCGCGCTAGCTCGCGCGATGCGATCCGGTAGCCATCGGCGGTCAGGTTCGCGATCAGCGCGGCGGCATCGCGATCGTCGCCGGCGTGCTCTTCGTGCAGGCAGTCTTCGATCTTGCCGTCGCCGGAGATCAACACGGCCCAGCGCCGCCAGCGCCGCTCGCCGCTGATCTTGCGGGTCGCGACGACGACGACGCGCGCGGCGCCGTCGACGAGCACGGTGACGTGGGTCGGCCGCGCGATCCGGCGAGGCTCGTGCGCGGGTGGCGACACCGGGTGGAGCAGGGCGACGTCCGCGATTCGCTCGCGAAGATCCGCGGTCAGATCGAGGCGCGCGCACAGCTCGTGCGCGAGATCATGGGCGCGCGCGGGCGCGGCCTCGGCCATGATCGCGAGCAGCGAGACCATGTCGTCGGGCGCGAGCTTGCCGACCATGAGGTCCGCCGCCGATGCGATATCGGCCGCGGTCTCGAGCTGCGCCGCGAGGTTGATCGCGCTCGCGCGCTGGATCTTGTCGGGGTCGTGAAACCGCGCGGCGCCGCGCTCGCCGAGCTCGCCGAGCAGGCCGAGCGCGCAGACCTTGCCGTGATCGGGAGCGCCGCCTTCGGTGATCTCGCGCAGGGCTTCGATCACGCGCGGGCGCACGCTCCGGTTGGTGGTCGCGAGCTGCGCGAGTGCGGTTCGCGCTGCGTCGCGGCGTGTTTGTTGCGGCGCACACAGCTCGCGCCCGAGCAGCGGTACACACACGGCACCGAGTCGCTCGACGATCTTTTCGACGTGCAGAGATGGGCGCGTCGGCTGAGTCGCGAACCAATCCGCCAGGCGGCGAAGGTCAACGAACCGAGTATCCGATCCCATCTGTGGCCATACACTAGATGTATGGTCACGCCACCGTCAATGAATTTCCGAGGGCTTACACACCGAAACTGAAGGGTGTACGTCGTGTGCGAACCCGATTCCGCAGGCGGGGCGATCACTTGCCGGACCATATTTGCGTTGCGCCGAGGTGGGCCTTTGTAGTCTCCGCAGCGATGGCGAAGACGGAGTCCACTGCGGTGAACAGCTTGATCGACCTGGTCCAATCGAATCAGGCCAAGCCGATCATCGATCCAGACGAGGACCTGTTCGCGCCGCCGAAGCCGGCCGCGAAGCAGCCGGTTCCGTCGTTGCGCGGTGGCACGGTGCCGCCGCTTCCGCGGTCGCGCGCGCCCGGCGGGACGTCGCAGCTCACGCTGCCCGAGCACCAGGCCGCGGTCCGGACCACGACCGCGCCACCGTCGCGCGGCACGACGATTCCACCGATCCCGCGCGTCGCGAAGACGGCGGAAGGCACGCCGCCGCCGGCGATCCAAGCGCGCCCGTCGGGCGCCGCGTTGCCGCCGCCCGCACGTCCGTCGGCGCCCGCACGCCCGTCGCCGGTTCCGGCGCACGCGCGCACGTCATCGCCATCGCCGTCGGCGGGATCGAAGCGCGCACCTTCGCCCGCCGCGGGCGTTCCGAAGCGCGCGGCGTCGCCGTCGCCGAAGGAGCTCTACGCGAAGGCGCAGACCGGTCCGGCGAGCGTGATCGCGCAGGCCCGGATCGACATGACCGGCGACATGGTGCGCGGCGACGATTGGTTCGAGCAGAGCCGCGCCGTCGAGAAGTTCGAAGGAGACGAGACGTACGTCGGCACGTCGCCGCACGTCCTGCAGGATCGCCGCGCCGAGAGCTCGCTCGTCAAGAAGCTGATCCTGCCCGGCATCGGCTTCATCATCGTCGGCGCGTTGATCGGTGGCTTCATCGCGCTCAACAGCAACGGCAAGAAGAAGGTCGCCGCCAAGGCGCCGGCCGCGCATATCACCGCGGCGAACCAACCGACGGCGGAGAACGCAGCGCTCGCCGCTCAGATCGCGCACGGTGCGAACACGGGCGTTCCGACGACGCCGACCGCGGCAGCGCCGACGACCGAGCACGTCGCGGCCGCAGTGCCTGCCGCCGGTGAAGAGGTCCAGACCACGCGCGGCGTCGTCCATCTCGCCGACGTCCGCATCGATTCGCTGCCTTCGGGTGCGACGGTCACGCTCGTCGAGCAGACGCCCGGCGGCGAGAAGAGGTCGTTCCTCGGCACCACGCCGATCGCGACGTCGGTCGACCCTTCGCACACGTACGACGTCGTGCTGTCGCTGCAGGGCCATCCCGATCAGACCGCGAAGCTCGATCCCGCGCACACGCCGCACCTCCAGGTCGCGCTCGGCAAGGCCGGCCGCACCGCGCCCGTCGCGCAGCCCGCGATCGCGAAGGCGACGCCCGCTCCGCACGCGGCGCCTGCCGTGAAGGCGCAGCGTCACAGCGCGCCGCCGAAGACCGAGCAGCTCGCCGACCCCGGCTTCGATTCGACGCCGGCCCCCGCGCCGGAGGCGCCAGCGGTCGAGAAGCCCGAGAAGCCGGCCGCGGCGGCCGGTGCGAACGGCACGCTCATGATCTCGAGCAAGCCCCCGTGCGAGATCGAGATCGACGGCAAGTCGACCGGCCTGCGGACGCCCCAGCGCGCGATCGCGCTGTCGGCTGGCGCGCACAAGGTGACGCTCGTGAACAGCGAGGCGAACGTGAACAAGACGTTGATGGTCCAGATCAACGCGGGTCAGTCGACGAAGCTCGTCAAAGACCTGACCGGGAACTGAACGTAGATACGTGCTCGTGTGCGTGCACGTGCACGTGCACGTGCACGTCCGGTAGCGCCGGCACAGCAACGCCGGCTGCGTCACGTCACGCCGGGATTCGGGGGCCGGCGCTCCGTCCGAGGCGCAAGCCAGGTCGAGTTGTCCAACAGACCGTGCACGAGCACGAGCACGTAACTAGGGCGCGGCGACGAGCTTGCAGTCGTTCGCGGCGGCGGGCTGACACAGCCCGCTGTTGCACGGCACGGTGTTGCCCATCTCGTCGGTCGGGCACGGCATCGTGTCGCTGCAGACCTGGGTGCAGACCTGGATCGATCCGAACGGGCGGCAGTTCATGTTCGTGCAGCCGTGCTCGTCGACGCACTTGTCGTAGACGGCACCGGTGCAGTTGTTCTGCGCCGGCGGCGGCGCATCTCCGGTACACGCCGCGATCGCGATGACGAGGAGGGCCGCGCTCCGCATTTCACTATCGTACACATGATAGGGTCGCACCGAGGAGGCTGCGTGGCACACATCGACGTCTTCAAGGGTTGGGCCGATACGATTCGCCAGGATATCGAGGCGTTCAAAGCGCTGCTCGAATCGACGAAAGCCGACGAGAAGTCGCGCCGGCTCGCCGGTGGCGCACTGCAATACCTCGTCAGCAAGATGGATCTGATCCCCGACTGGAACGAAGGCATCGGCGTGATCGACGACGTCATGATCCTGCGCGTCGCGGCGCAGATGGCGCAGGACCTCGGCCGCGGCGATCTGCCTGCGAGCGCCGAGGTCAGCTTCGAGCGGCTCTCGAACGAGGCCGAGAAGATCACCGCGTTCCTCGGCGCGCCGATCTACGACAAGCTGAAGGCGTACACCGCGAAGCTCGGCGATCAGGCGGTGCGCGGCCGTACGCCCGCGCAGCTGATGGAAGACGCCGCGCTCCGCAAGACGCTCTACACCGAGCTCGACCAGGAGCTCGAGAAGACGGTGCCGATCGTGATCAAGGATCCGGCGGATGCGGAGCTGCGTCTGAAGTCGTACCTGACGCAGAAGCTCAAGTGAAAACGCTCGTCGTCGCGGCGGCGTTGCTGGTCTCGCACGCCGCGCATGCGCAGGCGAGCGACACGTTCGAGACCAAGGCGCAGACCGCGCAGCGCTTGCACCGCGTCGAAGGGCTCGTGTGGGCGCTGACCGCCGCGTGCGACGCCGGCGACGATGTCCAGCAGCGCCAGTGCCGCCAGGTCCGCGACGCGCGCGCGAAGGAGCTCGCGACCGGGACGTGGCTCGTCGACGCCGATGCCGACGGCTTCGACGTCGGGCCGTGGAACAAGCAGAAGAAGTCGGTGTCGATCGCGCTCGATGCGTGCGTGCGCTGCGCGGGCGTCGATGTCGACGGCAAGACCTGGTACGTGACCGGCGTCGTTCCCGGCGCGACGCCGCACTTCGAGGGTGGCCGGCTCCGCCCTGGGGAGCTGCTCGACAACGGCCGCGCGTTCAACGAGGAAGCGGTCGCGGAGGCGTGGGTCCACGCGGTGTCGAAGGTCCGCGTCGAGCTCGTCGTCAAGCTCGCGGCGAAGCCGCAGTGGACCGAGAGCGGCAAGAACGGCATCGCGCTCGACGTGCTCGCGTATCGCGTCTACACGCCGTGCGATGGCGCGATCATCGCGTCGTCGCCGTCGTCGTCGCCCGTCGAGGCCGACAAGAAAGCGTGTCCCACCGCGCCGGAGCCGAGCGCCGCCGAAGCGGAAGCGGGACCGCGCGCCGAGCAGCTGTCCGCGTCGATGATCGATGACGCGATGAAGCCCGTCGTCGACGCCGCGTGGAAGTGCTACGGCCAGTACGCCGTGACCGGCAAGGCGAAGCTGAAGCTCTCGGTCAGCGCCGACGGCGACGTACGCACGTACGAGCAGCAAGGCGACTTCTCGAATACGCCGACCGGCGCGTGCATCGACAAGGCGGTCGCGAAGGCGAAGTTCCCGCGCTCGAAGAAAGCGAAGACCACCGTGCTCTTTCCGATCACGCTGCAACCCTGATATGGCGATGTCGGTCGCAGAGCTGTTCGCCGCGTTATGGGCTGACTACGTGCGGATGACACCGCAGGCCGAGCGCATCCATCGCTTGCTCGCGTCGCGCGGCGACAAGGTCGAGAACGATCACGTCGCGCTGCGCACGTACGGCGTGCCGGGCATCGACATCACGGCGCTCGCGAAACCGTTCGAAGCGGTCGGCTATCAGCCGCGCGACACGTATCGGTTCGACGACAAGAAGCTGAACGCGCGCTACTGGCAGCATCCCGATGCGGCGTTGCCGAAGATCTTCATCAGCGAGCTCTGCGTCGCCGAGATGTCGCCGGCGACCCAGCAGCGGATTGGAAAGCTCGTCGCTCAGCTCCCTGCGGGCTTCGGTGCGCGCGCGGATCTGCCGTGGGCCGGGCGGCCGTGGCAGTGCACGAGCGCTGACTACGAGGCGCTGCTCGCCGAGAGCGAGTACGCCGCGTGGCTGGCCGCGTTCGGATTCCGGGTCAATCACTTCACGGTGTCGGTCAACGCGCTGAGGTCGTTCGCGAGCCTCGCGGATCTGAATGCGTTCCTCGTCGCAGAGGGCTTCACGCTCAACACTGCGGGCGGCGCGATCAAGGGCACGCCGGCGGATCGCCTCGAGCAGAGCTCGACGCGCGCAGACACGATCGCGGTCGAGCTCGCGGGCGAGTCGGTGCAGTTGCCGTCTTGCTACTACGAGTTCGCGAAGCGCTATCCGCTGGCGTCGGGCGAGCTGTTCCAGGGCTTCGTCCCCGCGTCCGCCGACAAGATCTTCGAGTCGACCGACGTTAAGGTGTGAGGCTCGCGAAGTAGTCGTTGAGCTCGAGCAGCACGTCGACATCGACGTCGACGAACTGGACCCCGGCGCCACCTTCGCTCGACGCCCACCGCACGATCGCCGGCAACGTGAACGTTTGATCCGAGGTCGGCAGTTGAAGCTCGACCGACACGGTCGTGCCCACGGGCGGCAACGCACCCGCGGCGGGGTTCTCGAGGAACGCGCCACCGACGCCGACATTTCGCGTTGCGGTCGTCACCCACGTTTCAGCCGCAGAGGTCCGAAACCGAACGGTCATCACGCGGCCGGGAACACTTCGGCCACGCGCCCGAAAATGCTGCCTCCGTTCGTGCCGCCGACCGTCCATTTCCGCAACAAAATCATAGCTGATCTTCCGTCGCATCAGGGCTTTACCCGACGAGGGAACCCCGGGTAGGGTCCGCTCGATCGTGAAGGTGCACTTGATCGGCATCGGTGGGACTGGCATGGGCGCCGTCGCGGGCTTGCTCAAGGCGGCCGGCCATGACGTGCGCGGCTCGGATGCCGCGGTCTATCCCCCGATGAGCGAACAGCTCGCGACCCTCGGCGTGCCGGTGATGATGCCGTACGCAGCTGGGAATCTCGATTGGGGACCGGATGTGGTCGTGGTGGGGAACGTCCACAACAAGGACCACATCGAGGTCAAAGCGGCGCAGGAGCGTGGGGTGAAGCTCACGTCGTTCCCGGCCGTGATCGGCGATCAGCTGCTGCCCGGCAAGACGTCGATCGTCGTTGCGGGTACGCACGGCAAGACCACGACGACCTCGCTACTCGGTCACATCTTCATGGAGGCCGGTCGCGATCCTTCGCTGTTCGTCGGCGGCGTTCCGGTCGGGCTCGGTCACGGCTGGCGGCTCGGTCACGGCCCGTTCGTGATCGAGGGCGACGAATACGACACGGCATTCTTCGACAAGGGATCGAAGTTCCTCCACTACCGGCCGAACGTCGCGGTCCTCACGAGCATCGAGCTCGATCACGTCGACATCTTCCCGTCGTTCGATGCGGTGCGCGACGCGTTCAAGAAGTTCGTCGCGCTGATTCCGCCCGCGGATCAGGGCGGCCTGCTCGTCGCGTGGGCCGACTCGGCCGACGTCCGCGCCGTCGCGAAGACCGCGCACTGCAAGGTCGAGCTCTACACGGTCGTCGGCGGCGAGATCGGGCCCGACGGCGAAGACAGCGACGGCGGGCTCGCGACCGACATCACGTGGTGGGCGCGCAACCTCGAGGTCGGCAAGTCGGGCCGGGTCGCGTTCGACGTCTATCACCATGGCGATCGCCTCGAGCGGTTCGAGACGCTACTCGTCGGCCGCCACAACGTCGGCAACTGCCTCGCCGCGATCGCGGTCGCGTACTCGCAGGGCGTACCGGTCAAGGACATCGTGCTCGGCATCGCCAGCTTCGCCGGCGTGCGCCGTCGCCAGGAGCTGCGTGGCATCGCGGGCGGCGTCACCGTGCTCGACGACTACGCGCACCATCCGACCGCCGTGCGCGAGACGCTCAAGGCGCTGCGCAGGCGGTTCCCGAAGCGCCGGTTGATCGCGGTCTACGATCCGCGCTCGGCGACGAGCCGGCGCAAGACATTCCAGGTCGAGTTCGCCGATGCGTTCGCGCACGCCGACGAGGTGATCGTCGGCAAGCTCTACGACCCATCGCGGATCCCGAGCGAAGATCGCTTCGATCCCGAGAAGCTCGCGCTCGATCTGCACCGCAGCGGGACGAAGGCCGCATACGTGCCCGACGTCGACACGATCGTGAAGCAGCTCGCGGCGAGCGCGGCACCGGGCGATGTCGTCGCGGTGCTGTCGTCGGGCAGCTTCGACGGCCTTCACGACAAGCTCCTCGACGAGATCGGCGACGCGATCCGGCCGGCGCACGGCGCCGACATGGCCGGCGTCCGCGACGTGCTCCAGATGGTGAAGCTCGGCGACGAGCAAGCGCGCGACGATCAGTTCGGCTCGTTCTTCGTCCTTCGCAACGAGAAGGGCATCGTCGGCTGCGTCTCGCTCGAGGTCTACGGCGACGACGCCGTGCTCCGCGCGCTCGCGGTCGACCCCGAGTTTCGCGGCGCCGGCTACGGCTGGATGCTCGCCGACATGGCGGTCGGCCAGGCGCGCTGGCGCGGCGTCCGCCGGATCTACCTCCTGACCGAGAGCGCGAGCGACTTCTTCGCGGCGAAGTTCGGGTTCCGCGTCGTCGATCGCTCGACGCTGTCGAAGCAGGTCGCGAGCTCCGAGACGTTCGGCGCGACCGTCGGCGCGAACCGCGTCGCGATGCGCCTGGACCTCTAGTGAGCGAGCTCGCCGAGCTGTTGGAGACGGCGCGGGTCGCCGCACGTGCCGCATCGCAGCTCCTCGCCGGCGCGCGCGCCGCGGACATTCGCGCGAAGGGCAATCCGCGCGACCTCGTCACCGAGTGGGACCTGCGCTCGGAGGAGATCATCCGCACGACGCTCGCCGAGCGCACGCCCGGCATCCCGCTGCTCGCGGAAGAGGGTGGCGAGACGGGCCCCAAAAATTCAACGGCGAGCACGTCGATGCGCTGGGTCGTCGATCCGATCGACGGCACCGTGAACTTCGCGCATGGCTTTCCGATCTGGTCCGTGTCGATCGCGCTCGAGGACGAGCATCAGAAGCCGATCGTCGGCGTCGTCACCGCGCCCGCACTCGGCTGGTGGTTCGAGGCGGCGAAGGGCAGGGGCGCGCACGATGGCGAGGGCAAGCCGCTCGTCGTCAGCACGCCCGCGACGCTCGAGCAGTCGCTGCTGACGACCGGGTTTCCGTACGATCGCGCGACGAACCCCGACAACAACTTCGTCCAGTGGGAGCACTTCCAGCGCAACGCGGGCGCCGTGCGCCGGCTCGGCAGCGCGTCGATCGATCTTTGCCTGGTCGCGCGCGGCTGGATGGATGGCTACTGGGAGCGGCGTCTGAAGCCGTGGGATATCGCCGCGGGCGCCCTGATCGTCGCCGAGGCAGGCGGCACCGTGACGAACACGACGGGTGGTCCGTTCGACCCGTACGAGGGCGAAGTTGCGGCGACGAATGGTGCTATTCATGTGGAGCTGATCGCGGAGCTACTGAGGAGCCGCTCATGATCCACAAGATCGCACTCGTGCTGGTCGTCGTCGGGGCCGTCGTTCAGGCTCAGCCGGCACCGAAAGCCCCCGCACCGAAGGCGCCCGCGCCGAAGAAGGCGCCTGCCGAGGCGCCGATCGATCCGTATGCGGATCCGAAGCCTGACAAGGCCGATGCGAAGCCGCCCGCGAAGGACGCCACGCCGAAGGCGCCGGCGAAGCCCGTCGATCCGTACACGCCGTCGAACGACAACCCGATCCCGTCGCGGGTCGGGCTCTCCGATCTCACCGCCGTCCAGGGCCTGCTCGCGGTCCAGCGCCTCGATGGCTGGCTGCTCTACGATCGCGATGGCTCGAACCCGATCGCGGTGAAGCTCGTCGCGCCGAGCGGTCATCCCCAGCGGCCGTGGTTCTACATGATCTCCGCCGCCGGCGATCCGATCGCGCTCGTCCACAACTCCGAGCTTCGCCAGTTCGATCATCTGCCCGGCAAGAAGCTCACGTACCTCGGCTACCGCGACTACGCGAAGCAGCTCACCGCGATGCTGAAGGGCGTGAAGTCGATCGCGCTCGAGTACTCGCCGAAGGCGGCGGTGCCGAACGTGTCGCGCGTCGATGCCGGCACGCTCGAGCTGATCCGCGCGACCGGCGTCCAGGTCCGCTCCTCGGAGACGCTCGTCCAGTACACCAAAGCGATCTGGGGCGATGCCGGCCGCACGGCGCACTACATCGCGGTCCACCACATCGTCGAGCTCCGCAAGGAAGCGCTCGCGTTCGTCGCGCAGCGGCTGACCACGCACGTGCCGGTCAACGAGCTCGAGGTCCAGCAGAAGATCATCCGCGGAATGAGCATGCGCGGCCTCGTCGGTCCGCCGCCGATCGTCGCCGCCGGCGCGAACACCGCCGACCCGTACTACATCCCGACCGCCGCGCGCACCGCGATGATCAACCTCGGCGATCCGATCGTGATCTCGATCGCCGCGAAGGTCGACAAGCCCGACGGCATCTACGCCGCCCAGACCTGGGTCGCGATCGCCGACAAGACCGTCCCCGAAAAGATCGCGACCGCGTTCCAGACCGCCGCCGCCGCGCGCGATCAAGCGCTCGTGATGATCACCGACCGAGGTCGCAAGCACCGCCCCGTCACCGGCGCCGAGGTCGATCAAGCGACCCGCGCCTTCATCAAGAAGGCCGGCTTCGCCGAGCAGGTCATGCACCGCACGGGTCACTCGATCGACAGCGACCTCCAGGGCGGCGGCGCCGATCTCGACGACTTCGAGGTCAAGGACACCCGCATCCTCACGCCCGGCACCGGCTTCACCGTCGGCCCCGGCCTCTACTTCGCAGGCCAGTTCGGTGTCCGCACCGAAGTCTCCGTCTACCTCGCGCCGTCCGGGCCCGAGATCACGACGCCCGCCCAAGACGACGTCGAAGCCCTCCTCAAATAGGGACGGTAACAAAGTTCACAAGGATCGCCGCGCAACCCCGCGTCGTTGTTAGCCCCCTCGGGGACGGTAACAAAATGCCAGCTCGCGAAGATGTGGCCGCGCTGATCCTCGCGGGTGGAAAAGCGACGCGCTTCGGCGGCATCGCGAAGCACGCCCTCGTCATCGCGGGCCAGACGATCCTCGAGCGCCAGGCCGCGGTCCTCGCGCCGCGCGTCGCCGAGATCATCATTTCGTCTCCACAAGACATCACCGGCTATCGCTGCGTCCGCGATGCCCTGGGCGAAGGTCCACTCGCCGGCATCGCCGCCGGTCTCGCAGCGTCCGCTACTCCATGGTTGCTGGTGCTCGCAGGCGACATGCCGTTCATCACCGCGCAACTGATCGATTCACTGCTCGCTGCTCGCGCTCCGGAGCTCGACGCCGTGGGACTCCAGATCAACGGCCTTCCCGAGCCGCTCTGTTGCCTGCTCCACGCGCGTACGCGCCCCGCGGTCGAGCGCCGCCTCGCGACACACCGTTTCAAAGCGAGCGGCCTTTTGACCGACGAAGGCCTGAATGTTCGCTGGCTCACCGACGCCGATCCGGCGGCCCTACGCAACCTGAATTCGCCGTCCGACATGCCCGATTAGCTTCGGGTTTGTTTCGATTTACGTTTGCGATCGGTTCCGGTAAACAAACGTGCCGTGCGTATCGGACCGATCGACATCGACGTCCCCGTGATCCTCGCCCCGATGGCGGCGGTCACCGATCTCCCGTTCCGCACCGTGGCCGAGGAGCTCGGCGTCGGCTTCACGATCACCGAGTTTCTCTCGGCGCACGCGCTGTCGATCGGCGACAAGAAGACCACCGGCAAGCTCACGGCTTCACTCAACGGCCGCAAGTTCGGCGTCCAGATCTTCGGCCGCGAAGAGCACATGATGCACCACGCCGCCGAGATCGCCGTCTCGATCGGCGCGTCGCTCGTCGACATCAACATGGGCTGCCCCGCGAAGCGCGTCGTCGCCGGCGAGTGCGGCTCGGCGCTGATGCGCGAGCCGGAAATCGCGCAGCGCCTCGTTCGCGCCGTCGTCTCCGCCGTCCCCGCGAACGTCCCCGTCACCGTCAAGCACCGCGCGGGTTGGGATCAGGGCCACCGCAACGCCCCCGAGTTCGCGTGCGCGATGGTCGAGGCCGGCGCGCAGATGATCACCGTCCACGGCCGCACTCGCACGCAGGGCTTCTCGGGCAAGTCCGATCCGGACATCATCCGGCTCGTCCGCGAGACCGTGCCGCGCCACATCCCGGTCGTCGGCAACGGCGACGTCACCACGGTCGAGGAGTTCCTCCGCCTCCGCGAGCACACCGGCTGCGACGCCGTGATGATCGGCCGTGGCGCGCTCGGCAACCCGTGGCTGTTCTCGCGGCTCCGCGAGGTCTGTGCCGGCCGCCCCGATCCAGGCGCGCCGACGCTCGAGGAGCGCCTCTCGGTCTATCGCCGCCACGTCGACCTGATCGAGCAGCTGCGCGGCGGCCCGCGCACGTTGCACGAGGTCCGCAAGGCGTGTGCGTGGTACGCGCGCGGCCTCTACGGTTGCAACGCGCTGCGCCTCCGCGTGTGGGAGACCCCGGACCTCGCGTCCGCGCGCGGCCTCGTCGAAGAGTACTTCGCTCAGCTGATCGACCGCAAGAACCGGCTCGGCCTCGCTCCCGAAGGCGAGCGCGCGTCGATGGATGGAGCCCTCAGCTCGGGTGATGGCCTCGCGGGAGCGGCCTGATGCTACGCGCGACGCTTCGCGCCGATGACTTTCTCGTCGCGACCAGCCCCGCGATGCGCGCGGTCGCGGAGCAGGTCGAGGCGTACGCCGATGGTGGCGCGCCGGTCCTGATCACCGGCGAGCACGGCACCGGCCGAGAGCTCGTCGCACGCGTGCTCCACCAGCGCGGCCCGCGCGGCAAGTCGCACTTCATCACGGTCCGGCCCACGTTCGAGAGCTCCGACGTCCAGAAGGTCCAAGGCGACGACGCCTGCGAGCGCGCGCATCGCGCCCTCCGCGCTGCAGCCGGCGGCACGCTCGTCGTCAAGGACATGATCGATCTCAGCGCGCCATCGCAGCGCACGCTGAAGCGCGCGATCCGCGATCGCAAGAGCCCGAACGCGCACGACGTCCACGTCGTCGCGACCGCCGACGTCGATGTCGAGCGCGCCGTCGACGCCGAGATCGTGAAGCGCGACTTCTTCGATCTGTTCGCCCAGCGCCGGATCGAAGTGCCGCCGCTGCGCGAGCGGATCGACGATCTGCCCGTGCTCTCCGAGCGCTGGATCAAGCACTACGCGGCGGAGGTCGGCCGGCCCAAGCCGACGATCTCGTCGCGCGCGCACACCCGGCTCGCCGAATATCCGTGGCCCGGCAACGTCGCCGAGCTCAAGTCGATCGCGCGCCGTCTGATCGTTCGCGTCGCGCGCAACCGGATCGAAGCCGGCGATGTCGACGAGGTGCTGCCTGTCGTCGCGACCCGCGTCCCGCTCGAGGACCTCGCGTTCGAGGAGATGGTCAAGGCGAAGCTCGCCGGCCTGCTCGCGCGAATCGACGGCTATCCCGCGCACGACCTCTACGAGAAAGTGCTCGCCCGCGTCGAGCGCCCCCTGTTCGACCTCGTGCTCGCCCACACCGGCGGCAATCAGCTGAAGGCGGCGGAGCTGCTCGGCCTGAATCGCAACACGCTGCGCAAGAAGCTCGCGGACCTCGGGATCGGCAGCAAGAGCAAGGCGAAGCAGAGCCGCGAGGATCGCGCGCTCGACGAGCCGGGCTAGCGCAGTTTCCTGCTCGCCCAGCGCTCGATCTCGTTCGCGAGGTTGAGATCGTCGGGCTCCTTCTGCTTGCGCAGCGCCGTCAGGATCGTCGCGACCTCGGCCTTCGCATCGGCGGTCCGCCCGAGGCCGGCCAGTGCGTCGGCGCGCGCCCACCGGCACTGCGCCTCGGCGATCTCGTTGTCGCTCTTCACCGCGATCGGAAGCGCCCGGTCCGCCTCCTCGAGCCCCTTCTTCGGATCGCCGGCATCGACGATCGCGCGCGCGTACAGCCCGTCGGTCATCGCGGTCGAGGCGCTACCGGGTTGTAGCTTCGCGTAGAGCTCGAGCGAGCGGCCGTACTCGTCGCGCGCATCCGCGAACCGGCCGAGCGCGCGCAGGTTCTCGCCGTGGAGCTGGCGCGCATACGCGATATCGCCGTGGACCGGCGGGAGGCTCTTCGCCTGCATCGCGAGGCCGCGCTCGAACAGGTGTTCCGCTTCCTGCGGACCGCCGTCGGCTGCAATGATCGTCGCGAGGTTCATCACGGCGCGTGCGGTCAGTGGGTGATTTGGCGGCAGCGTCTTCTCGCGAATCGCGACGGCGCGCCGCGCGTAAGGCAGCGCTTCTCCCCACATCTCCTGGCGGCGATACAGATTGACCAGGTTGTTGCAGTACGTCGCGACCTGCGGGTGATCCGGACCGAGCGAGCGCTCGCCGATCGCGAGCGCCTGGTGGAGCAGCTTGTCGGCCTCGGGATAGCCGACGTGCATCATCAGCGCGTTCGCGATGTTCGACATGTCGCCGGCAACGCTCGGGTGATCGGGGCCGTACTCCGCGATATCGAGGTCGAGTGCCTTGCGGCTCTCGGCGAGCGACTCGTCGTAGCGATTCAGCGCGGTCAGCGATAACGCGCGCGACGAGTAGACCAGCGACTTCGTATGGAGATCGGTGGTCGGGCCGATCAGCGCGAGCGCTTCGTCGTCGGAGCGTAGCGCTTCGTCGTTCTTGCCGAGCGCCTGATACGCCGACGCCATGTAGCGCGGGATATCGATCGCGAGCGTCCCCGGATCGCGCACGCGCGACAGCGCCGCCGTGGCGAGCTCGCGTACGTGGAGCGCGTCATCGCCCTTTTGTAGGCCCCACGCGATCACGTAGATGTCCTCGATCCACGCCTTCGCCCGCAGCCGATCGTCGCGCGCGCGATCCGCGGCGAGCGCCGCCGCCTCGAGCGACGTCCGCGCGGGCTGCCAGCGCTGCGCGTTGATCTGGGCCTGGCCGAGCTGGTACAGCGCCTCCGCCTCGAGCGGCGCGAATCCGAGTTTCGTCGCGCGATCGACCGCCTTCTGCGCGCGATCGACGGTGTCGGCGGTCTTCTTCGCGTGCGTGATCGCCGCGATCTGATCGACCTCGCGCTGCTCCGCGGCGATCGCGGGCGCTTGGCCGAATCCGGGTTGCGGCGCACCGAGTAGCGCGGCCATATCCTCGCAGCGCGCGAGCGGCTCCATCGCGCGCACCGTGCGCAGCGATCCGATCACGACATCGCGATCGGCCACGGCGAACGATCCGAGCACGGCGGCGAGCTCGCGCCGGCGATCCTCGAGACACGCCATCTTGCGATCGCCGAGCTCCGCGGATTGTTCGCCGCGCACGTGCGTCGCCTCGCAGGCGCGGTGACGCAGATCGACCCACGATCGGCCCCAGTCGTCGATCACAGCGGTCACGCGCGGCCACGTCGAGTCCCCCAACGAACCGGCCGCACCGACGAACGCGGCGTGCAGCGTCTCCCGCACCGGCACGCTCCACATCGCATCGAACGGCTGGCTCACGGCGCTGCACGGGGTCGCTGCGGTCGGGCGTGCGGCGAATGCGATCGCGGCGCCGCCGAGAACGATCGCGATCGCCGTGACCAGCGCGATCTGGACGCCGCGGCGGCGGGGCGTGATGTCGTCGAGCAGGTCGTCGATCGTCGCGAACCGCGCCGCGGGATCCGCCTCGAGCCCACGCGCGATCGCGGCGCGCGCACGGCGAGGCAACGGCAGGGTCGGCCGGGTCGTCTTCGCCGGTGCGTGACCGTCCTCGGTCGTCGCTTCGCTCGGATCGCGCGTGCCGGCGAGCGCCTCCTCGATCACGAGGCACAGTGCGTATTGATCGCTCCGCGCATCCGCGGCGTCTCCGCTGCGCTGCTCGGGCGCCATGTAGCGCGGCGTGCCGACGACCGCGCCGTGCCGCGTGATCGGCGTCGCGAGTAGATCGGGCGAATCGGGCGACGGCGATGTCGGTTCCGCAGCGAGCGTCCCCGTCGGCCGCGCGAGCCCGAAGTCGAGCACGCGGACGCGGCCGTCGTCGCCGACCATCACGTTCGAAGGCTTGAAGTCGCGGTGGACCAACCCTGCATGGTGTGCCGCGGCAAGCCCGCTGCCAGCCGCGACGCAGACCTCGAGGATCTGCTCCGGCGTGTGCTTCGCTGCGCGCAACCATGCGGCGAGCGTCTGGCCGCGGACGAGCTCCATCGCGATGAACACGTCATCGCCGGCGGTGCCTACGTCGTACACCGTGACGACGTGGGGATGCGTGACGCGCGCGAGCGCTTGGGCCTCGCGCAGCATCCGATCGCGCGCGATCGGCCCCGACGTCCGCAACACCTTGAGCGCGACCTCGCGGCGGAGCGCAGGATCGTACGCGCGATGGACGATGCCCATCCCGCCTTCGCCGAGCCGCTCGAGCACCACGTAGCGACCGCGCAGCTCCGCGACGCTCGCCGCCCACGGCGCCGGATCGGCCGCGGCATCGGAGTCGGTGGCGGTGAGGTCGGCCACGGGCTCAGAACGTGGCGCCGACGCCGAGCGCCATGCCGTGCGAGTCGGCGCGGAAGGTCGGGTGCAGGCTCGCGAGCTCCGACGATGCTTTCGAGTGACGCGTCAGGTAGTAGCCGACGAGGCTGCCACCGATCCAACCGCCGACGACGGCAGTGGTCTCGAGCAGCGGCTTCGCGTCATCGTGACCGTAGCCCAGCGCCTTGTCGACGATCGCCGCGCCGGCAATCCCCGCGAGCCCACCGAGCAACGCGCCGCCGTACGCCGCGCCGAACGAGCCCTCGGCGGTCGCATTGTTGCCGACGAGATACGTGCCCCCGGCGACGCCGAGAGATCCGCCGAGATAGAGACCCAGGATGATCGGGACGACCGCGCCGTTATCGCTGTTGGTGTTGGCTCCGACCATCGCAAACCCCAGATAGCCACCAGCGAGCGCACCGCCCACGCCGAGCACGCCAGCGAGCAGGACCTGACCGGTGACCGTGCCGCTATCGAGCGGGGGCGCACCTCGTCGCGGCGTCTCGATCGGCGGCGTCTCGCCCGGCGGCGACAGCGCGGGCTGGGCCATCGCCGTCGAACCGAGCGCTACCACCACCGCCGAGGCCACGAGCCGCATGGGTCGAGCATGCCCGAACGGCCCGGCGTTGTGGGAGTCAAACGCTGCGATGAGGGCGCGCGATCGCGAGGACCAGCAGCGCAGCGACCGCCATCGCGGCGCCGAGCCAGAACGGTGCGCTCGGCGAGATCCGATCCCACAACAGGCCCGCGATCACGCTCGACAAGATCGTCGTGATGCCGGTGCCGAGATAGAAGATGCCCATCGCGCGGCCGCGATGCGCTTTCGGCGCGACGTCCGCGATCAGCGCCTTGCCGACGCCGTCGGTGAGCGCCATGTAGATGCCGTAGACGCAGAACAGTGGCCAGATCGTCGTCGCATTCGCGAGCGCGAACCCGGCGTAGACACCCGCGTAGAGCACCCAGCCGACCGCGATCACCTTCCAGCGGCCGAGCTTGTCGCTGATCACGCCGGCGGGATACGAGATCGCGGCGTACAGCACGTTGTACATCGCGTACGCGGCGACGACCGCCCATGCGGAGAGCCCGACGTTCTGCGCGCGCAACAGCAGGAACGTGTCGGACGAGTTCGCGATCGAGAACAGGATCAGGATCGTGAAGACCTTCCAGTACGCGGCGGGCAGCGCGAACGCCGCCGGTGCCTCTTGCCCCTTGACCGGCGGCGGCTCGACCGGATCCTTGACGACGAACGTGAGCGCGGCGGCGCACAGCCCCATGCCGGCGGCGATCGCGAAGATGATCCGGTACGGCCCGGGATCCGTGGACGGTGCGCCCGTGCCGTTCGGCGTCCCCGACAGCCAGTAGAGGAGCAGCGCCGCGGTGACGACACCGACGAGCGCACCTGCGGTATCGAGCGCGCGATGGAGCCCGAACGCACGGCCGCGCTGATCGTCGTCGATGACGTCGGCGATCAGCGCATCGCGCGGGCTGTTCCGGATGCCCTTGCCGACGCGATCGACCGTACGGCCGAGCAGCACGAAGGGCCACGCACTCGCGACGACGAGGATCGCCTTGCCGACGACGGGCAGCGCGTAGCCCCAGCGGACCCACGGCACGCGCTTGCGAAACCGATCGCTGCGAATGCCCGCCCACGCCGTGACGAGCGCAACCGCACCTTGGGCAACGCCTTCGATCCAGCCCATATCGGTCGCAGTGGCATGGAGCACCGCGACGATGAACAGCGGCAACAGCGGATAGATCATCTCGCCCGAGACGTCCGCGAAGAACGAGACTGCGCTGAGCAGCCAGACTTGAGTGGGGAGCTTCTTCTGCGTCACGGTTGATCGCGCAAGCGAGGATCGAGCCAGCGGTACACGAGGTCTACCAGGAGATTGGCGATCGCGATCGCGATCGCGGCCACGAGCACGACGCCCAAGATGAGGGGCAGGTCGACCTCTAATACAGCCTGCAGCAGCTCTCGACCGAGTCCGGGCCATGCAAAGATGAACTCGATCACGACGGCACCGCCGAGCATCACGCCGAGGTCGAGCCCGACCAGCGTGACGAGCGGGCCGAGCGCGTTGCGCAGCGCGTGCTTCACGACGACGTCGCGCTCGCTGAGCCCTTTCGCGCGGGCGGTGCGGATGAAGTCTTCGCCGAGCACGTCGATCATCTCGGTGCGGACGATCCGCGCGTAGTACGCGATGCCGGCGGCCGCGAGCGTCGCCGCGGGCAGCACGAGGTGATGCAGCCGCGAGCCGAACGTGTCGCCGTAGCCGCCGATCGGAAACCAGCCGAAGCGATATGCGAGCACGTACATCGCGAGCGTCGCGATCACGAAGGCCGGGGCAGATTGGCCGAGCAGCGAGATCAGATTCGCGGTGTGGTCCTGCCAGCGCTTGCGCCGGATCGCGGCGAGCACGCCGAGCGGAATCCCGACGAGGAGCTGCAGCACGATCGCGGCGAGCGCGAGCTGCACGGTCGGCCACAGGTGCTCGACGATGATCGCCGACACCGGCCGCTTGCTGCGAAAGCTCTCGCCGAGGTCGCCCTTCGCGATGTTGCCGACGAAGCACGCATAGCGGCCGAGGAAGCCGCGATCGAGGCAGTAGTGCGCTTCGACCTTCGCGATCGCCTCGGGCGTCGAATGAGGTCCGAGCAGCGCGCGCGCCGGGTTCGCCGGGATCGCGGTCGCCATCACGAACGTCGCCGTGATCGCGAACCACACGACGACGATCGTCCAGCCGAGGCGCTTCACCATCATCATCGATCTAGCCACGAGCGCGAGAAGTCGCGCAGCCAGATCGGATGGATCGCGTAGCCGGCGACGTATGGCTGGGTCACCTCGGTGACGTCCTGGTGGTACTCCCAGATCCATGGCGCGTCGGCGTACAGGATGCGCTCCGCGGACTGATACAGCGCCGCACGCTCGTTGCGATCGGGCTCGGCGCGCGCCGCGGCGAGGATCCGATCGAGCTCGGGGTTCGCGTAGAACGAGTCGTTGTTCGAGCTCTGATCGTGAATCTCCGACGACGCGAACCGCAGATCGAAGAAGTCGACCGGATCGGCGAAATCCGCGAGCTGGACGCCCTTCGAGAACGCCGGTCCGGACTTCGATCCGATCGCAGTCGCGTAGGCGGCGAACGACATCGGCGTGATCCGGATCCGCACGCCGACCTCGGCGAGGTCGCTCTTCACCGACTCGGCCAACCGCATCGCCTCCTCGTCGGCGAGCACGACGTACTCGAGGTCGAGGCCATTCGGATGTCCTGCCTCGGCGAGCAGCGCGCGCGCCTTCGCGGGGTCGTGCGGGTAGGGCGTCAACGCGTCATCGCGGCCGAACATGCCCGGCGGCAAGATGCCGTGCGAGATCACGGCCGCGCCTTCGAGCAGCTTGACCTCGTGGTCCTTGTCGACGGCGTAGTTCAGCGCCTGGCGGACGCGGCGATCGTCGAACGGCGGTTGCGTGACGTTCATCCGCGAGCCGAACGCGTTCATCGCGGTGCGGTGCTGGACGTACGGCGCCCAGTCCTGGCGCTCCGTGATCCACAGGTAGTCGGCCGCCGACAGCCGCTCGGCTGCATCGAGCTCGCCGCGCTCGAACATCAGGAACTGGACGTCGCGCGGGACGTTCTCGATCAGCTCGAGCCGATCGAGGTGAATGCTCGCGGCGTCCCAGTAGCGCGGGTTCTTCTTCACGATCAACCTTCGGCCCTGATCCCAGCGCTCGAGCACGAACGGTCCGGTGGCGAGCTCCGTGTTCGGCCGGAGCGGTGTCGTGAACGACATCGTCAGGATCGCCAGGAACGCCATGTTCGGCCGCGCGAGCTGGAACACGAGCTCGTTCTGCACCGGCGTCGTGATCGCGGCGACATCCACGAGGAACTGCGCGTACGGCGAATCCGGCTTCGCGCGCACGCGATCGAGCGCGTAGACGAAGTCCGCCGCCACGATCGGCGTTCCGTCGGAGAACGCGATGCCGGGGCGCAACCAGAAGTGATACGTCAGCCCGTCGGGCGAGACCTCGTAGCGCTCGGCGAGGTGCGGGACGATGTCGGTTCCAGAGTGCGGATCGCCGCGCACCGCGGGCGCGTAGTCGACGAGCGTGTCGTGGAGTGCGTGGACCGCATAGCTCGAGGTCTCGTCGTACGCGATCGCGGGATCGAGCGAGACCACCCGATCCTTCGTCGCGTAGCGCAGCGTGCCGCCGTCGACCGGCTTCGCATGACCCGCGGCGCGCTCGTGCGGTCCGCGATCCATTCCGTTGCACGCGGCGAGCGCGATCAGCACCACCGCCTTCACGTCGACTCCTTCGGATCGAACGCATCGCGCAGGCCATCGCCGACGAGGTTGAACGCGATCACCGCGACGAGGATCGCGACACCGGGTGCGATCACGAGCCACGGCGCGGTTCGATAGTATGCGCGACCCTCGAACAGCATGTGACCCCAGGTCGTCGTCGCGGGCCCCAGGCCGAGGTAGCTGAGGACGGCCTCCGACAAGAGATTTTGCGCGAATCCGATCGCGGCCATCACGATCGCGGTGCCGGCGAGGTTCGGCAGCACGTGACGCGCGATGATCCGCGCCGGCGATGCACCGAGCGCGCGCGCCGCGACGATCATCTCCGAGCGCGACACCGCCATCGCCTTGCCGCGGATCACCCGCGCGATCGTCGTCCAGCTGACCGCACCGAGCGTGACCACGACCGGCGCGATCGACGACGCCAGGTCCGCTTCGCGCAGGAGCGAGGCCAACAGGATCGCGAGCAACAGAAACGGAAACGCGAGGACGAGGTCGACGAGTCTCATCAGCGCGTGATCGACCCAGCCACCCGCATAACCAGCGACGAGCCCGACCGTAAGCCCGATCACGAGCGCGAGCAGCGTCGCCAGACACGCGATCTCGAGCGACGTCGCGGCACCGGCGACGATCCGCGCCCACACGTCACGCCCGAGGTCATCTGTCCCGAGCGGCGACTCCGCCGACGGTGGCAGCGGCGCGCCGCGCAGCGTGAGACCGTGGTCGATATTCAGCGCATCCGGGCTCTTCGCCGAGAGCAACGGGCGCGCACCGACGATGGCAAGCAGAATGCAAATCAGCACGGTACCGACCACCGCGCCCCGGTTTGCGAAAAAGCGTTGCGCCTCACGCGCCATCTACGCGCGAGTATATGCGAGGCACTCGCGCACGTCGCACGGCGAGCCCGTGCGGATCCGCGCGCGATCGAGCGGAAGAATCCCCTATCGCAACGTCGGATTCTGTACGCTGCGTCTCGATCCGTCGCTCGACGTGCCGCGCGGTACTTTCGCGCTACGAGGCATCGTCACTGCAGGCTTACAAGCGTCATGGGGACCGACATCCTGACGCTTCTGCGCCGCGATCACGAGGACCTCGATAGGGGGCTCGCGACGCTCCTCGATCGCAGCAAATCGATCGGCCAAATTCGCACCGCGCTCGACGGCGTGAGACTCGGTCTCACGGCGCACGCCGAGGCCGAGGACATCGTGTTCTCGATCGCGCTCGAGCGGACACCGAGGCTCCACGGCGTGGTCAGCGAAGCGGCAGATGCTCACCGCCAGCAAGAGCTCGCGCTCGCGTCGCTCGTCGTCACGCCGATGGGCACGCGCGAGTGGTACGGGCGCGGCGCTGCGCTCCGCGGGCTCGTCAAAGAACACGCGCGCTACGAAGAGGCGTGTGTGTTGCCTGCGATTCGTGATCTCGTCCCCGAGATCTATCCCGGCCTCGCCGGAAAGTTCGCGACCGAGCGGCTGCGCCAGCTGTCGATGCTCGTCCCGTCCGCGCCCGTGTACATCGCGGACCTGGCGCGCGCGGTCTGAACCGCACTGACGTTGACGTCGACCTGAACCTGAACGTGAACTTCAACGCCACCGCGAGCATTGACGCGATCGTCGTGGCCTTTGGACTCGGCCCGGATCTTGGGTTGGGCACGACGACATCGCGCTCGGGGACCGCCTGGCCTTTCTGAACGGCGAGCGCGGCTGGGATCGCCCGCGAGCATGCTGTCTCGATCCTGCGGTTCGCTCGTAGGTCGAGGTCAACGTCGATGATGGCGTTGACGTTCAGGTTCAGGTCAAGGTCAGCGATCTAGAGCTCGATCTGGAGACCGAGCTCGACGACGCGGTTCGGCGGCAGGTTGAAGAACGCGGTCGGCGGGCGCGAGTTGCGCGCGAGGAACGAGAACAGCACCTTGCGCCAGCGCGCCATCTTCGAGCGCCCCGACGTCAGCAGGGTCTGGCGACCGAGGTAATACGTGGTGTCGGCCATGTTGACCGCGAGGCCCTTCTTCTCGCAGCGCGCGAGGATCTTGGGCACGTTCGGTTGCTGCATGAAGCCGACGTTCGCGACGACGCGGTAGAAGCCCTGGCCGAGCTCCTTGACCTGCAGCGAGTGGTTGCCGATCGCGAACGGGAAGTTCTGGGTCGCGATCGACAGCAGCACGACCTGACGATGGAGCACCTTGTTGTGCTTGACGTGATGGAGCAGCACGTTCGGCATGCCGTCGGTGCCCGACGACATGAACACCGCGGTGCCTTGCACGCGCGGCAGCGGGTTCTCCTTGACGTCCATCAGGAACACGTCGTCGGGGAGCGTGCCCATCTCCATCGACTTCGATAGCTCGCGGCGGCCGCGCCACCACGTCGTCATGATCACGAACACCGCGGCGCCGACCGCGAGCGGAAACCAGCCGCCGGCCGCGATCTTGACGACGTTCGCGCTGAAGAACGAGAGGTCGATCAGCACGAACGGCACGAACAAGAGGAGGGCCGTGCCCCACGAATAGTGCCAGTTGCGGCGGCACACGAGGAAATACAGGAACGACGTGATGCCCATCGTACCCGTCACCGCGATGCCGTACGCCGCCGCGAGGCTCGACGACGACTTGAATGCGACGACGAGCGCGACGCACGCGACCATCAAGCCGTAGTTGACCTCGGGGATGTAGATCTGCCCTTCCGCCTTCGACGATGTGTGGACGACGGTGACGCGCGGCGCGTAGCCGAGCTGGACCGCCTGGTTCGTCAGCGAGAACGCGCCCGAGATCAGCGCCTGGCTCGCGATGATCGCGGCGAGCGTCGCGAGGATGACCATCGGGATCAAGAACGGCGTGCCCGACACGAGGTCGTAGAACGGGTTGTTGATCTCTGCACCCTTCTCGAGGAACAGCGCGCCCTGACCGAAGTAGTTGAGCAACAGGCCCGGGAACACGACGGCCGTCCACGCGAACCGGATCGGCTTGCGGCCGAAGTGGCCCATGTCGGCGTACAGCGCCTCGCCACCGGTGATGCAGAGAACGACCGAGCCGAGCAGCAGGAACGCCTTCAAATGGCCGCCGGCGAGGAACGAGATCGCGTAGTGCGGACTGATCGCGAGGAAGATCCGCGGATTCGAGATGATGTGCGGGATGCCCGCGATGCCGATCGAGACGAACCACAGCAGCATCACCCAGCCGAACACGTTGCCGATCCGGTGCGTGCCGAGCCGCTGGACCATGAACAGCGCGATCAAGATCGTCACCGAGATCGGGACGATCAGATCGGTGAGTGACGAGTTGACCTCCGCAAGGCCTTCGACCGCGCCGAGCACCGAGACCGCCGGCGTGATCACGCCGTCGCCGTAGAGCAGGCCCGCGCCGAACAGCGCGAGCAGGATCGGGATCGCGAGCCGCGTCCGGTTCTGCTTGTTCTTGTCGTCGACCAGCGCCGCGAGCGCGAGGATGCCGCCTTCGCCCTTGTTGTCGGCGCGGAGCACGAACACCAGGTACTTGACGACGATCACCAGCACGAGCGCCCAGAAGAACAGCGACACGATGCCGAACACGTTCTCGGGGTTCGTCGCCGAGACCGCGTGCTTCTTGGTCTCCGACAAGCACTCGCCCATCGCGTAGAGCGGGGACGTACCGATATCGCCGTAGACCACGCCGAGCGCGCCGAGCGACAGCCACATCAGCTCTTTGCGATTCGCAGGGCCGTGGCCGATATGGGCGTGCGTGGCCGTGTTGCGCAGCCGGCCGTGGCCTGTTTGGTCGGCCCGGTGGGACCCGGAATGTCCTGCGCTGGCGGGTTCGGTCACGAGACGTTCCGTGCGTATCACGGCGGGATCGCGGGATCTATGGCTCGCTGATGGTAGTGTCGCGGCCCATGACTGGTGGTCGCCTGCATCGATCTGTCGGCTTTTACGGGCTGATGTTCGTGTCGCTCGGATCGATCATCGGATCGGGGTGGCTCCTCGGGGCACTGAAGGCGGCACAGGTCGCCGGCCCCGCCTCGATCCTGTCGTGGTTGGTTGCCGCTGCGATGCTCGCGGTGCTCGCGCTCGTGTTCTCCGAGATCGGCTCGGCGTATCCGGTCGCAGGCGGCGGTGCGCGAATCTCGTACTACAGCCACGGTCCGATCGCGGGGTTCACGGCCGGTTGGGCAGGGTGGCTGCAGGCCGTGTTCATCCCGCCGATCGAAATCCTCGCGACGATCAACTACATCAATAGCGTCGAGACCGTTCACGACCACTTCAACATGCTCGACAACGGCCTGTTGAATCACAACGGCTTGATCGTCGCGATCGCGATGATGCTCGTGTTCACCGCGATCAACCTCGCCGGCGCGAAGTTCCTGTCGGAGAGCAACACGGTCGTCGTGATCTGGAAGGCGCTCGTCCCGTTCCTCGCGATCTTCGTCGTCGCATCAGTGAGCTTCAAGGCCGCGAACTTCACGGCCGGCGGCGGGTTCATGCCGTTCGGCCTCCACGGTGTGTTCGCGGCGCTGCCCGCCGGTGTCGTGTTCGCGCTCCAGGGCTTCGAGCAAGCGGTCCACCTCGCCGGCGAGGCGAAGAATCCGAAGCGCGATCTCGCCAAAGCCGTGATCACCGCGATGGTGATCGGCGCCGTGATGTACGCGCTGCTCCAGGTCGCGCTGATCGGCGCGCTCGATCCGGCGAACCTGAAGGATGGCTGGTTGACGCCGCTCGGCACCGCGCCGTCGGCGTACGGCGCGTGGTACACGCTCGCGCTCGTGCTCGGCCTCGGCTGGCTCGCGAACGTGCTGCTGGTCGACGCGATCATCTCGCCCGCGGGCACCGGCGTGATCTATGTCGGCACCTCGGCGCGCCTGTCGTACGCGCTCGGCGAGGAGCGCGAGATGCCGAGCGCGCTCGCGAAGACGAACGCGAAGGGCGTCCCGGTGTTCTCGATCCTGCTCGCCGCGGTCGTCGGCTGCGTCGCGTTCGGTCCGTTCAAGAGCTGGAAGGACCTCGTCGAGGTCGTCACGAGCGCGACCGCGATCATGTACGGCTTCGCGCCGCTGTCGCTCCACGCGCTGCACACGCTCGACGGCGGCCGCGCGCGCGCGTATCGCGTGCCGGTGCCGTGGCTCGCGTTCCCCGCCGCATTCTGCTCGGCGAACCTGATCATCTACTTCTCCGGGTTCGACACCACGTGGAAGCTGATGATCGCGATGGCGGTCGGCATCGGCCTGTTCGCGATCGGCGCCGTGCGGGCGAAGACCGGCGCGCTCCAGAAGTGCTGGCGCCACTCCGTGTGGATCGTGCCGTGGTTCGCGGGCCACGTGCTCATCGGTTGGCTCGGCCGTTACGGTGGCGGCTCGGAGGTCATCCCGAACTTCGTCGATCTCGGCGTCGTGATCGCGTTCTCGCTCGTCATCTACTACTTCGGGCTCTCCCAGATGCAGTCCCAAGCTGCCGCAGACGCCGCGATCGCGAAGGACGCGGACCAGATGGCCTCGGCCGAAGCCATCGGCTCGCAGCCGAAGTAGCTGCTAAGCTGGCCCGGTGACCACGCACGCGCTCGCTGCTCACGCCCATCACGAGGACGAGGAGCACAACAAGTCTGGCGAGCGCCGCACCCGCTGGGTCGTGCTCCTGACGGCCTGCATGATGGTCGCGGAGCTCGTGATCTCGCGGTTCACGCACTCCGTCGCGCTCCAGGCCGACGGCTGGCACATGGGCACGCACGTGCTCGCGCTCGGCCTGACGCTCGTCGCGTACTGGTATGCACGGACGCGCGCGAACACCGACACGTTTTCGTTCGGCACCGGCAAGATCTACGCGCTCGCCGGCTACACGAGCGGCGTGTTCCTCGCGGGCGTCGCTTGCTACATGGCGTACGAGGGTGGCTACCAGCTGATCCACCACGACCCCGTGAACTACGGCGAGTCGCTGATCGTCGCGTGCATCGGCCTCGTCGTGAACATCGCGAGCGTGCTGTTGCTCGGGCATCAGCATCACTACGGGCATGACCACGGACACGGTCACGACCACGATCATGATCACGGCCACGACCATCACGACCACGACCATGATCACGATCATGACCATGACCATGACGAGGCGAAGTCGCCCGAAGCAGGCACGCTCGATTTCAATCTGCGCGCCGCGTACATCCACATCATGGCCGATGCGATGACGAGCGTGCTCGCGATCGGCGCGCTGTCGGCCGGCAAGTTCGCGGGCATCTGGTACTTCGATCCGCTGATGGGCTTCATCGGCGGCGGCGTGATCGTGTGGTGGGCGATCAGCCTGTGCAAACAGGCCGCGCGCCAGCTGCTCGACGTCGTGTCATCGCCGACGTGCGAAGGCGTCGTCCGCAAGCAGCTCGAGGCGATCGACGACGTGCGCGTCGCCGACCTCCATGTCTGGGACCTCGGCCCAGGGCGCCGCAGCTGCATCGTCTCGCTCGTGACCTCGAGCCCTCGCGAGATCGATTTCTATCGGACCGCGGTGCTCCGCGCGTTGCCGGTCGCGCACCTCACGATCGAGGTTCACAACTGCGCTTTGCCTCATACCGAGGCTGCGGTGGGAAGCCACGCTGCTCACCACCACGAGCACTGAGCACGATCGGTTGCAGATCCAAGCGATCTCTCGTTAGCGATTTCGCGCAGTTGTCGGCCGCGCAGCTTGGTGCGCGACTTGCGATAAGGGCCCGCGTGAGGCTCGCCATCGTTTGTGCGTTGGCAGTTGTCGGCTGCGCCGAAACTGCTGCTCCCCAGACCTCGGATCTCGACCAAGGCGTCACGGTCTGCGGTACCGGCCCGACCGTGAAGGGCATGGACGTGTCCGTCTACCAGGGCAACATCAACTGGACGCAGGCGAAGGCCGACGGGATCCAGTACGCGATCATCCGGGTCTCCGACGGCCTCAACTCGCCCGACTCGAAGTTCGACCAGAACTGGTCGGGCTCGCGCGCGGCCGGCGTCATCCACGGCGCGTATCAGTTCTTCGAGCCCGGTCAGGATCCGATCGCGCAGGCCGACATGCTGCTCGCGAAGATCGGCGGTGTGCTGAAGTCCGATGATCTGCCGCCGATGATCGACGTCGAGGTGACGGGCGGCCTCGCGCCCGCGCAGGTCGCCGCGAAGGTCAAGCAGTGGATCGCCCACGTCAAGGCGAAGGTCGGTCGCGATCCGATCGTCTACACCGGCTACTACTTCTGGCGCGACAGCGTCGGCGGCGCGAACGTGTTGCCGTCGGTGCTGTTCCACGCGCAGTACACGACCGCCGCCTGCCCGAACATCGCAGACCCGTGGACGACGTGGGCGTTCTGGCAATACAGCTCGTCCGGCGCGGTCGCCGGGATCAGCGGCAACGTCGACATGGATCGCTGGAACGGCACGCTCGCCCAGCTAAAGGCATTCCTCGGCCCGCCGGGAACGTGCGGCGACAACACCTGCGATGCCGGCGAGTCCAAGATCTCCTGCCCCGAGGACTGCGGTCCGTGCGCGACGATCGACGCGACGAGCGGCGGCACGATCGACAACGACGGCGCTTGCTTCGAAGAGGGTGGCCCGCTCGACTACATGCGCGATGTCTCGACCGCCGGCAACGACGGCAATCTGATCTGGACCCACACCACCGACGATACGACCGAAGCGAACTACGGCCAGTGGAACCTGTTCCTCGCCGCTGCCGGTCACTACAAGGTCGAGGTCTATACCGCGGCCACGTTCGCGCAATCGAAGAAGGCGAAGTACATCGTGCACGGCGCGGCCGAGACGAGCGCGCTCCTCGATCAGTCCGCGGCCGATGGCTGGCAGACGCTCGGCGAATTCGACTTCGCCGCCGGCGGCCACCAGTGGATCCATCTCGCCGATAACACCGGCGAGCCCACTGCCGACAACATCCAGCTCGTGTTCGACGCGGTTCGCCTGACGCCGACCGGTACGACCGACGGAAGCGGCACCGATCCAGGTTCTGGCAGTGGCGATGGCAGCGACGCGATGGGCAAGGAGCACTCGGGCTGCAACGCCGGTGGTCAGGGCAGCATCGGCATCGCGCTCGCGCTGATCGGTCTCGTCCGCCGGCGCCGCCGCTCCCCTTAGGTTCGGGCGAATAGCGTGTGCGCCGCGATCCTGCGCATCGCCTCGCCCACGATCGCGTAAGCGATCGCCAAGTAACCGATCTGCAGGATGTTCGCGCTGCGCAACAAGATCATCTCGCCGACGATCCAGCCGAACAGCGCGACACCTGCGAAGATCGAGGTCCGATTCGCCGACGCCGACTCGCGGATCACCCGGATCGCCGCGACCGCATTCATCAGGCCGACCGCGAGAAGGATCGCGCCCGGCAACGCGAAGCTGTGAAACGGCGTGTGCGCGAGCAGCGCGCGCGGCGCCTGGACGATCGATCCGTCGGGCGCCGCGAGCAGCGCGCGCGGCGCCTGGACGATCGATCCGTCGGGCGCGAGGACGAGCGCGAGCCCACCCGCGATCGCGGTCAGCGCGACGTGTTGCTTCGCCATCGCATGCGCGATGAAGCCCCGAGCATCGCCCGCCGATCACGACGGCGTCGTAGTTGCCGAGGTCGCGAACGGAATGCGCTGCGATGCAGTCGACGTCGAGTCCGGACGCGCGCAGAACTTTCTGCGATCTCGTCGGCGATGCCTTCGGTACCGCCGCGCACGGACCCGAAAGTGACGAGGACCTTCTTCATGCAAGGACTTCGAGCAACGGCCGTGCCGACGGATCACATGTCGTCCGCGATCAATCTTCCGATCTGCTTCATCCGTCCCTCGATAGGCGATCCAGGCATGATCCGTCTCGGCACGACCTCACGCCACAGCCGGGTAGCACTCGCGTCACCGCTCGACGAGAGCGAGACGAGCCAAGTCGGTATCGCGCGCAGACTCTCCGTGTGTGCACGCAAGTATTGCGTCGTCGCGAGTGGATAGCCCCATGCGCGCAGCGGCGCGACGATCGCGACCGCATCATAGTCCTCCGGAGGAGGCAGACCGCGGCAGTCGGCGTCGGCAACTTCGACGACGAGAGCGTCGTCGCGCAGCGCATCTGCGAGCGCGCCAGCAGGGTCTCGCGCCCGCGCTCCGCCGGCGTAGAGCACCAGCACCCGGTCCGCGCGCTGGTCGTCGACGAGCTGCTCGAGGTGTCCTGTTAGCGGGCACGTGATCGCTTTGCGCTCCATAGGCGCCTCCGACTGAAGCGACTGCATCACGCGTTCCAGATGGTCACCGATCGCGCAACGTCTGGTGGCAGTGCGCGCAAGCTGCGAGCACATCGCCGAACACCCGCGCACGCGCGGTTCCTCAGCACTCCGCCAGCGACCGCACGTGGCGCGCGATCACGAGCTCTTCGTCGGTCACAATCGTCGCGACGGCGAACTCGCCGAGCCAGCGGGCTCCCGCGGTGATCCGATCTCGGATCGTCGCGCTGTGCTCGCCGATGCCGCCGGTGAAGACCAGCGCGTCGAGCCCGCCGAGCGCGGCGGAGAGCGAGCCGATCGATGTGACGGCGCGATACACGAACAGCTCGATCGCCTCCGCGGCACGTCGGTCGTGCGCGGCGAGCAGCGTCTGCATGCTCGCGGATCGCGCCGAGACCGCGAGTAACCCGGAGCGGTGGTAGAGCAGGTCGCGGACCTGCGCCGGCGTCATTCCACGCTGCTCGATCATGTACAGCACCGCGCCCGGATCGAGCGTACCGGGGCGCGTGCCCATCACGAGACCATCGAGTGGCGTGAAGCCCATCGTCGTCGCGATCGACACCCGGTCGCGGAGCGCGCACATACTGGCGCCGCTGCCGAGATGCGCGACGATCACCTTGCCGCGAGCTCGTGGGCCGAGGTGATCGGGCAGCACCGACGCGATGTACTCGTAGGACAAGCCGTGGAAGCCGTACGCGACGATCTCGGACAGCTCGTCGGGCAGCGCGTAGCGGCGCGCGACATCTGGGATGCTGCGGTGAAACGACGTGTCGAAGCACGCGACCTGAAGCGCGTGCGGGGCCAGCCTGCGCGCGGCATCGATCCCGGCGAGACAATGCGGCTGGTGCAACGGAGCGAGCGGAATCGCGGCTTCGAGCTCGACTCGTAGCTTCGCGTCCACGACATGCGGCCCGAGCAGCTCGCGGCCGTGAACGACGCGATGGCCGATCGCGATCCAGCGATGCGGGCCGAGCCGAGGCAGCAGCTCGGCGAGCGCGCTCTCGTGATCTCGCTCGCCGAGGTCGTCGAGCTCGGCGGTCGCGATCCGCTCGAGCGAGTCGGCGCGGAAGGCGGCGAGCTTCAGGCTCGATGACCCCGCGTTGACGGTGAGGATGCCGTTCATGACTGCCACCTCCAGTCGCGGATCTCGGGGCGATCCTCGAAGTGCTCCGCGATGTACTGACGATGCTGATCGAGCTCGGCGAGACACATCCGGTCGAGCTCGCCGCGCCGTGCGATCGGGCGGCGGCTGCGCCGGATGGCATCCATCGCGATGTGAAACCGGCTCGTCTCGTTGAGGACGACCATGTCGAACGGCGTGGTCGTCGTGCCCTCTTCCTTGTAGCCGCGGACGTGAAACCGCTCGGCGTTCGGCCGCGCGTGGATCAGTTGATGGATCGCACCCGCGTAGCCGTGGAACGAGAACACGACATCGGTGTCGTCGGTGAACAGCGCCGAGAACTCGCCGGGCGCCATGCCGTGCGGGTGCTCGCGCGGCGAGAACAACCGCATGAGATCGACGACGTTGACGACGCGGAGCTTCAACTCCGGTGCGTTGCGGCGCAGCCACTCAGCTGCAGCGAGCGTCTCGAGCGTCGGGATGTCGCCGGCGCACGCGAGGATCACGTCGAGCTCGCCGGAGGCTTCGGTGCCGGCCCAGTCCCAGATCGACGCGCCGCGCTTGCAGTGCGCCGCGGCCGAGGTCATGTCGAGCCACTGCAGCTGCGGCTGCTTGTCGATGATCACGAGGTTGACGTAGTCGGAGCTGCGCAGGCAGTGATCCGCGACGGAGAGCAGGCAGTTCGCATCCGGCGGCAAGTAGACCCGCGTCACCGTGCCCTTCTTGGAGATCAGCGTGTCCATGAAGCCCGGGCCCTGATGCGAGAACCCGTTGTGGTCGTTGCGCCAGCACGTCGAGGTCAGCAGGTAATTGAGCGACGGGACCGGTGCGCGCCACGGCAGCGCGGCGCTCATCTCGAGCCACTTCGCGTGCTGCGTCGTCATCGACGCGACGATCAGCGAGAACGCTTCGTACGTCGCGAACACGCCGTGACGCCCGGTCAGGACGTAGCCCTCGAGCCAGCCCTCGCAGTTGTGCTCGCTGAGCACCTCCATCACGCGACCTTCCGGTGAGACGTGATCGTCGATCGCGATCGCGGGCTCCTGGAAGCAGCGATTCTCGACCTCGAACACGGCGCCGAGCCGATTCGAGTTGGTCTCGTCGGGGCACATCAGGCGGAAGCGCGTGGGATTCGCGCGGTACGTGTCGCGCAAGAGCTCGCCGAATGCTCGGGTCGATTCGCGCAGCGTGACGCCCGGCGCGGAGACCTCGACCGCATAGAAGCGAAAGTCGGGCAGGGCGAGCGGCTCGCGGCGGTCACCGTTCGCGTACGGGCTCGAGCCCATCCGCTTCGCGCCCGTCGGGGCGAGCGCGCGCAGCTCCGGGCGCAACCGGCCGCGGTCGTCGAACAGCTCGGCGGGGCGATAACTTCGCATCCACGCCTCGAGCTGGGCGAGCTGCGCTGGATCCGTGCGGACGTCGGCGAGCGGGACCTGATGCGAACGAAACGTGCCTTCGACCGGCTTGCCGTGGGTCTCCTTCGGGCCGGTCCAGCCCTTCGGCGTCCGCATCACGATCATCGGCCAGCGCGGCACACCGCGAACGCCGCGCTCCCGCGCAGCGCGCTGGATCGCTTTGATCTCGGCGACGCAGGTATCGAGCGTCGTCGCGAGCGCCTCGTGGATCTTCGCAGGCTGATCACCCTCGACGAAGTGGACGGCGTAGCCCTGACCCTCGAACCGCTGGCGCAACGCTTCGTCGGTCGCGCGAGCGAGCACCGTCGGCCCGGCGATCTTGTAGCCATTCAGGTGGAGCACCGGCAGCACGGCACCATCGCGCGCGGCGTTGAGGAACTGGATGCCCTTCCACGAGCCTTCGAGCGGTGCGGTCTCGGCCTCGCCATCGCCGACGACGGCGACCGCGACAAGCTCCGGGTGATCGAACACGGCGCCGAACGCGTGGGACAGGACGTAGCCGAGCTCGCCGCCCTCGTGAATGGAACCCGGCGTGGTCGGGCCGACGTGGCTCGGGATTCCGCCCGGGGTCGAAAACTGGCGGAACAGGCGCAGGATTCCGGCGGCATCCTCGGTGATGTGCGGATAGATCTCGCTGTACGTGCCCTCGAGATAGGTGTTCGCGATGATCGCGGGGCCGCCGTGGCCGGGACCCGCGAGGTAGAGCAGATCGAGGGCGTAGTTCTGGATGATCCGGTTCAGATGGACATAGAGCAGGCTGAGCCCGGGCGAGGTTCCCCAGTGGCCGAGCAGGCGCGGCTTGATGTGGTCGACGCGCAGGGCCTCCTGAAGCAGCGGATTCGCAGCGAGGTAGATCTGTCCCACGGTCAGGAAGTTCGCGGCGCGCCAGTACGCGTCGAGTCGCTGCAGCTCGGGTTCCGAGAGAGTCATGGCCCCCATCGAGCAACCGACGTGCCATGCTACGTTTCGGCAATGGCTCCCGTGGTGGCGGTGGCACGCGTGCTCGTGGTCGACGACAACGCGGAAAATCGCGCCGCTTGTCGCGTCGTTAGCAACGGTGCCGACGCTCTCGCGCTCGTCGAGACGGAGCGGTTCGATTGCATCCTCCTGGATATTCGGATGCCGGGGATGGATGGCATCGAAGTCTGTACGCGCCTCCGCGCGCGGCCCGATGGTGCGCGCTTCGCGATCCTGTTCCTCACCGCGGAGCGCGACGTCTCGACGTTCGATCGCGCGCTCGCGGCCGGCGGTGACGATTTCGTCACGAAGCCGTTTCGCCCGGGCGAGCTCGTGGCGCGAATCCAGACCGCGGTCCGCCTGCGCGAGCTCGTCGCCGCGAATGACGGCCGGTTGCTCGAGCTCCGCCAGCAGCGCGACGTCCTTCATCGGGTCCAGCTCGAGAAGGAGCAGCTGACCCAGTTCCTCGTCCACGACTTCAAGAATCCGGTCAACGCGATCCAGCTCCAAGCTCAGCGGGTGTCGCGCAGCGCGACAGATCCGCGCGCGATCGACGCCGCCGAGAAGATCACGACCGAAGTTCGCATGCTGATGCGGATGATCACCGACCTCCTCGATCTCGGCCGCGCCGACGAGGGCAGGCTCGTCGCGGCGCGGGCACCGGTAGACGTCCGCGAGCTCGTCGCGACCACGCTGGAGGAGTTGCGCCCCCGCGCGCTCGCCGCCCAGGTCGAGCTCGAGTCCGCGATCGGTCTCGAAGCGGCGGAGCTCGATCGCGATCTGATCCTGCGCGTGCTCGCAAACCTCGTCGACAATGCGCTCCGTCACGCACCGGAGAAGTCGAAGGTGACGATCACCTCGCGCGCGAGCGAGCACGGCATCGAGCTTCGCGTCGCCGATCAGGGCGCCGGCGTGCCGGAGGACCTGCGCGCGCACGTCTTCGATCGCTATGTCACGCAGAGCTCGAGTCGGACCAGCCGCGGCCTCGGCCTCGCGTTCTGTCGGGTCGCCGTCGAAGCTCACGGCGGGCGGATCTGGATCGAGGATGCCGCCCCAGGCGCTGTCTTCGCGCTCGAGATCCCGAACGCGAAAAGCGTTCGCTCCTGACCACACCCGCGCAGATCGTGCGCGGATGGTCGGCGTGTCGGCGGAGCGAGCGTGGCGCGCTTCGTGAAACTCGGGTCGTACATGAAGATCCCGAAGACCATCCTCGTGCCGATCGATTTCAGCGATGGATCGACGGCCGCCCTCGATTACGCGGTCGGGCTCGCGGGCAAGCTCGACGCGAAGATCACGCTCCTCAACGTCATCGGCGTCCAGGTGCTCGGCGCGGAGTACGGCATGCCCGTCGCCGCGTCCGCGGTCGAGCTGATCTGCGACACCAGCCAGCAGGAGCTCGCGAAGCTGATCGCGGCGAACAAGGACAAGGCGAGCTTCGCGCCACCGGTCCTCGAGATCGGCGATCCGCGAACGACGATCGAGCAGGTCGTCAAGAAGCTCGGAGCCGACCTCGTCGTGATGGGGACGCACGGTCGCCGCGGCCTCAAGCGGCTACTGCTCGGCAGCGTCGCCGAGATGGTCGTGCGCACCTCGCCGTGCCCGGTGCTGCTCGTTCGCGCGGAGGACAAGCCATGAAGCGCATCCTCGTCGCCCTCGACGGTTCGCCCCGCGCGCCGCAGGTCCTCGCCGCGGCGGTTCGGCTCGCCGACATGTCCGGAGCCAAGCTGCTCTTGTATCGCGCGACCGGCGTCTCGCCCGATGTCCCTCGCGAGGCCTGGCTGCAGTCCGATACGTTCGAAGACGTGCTTACCCGCCACGCGTACACGCAGCTCGAAAAGCTCGCCGAGGCGGCTCCACCCGCGGCGATCGAGGGAATCGTCACCGGGTTCGCGAGTCCGTGGGATGGCATCTGCCGGCTCGCGAAGGAGCGCGACGTGGATCTCATCGTGATCGGCTCGCACGGGTTCGGGATCGCGGATCGGCTGCTCGGCACCGTCGCGGCGAAGGTCGTCAATCACGCCGACCGCAACGTGCTCGTCGTTCGCACCGCGCTGTGATCACAGGTCGCGAATGACCTGATGGCAGTGGACGCACGCGCCGAGCATCTGGCCGAACAGCGTCGCGCGGTCCTCGAGCGTCGTCGCATCGCGCGCCGCACGCGCGAACGTTCGGATCCGCGTCACGTCGTCGGTATCGCCCTGGTAGCGCGGCGTCAGCGACGTCGCTACCGCGTCGAGCGGCACGGTCTCGAGCGCCGCCGCGCCGCGCAGCCAGCGCTCGGGATCGGGTGCGATCACGCCTTCCCACATCAGCTCGGAGGCCCACTGGTGATCGAGCATGTCGGGCGCGCGGTTCGGATCAGGCCGCGCGAGCTCTGCGAGCTTCACCTTCGCCGCGATCGCGACGTGGCACTGCGCGCAGCGCATGCCCAGCGTTCCCGTCGCCGTCGCGGCATCGCTCGCGTTACCCGCGAGCTCGATCTGGCGGGCCGCATCTCGCACCGAGATCAGGAACGGCTGCCATTCCCGGCTCGCATCGGGTTCATCGAGGTTGCGCACGACCCGCGCGCTCGCTCGGGCGAGAGCAAGGTTGCCGTCGGCGATCGCCCGCTCGCTCTGGTGCGCGAACGTGAAGCGATCGTGCATGCGCTGCAGCACTGCTTGCAGCTTTGTGGCGAACGTCGCCATCGCGGTCGGTGGTGTCTGGGGCGGTGGTGCCGGCGGCGTCGACTGACAGGCGGCCGCGGCGAGGACGAGCGCGAGGATGGTACGCACGTCAGGGGATCCAGCATCGGGCGTGCCGGTTTCGCATCGGTGCCGCTGCCCCTCGTTCCGGATCAGCGGATGTAGCCGCTGTGCTTCATCGGCGCCGCGTTCGGCAAGGCATGCGCGAGCGGGAACAGCAGATCGAACGTCGTGATCACGCCCTCGAGCTTCCAGCCGGTCATCACGAGGACGCGATGGATCCGGCGGTCGAGCATCGTACGCGCCACGTCGGTGACTGAAGCATCCGGATCCACCGCGACGATGTCCTTCGTCATCGCGTCGCGCACGATCATCCCCCACAACGCATCGCTCTCGGGGATGTCGATATGGTCGAGGCTGTTCGTGCTCTCGTCCCAGAAGTACGTCGACCGCGTCGGCGTTCGGCCGGGCTCGAGCTCGCGGCGGATCACGCGCAGCAGATCGAGTGCCGAGACCACGCCGACGACCTGGTCGTGATCGTCGATCACCGGGGCGCCATGGATCTTCTTATCCACGAACACCCGATGGGCGGTCAGGATCGGCGTATGCGGCGTGACGCGAATGAACTCGCGCTGCATGAAGTCGCGCGCTCGGAGCTCCTGCGGATCGATCATCATGCCGTCGGAAAGAGCAAGCACCGCGCCAGCGCTCAGCTCGCGGACTCGCGCCGGCGACGCGCAGGTCGCGCGCGACCATCTACAGCGCGCGCAAGCGATGCGCGAAGCCACTTCTGCGGTCGCTGGCGAGCGACGAGCACCGCGCGATGCGCGTAGCGCACGGTCTTCTCTGCGACCGAGCCCATGACCAGCCGGCGGACTCCGAGAAGTCGATGACGTCGTGGTCCGCTGTAGCGACGGCACGCTCGGCTGGCCGGAGGATGCTCCGTTCGAAGCGATCCTCGTTTCCGCCGCGGGGCCCGACGTTCCACCGGCGCTCCTCGACCATCCTCGATCGATCTCGCGCCGGCGCATTGATCATCAGACGAACAACAGGTGATCCTCGACGCGCTTCACGCCGGGCGTACCACGCGCGGCACCGAGCACGGCGCGGCGCTCGAGCCACGAGCCGACGGTGCCTTCGAGCACCACGGTGTCGCCATCGACCGCGACCGTGACGTGCGACGCGGCGCGTGCAGCGTGACGCGACAGCGCTTGCTGGATGGTGTCGCGAAGCGTGGTCTCGGTCACCGGCGGTGCCTCGATCGCGATGTCGTTCGTGACGTTCCGGACCCCGGAGATTCCCCGAATGACGCGTTCGGCCTCGTCGCGCTCTCGCAGCGTCGCGACCGCGCCCGCCAGTGTGACGGCGCCGTGGTCGCTGACGGTCGCGCGGATCCTCCCGCTCCTGATGAACGGATCCCAGCTGAGCGCGAGATGGACCTGTTCGGCGAGATCGCTATCGGTGGGCCCGCTCTCCCAGCTCGGCTTGATGTCGATCTCGTTCGCGATCGAGCTCACGCCGTGAACGCGATACGCGGCTTCCTCGATCGCGTGCTTGGCGGCCCAGCAAGGCACGGTGCCGGTCAACGTCACGACACCGTGGTGGGTCGCGACGCCGATCGCGGTGTCGTCGATCTGGGTGTCCCAGGCGAGCTCGGCTTGGACGTCATGCTTCAGTTGTTCGTCGGACTTCATGGCTTCCTCTTCTTTTTGGTTTGGGATGCCCACGGCAGTTAGGTCGCGTGGGTCTTCACCTGACCGCGCCGGATCTGAACGCGCTCGATCAGACGGCGCCGCGCCGACGTGAACGCCTCCGCGAGTGCCACGTAGGCATCGGCATCGGTGCCTTGATGACTGACGACGATCTCGTCGCCGGGGATCCCGATCTCGAGGCGGATCTGAAAGCGCGACGTGTGCTCGTGCTGGTGCGGTCGATCGATGCGCACGTTGCAGTGCTGGATCCGATCGAAGACATGGCCGAGGCGTTCGACCCAGCGAGCGATCGCGGCCTCGAAGGCTTCACTGCGCTGCATTCCGTGAAACAACACGCTAACCCTTGGTTGCATGTGTCAAATCACGTGCACGGCATGCGCCAGCGCGGTCGAGCCGGTGCGCGCGAGCTCGGCGAGATGTTCGCGACAACACGGCGGGAGCTCCTCGCGCATGACGCGAATCGCGTGCGCGGCCTTCGCGAGAAAATCGCGTTCCGGCGCGATCTCGCTACAGGCCATGACGCGAGATCTCTGCGGGCGCCGTGCCCGCGCAGCCAACCCGGTTCGCGCACCACTTGCGCCGCGTGCGTCGGCGCTGGGGAGGGTCCGCAAACCGCGCGCGGGCTCGTCTCGTTCGCGGCGGCGCGGCGCTTGCTCTAGCTCCGAGCATGACTCGTTCGCTCGCTCTCTTGCTCCTCGCCGCTTGCGGCGGTGCTGCGCCGGTCGCCGCGGAGAAGCCCGGCCCGCGTGGCCTTCGCGCGGATCAACACATCGCGATGGCCCAGCGCGAAGACCAGCGCGCGACTCAGATCGATACGTGGCCGGAGCGCCGGCCAGGGCCGGTCGACAGCCCCGACATGCACGTGGTCACGGTCGCGTGGACCGGGACCTGGGACACCTCCGAGGAGCATCGCCGGCTCGCACAGATCCATCGCAGCAAGGCGGCCGAGCTCGATGCCGAGTACGAAGATGCGTGCGGCAGCACGCCGGCGGACCTCGTGTCGGTGTCCCCGCTCCAGCACTACGGCATCGGCGGTGGCCCGACCGAGCGAGGCGCGAACATCATCCTGTCCGCCGAGGCGGGGCCGGCGAACCGGCTGCTCGGCGAGCTGCGCTGTCATCGCGCGTGGATGATGCTCGGGCCGAGCGACATGGACGACTGCCCGCTCGATCTGCCGGGCCTGCGCGTCCACGCGCGCGGCAGCGCGACGGAGATCGAGCTCGAGCTCACCGTCGACGATCCGAAGTTGATCCCCGAGCTCCAGCGCCGAGCGGCACACGATCTCGAGGTCGCCGGGCGCGCGATCCGAGATCCAGCGGGAAAGCATGGTGACTGATGAGGACCCGAACGGTCGTGGTTGCGGTGTTCCTGCTCGTGGCCTCGATCGTGATCCTGCGCGCGCACGCGAGCTGGTGATCAGTCTCGACCGCGCTCGATGCCGGCGAACGTGACCGTGTCGTCCTGGACGAGCCCCGCGGCGTTCGCTTCGTCGGTGTCGACGTGGAAGTCGAGCGCATAGTCGGGCGAGATCCGCACCAGCACGTCGCCGAGCATGACCTCGCGGGCACCGCCAGCCTGGACGCGGATCACGTCATGGTCGTGGACGCCGAGCCGGAGCGCCTCCTCGGGGCTCATGTGGACGTGGCGCTGCGCGATGATCGCGCCGTGGTCGAGCTGGACTTCGCCGCGCGGGCCGCGTAGCCGCACGCCGGGCGTCGCCTCGAGGTGACCCGACTCGCGCAGCGGCGGATCGATGCCGAGGTGGATCGCGTCGGTGCGCGCGAGCTCGACCTGGGTCTCGGCCCGCAAGGGATTGATGATCGCGACGTGGTCGAGCTCGCCGCGCGGACCGATGACGTCGACGGTCTCTTCGGTCACGTATTGACCGGGCTGGGTGACTTCGTGGCGCCGCGCGAGCTCGTAGCCGGCGCCGAACAGCGCATCGCAAGCGGCGCGGCTGAGATGGACATGGCGCGCGGAGACGCCGACCGGAATCGCCGTGCCGGCTATCTCACGTGGCACGTGGCGCGCGACGATCGCGTGCGGGCCGAAGTAGGCGACGAGCCGGTCGATCACGGCCTCCGGAGCTTCGTCGTCGACGACCTCGCCATGCGAGAGGCGCTCGACGGCGCGAACCTCGTAGAGGTCGTAGGACACCCGCCCGCGGTCGACATCGACGATCACGATCTTCTTGGTCTTCATCGTTCGGCCACCATGACCTCGAGAGCAGCAACGATCGTGCCTCGCGATTCGGTCGGCATGCGCGCATGGTTTGCGCGGCTCGGGGCTTCGCGCGCAAGCGCCGCGCGAGAGACCCTCGCAGGGCAGGCACTGCGGTTGCTACATCGAGAGGCATGGCCCGCATCACATGCACCGAGCTCGTCGCGCGCGGCGATCTGGCCTCGCGTACCCACGATACGTCCACGCTCGCTCGCGTCGCCCGCTTGCTCGCGCCGCGCGTCGGTGACCCGATCTCCGATCGCTTGCACCGGTTCGCGCGCGCCTGCGACACCGACGGCGAGCCGCAGCGCGAATGGTTCGCGCTCCGCGAGCTGATCGTCGACCGTCTCGCGATCGCGGGGAGCTGAGAATGAAGGCGCTACGACTGACGAGCTGGGGCAAGCCCGCCGAGCTCCGCGAGGTCGCGATCCCGAAGCCCGACGCGGGGCAGGTCGTGATCGAGGTCGCCGCTGCGGGCGCGTGTCATTCGGATCTTCACCTGATGGACTGGCCTGCAGGGATGCTGCCGTGGCGGCTCCCGTTCACGCTCGGGCACGAGAACGCGGGGTGGATCCGCGAGCTCGGCGCAGGCGTGACGGGGTTCGCGGTCGGCGATGCAGTGCTCGTCTACGGAGCGTGGGGATGTGGTCGATGCGAGCCGTGCCGGCTCGGGCGCGAGAACTACTGCGAGCGCGCGGGCGAGCTGATAGCCGCCGGCGGCGGGCTCGGGTTCGACGGCGGCATGGCCGAGTACATGCTCGTGCCGAGCTCGCGGTTCCTCGTGCGGCTCGGCGATCTCGATCCGATCAAGGCAGCGCCGCTTGCCGACGCAGCGCTGACTCCGTATCACGCGATCGCGACCGCGCGCGACCGGCTGATGCCCGGCGCGAGCGCCGTCGTCATCGGTGCCGGTGGGCTCGGCCAGATGGCGATCCAGCTGCTGAAGGCGACGACCGGTGCCCGGGTGATCGCGATCGACAAGGACATCGGCAAGCTCGAGACCGCGCGTCGGTTCGGCGCCGATCACTGCATCCCGACGGGCCACGATGAAGCCGCGACCGCCGCCACCACGCGCGCCGTGACCGGAGGCGGTGCGCACGTCGTGTTCGACTGCGTCGGCAGCGAAGCGACGCTTGCACTCGGCGCGAAGTCGCTACGCAGCGAGGGCAGGCTCGTGATCATCGGGCTGGCCGGCGGCACGTTGCCGGTCAGCTTCTTCGGGTTGCCGTACGGCGCTCAGGTCGCGACGAGCTACTGGGGAACGATCACCGAGCTCATGGAGCTGGTCGAGCTGGCGAGCCAGGGCAAGATCGCGCTCGAGGTCGAGTCGTTCACGCTGGACGAGGCGATGACGGCTTACGCGAGGCTCCGCCGCGGCCAGTTGCGCGGGCGCGCCGTGATCGTTCCGGGCTGATCACCGCCAGAGCACGACGACGCGCGGTCGAGCGCCGACGCAAACGGTGCGCGAAACCGCGGCCACGCCTTGGCCGTCGCGTTGCAGTTCCAGGGGCATGCCCTTCCGCAAGATCCTGTGCGCGATCGACTTCTCCGAAGGCTCTCGCAAGGCGATGGTCCGCGCCGCACGTCTCGCGAAGCAGCACGATTGCGAGCTCGTCGTCGCCCACGCGTGGTACCTGCCGCCGGCGTCGGTCGCCGGCGAGTTCGTGTATCCGAGCGAGTTGGTCAAGGGCATCATCGACGACCACGAGCGCGAGCTCGCGAGCGCGGTCGAAGATGCGCGCAAGCTAACGCCGCGCGTCTCGATGAAGATGCTCGACGGCGAGCCGTGGGTGAAGATCGTCGAGGTCGCGGAAGCCGATCCGGACATCGACCTGGTGATCCTCGGCACCCACGGGCGCACCGGGCTCGGCCGGGTGTTTCTCGGCTCGGTCGCCGAGATGGTCGTCCGCCACGCGCCGTGCTCCGCGCTCGTGATTCCGAACGAGGCAGAAGCCTCAGCATTCGCGCGGATCCTGTGCCCGATCGATTTCTCCGAATCTTCGCGCCGTGCCCTCGACCTCGCGCTCGAGCTCGAGCCGACATCCGCGCGGACGGTCACGCTGCTCCACGTCGTCGAGCCGCCGCGCGTCTACGCGGCTGAAGGCGCGATCGATGTTCATCCGGGGCTCGGGGGCGAGTCGCAGAAGCTGCTCGAGACCTGGGGCGCGACCGCGATCGCGAAGCGACCGGCGAAGCTCGCGGCCGTCGTGAGGATCGGCCGGCCCGCGACGCAGATCCTCGCGATGCTCGGCGAGGACAAGAGCTTCGAGCTCGTTGCCGTCGGCAGTCACGGCCGCACGGGACTCCAGCGCATGTTGCTGGGCTCGGTCGCGGAGCGCGTCGTTCGTCACGCGGGCCGGCCCGTGCTCGTCGCGCGGCCACGTCGGTGATCGGGCGCCGTGGTTCGCGAGGCGGCGCTGGCTCTAGTCGGTCGCCGCGCGGATCACCGCGATCAGCTCGTCGACATCGACCGGCTTCGTGAGGTAGGCGTGAAAGCCCGCCTCGACACCGCGCCGGCGGTCGCGATCACCGGCCGCTGCGGTGAGCGCGATCACGGGGATGTGCGAGGTATCTGGATCCTTGCGGAGCGCCATCATCGCGTCGATCCCGCTCATCCCCGGCAGGTTGATGTCCATGATCACGAGCACTGGCCTGCGCGCGCGCGCCTGTTCGAGGCCGAGCTCGGCGCTCGGCGTCGTGACGAGCTCGAGGTGCGGGAGCTCGTCGAACAGATCGTGCATGAACACCACGTTCGCGGGGTTGTCCTCGACGTAGAGGACCTGGCGCCGCGGCACGCCCGTCGCGATCGCAGGGGGCGCAGCGCGCACCGAGGGCTCGCGCACCGCGACCGTCTCGACATGCGCGGGGAGCTCGACCCAGAACGCCGAGCCCTCTCCGGCGACGCTGGTGAACCCGACCTCGCCGGACATCAGGTCCGCGAGCCTGCGCGTGATCACGAGCCCGATGCCGGTGCCCTCGATCGATCCGAGCTCCTGCCCGGCGCGCTGGAACGGCTGGAACAACTTGGTCTGGCTCTCGACGGGAATACCGACGCCCGTATCGCGCACGGTGATCCGGACGCGCTCGAGCAGCACCTCGACGGTGAAGCGGACGTGGCCCTGCTCGCGGTTGTACTTGATCGCGTTGGACCCGAGGTTCATCAGGATCTGCGCGAACCGCGTGCGGTCGGCGATCACCATCGGGAGCTGGGTTGGCGCGGGATCGACGACGAGCTCGATCTGTTGGCGCGCCGCGAGCGGTTCGAGCGTGCGCCGGATCTCCGCGAGCACCTCGACGACGCCGACCGGTTCGGGAGAGATCGAGATCCGGCCGGCCTCGATCCGGGCGAGGTCGAGGATGTCGTCGATCAGCCGGAGGAGGTGCTCGCCACCGCGGAGGATCTGCGCGAGGCGATCCTTGTGGCGCTGGCCGAGCGGCTCCTTCTTGTCGCGCTCGAGGAGCTGCGCGAAGCCGAGGATCGCGTTGAGCGGCGTGCGTAGCTCGTGGCTCATCGACGACAAGAACTCGCTCTTGGCCTCGCTCGCCGTCTCCGCGGTGGTGCGCGCTTCCTGCAGCTCGGCCGCGTGGCGCTCGTCATCCGTGCGATCGAGGATCGTCTTGACGAGGCCACCCTCCGGCGTGTGGCGATCGACGATGCGCAGGCTGCGCCCGTCGCGGAGGCGAATGTCGAACGCGTTCGTCTGATCATGGCGATGCGCGAGGCGCTCCTCGCGAAACCGATGGCGAGCGCCGGCGTCCGCAAACTCGACGTCGCGCATCCACATGTCGAGCAGCTCGGGGTACGAGCGACCGACGAGCGCGCCGGGCGTGTCCTCGCGGACGAACGCGCGGAACACGCTGTTGCACAGCACGAGTCGATCCTCGGCGTCGAACAACGCGAACGCGTGCTCGACGCTCTCGACGGCGCTGCGCAGGCGATCGGACGTGAGGCGTGCCGCGTCTTCGAGTAGCTTGCGTTCCGTGATGTCGCGGATCGCCGCGGACACCGTGATCCCGGTGTCATCCTCCTGTGGGCTGAGGCTGACCTCGATCGGGAGCTCGCTGCCGTCCTTGCGCCGGCCGAACAGCGAGAACCCCGAGCCCATCGCGCGCGCCTTGGGATCGCGAAAGAACCGCTCGAGGTAGACGCCATGGTTCGAGCGAAACCGCTCCGGGATCAGCATCTCGAGCGGGTTGCCGATCATCTCGGCGCGCGTGTAGCCGAAGATCGTCTCGGCCTGGGTGTTCGCGAAGCGCAGGATGCCGTCGAGGCCGACGATGACCATCGCATCCGGCGCGCTGTCGAGCAGTCGGTGGTAGTGCTGCGATTCGAGCTGCGTGCGTTGGAGCGCGCGCTCGCGGGCTGCGAGATCGGTGACGTCGACGAGGCGATGCAGCAAGTACTGGACGCGGCCGTCGCGGTCCAGCACGGGGATTTCGGTGCTCGTCCACATCCGTGGCTCGGGCGCGCCGTCGGGAGGCGCGATCGCATAGGGGTGAACCGGCACGTCGACCGGTCGCCGCTCCGCGATCGCTTGCTCCATCGCGCGCCGGGTCCGGGCGTGGCTCCCCGGTTCGCCGAGGCTCTCGGAGAACACGTCGAACGGCGAGCGGCCGATCAGGCTCTCGCGAGACATGTTGACCAGGGCGAGCCACGCATCGCTCACCTCGACGATCTCGAGCTCGGGAGTAAGCACGAGATAGAGCTCCGGCAACGCGCGAAGCGCCGCTCGGAAGTCACCACCTTCCATGAGCCCGACCATACCTCACGATCACGCAACGGATGCGTCGCGCGCGCAGCCTTTGCGGCGTCTCGCGCCGGAGCTGCACGCGCGGGTACTGCCGCCGAGGCACGGGCGATGCAGTCACGCCGATCATGCACGCACGCGCCTCGCACCCGGCGACCGACCTCTACGCGTTCATGGTTCGTAGCCACCAGCACCTCGACGAGCTCTACGGCCAGCTGCTCGCGGCGATGGAGGTGAACGCGCCAGACGTCCGTACGATCTGGACGCACTTCGATCACGAGCTCCTCGCCCACATGGAGGCCGAGGAGCGCTACGTGCTGCCGCGGTTCGCCCACGTCGACGCGAACGAGGCGATGGCGCTCCTTCGCGATCACGGCGAGATCCGCGCCCAGTTGCTCGAGATCGGCGTCGCCGTCGATCTTCATGCCGCGCGCTACGGGCGAGCGCTCGAGCTCGTCGAGAAGCTACGCGCTCACGCCGGCCGCGAAGATCATCTCCTGTACCGCTGGGCGGATCAGAACCTCGACGAGGCCATCGTCGCCGCCGCGATCGCGCACGCCGAGCAGTGACCGTGGCGCTCGCCGGCTTGACGACCGAGCAGGCGCGCCTGGCGTTGGCCGAGCACGGCCGTAACCAGCTTCCATCGCGCGATCACAAGACTCGCTGGCAGCTCGTGCTCGGCTTGTTCCGCGAGCCGATGCTCGTCCTCCTGCTGGTCGCGGCCGGGCTGTACACCGCGTTCGGCGATCTCGGCGAAGCCATCGCGCTCGCGATCTCGGTCGTCGCGATCGTCGCGATCACGCTCGTCCAAGAGCGCCGTACCGAGCGGGCGCTCGACGCGTTGCGCGAGCTGTCGAGCCCGCACGCGCGCGTCCTCCGCGACGGCGCCTGGCAGCGCCTCGACGCGCGAGACCTGGTGCCCGGTGATCTCGTCCACGTCGGGGAAGGCGATCGCGCTCCAGCAGATGGCCTGGTGCGAGAAGGCACGTCGCTGACGGTCGACGAATCGCTCTTGACCGGCGAATCGGTCGCCGTCGTGCGCTCGCCCGATCGCGACGCGCACGCGCTCGGCCAACCGGGCGACAGCCAGAGTGCGGTGTTCGCGGGCACGCTCGTCACGTCGGGCAACGCGACGCTCGAGGTCGTGGAGACCGGCGCGCGCACCGAGGTCGGCAAGATCGGCGCGGCGCTCGGCGAGATCGAGATCGCGCGCGCACCGCTCCATCGCGAGGTCACTCATGTCGTGCGCCGCCTCGCGATGATCGCGGTCGCGTTGTGCTGCGCGCTCGTCGGCATCCACCTCGCGGCTGGTCACGGCGCGCTCCAGGCCGTCCTCGCCGGGATCACGCTCGCGATGTCGCTGTTGCCCGAGGAGCTGCCGCTCGTGCTGACCGTGTTCCTCACGTTCGGTGCGTGGCGGATGACCCGCCATCGCGTGCTCGCGCGCCGCGCCGCCGCGATCGAGACGCTGGGCGCCGTCACCGTGCTGTGCGTCGACAAGACCGGGACGTTGACCCGCAACCGGATGACGATCCGGCGGATCGTCACGAGCTCGGTCGTGGACGTCGGCGAAGAGGCGGCACAGCTGCCGGAGAGTGCGCATGCCGTGATCGAGTACGGGCTGCTCGCGTGCCCGCAGCGGACCACCGACGCGATGGACCTCGCGTTCGGCCGGCTCGCCGCGGCGGCGCTCGGCGCGACCGAGCACGTCCACCCCGACTGGCGGTGGGCGCGCGAATATCCGCTGGCGCCGGAGTTGCTCGCGGTCACCCACGTGTGGCGTGCGACCGGCGATCGCACGATCGTCGCGACGAAAGGCGCGCCCGAGGCGATCATCGACCTGTGTCACCTCGATGCCGAGACCGCCGCGGTCTGGCGGGCGCGCGCGGAGGCGATGGCCGGCGATGGCCTGCGCGTTCTCGGCGTGGCGCGGGCGGAGCACGCGAGCGCGACGCTGCCGGCGCACGCCCACGACTACGCGTTCGAGCTGGTCGGGCTCGTCGGGCTCGCAGATCCGCTGCGCGACGATACGGTAGACACGATCGCGACCTGCCACCGCGCCGGCGTGCGCGTCGTGATGATCACCGGCGATCATCCGGTCACCGCGCGCGCGATCGCTCGTGCCGCGGGCCTCGCGTGCGACGACGTCCTGACCGGGGCCGAGCTCGATGCGCTCGACGACGACGCACTCGCCACGCGGCTGCGGCGCGTCGAGGTGATCGCCCGTGCCGCACCGTCGCACAAGCTGCGCATCATCCGGGCGCTCCAGGCGGACGGCGAGGTCGTCGGCATGACGGGCGATGGCGTCAACGATGCGCCGGCGCTCGAGGCGGCCGACGTGGGGATCGCGATGGGGCGGGGCACCGATGTCGCGCGCGAGGCCGCCGGCCTCGTGATCCTCGACGACGCGCTGTCGGCGATCGCGGCTGCGATCCGCACCGGCCGCGCGATCTACGACAACCTGCGCAGCGTCGCCGTGTATCTGCTCGCGGTCCACTTGCCGATCGCCGGGCTCGCTCTCGTGCCGCCGCTGCTCGGCTGGCCGACGATGTTGACGCCGATCCACGTCGTGTTGCTCGAGCTCGTGATCGATCCGACGTGCTCGATCGTGTTCGAGCTCGAGCCGCCGGCGGCCGGCGTCATGGATCGCGCGCCGCGCGGCTGGCAGGAGCATCTGTTCGGCGTGCACCGGGTCGTCTATGCGGTCGCGATCGGCGCCGCCGCGCTCGTCGGTCCCCTCACCGCGGTCGCGGTCGCGCAGCTCGCCGGCGCGGCGCCTGCGATCGTCCGCACCGTGGGATTCGTCGCGCTGATCGCGGCCGACGTCGCGCTCGTGCTCGGAGTCCTCGGCCGGTTGCGCCTGCGCGAGCTCAATCCCGGGATCCGGTGGATGGTTCCTGCGGTCGCGGGCCTGCTCGCGCTGGCGCTCGTGATCCCGTTCCTGCGCGAGCTGTTCGGCTTTGTCCTGGTCGGGCCCGGGCTCCTCGCAGGCGCGGTGATCGCGGGCGTGGTCCCGATCGCGCTCGTCGCAACCTTTGCGCGCTTCATCCCGGCGGTACGGGAACGGCTCTTGCTGTGAAGTCGAGCATGGCGATCCGCAAGATCTTGTGCCCGGTCGATTTCTCCGACGGTTCGCGCCACGCTTTGGAAGCGGCCTCGAAGCTCGCCGCGGACCGCGATGCCGAGCTCGTCGTGCTTCACGTCGTGAACATCCCGGCGATCGCGTACTCGACCGAGCTGGTCGCATCGGGGCTCGCGGAGGGGCAGCTACTCGACGCCGCCGCGGCGCCTCTCGCCGAGGCGACGAGCGATGCGCGCGCCGCCGGCGCAGCTCGGGTGTCGTCGCGCCTCGACTCCGGGCCCGCCGCCGAGGTGATCCTCGATATCCTCGGTGACCACCGCTTCGATCTCTGCGTCCTGGGGACGACCGGGCGGACCGGGCTCGCGCACGTCCTGCTCGGCTCGATCGCGGAGAAGGTCGTGAGGCGTGCGCCGTGCCCGACGTTGACGATCCGCCCCGACGCCGCGTTCGCGTTGCCTCGTCACGTCATGTGTCCGGTCGACTTCTCGCCGAGCTCGAGCCACGCGGCCGAGGCCGCCACCCAGCTCGTTCGCCCGGGCGGTGCGATCACGTTGCTCCACGTCCTCGAGTTGCCCACGCGCTACAGCGGCGGGCTTACCGACGAGGCGATCGCGCGCTCGATCGCGCCGCACGCCGCCGGATACCTCGACGACTGGGCCGCGCGGTTGCGCGCGCGTTGCTCCGATATCCGGATCCACTCGCGGATCGGCAGTCCGGGTGCGCAGATCCTCGCCGCGCTCGATCACGACGACACGGTCGATCTCGTGTGCATGGGCAGCCGTGGCCGGACGGGAGTTCGCCACCTGCTGTTCGGCTCGGTCGCCGAGAAGGTCGTGCGCCACGCGAGGTGTCCGGTGTTCGTCGCGAGGGAGCGGGCATGACCGCGCACGACAGCGGATCGGTGGCTGGCGGCGGGGCGCGGCGGCGATTCCTCGCGTACCTCGCGGCGCCCGAGCAGCCCGCTAGCTGATCGGCCATTCGTTCGGGCGCGTGATCGCGGTCTTGTTCTCGTAAGAGAACCGATGCGGCGGTGTGTACTTCTTGTGCTCCTCGAGGTTCGGCACGATCTTCATCAGCTCGACGTTGGCGTAGGTCTTCTCGCGGACGACCATCACCGGGCACTTGGCCTCGCGGACGACCCGCTCCGAGACCGAGCCGAGCATCAGGCGTTCGAGCCCCGTGATCCCGTGACTGCCGATGAACACCAGATCGGCGCCGACCTCGTAGGCGAGGTCGAGGATCTGTTCTGCCGGCTGGCCGATCCTCGCGTGGACGTAGAACTCGACGACGTCGCGGCTCGGTCGATTGCCGAGCAGGTCCTTGATGTGCCCGGCGATCATGTCCTGGATCTTCTCGGCGTAGACGTAGTCGATCTGCTTCGTGGGGATCATCGGAAAGCCGCGACGAGCGTCGACGGCCGCGATCACGTGAAGCACGTGCTGCGGGGCGCGACACGCGACGTCGATCGCGCGCGCGAGCGCTTGCTCGGCGCTGGGTGAAAAGTCATATGCGACGACGACCTGAACGTGTTGCGTACTCATCAGAACCTCCGAGCGGAGGTGGTTGCAGCTGCGATGCCAGGTGAGTCTGCGCCGCGCGTTCGCTGCCCGTTCCTCGTACAGCCCCCCGCGGGAACGAGGGCGGCGCAAGCGTTGCGCTCGTTCGACGCCGGCGCGCAAGTCCCGCCGGATCTGACGAACCAGAGGCGACGAAACGGTGGCACGGCGGCCGCAATAGCCGAGGGCATGGCAGCCATCTTCGCCCTCGTCTTCGTCCCCGCGGTCGCCGCGGTGCTCTTCATGCTCGGCGACATCCACGGGCAATTCTCGGCCGCGAGCATCGCCGCGACCGGCATCTTCCTCGCCCTGCTCGTCGGTCTACTCACCGGCCTGTTCCGCCTCGCGCGGCAGTGGGACGAGTCCACGCACTAATCGAGGAAGCCGTGTCCGCAAGTCATTCGATCCTACTCGTCGAGCCAGCGTCCACCGCCCGCGATGCACTCGGCGCGCTGCTCGCCGACGAGGGCTACCTGCTGGCGACGGCGGACACCGGCGATCAGGCGCTCGCGATGCTGCGGACCATGGCACCGACGATCGTGATCGCGGATCTGGAGTCGCCGAACATGATGAAGGCGCTCGTCCAGATCGTGCGCCTGGCGCATCCACCCGAGGTGGTCGCGCTGACCGAGTTCGGCCAGATCGCACCGGCGCTCGAGGCGCTGCGGATGGGCGCTGCGGACTATGTCGTGAAGCCTATCCGCGCCGACGAGCTGTCGTACGTGCTCGCGAAGGCGGTCGAGCACCACGAGCTGTCGCGCGAGATCGAACAGCTGCGCGCGGAGCTCGTCGCGGCACGTCCGCTGCAATGAAGGTGGTCATGCCCCGAGCACTCATCGTGTATGCGAGCAGTCACGGCCAGACCCGCGCGATCGCCCATCGCATCGCCGAACGGCTGCACGCGCAGGCGTACGCCGTCGTCGTCGCGAATACCGCCGATCCGGTGAAGTTGCCGAACCCCGCGGGCTTCGACCTCGTGATCGTGGGCTCGCGGATCCAGTTCGGACGCCACGCGCCGGCGGTGATCGCGTACCTCCACCAGTATCGCAAGCAGCTCGAGGCAACCGCGACTGCATTCTTCTCGGTCAGCATGGCCGCGTCGAACGGCGGAGACGATCCGAACGGCTACCTCGCGGCGACGTTCGACGCCATCGGCTGGCGGCCCCAGCTCGTCGCCGCGATCGCAGGCGCGCTCAAGTATCGCCAGTACAACTTCGTGCTGCGGTTCGTGATGAAGCGGATCGCGATGGCAGCGGGGCACAGCACGGATACGTCGCGCGACCACGTCTACACCGACTGGGCCAGCGTCGACGAGTTCGCCCACCATGCGCTCGATCTCTGCCACCGCGAAGACGCGCAAATCGCGCGCGCCGCGAACTAGGAGCCGCATGAAGCGCGCATTTCTGATGCTGGTCGCGGCATGTACGCCGGCGGCATCCGCGGGCACGGGCTCGGGCTCTAGCGCGGGCAGCGGCGCCATCTCCGCGCAGTTCGAGCACGACATGCTCGTGCGCATGCACATGCACGAGAACTTCGGCATGGTCCGCGCGATCGAGCACCTGCTCGTCCGCGGCAAGCTCGACGAAGCGAAGCAGCTCGCGCGCGGCATCTCCGAGGCGCCCGACGAGCCCGGAGCCGCAGCCTGGGCGACGCAAGCCGCCCGCGTTCGCGATCGCGCGGCCGCGATCGTCACGGCGACCTCCCTCGACGATGCGATCCACGGCGTCGCCCGCCTCGGCGCGGACTGCGCGGCGTGTCACGTCGCGAGCGGCGCGACCCCGGATCTCGCGGATACGCCGCGGCCGCCGCCCGATGCGAACGATGTCGCCGCGCGCATGACCCGCCACCGCTGGGCCACCGATCGCCTGTGGGAGGCGCTGATCGCGCCGTCCGATGACGAGTGGAAGGCCGGGCTCGACGTCCTCGCGGCGACACCGCTACCGGTCTCCCTGCTCGGCAAGGACAAGGAGCCGCTCGCGAAGAAGCTGCAGCGTACCGCCGAGACCGCTCGCACCGCGAAGTCCGCGGAGCGCGCGCAGGTCTATGGCGATCTGCTCTCGACCTGCGCGGCCTGTCACACGCGCGGCCGCTGATCAGATCGTCGACGAGAACCGCCGCTCGCCGGCGATCTGCTGATAGCGGTCGAACACCATGCACACGTTGCGGACGAGCAGCCGTCCCAGCGGCGTCGTCTCGATCGAGCTCGATTCGGGAACGTAGCTCGCGAGGTCGGCCATGTCGCGGAGCTGGTCGAGCTCGCGCTCGAAGTAGAGCGGGGCGGTGATCGCGAAGTCGATCTCGAGCTGGTCGAGGTCGATCCGGCCATCGCACATCAGGCGCTCGATCAGCGCGCGCCGGATCTGGTCGTCGAGATCGAGGGCGAGGCCGCGATGCACGGGCAGGCGCTTCGCCTGGATCGCCTGTTCCCAGTGAGCGATGTCGGCGTGGTTCTGCCAGAACGCGCGCCGGGTCGACGAGATCGCCGAGACGCCGAGCCCGAGGATCGTCTCGCTGCGGTGCTCGACGTAGCCCTGGAACGTGCGCGCGAGGTGACCCGACTCGGCGGCGCGGGCGAGCGGTGAGCCGGGCCGAGCGAAGTGATCGAGCCCGATGTGGATGTAGCCGGCCGCGGTCATGCGCTCGATCGCGAACAACAGCAGCGTCGCGCGCTCGTACGAGTCGAGCACTCTGCCGGCGCGCTCGACGAGCGCTTGATGCGGCAGCTTGCTCGGGAGATGGGCGTACCCGAACATCGCGATCCGATCGGGCTGGAGCTCGATCACGGTGTCGAGCGTCGCCGCGAAGCTCTGCTCGGTCTGGCGGGGGAGGCCGTAGACGATGTCGAGGTTGATGTCGGTGAAGCCGTGCTCGCGACCCTGCTGGATCAACCACGCGGTTTGTGCGCGCGATTGATGGCGATGGATGGCGTCCTGCACGGGTTGCGCGAAGTCCTGGACGCCCAGCGACATCGCTCGGAAGCCGAGCATCCCGAGCGTGACGACCTGGAGCGACGTCGTCGTCCGCGGGTCGAGCTCGATCGACTTGCGTGCATCGGCGGCGACCGCGAAGTTGCGCTCGAGCAACAACATGAGGTTGCGCAGGCCGCCGGCCGACAGGAAGTTCGGCGATCCACCCCCGAGCGCTATCTCGCTGATCGGAAACCTGGGCCCGAGCTTCGACGCGAGGAGCGCCATCTCGGTCCCGAGCACGTCGAGGTAGCTGTCTCCGCGCGAGCTATCGCGCGTCGGGATGACGTTACAGCCGCAGTACCAGCACAGGCTCTTGCAGAACGGAATATGGATATAGAGCGATGCGGGGCCGTCGGCACAGACCGCCTCGAGCTCGCGCTCGACCCGCTCGCCGGGGATGGGCCCGAGCTCGGTCGCTGGGGGATAGCTCGTGTACCGAGGACCACGGGTGGCAAGCTCGGCGAGGGTTTCGGCAGTCAATCCGGTGCAGCTCACGCCTCGCTCCTCCATCAAACGGCATGCCTGGACTAGCTCGCGAAAAGCGCGCAGGATCTGCGGGGTGAATTAGAGCGTTTTGCGGCTCGCGCAAGGCCTGCGCGAGTTCGCCCACAAACGCGTGGCACGCTTCTCGCTGTAACCCTGGGGCAAATGTCGCGAACTGGACGCATTTTGGTGGTGGATGACGAGGTCAACGCGAGGACCGCGTTGGCCGAGCTACTGCGCGATGAGGGGTACGACGTCGAAATGGCCGCGGATGCGTTCAAGGCGCTCGGCAAGTTCGAAGCGTTTTCTCCGCACGTCGTCGTCACCGATCTGAAGATGCCCGGGATGGACGGCATCGAGCTCGTCAAGAAGCTCCGCGCCAGCGAAGAAGCGCCCGCGGTCGTCGTGATGACCGCATTCGGTGCGGTCCAAACCGCGGTCGACGCGATGCGTGCAGGTGCGGCCGACTACCTGACGAAGCCGCTCGACTTCAACGAGCTCCTCGTCGTCCTCGATCGCGTGTTCGAGACCGAGCACCTTCGCCGCGAGGCGCGCCAGCTCCGCGCGCGGGTCAGCGATCGCACCGCGCCGAAGAACATCGTCGGCATGTCGCCGCCGATGCAGCGCGTGTTCGAGGTCGTCGACCAGGTCGCGCCGAGCCGCGCGACGGTGCTGATCACGGGCGAGAGCGGCACTGGCAAGGAGCTGATCGCGAACGCGATCCACCAGCGGTCGCCGCGCGCGAACGGCCCGTTCATCAAGCTGCACTGCGCCGCACTCGCCGAGTCTCTGCTCGAGAGCGAGCTGTTCGGCCACGAGAAGGGGTCGTTCACCGGCGCGATGGGCCGCAAGGACGGCCGGTTCTCGCTCGCCGATGGCGGCACGCTGTTCCTCGACGAGATCGGTGAAATCTCGCCGGCGATCCAGGTCAAGCTCCTCCGCTTCCTTCAAGAGCACGAGTTCGAGCGCGTCGGCGGAACCCAGACGATCAAGGTCGACGTTCGGGTGATCGCGGCGACGAATCGCAACCTGCCCGAGGAGGTCGCGAGGGGCCGGTTCCGCGAGGATCTGTTTTACCGCCTCAACGTGGTCTCGCTCGAAATGCCGCCGCTGCGCGAGCGGGTCAGCGATATCCCAGCGCTCGCGAAGTTCTTCGTCGACAAATACGCGAAGGCGAACGACAAGGCGATCGAAACGATCGCGCCGCAAACGCTCGAGACGATGATGGCGTACAGCTGGCCCGGCAACGTGCGCGAGCTCGAGAACGCGATCGAGCGCGCGGTCGTGCTGACCACGGGCGCGACGATCGAGCCGCGTGCGCTGCCGACCACGGTTCGGCCGAGCTCCGCGGCGGCCGCGGTCGCTCCAGGCGCGCCGCCGATTCCGGGTTCGACGATGGCCGACCTCGAGCGCTACGCGATCCTCGAGACGATGAAGGCCACGGGCGGGTCGACTTCCAAGGCCGCCGAGGTGCTCGGCATCAGCACGCGGACGATCCAGTATCGCCTCCACCAGTACAACGAAGCGCCGCGCTCGGATCTCGACGTCGTGCGCAAGGATACCGCTGACATCAAGTCGTGATCCTCGACGAGCTCATCCACTACGTCCAGTTCGACGATGCCGATCGCGCCCGTCTGCGCGAGCTCCACGCCAAGCTGGAGCCAGCTTTCTCTGCGATCGCCGAGAAGTTCTATGCAGCGGTGTGGGCGAATCCGGGCGCCGCGCAGGTGCTTTCGGGTCCCGAGCAAGTCGAGCGGCTGCGCTGCACGCTGATCGACTGGATGTCGAGCGGTCTGCTCGGCCCGTACGACCTCGCGTTCAACGAGAAGCGTGCTCGGATCGGCCGGGTCCACGTCCGGATCGGCCTCGCGCAGAAGTACATGTTCACGGCCGTCAACGTGGTGCGCGCGGCGTACCTCGACGAGATCGCCGTCCTGTATCCCACCGCTGACGCGTTGGCATACGTCCGCTCGGTCGACAAGTTGTTCGATATCGAGCTGGCGCTCATGCTGCGGCACTACCAGCTCGTCTCGGAGGAGCGCCTCGTCGCTCGCGAGCGCGAGATCCTCTCGGACCGCTTGTCCGCACTACAGACGATGAGCGCCGGCCTCGCCCACGAAGTGCGCAACCCGTTGAACGCCGCGAAGCTCCAGCTCGAGCTGCTCGAGCGCCGCGTCCGCAAGCAGAGCTCGGACCCGCGGCTCGTCGAGCCGATCGGCCTCGCGCATCACGAGATCCAGCGGCTGACCGAGATGTTGAACGAGTTCCTCTCGTTCGCCCGGCCGCCCGAGCTTCATCTCGAACAGCACGATGTCGTCGCGGTCGTGCGCGAAGTCGTCGAGCTCGAACGCGTCTACGCCGAGCGGACTGGCGTGGCGGTCTCGGTCGCGCCGGCGAGCCCGGCGATCGTTCCCGTCGATCCGGGCAAGCTGCACCAGGTCGTTCAGAACCTCGTGCGCAACGCGATCGAGGCGGCACCGCCGAACGGGCACGTCGACATCGCAGTCACGCTCGCGGAACGCGCGGTGCACATTCGCGTCACCGACGATGGCCCCGGCATGACCGAGGAGGTCCAATCCCGCATGTTCGAGCCGTTCTACTCGACGAAGGAAGGTGGCACGGGCATGGGCATGTCGATCGTCCACAGCTTCATCGCGATGCACGATGGCCGGATCGATGTCGTGACGGGTGCGAACGGCACGCAGATCGACGTCGCGCTGCCGCGGTTCCGGCGCTGAGCCTCACTTCTCGTGGTTCGCGATCACGTCTTCGCGCAGGACGTGCGGCGCGAGGAACGTCCGCTCCTCGGCGGCCATGTGGGCATCGAGGTCATCCGCGAGCTCTTCGATCTCGAACGCCACCGTGCGCGCTGCCTGATCCAGCACGGACCACATCGCGACGTGCTCGGCGAGGTGCTCCTCGAGCATCCGGTCGACGAGGCGATCGCCCCAGCGCTGGGTGTGCGCCAGCAGCGGACGGATCAGCTCGGTCTCGCTCAGGTTGTGCTGGTAGACCTCTGCCCGCATTCGCTCCAGAGCGAGCTCGAGCTCGGTCTCGTCGGCGTCGTTGGTGCGCAACCGCTTCGCGATCTCCCGGCACGCCTCGAGGCTGGTCCGGATCGCTTGGTGCTGGGTGAGCAACAACGTGCGGGCGTGGTTGGCGTCCATACCTCGCGTATGTCGCAAGCCGCGCGCCATCCCCGTGTGGCAATGAACGCGCAAGCCTTGCGTCAGAACGGGTGGCAGGTCGCGCAATGGATGGCCGTGGGCTCGTGATTTGCGCGATCCTTGTGACACGCGATGCAGGTCGCGCGATCGTCGCGCGGCGCCGGTGCGTGAGACGTATGGCAACTCGCGCACTCGCGGTGGACCGCATGAAGTCCCTTGCGCGTGCCGTCGGCGTGACAGGTGATGCACGCCGGTGGCTTCGCGACACCGTTCGGGCCATGCGGCCGGTGACACGTCGTGCACGCGAGCTTGGGACCATGGCCGTGGCTCGCTTCGTTCTGGTGGCACGACGCGCAGGTCTTCGTCGGCTTCGGCGCGTGCGGCGAATGGCAGTTGTCGCACGCGGCATGACCCGCGGGCGCGCTACTCGCCTCCGCGGCATGACACGTCGCGCACGTGGCGACGCGCTGCTCGGGCGCATGGGCGGCAGCGGCGTGGCAGGTCGTGCACACCGCGTGACCGGTCGCGCTCGTCGTCCGCTGCTTGTCGGCATGACACTTCGCGCACAGGCCGACCGCGAGCTGCGGCTTCGCGCCGTGCGCCTGATGGCAGTCGAGACACGCGGCCTTCGCGTGCGACGGGTGGCCGATGTGACACGTCGTGCACGCCAGTGCCTCGTGATGGTCGGCCTGCGCCAGGTGACCGCGATCGTGCGGAGGATGACAGCCGACGCAGTTGCCTTCGCTGGCATGGGTCGCGTTCGGGTGAGGCACGACTTCGGCGTGGCAGGTCGCGCACGCGCGCGGGCGACCGCCATCGTGCTGGTCGTGGCAGCCGACGCACGTGTGCTTGGTCGCCGGGATCACGGGTTGGTTCGCGTGGCACGTCGCGCACGCGCGCGGTTTGAACTGGTGCGGCTGATGGCAGGTCGTGCAGGTCACGTGGCCAGGCGTCAGTGCGCGCGCCTCGACATGGAGCGCGCCGTGCTGATCGGTGTGACAACGCGCGCAGGTCGCGATCGCGCGCGCCGTCGAGTGGAGCGGCTCGTGGATGTCGTGGCAATCGCGGCAACCGCGCAAGCCGGCGTGCTGGGTCGCGCGATCGGCGTGACAGTCGGTGCACTCGCGCACCGAGGTCGCCGGCGTGGAGTGCGGGCGGTGGCAATCGCCGCACTGCTCGCCGCCGTGTGCGCCGATCGCGGCGACGTGGTTCTGCGCTTGATCGTGGCAGCGCATGCAGTTCCACGGCGCGATCGTCGCGTTCGAGCCGAAGCCGTGACAGTCGAGACATTGCGGCGCGCGCACGCTCGCGGTCGGATCGTCGTGGTGGAGCGGCGTCGTCTTCGCATGGCAGGTCGCGCAGATCTCGGAGGGCGGCGGTGCGAATCCCTCGTCGCCGTGACACTTCGCGCACGCGACCTTGCCGACGTGGGCGACGTGGCCCGCGCTCGTCTGGACGTCGTGATAGGTCGCCGGCACGTGCTCGGTGGGCACGGCGTCGCGCGGCTCGGCGCACGCAGCGATGCACAGGGCGAGCGCGACGAGCCGGATCATAGATGGCACATCCGGCAAGGCATCTCGGTGAGGCGGACGCGGCTCGAGAACCCGGGCGGATGCGGGTTCCCGCCGACGCCGCCGACCTTGTGGCAGCTCACGCACAGCGCCTCGCCGGCTCCGCCATGGCAGCTCGCGCACGCGGCGGGATCGCGGCGCGCCTCGCGGCCGTGCTGCGACTCCGCGGCCGTGATACCGACCCAGCCCGCCGGGTGCGGACTCGTTCGACCCATGCCGGCGATCCCCTTCGAGAGGTGACAGGTCGCGCAGCGATCTGGTTGGTGGCACTGCTGGCATGCGCCCGGATCGGCCTTCGCCTCGAGGCTGTGGCGCGCGGCGAACCCGGCGCGATGGACGCTCGGCGTGAACGGATCCGCGAAGTGAAGCGTCGCGGGCAGTGCCGCGACCGTGACGCCGTGGCAACTCGCGCAGAACTTCTCGGCGTGGCAGGTCTGACACAGATCCGCCGACGAGGCGGCGCGCACGCCGTGCTCGTGTAGCCAATCGCCGTCGTGCGCGAGATGGGTGGCGGGAAGCTCGGTGCCCGCGTCGAGGTTCTTGTGGCACGCCTCGCAGCGCCGCGCGTCGCGTTGGGCGTCGTGATCGTGGCACTTGAAGCATGTCGCCATCGCGGGGCGCAGATGGTCGTCACCCTCGGCGACGCCGCTGTGACAGCGCATGCAGTTGCCCTTCGTCCGCGGCAGATGACGGCCGTGATCGAAGGCGAGGTGATCGCGGGCTTCCGCGAGCTGCGCGATCGCCTCGGGTGCGGCGTGACACGCGAGGCACGGGGGTGCGTCGTGCGGCCTTGCGTGACAGCCCGCGACGATGCAGCTCGCGTCGTCGGGCACGTGCAGCGCATTCGCAGCGTCGCGCTCGAGCTGGGTGTGGCACCTCGTGCAGCTCACGTTCGCGAGCACGTGCGCGCGATGCGGGAACGGCTGTGGCCCCGACTTGCGCAGGCCGAGCACGCCGGCGCAAGCGGCGAGCGCGACGAGCGCGAAGATGACGACCGCGCGCCTCATGGCCCGCTCCAGGTTCGACCGAGCGACAGCAGCGCGTCGATCCGCTTGCGGGTCTCGGGCGATGACGCGGCCTCGACCGCCGCCGCCGCGTGCCACGGTCCAGAATCCCAGCCGAGCGCCGCGAGCGCCCACGGCCATGCGCGGCCGCGGTAGCGACTATCCGCGGTGCGGTCGTGATCGGGGATCACCAGCTCGAGCTCGCTGCTCGCGCTGAGCGCGTAGGGCAGGGCGATCCGCACCGCGCCGCGCATGCCGGTCCACGCGTCGTCGCTCGCGCCATCTCGGCGGAGCTCTCCGATCAGCGCGCTGCGATTCGTGTCGTCGAGTGCGAGGCGTGCGCGCGTTGTCAGCGCGGGTGCGAGATCGTTGTCGACGCGGCGGACACCGGCATCCGCGCTGACCTCGAGTCGCGGCGCGGCCTTCCAGGTCGCTCGTGCGCCGCCGCGCTCGGCCGGAACGTCGCCGAGCACCGTGAACAGGGAGGTCGCGGGCAGGAGGTGCGAGGCCGCGCGATAGCCCGCGTACAGATCGAAGCGCAGCGCCTTGTCGTGCGCGTGGCGCGCCGTGATCTCGGCATCGGCGATCGCCGGGTTCGCGAGGTCGTACGCGAGCCGCGCCGCGAGGTCGTCGCGCTTGCCGAGCGCGAAGCCGGCATCCGCACCGACCTCCTCGCTCGCGAGTCGGCCATCGTCGCGCTGCTCCATGATCGCGATGCCGACCGAGCCGTAGTCGCCGAGCTTCCTGGCGAGCCGCGCGCCGACGACCCAGTCCCACGTGCGCGAGGTCGCGAGCCCGGGCAGCACGGGCACGCCGGCGTAGGCTTCCGTGTAGAACGCGTGCGGGAGCTGGACGCGGCCCGCGGCGCCGTCGATCTGGAGGGGGCGGATCGCGCCGAGCACCGCGACGAACCGGCCGAGTTGCGCGCTCGCGCGGCCGTCTTCCGAGTGCGCGCGCAGCGCGATCACGAGCACGTCGCCGGCATGCTCGCCGGGCAACGGGTTCGCCGCGGTCCACACCACGGCCTCGGCAGAAACCAGCGGGCTTGCCTTCGCATCGGTCTCGAGCATCACGAGGCCGGCAGGCGACTGCGTCGCCGCGAGTGCGTCCGCGCGCAGCGTCAGCGGATCGGCGCTCGAACGTGCCGCGATCGCGACGACGAGCGCGATCGTGGCGGGCCGGTTCATTCCGCGTTCCGTTTCTCGCGGCGAATCCGCAGGATGTCGCGGACGACGACGTAGCCATACGCCGCGAATGCGGTGGTGCCGAGCGCCTGGCCGACCGACATCGCGACCATCACCGGTAGCGGCGTCGGCTGGAACAGCGACCACACCATGAGGCCGAGCGCGATCAGGGTGAGGATCGCCGACGCGTACAGGAGCTTCATCGGCGACCTCCGACCTTCGAGAAAGGATGCGCGGGACCGTGACAGCCCTCGCTCGCACAGCTGACGCTGCCATCGCGGACCCGATCACCGAGGCTCGCGTGCTCTTTGACCGCGTTCCAGTCCGGGTTCTGCGTCGAGTGGCAGTGCATGCACGTCGCGTTCTTGAACGGCGTGCGGATGTGGATCGTCTCGCGCGCCTCCTCGAGCGGTGTGTTGCGGTACTCGGTGACGTACAGGTAGATGTGGCGCAGCCCGCCGAGCTTGGTCTTGACGGTGCCGAACATCCCGTAGTCGGCGTGGCACGCGTAGCAGTTCTCCTCGCCGAACATCGCGTTGCGTGCGTGGCGCGCTGCGAGCGTCGTGCTCTTCGGATCATCGGAGTCGTTCGAGTACGGCGTCATGACGTGGCACGAGCCGCAGAAGTGACGCGCCTTGGTCGCCTCGAAGCCGACGTAGTTGCCGGTCGTCGCCGTGCCGATCGGCAGGATGCCGATGCCGAACAGGAGGACGACCTTCGTCACGCGGGTCAGCTGCGGGCGCCAGAGCAGGAACCAGAGCAGCACGAGCGCCGCGGCGATCGCGAGTCCGAGGGAGAGCACGATCAACGGATCAGTTGGCATCGACGACTCCGTCCATGTGGTGGCTCGTGCCGTTCGTCACGAGGATGTTTCCGTAGCCGTCGACCGTCGCCGCGTGACACGCGACGCACATCGACAGCGGCATCGTCGGTAGGTGCGGCGCGCTCGCCGGCGGAATGCCGTGGCACGTTCCGCACGCGACCGTGTTGTGGCTCGTCCACGCGGGCGGCGTCGCGCCGTGACACGACGTCGTGCAGGTCTGCGCCGTGCGGTCCCAGCCGAGCGCGGCGGCGACCTTCGCCGGCCCGGCGTCGAGGTGGCCGGGCGACGTGATCGCCGCGGGGACGACGTGGCAGGTCGCGCACGCGATCGGTCCGCGCAGACCACTGGGCACGTTCAGGTGCGCCTGGTGCGCGCCCACGCCGATCGCCGTGATCGCCGTATTGCCCGACAGATCGACGGGTGGAGCGGGCGACGCGGCGGTGCCGTGGCAGCCATCGCATCCCGACGTGCGGCCGATCTGGACGATGCCATCGATGTGGGGCGCGGTCGGTGGATGACAGGTCGCGCAATCGCCGCGCGCGTGGCTCGGCGGCGGTGCGGCGTGGCAGCGATCGCAACCACCGACGACGGGTTGATCCCAGCGCGGCTCCTGCGCCGGACCACCGGGCCAGTGCAGCGCGTCGCCGTGGCAATAGATGTTCGTGCACGTCGTGCCATCCCACGTCGGGGGGCCTTTGCGATCCGCGACCGCGATCGTCAGGCCGGCCTTCGCGCCGAACGTGACCTTCGCCGGCGGCAGCTGATCGATGATGTGCCCGGGCGAGTCCCAGCTTGCCGGGACGACGTGGCATTCCTTGCAATCTTGCCGCGCCATCTGGTGGACGACATGGGCGCCGCTCGTCGGTCCGCTCGGTCCGTGGCACGTCACGCAAGCGGTCGGACCGTCCGGGTGACACGACTTGCACGAGACGTTCGCCTTGCCGCCATCGAGGTTCACGCCGTGGCAGCCCTCGCAGGTCGCGAAGCTCCAGTTCAGTCGCGCGAGCTCCTTGCCGTGGAACGCATCATTCGTCGGATCGAGGATCCCGGCCGGATGCACCTTCGCCTCGCAATCGGTGCACGGCTGCGAGAGCACGCGGTCGTCCTCACAGCCCGCGAGGACGATGGCGAGGACGAGGAGACGCACGCGAGTGGCTTCAACACGATACGTGCCAGCTTCGGGACGCTTCGTGGGCGGATCGCGCGCAAGCCTTGCGCCGAGCGCAACCGACCCGGCAAGAAGTGCGCATCAGTTGGCGTCGAGGATCTCGCGGACTTTGGCTGCGAGCGCGTGGCTGTGGAACGGCTTGTCGATCACGGCCACCTCTTCGCGCCGGACCCCATGCTTCAGCACGGCGTCCTCGGTGTAGCCCGTGGAGTAGAGGACTCGGATCTTCGGATAGGACTTCCGCGCCTGTTCGGCGAGCGCGTGGCCGTCCATCCCTGGCATCACGACGTCGGTGACGAGCAGCGCGACCTGGCCTCCACACGCGTGCAACACCGCGAGTGCGCTGTCGCCGTCGTCGGCCTCGAGCACCGTGTAGCCCTTCGTGCGTAGGGTTCGAGCCGCCGTCGTGCGAACGTAGATATCGTCGTCGACGAACATGATCGTCTCGGCACCGCGCTTCGTTTCCAGGGCAGCGGCGGCACTCGTCGCGAGAGGATCGGACGCGGTGGGGAGCGTGATCTCGAACGTCGTACCGACGCCGACCTCGCTGTGCACCTCGATACGACCACCGGCTTGTTCGACGATCCCGTGGACGACCGAGAGCCCGAGGCCGGTGCCCTTCGTCGGGCCTTTCGTCGTGAAGAACGGCTCGAAGATCCGCGCGACGGTCGCGGGACACATCCCACACCCCGTGTCCGCGACGGCGAGCAAGACCCGATGGTCCGCGAGCTGGCGGGTCATGACGGTGAGCTTGCCTCCGGCGCTCATCGCATCGCGCGCGTTGACCGCGAGGTTCATCACGATCTGGACGAGGTGACTCGGATCGATCCGGATCGGCTCGAGCTCGGGATCGAGCGAGGTCTCGATCGCGATGTCCTCGCCGACCATCCGGCTCAGCATCTTGTGGGTCTCGGAGATCGCGACGTTGACGTCGAGGACGATCGCATTCGCGACCTGCTTGCGGCTGAACACCAGCAGCTGGCGGGTCAGCGCGGTCGCGCGCTGCACCGCCTGATCGATCTCGGCGACGAGCTCGAGATCTGCCGGATCGGTCGTGGTCTCGCCGAGGAGCGTGGAGTTCGAGCCGATCACCGCGAGCACGTTGTTGAAGTCGTGCGCGATGCCGCTGGCGAGCAGGCCGAGCGACTCGAGCTTCTGGGTCTGGCGCAGCTGCTCGGCCAGCTGATGTGACTCGGTGATGTCGCGGCCGGAACCGGCGACGCGCTGGACCACGCCGTGCGCATTGCAGATCGGAAATCGCGAGCTCAGGACGACGCGGACGCTGCCATCGGGGCGCACGACGCGATACTGGATCGAGCCACGATCCGTCGTCTTGTAGAACTGGCGAAGGCGAGGGAGGTCATCGGGATGGACGCTGCGCAACCAATCCGAAGGATCCTCGCGGAGCAGGGAGAGCGAGCGACCGGTGATGCGCTCGTATCCTGGGCTCATGTAGTAGATCGTCTTGCCGTCGACCGAACGCAGCCAGAACATCTCGTCGATCGCCTCGGCGAGCTCCTCGAACGTCGCGTTGCTCTGTACGCGAATCCTCCGTTCGAGCCATTCGATCGCTGCGATCACGGCGATCGCGATCGCCGCGCTCGTTGCATGCCGCGGTACCGCCGGCCACGCCGGAAGCACGATCGAGCCGAGAACCGCGACCCCCACCGCCAGCAGGTACTTCGCCAGTCGAACCAACGGTCGCCGCCCTCTTCGCATGGAGCGCACGAATTGCACTCGCCATGCCGCCGGTTTCGCCGCGGGTTCGCGCACGACTTGCGCGAGGCCCCCGACGAGGCGCACGGACTGCGTCAGTGCATTAGGATCACCGCCATCACCATGATCAGGCCGACCAGCAAGGTGGTCCAGATGATGATGTGAAACGGGAGGGTCCACGCCTCGAACTTCGGTTTCGGTGCTTCGGTTGTCGCCATGGCCGCGAGCTAGAGCAGCAGGCGTGCCAGCGCAAAGTCTGCGCGGATCGCGGTGCATTCGTCAGGCACGCCAGTTGCGATGGGCGGGTCCGCGATGTCATCGAACGAAACGACGAACGAGACGATCAAGTACGACGACGCGATCGTCCGCCGCTTCCTCACCGCGACGCTCGTGTGGGGCGCGGTGGGAATGCTGGTCGGACTGTGGATCGCGCTCCAGCTCGCGACACCGCGGCTGAACTTCGCGCCCTACTTCACGTTCGGCCGACTGCGTCCGCTCCATACGAACGCGGTGATCTTCGCGTTCGCGGGCAACGCGATCTTCGCGGCCGTCTATTACTCGTCGCAGCGCCTGTTGAAGGCGCGCCCGCTCGCCACGCTGTCGAAGATTCACTTCTGGGGCTGGCAAGCGATCATCGCCGCTGCCGCGATCACGCTGCCGCTCGGGTTCACGCAGGCGAAGGAGTACGCCAAGCTCGAGTGGCCGATCGATCTCGCGATCGCCGTCGTGTGGGTGACGTTCGCCGTCAACTTCTTCGCGATGGTCCGCAATCGCCGCGAGAAGCACCTCTACGTCGCACTTTGGTTCTACATCGCGACGATCATCACGGTCGCGATCCTTCACATCTTCAACAACCTCGCGATTCCGGCGGGTGCGTTCAAGAGCTACTCGATCTACGCGGGCGTGCAGGACGCGTTCATGCAGTGGTGGTACGGCCACAACGCGGTCGCATTCTTCCTGACGACGCCGTTCCTCGGGCTCATGTACTACTTCCTGCCGAAGGCGGCGGAGCGCCCGGTGTTCAGCTACCGGCTGTCGATCCTCCACTTCTGGTCGCTGGTGTTCATCTACATCTGGGCCGGCCCGCACCACCTCCACTACACGGCGCTACCGCAGTGGGCCTCGACGCTCGGCATGGTGTTCAGCGTGATGCTGTGGGCGCCGTCGTGGGGCGGCATGCTGAACGGCCTGCTCACCCTGCGCGGCGCCTGGACGAAGCTGCGCGAGGATCCGGTCCTGAAGTTCTTCGCCGCCGCCGTGACCTTCTATGGCATGGCCACCTTCGAGGGTCCGCT
>Ga0105245_10000092_pt1 | contig 87188 bp, 90 predicted proteins | sample KBSM54metaG_FD_81523 | JGI IMG/M metagenome (GOLD analysis project Ga0105245, IMG submission 81523) | Miscanthus rhizosphere microbial communities from Kellogg Biological Station, Michigan, USA - KBS M5-4 metaG | ecosystem: Host-associated > Plants > Roots > Rhizosphere > Soil | place... | reverse complement strand
ATGATGCAGCCCGACACGTCGCTCGTCGTCATCCTCGTCGCGCCCGATCCGGTCGTGCCGATGATCACGAGCGACGCCGGTGACATCGAGGTTCGCCGGCTCGTCGGGATCGATCAGCTCGAGATCGATCGCGCCGTCACGTGGGACCCTCCTGCGTTCCTCGAGATGGTGCGCGCCGTCGATCCACTGCTGCTCACGTCGCCGCGCCGCACGTCGTACATGCCGCAGCTCGCCGCCGCGATCGCGCCGCGCGCCGAGCGCGAGGGCAGCAGCGTCGAGGGCGTGCTGCTCGATCTTCGCTGGCAGCAACAGCAGCGGATGATCCGGATCGAGCTGCCGCAAGGTCCCGCCTCGCAACGCGTCCTCGCGGCGATCCGCGGCCGCGTCGGTCACGGTCGCAAGCTGCTCGGCTACTCGACGCTCGCGCCGCAGATCGCGTTCTCGCCGGGCTCGCCCGGCATGGAGGTTTCGCCCGCTGGCCTCGAGCTCTCCGGCGATCTCACGAGCCCGCCGATCTCGATGGTCGTCGACGCGCTCGTCGCCGGTGCGCCGTACGTCGACCTCGGCCTGCAACCGCCGCCACCCGCGCGTGCCCGCATCCTGTTCTTCGAGCGCGTGAAGACCGTGATGCAGGTCCACGAGAACGATCCGCTCCGCGTGACGAAGGAGCTGAACAAGATGCTCGACGAAGCGCGTGCGATGGCGATGCTCGAGGATCAAGTGCCACCGAACGAGCGCGATGCCGACCGCGCGGCGCTCACCTCGGTGACCCGCTCGCTCCAGTTCGCGCGCCTGACCGATCAATCTGCGGTCGAGGCGATGATCAAGGCGCTGGCGCGCAGCTCATAGTGCGGCGCGACGGTCGTCGGCCCTGCGGCGTACAGCGCGGCGACCTCGGGCGCGGCGAGCACGCGCTTGTACACGCGGACGTCGCGGATGCCACCCGAGAAGAATCGCTTGTTCGCGTAGCTCGTGTCGTCGTTGTGGCGGCCGAGCCAGAACTGCGTCGCGTCGGCCTGGAGTGCGCCCGCCGTGGCGTCTGCATACGTGGCGCCGTCGACGTACGCGTGCGCGACGAAGCTCGTGTCGATCGTGACCGTGACCAGATACTCGGTCCCCGCGACGAACGCGGGGGCGCCCGTCGTTGGCGGCAGATCGCACGCGACCGGGAACGAAGCGCCAGGGACGCATGCGTTCACACCCTCGACGGTGAGCGCCGACCCCGGCGTGCCATCCGTCCACGTGTTCAGGCCGAGGCCGTAGCCAAACTCGGCTGGGATGTCATCGCCGATCGCGTTCGACGGATACGGTTGGAGCGGACCGGTGATGCTCGTCTCGTCGGCGCGAGCCGCGGGCCTGAGCCATGCACTCAGTGTCAGCGGCGGCGTGCGGTACGACGAATCGACCGCGACCGCGCCGCCGCCGCCGAGGCCATCGAACTGCGCGCCGTTCGCCCAGGTCACTCCCGTCAGCCCGGTGATGTCGTAGTGATGCGACGACGAGTCCTTCGCCGTCGTACCCGACGTCTCGTCGAGCACGAACCAGATGTAGTCCGGAACCGACGTCGCGGGAGCGTCGTTCGCCTTCTGCGCGTCCGAGCCCGCGCTCGGCGCATCCTCGATGTGGCGCGCGGAATCGCCGCCACACGCACCGAGGACAAGGCTCAGAACCATCCATCGCGTCGCCATCGCTTCCGTCTTAACACGTAGACTCCCGCGATGGCACTCGATCACTACATCACGTTGGGGCACTCGGGCCTGCGCGTCTCGCCATTTTGCCTCGGTGCGATGACGTTCGGCGAAGACTGGGGCTGGGGCTCGAGCGTGAAGGACTCCGAGGCGATCCTCGATCGCTTCCTCGCGCGCGGCGGCAACTTCATCGACACCGCGAACGGCTACACGAAAGGTCACTCCGAAAAGATCATCGGCGATCATCTCGGCCGCCACGCCGCGAAGCGCGACCGCGTCGTGATCGCGACCAAGTTCGTCACGAACATGTATCGCGGAGATCCGAACGGCGGCGGCTCGAGCCGCAAGGCGATCGTCGCGCAGTGCGAGCAGTCGCTGCGCCGGCTCCAGACCGACTACATCGACCTGTACTGGATGCACGCGTGGGATCCGACGACGCCGATCGAGGAGACGCTGCGCGCACTCGACGACCTCGTGCGCGACGGCAAAGTCCGGTTCATCGGGTTCTCCGATACGCCCGCGTGGAAGTGCGCGCAGGCGCAGACCATCGCGTCGTTCCGCGGCTGGTCACCGCTGATCGCGCTCCAGATCGAATACTCGCTGCTCGAGCGCACCGTCGAGGGCGAGCTGATCCCGATGGCGCAGGAGCTCGGCCTCGGCGTCACGCCGTGGTCGCCGCTCGCACGCGGGGTGCTCTCGGGCAAGTACACGCGCGCGAACCATGGCACCGAGAAGCCGGGGCGGGGCGAACGCGTCAGTGCGAGCCTCGACGACCGCGCGTACGATCTGATCGACGAGCTCGCGAAGATCGCCGGCGAGCTCGCGACGACCAGCGCGCGCGTCGCACTCGCGTGGGTCGCGAGCCGGCCCGGCGTCGCGTCGGTGATCATCGGCGCGCGGACGATGGAGCAGCTCGACGACAACCTTGCGGCCGCGACCGTCGCGCTCGATGCCGCGCAGATCGCACGTCTCGACAAGCTGTCGACGCCGAAGCTGCCGTTCCCGGTCAACATGCTCGCGTTCAGCCGCGCGTTCATCGACGGCGGCACGAGCGTCAACGGCCGCCAGATGCCGCCATGGCAGCTCACTCCGGCGAGCGACGAAGAGCGCTACTAGCGGTAGCCAGCTGTCTCCGCAACGTTGCATCGGAGCCCGCCTGCGGATCAGCCATCTCGCGCAGTTCGCGGCCGGCACGTGCGCTGCACTACGGCGGCGCATGACCAGCGAACTCTCGACGATCTCGCTCGATGCGCTCTTGCTCGTCACCGGTGGTGGCAAGGTCAACTGGGGAAACGCCGCTGCCCAATGCGGAATCTGGGGCGCCGCGGGCGCCGGCGGTGCGGCGATCACCGGCGTCGGTGCGCCGGCCGCGGTCGGTGCGGGCCTGATCGGCTGCGCTGCGGGTGCGGGCAGCGCGATCACGAGCGACCTGCTCAGCAAGTAGTGCTACTCGAGCTCTTCGATCGCGATGCCCGTGATCGCGATCCACGGGTGACGGCGGACGCTGTAGACCGAGAACTGCGGCGGCGGAAACGTCGGGTCGCAGAACGCACCGACCGGGACCGCGATCATGTTCGGCATGCCTTCGTTCGTGAAGTAGATCGTCGTGCCGCACGTCGGGCAGAACCGGAACGTGGCTCTTGTCCCCTCGTCACCGGTTCGCACGTATTCGGTCGCCGTGCCCTCGATCGTCACGCGGTCGATCGGCCAACGCGCCTGCAGGCTGAACGGGCTGCCGGTGCGTTGCTGGCACGCGAGGCAATGACACAACGAGACCCGAACCGGATCTCCATCGCAGCTGACCTTCAGCTGACCGCACGTGCACGATGCAGTGCGCATGGCTAGTTCGCCGTGTACTGCGCCGCGACCACCTGCCAGCCGTCGCCGGTCGGCGTGCCGATCACGAGCGCCGACATCCGCGCCGGAACTTTTTCCTTCGGCTGCTGCCAGTCGACGTTCGTGATCGCGAAGCCCCACTCTTTGCCGTGTAGCTCGCGCGACTTTCCGGGCACCGAGAGCTTCAGCTTCGTCCAGCCCTTCAGGAGCTTGTGTGCCGCCGCGGCATCGAACGCCGCCTCGCCCTTATCGGTGCCGAACACGACGGCCGAGCTCGCGACGTGCGAGTCGAGCTGCGCTGCATCCCCGGAGAGCGGCGTGAGTGGACCTGCAGCCGTGGTGCTCTTGTCTTCGATCGGGCTCGCGTCGGCAGCGGCCTCGGCAGGGCGTACCTCGGCGAAGGCACCGGCCACAACCTTCCAGCTCGCATCGGCCGTCGCGAGCTCCGTGAGCCGGATCGTCGTCGTGGCCTTTGTCGAGGTGACGCTGCACTCGGCCGACCACCACACCGCAGAGGCGTTCGCGTTGGCGACGACCTTCGTCACGGTGAACGATTTCAGCGCCTCACCGGGTGCGAGGCGTGCGATCGCTTCGCGCAGACCCGTCGTCTTCGCCTGCGCCGAGCGCGGATCGGGGACGAGCACGATCGCATCGCTCGAGAACGTGCCGGTGAGCGCGGCTTCGTCGCCGCTCTTGATCGCGGCAATCTGCGCGTCGAGGATCGCCTTCGCTCTCGAGGAATCGGCGGCGGGCGGCTTCGCACTGCCCGCAGTCGGCGTGCCCTTCGCATCGGTGGAAGTTCCACACGCCACGATCAGCAGCAGCGCCAGCGTCGTCCGGATCACCATGTCGCGAATCTACTTCTTCGCCGGGCCGTTTGCGTCGTGCGGCTTCGCCGCTTTTGCTTCGGCCGCCAGCTTCTCCTTGCGCGCCTTCTGCGCGTCGTAGCCAGCCTTGTAGACCTTATGACCGAGGTCGTCGTTGCGGGTGTCGAAGTGCATGAAGTCGCCGTTCTGGCCGGCACTCATCTCGGTACCACCCCAGTTGAGTCCGCCCGCGTCACGCAATGCAACGACGAGCTCCTTCGATTCGGTCATCGTCTCGTGGAACTTTCGATCTCCGGTCTTCTGGTCATGGAAGATCTTCTTCGCCGGGTGGAACCACTTGTCGATCAGGTGCTGAATGTCCTTGTCACCGTTGCCCTCTTTGTAGGGCGGGTTGCCGGCGAGCATCGCTTTCTTGATGTCTTCGTCGGATTTTTCGCTCAGCTCGACAGCCTGCGCGAACGATTTCGATGAAGCGAGCATGTGATCGTGGAGCTCTTCGCTCGACATGGTCTGGCCCTCGTTGAGAAGGCTCGTGAGGTCGAGCGCGTCGCCGCCGAAGCCGAGCCGGTGCCCGAGCTCGAAACCTGTCACGTAGAACCAGTAGATCCAATCCGCGTCAGCACCGTCGCCCTTCGGCATGGTGTACGGGTTCACGTTCGGATCGATATCGATCGCCATGCCCATCGTGTGCATGTGCGATTTCGGATCCTGCGGATCGTGTGCAGCGCTGTCGGTCGCGGAATACGCCGCGCCGGCGTTCTTGCTCCAGCCCGTCTTCTGGATCGCGGCCTGCTTCGAGCCGAATCGGTTCACGAGGTACGCTTCTGCTGCCTCGATCCGCGATCTGAGCAACGGATGTGCGCGTCCGTCGGACTTTCCCTGCTCGAGGCTGACGTCGAGGAACGTGACCTTCTTGAGCGCCGTCGTGCGGTACGTGTGGTAGTCGGCGTAACCGATTGACTGCGCCGCGAGATCCGCCGGATCCGTCTTCGTATGATCCGCGGTGTCGTGGCCCTCGGCATCGACGATCGGGCGATACGGGTCGCCCGTCACGCCGAGTTTCGTCCCGAGCCCGACGAGGAACGCGTGATCGCTGATCTGCTTGCCGCTGAGCTTCTTGCCCTCGGTATCGCGGATCGCGCGCAGCGTCTCGGTGTTGAACGCGCCGGTCGCGTCGCCGACCTGCAACTTCTGTTGCACCTGGATCAACCACTGCGGATCGAACTGCTGCTTGTACGCGCGGATGTCGCTGAGGGCCTTGCCCTCGTCGTCCTGATTCACCTCGACCCGCGTGTGCTGGATCGTCTCGAATGTCGCCGCACCCGGATGGATGATCGCGTGCGGCGTCGCGCTCGCGGGTGTCGTCGTCGGAGGCGTCGTGGTGACCACGGCCGGCGTCGTCGTCGGCGGTACGATCGGCGCCGTCACCGGTGGCGGCGTATCCGCATGTGCCGTCACGGTCGCGACGACGGGCGGAGCGGGTGGTGTCGCTGCGACCGGCTTCGCCTCGGGAGGCTTGTCGGCCGTCTCGGCATGCGCGGGTGCGGTCGCGACGGCCGGCGTCGCTGCGGCGGTCGGAGGAGCCGCGGGAGTCGCGTCCTCTTTCTGGTGTGGTTGGGTCTCCGCGTGCGCTGCCGGATCCTGCGCGGGCGGCGCCTTGCCCTCGAGCTCGACCCAGCCCGACCATACGAACCCGTGCTGCTGCCCGTGTGGAACCTGTAGCCATGGGCCCGTCTGCCCGAGCGGCTCGACCGCCTCGTCGCGATGCAACGTGCCGACGACGTTATCGCCCCGTGCAGGCGTGCTTCGCACGTTCAACACCGACGCGGTGACCTTGCCCGTCGCGTGCCGCGACAGTGCCTGCGTCTTTTGCACGGTCGTGTTGCCGTAACTCGTGGCGATCGTCGCCAGGATCTGTGCCGCGTGCTGTGGCAGTGCGTGGATCAGTCCGGCGAGCGCCTCGGGGTTTGGCCCGGCGGAACGCACGCGCATCTCCACGTTGCTCGGATGCTCTGCCTGTCGTGCTTCTGCCGCCTGGGCCGATTCACCCTGTGCACCCTGCTGATCCACCGTTCGACTCATCGGACGAACATTGTAGACGAAACGGTTTCAGCCAGAGCGCCAATCTACTTCGGCGCGAACAAGGCCACGTGCACACGAGGGATCGCGGCGCAGATCGACCTCGCCGGCCTTGCTACTCGGTCATCTTCGGTTCGGTCGCCGGCGCGATCGTCGCGACCGCCACCGGGATCCGGCGATAGCGCCGCATCAGGCGCCGCGCGCCGAGTGCACCGGGGACGAGGAACAGCAGCCACGGGATCAGCGCGACGCCGGTGACGAGCAACCACGATGCGAGGTCGCGCAGCGCTGCGATCGAACCGTGGAATGACTCCGACGTCTTCGAGCCGAGCGTCTTCTCCGGCGGCGGCGGCACGATCGCGATCGGCGCTGCCTTCTGCGTCATCGAGATCGTGAGCGTCGACAGCGACACCTGATCGTTCCACTGCTTCAGGTGGCCCTGATAGCCCTCGATCTCGGCGCGCACGCGGGCGAGCTCGTGCTCGACCGCGAGGATCTGTTCGAGCGTGCCGTTCTTCGCGGTCGCGATCTCGAGCAGGCGCTTTTCGAGCTGCTGCGCGCTCGCGAGCTGTGCTTCGGTATCGACGAACTGATCCGTGATGTCGGCGGCGTTCGTCGACTCCGCGGTGACCTCACCGATCTGATGGAGCGTCGGCAGCAGGCTGCCGAACGCGTCCGCGGGCACGCGGATCACGATCACCGCGGTGCTGCTCGTGCCGTGCTGTTCGACCTGGGTCGAATCGATGTAGCCACCGGCACTCTCGACCAGCGCCTCGAGCTTCGCGCGCGAGGTCTCGACCGTGTCGACCGTGAGATCGATCCGGCCGGTGCGGATCACCTTGCGGGTGTCGACGTGTTTGACAGCGGTGCCGCCGGGTTTCTTGGGATCCGTCGCAGCTGCAGACTCCGCGGCAGCGGGCGCCGCCACCGGCGACTCCGCGCGCGCCGCGAATCCCGCGGAGTCTTTGTTCTTGCAGCCGGCGACGGCGAGCGATGCGACCAGAGCGACCGATAAAAGCTTCATGGGAAATCTCAACGCGCGTTCGGCGAAATCGAGTCGCAATCCTTCGTCGCGAGTTGTCATGTCCCGAAGACAACGGCGTAACTGCGGCAGATCGGCCCGTTACACACACCTGACAGAACAAATCGCGACGCGGCTCGTCGATACCTACATGAAGAAACTCGCCTGTCTTTGCTTCCTCGTCGCATGTGCCGCGAAGCCACCCGTCGCACCTGTCGCACCGCAAGTGCTGTTCGAGATCGAGACCAACGATCTAGCCTCGGGGCCGGAGAAGAACGTCGTGTTCACGAACGGTGCGTGGCAGCTCGACAAGTCCGGCGGCGGCACGACAAAGGGTCAGCTGTCCGCGACGGAGCTCGCGGTGATCGAGAAGGACGCCGGCGCGCCGTGGTCGACGACGCCGCACACCGGCATCACGTGTCACATGATGCACGCGCCGACCGACTACCTCGCGAACGGCAAGCTCGTGTATCGCGATACCGGTTGCGAGAGCCCGGTGCTCGACGACGCGAGCGCGAAGGCACTCGCCGAGATCGTGTCGACGCTGTCGCAGGCCGAAGCGCAGCGCTAGAGCATCAGCGAATAGCCGCGCGAGCAGCGCGACCCGCGGCGTTGCGCGTCATCGCGAACGAATCCGTTCGCCTCGTAGAACGCGATCGCGCGGGACATCGCTTCGGTCGTATCGAGGACGAGCTGGGTGCCACCCTGTGCGCGGACCCAGGCGATCGCGGTCGCGAGCATGCGCTTGCCGAGGCCCGTGCCGCGAGTGGCCGGCGACAGATACATCTTGCGCAGCTCGTAGACGCCGGGCGCGACCGGGAACACGCCGCAGGTTCCGACCAGATCGCCGGCGACCCAGAACGCACCCCCGTGGTCTGCATACGATCCGGGCAACGCGAGCAGCTGCTCGTCGGTCTCGGCGCCGCGCCCGAACTCGAGACCGAACTCGGCGAGCGATGCGCGCACGTGCGCGACGACCGCGTCGACATCTTCGCTGCGCACGAGCCGGATCTCCACGTAGGAACTGTACTGCACCGTCGCTCGCGGCGGTCGATCAGATCGCCCCGACCACGGCCGGATCAGAGCCCGATCGCGTCCGTGGTGACGAACGTGCCGTCGACACTCGCGAGGATCTGGACGTGCGCGATCCAGGCCCGGATCGCGAGCACGCCGACCGAGTCCGCGACCCTGCGGGCCTCTGCTTCGGTCGCGCACCGGGCGATCGTGACGTGCGGGTGATACGGAAGATCGGTGCGCAGTTCTCCGGCGAGCGGGCCGGTATACAGCGCGTCGTGGAGCGCGACGAGCTCTCGCGCGCCTTCGTCGGGGACCAAGAACACGCAGTGCTCGCCGTTGAACGGGTCGTGTTCGACGCGCGTCGCGCGAAACACGCATTCGAACGGGGCGGGGCGCACCGTCGCTGCGACCTGGCGCGCGAGGCTGCTCGCGTCGAGCACGTCCGTCGCGAACACGAGCGTCACGTGCGGCAAGATCTTCGTCGCGAGTCGATCGAAGCGCTCGCGGATCGCGGAGATTCGTGCGCGGTCCGCCTCGGCGAACGCAGGAAACGCGACGGCGTACACGCGCATCGCACGATGCTAGCGCGCGACGAGGCCGCGCAGGCGATCCTTGTCGATCGCGAGCACGACGCCGGCATTGCGGTCCGCCGCTTCGCTCACCCGATACTGCGCCGAGGTCCCGAGCACCTGCGCGATCTCCGATGGCGTCAGCGTGTAGCGCTCGTCGAGCCACGCCGCCATGTTCGCGGTCGCGGCGCGAAATGCGTCGTCGATCGAGCCGTCGAGCCCCATCGCGATCCACTGCGTCGCGGTTTCGACGCGCGGCCCGGGAACGCTCTTCGCCGGAATCACGTCGACCGTGACCTCGACATCGAGCGACGTCTCGAGCGCATCGCCGTTGAGCTCGCCATCACCCTGTGCCGCGTGACCGTCGCCGAAGTAGAGCAACGCGCCGGGATTGCGCACCGGCAGATACACGGTCGAGCCTTCGGTCACGCCGTTGAAGTCCATGTTGCCGCCCCAGGCGCCCGAGTCTTGCGTGCCCGGTGCCGCACGCGCGAGATCCGGCGCGACACCGACGCAGCCGAGCATCGGCCGCACCGGCACCTTGTAGCCAGCGAGGTGCTGCTGGAGCTCGGAAGTCGCGACGCCCTTCGCGCGATCGAGGTGCCAGGTCACGCGCTTGCCGGTGTCCTTCAGCTTGACCGCGAGGTCCGGTGCGAGTGCGCGCGGTACGAGGCCGTCGCCGCTGACCGCGTAGTCGCGGTTCAAGCGCAGATGCACGACGTGGACGACGAGCGTGTCGCCCGGCACCGCACCTTCGACGAAGAACGGCCCCGTCTGCGGATTGCCGCCGAGCACGCGCTGAACGCCTTTCGCATCGCTGCCGCCGGCATCGACGGTGGTCGTCGCGATCGTGTCGCCGGCTCCGACCGTCAGCACGGGCTTTGTCGCGGCCGAGAACTGGCGATAGAACGTCGCCGGTGTGAAGTCGTGGCGCACCGGTTTCGCCTTGCGCGCCGGAATGAACGTCGCGGTGAACGGATGCGTCGTCGGCTTCTTCTCGCTCGAGAACTGGATGTCGATCGAGCCGGTCATCGAGCCGGCGTGCACCGTGCCCTTCAGGGTTTCGAACCCGCCGGAGTCGTCCTTCGCGGCGATGTCGAACGTGTCGCCGTTGACCGTGCCGGTGAGCTTGTCGCCCGCGAAATCGCCCGTGAGCTGCCCCTTCGCCTCTACGAGCTTCATCGTGAAGAACGACGGCGCGCCGAGCGTGTCGAACGTGACGAGCCAGCGACCATCGAGCGGCTCGGCAGCGGCAGGGGTGGCGGCGAGGACCAGGGCGAGGACGACCGTTCGGCGCATACGCCGAAGGATCCACAGCGGCACCGATCAGTGGACAATTCACTACCCCAAAGTGCTGATCTTCCTATGAAATAAACATCTTAAAACAAGATAAATTAGAAATATCGCCAAATCAGATAAAGTGAAGAGGTGCTGCAGTTCCTCGTCACGTCAAAGGTACGGCGCCGTCTGCTGGTCCTCCTTTGGGGGGAGAAGCAGGTCGGATCGGTTGCGGATCTTGCTGCGCTTGCGGATGTCTCGTTCTCGAGTGCCCACACGGAGCTGAAGGAGATGCAGCGCCTCGATCTCGTGCGTACGGAACGCGAAGGCGCCAAAGAGGTCTTCTCCGCAAATCCGGCGCATCCCGATGCGGATCTTCTTTCACGGCTCGTTGTGGCTGATAGGCCGAGGCGAAGCCCTGTATCTGCACGCGACGAACAGCTCAAAGAGAAGCTGGTGTTCCTCGGTGCTCCGCTTCGCGGCGTTCGCTCATCGGAAGTGGCGGACGCTGACATCGTCCCCGTTCTTGTCGAAGGTGCTCAGCTCGCCCGTCGCGATGCCGTCGTCGCGAGATGTTTGCCTGTTTGCTTTTGGAACCAGCGCGATCATTTCGACGGAAGCGCGTTGCGGAACGTCGACGCTGCTCCCGAAACGAAACATGTCGTCGCGTTCTTCCTCGAGCTTGCCGGCCAGCTCGGTGGCGATCGCCGGCTGACAGGGCTCGCGGAATCCATGCGCGACAACCGCCTGACCCAGGAGCGACCTTTCTTCTACACGATGAAACCTGGTTCTGCTCGCGAGCTTCCAGCGGCAAAGCACTGGGGATTCTCGATCAACATCGAACTGGACTCGTTCCGCTCGCTCTTCGACAAGTTCGTGACTACGTGACGACCTATCGCGACCGGCGAATCTACGGCATCGAGGACATCGCCACGTTGCTCCGCGAGGTCGATCGCCATCTCGATGGGCATGCACGCATCGTGATCATCGGCGGAGCTGCGGCCGCGTTCCATGGCGCCGTGTCCACGACCACTGACGTGGATACGCACAACGCTCTCGGCGAGGCACTCGAGGAGGCGTTGGAACGAGCGAGGACCATTACCGGCCTCGACATCCCGGTGAGCTTTTCGGCAGTCGCCGATGTTCCGTACAACAGCGAGGACCGCTTCGAGCAACCGTTTGCAGACCTTCACTTTCTCCAGGTCTTCATTCTCGAGAAACACGATCTCGCGCTTAGTAAGGCCCTTCGGTGTGTAGAGCACGATCTACAGCAGCTGGAAGAAGTGCACGCTTCGAGCCCGTTTTCGTTCGAAGTCCTAGTCGAACGGTTTCGCGACGAGATGACTCACGTTATCGGTGATCCGGCGCGCATTCGTGCGAACTTTCTCGAGCTCATCGAACGCTTGTTCGGCGAGTTGAAGCGGGCCGAAGCCGATCGATCCACCCGAGACAAACCTGCTTGAGTCTGCTGAACCAGTTACTCGCGAGCTCGCCCGTCGTGCTGGCGCCGATGGAGGACGTCACGGATGCGCCGTTTCGCCGGATGTGTCGCGACTTCGGCGCATCGCTGTGCATGACCGAGTTCGTCGGCGCGGAGCAGATCATCGCCAACTCGGAGCTCGCGCGGCGCCGCGCCTACCTGCCGGCCGACGATCGCCCCACTGCGATCCAGATCTACGGCGAGGATCCCGCGCTCCTGATGGCCGCGGCGCGGATCGCGGAGGCCGCACAGCCGACGTTCATCGACATCAACTGCGGCTGCTGGATTCCAAAGATCGTGCGGCGCGGCGCCGGTGCCGGTTGGCTGCGCGATCCGCCCGCGATGGTCGAGATGGCGCGACGAGTCGTCGCTGCGGTGTCGGTGCCGGTCACGGTCAAGACCCGGATCGGCTGGGGGCCCGAGTCGGAGATGCCGATCGCGGATCTCGCTTGCAGGCTCGAGGACGCAGGCATCGCGGCACTGACGATCCATTGCCGCACCGCCGCGATGGGCCACCGCGGCTCCGCCGATTGGAGCTGGGCGCGCAAGGCGCGCGAGCGCGTCGCGATTCCCGTGATCGTGAACGGCGACGTGAATAGCGCCGACGATGTCGTGCGCGCGCTCGACGAGACCGGCTGTGCGGGCGTGATGATCGGCCGCGCCGCGATCGCGCATCCGTGGATCTTCCGCGAGGCTCGCGCGCGCCTCGCCGGTGAGCCCGTCGTGCCGCCGACGGCTGCGGAACGCCTCGCGATGTATCTGCGCTTGATGGAAGCCAGCGTCGCGAAGCGCGGCGAGCGCGGCGGCGTCGCTGCAACGAAGCGCTACATCGCGGTGCTCGGCCCGCTGCGCGCCGAAGCGAAGGCGCGCTTGCTACGCGCCCAGGCGTTGCCCGAATCGCTCGACGCGCTCCATGCGGTGTAGTTAGGATCCGCGCGTGGCCTGGTTCGTGTACCTCGCGCGGTGTGCTGACCTGACGCTGTATTGCGGGATCACGAACGATGTCGCGGCGCGCCTCGCGGCTCACAACGCCGGAAAGGGCGCGCGCTACACCCGCTCGCGCACGCCGATCGAGATCGTCGGCACGCGGCGCTGTACGACGAAGGGGCGAGCGTTGAAGCTCGAGTACAAAGTCAAGCAGCTCACGCGCGCGGAGAAGCAGCGCCTGGTCGCGACACCTCGCGCGTTCGATGCCTTCGCGCGCGCCGCGTTCAGACGTACCGCTTCACGAACTTCCACGTCGGATCGCGGGCCCACTCGACGTTCGGGCGGCGGTCGGCGTGCCGCTGCGCCCAACGCTCGATGATGCCCTGCACGGCGCCGTCCTCCGCCGCGTACCAGTGGATCACGCGATGCCCGGGGCGCGTCTCTCGCCCGAAGTAGACGACCCGCTCGCCGAGAGCTTCCTCGAGCTCGTCCTGAATCCTGTCGAGCACCGCGGCATCCGTCTGGGTCGTCAAGCCTTGAGCATTCTGATCGAGAATCGCGAGATCGATTGCAACGTGCATCGTGTAGAGCAGGTGATCGATGCGCTTGAGCGCGGTGTTGCACGACACGAACAGCGGTTCGCCGCTCTTGGTCTTGCCCTCGAGAATCGCACCCTGTTGGCCGGTCGCGGTGCGCTCGAGCTCTGCGACCGCAGCGATGAAGTCCGGTAGCGCGACGGCCGATTCGAGTGGTGCCTCGGAAGCCTTGATTGCACCGAGCCAACGCTCGACGCCGTCTTCGCCGAAAAGCCCGTCGAGCATGAGGTAGAGCGCGGTCATCCGCTGTCGCTCCGCGAGCTTCGCGAACGCCGGATGAAAGTACGTGCCGTTTATCCGTTCGCGAAACTTGTCGACCTCGATCACGCCCATCAACTCACCTCGGTCGAGTGTGACATCGTGAAGCTTGATTCTCGGCAGGTCCCTCGCTTGTCTCGCCGCGTAGTACTCCCACGTCGGATCAGGTGGCGGACTGTTGTGACGCCACAGCTCCGTCACGAGCCGTGCTTCCGGGTCTCCGTTCGGCGAAAGACAAAACGCGTGCTTCGCCGTCTTGCCGGGAGCGAGCTCCCAGGCGAGGTCGCCGATCGCATCGACGTGCTTCGAGATGTCCTCGATCAACTCGCGGCTGAAGTTCTTCTCGACCTCGATCGCGCTGAGAACGCGGTGCCTCGCCGTCTCCCACCACGCCCAGAACTCACGGATTCCTACGTCCACCGTCATTGCGCACGATCATAGACGCGAGTGACTCGCGCAGCGCGGCGAGCACGCGGTCTCGTTTCCAGCCCTTGCGAATAAACGCGGGCAAGTACGCAGTCGACGCGCGGCGCTGCTCTAGTAGCCGGGCTGAGCGACGACTTCGGTGGCGCCGCCGTCGACGGCGAGCACGGTCACGGGCAGGAAGGCCACGTTACCGTTGTAGGTGACCTGGAGCTTCGTCGCGCCCGCGGGCACGCCGCACACGAGAAAGATGCCCTGGAGCGGCGCGGCCTGCGCCGTGTACTGCGTCAACCCGGCCTGGGTGAGCGCGGCGACCATCGTCTGATAGATGTCGATCGGCGTACCGCCGACCGCGGCGTTGTTCTGAGTCAGCGCGCCCACGACCTTCGACGAATCGGTGACGACGTGACCAGCGCAATCGACGGCCTTGAACGCGACGAAGCCGAGCCCGGCGCCGGTCGTGCACTGGTTACCGGCCTGCTGCGCGAGTGCGACTGCCTGCTGCGGCGTGATGACGGTGAACGGAACCGTCGTCGCCGCAACGTACGGCGTGCCGATGTACGAGAGCGTCTCGAGGGTCGCGGCCGAGCCGCTGCCCGCGCCCGGCATCTCGACGTAGCCCGCGACCGGCGCGCTGTTCGTCGTGACGGTGAACGAGTACGCGCCCGCGCTGCTCGCGGTCGTCGTGGCGAGCTGGTTCGCGGCGGTGCACGGCTGTGCGCTGCACAGGTTCACCGTGCCGGTGTACGGCTGCGTGAACATCATGCTGGCCAGGCTCCCGATGTCCGTCGCGAGCGTGCCGGCGGTGCCGGTGACGGCGACCGTTGCGGGAACCGTCGGTGGCGTCGTGTTGCCGGCGCACGTGAAGTCGCCCGAGCCCATCCCCGACCCGGAGCCAGAGCCCGAGCCACTTCCCGACCCCGAGCCGGAGGCTGCATCGCCCATGTGCGCCGCGTCGATGCCGCCGCTGTTCGACGCATCGATCTGGTTGCCGCTGTTGTTGCTGCTACACGCGGCAAACCCGGCCAGCGCGATCATGTTGATGAGCTTCGCCATGGCGGTGGCGATACCACCAAATGCCCATCCGTTCCCAGTCCCGAGTTGCCGCGATCACACGGCGTAACAAGCTAGGGAGTGGGGTCGCAGGCGTCGCCCATGCCGTCGCCATCCGAGTCGGGCTGAACGCCATTATCGACCGGCCGGATCGGGTTGAACACCGTCGGGCAGTTGTCCGTCGCGTCGGGGATACCGTCGCCGTCGCGGTCGGTCGCGCTGGGGATCCCGGTGTACGTGGTCGAGCCCGAGACCGACATGCTGCGCTTGGGGGTGCACGTCGGCTCGTTCATCGGCGTCCCGCACGCGAACGCCGGATAGATCGTGCCGACCGCCGTGGTCAGCGCCGCGAGGTTCTTGCCGATTTCGCTCATCAGGCACACCCGCTTCGGCGTCGAGCACACGTCGAGCGTGTCGCAGTTCTGGGCCAGCGCGCTGACCACCGCGTCGTCGCCGTAGAGCACGGTGCCCGCGCGCATCACGAGCGCGACATCCTTCGGCTCGGCCTCGATCACGGCGCGAAACGGCGTCTTGCCGTTGCCCGCGAACACCGAGATATCGGCGATGTGTCCCATCGCGAGCGTGCCGAGCATCGAGTCCGAAGCGGTGAGCTTCGCCGCGGTGCTCGTCACCATCTCCCAAAGATCCTGATCGCTGAAGAAGTTGTTCAGGTAGGTCTTGTTGTAGCTATCGGCGCACGCGAGCTCGCGCAGCAGGTTCGACGAGCCGGTCGACATCCAATCGGTACCGAGCGCGATCTTCACGCCGAGGCGCGCCGCGACCGTGACGCGCGCGGTGTCGCCGTACAGCGTGATGTTCGAGCGCGGCGACCAGATCATCGACGTGCCCGCCGCCGCCATCAGCTTGAGGTCCTGGGTCTCGAGGCCGATCGCGTGGATCATCGCGGTCTGCGGGTAGAGCAGGTTGTTCGACACGCCCGGCGCCATCGTGTCGTACGTCGCCGAGCTCTCGCACAGGAACTCGTTGCGGGCGACCGCATCGATCCCCTCCGACGTGTGCGGCTCGAACGACTTGTCGGTGCCGACCGCGGCCGACGTGACTGCCGTGCCGTTGTAGTTGCACGTGCTCGTGAGCTGGACGCCCGACGTGTCGCCGAGCGGGAACGTGTCGAACACGACCGGCGAGAGCAACAGGCCACCGTTATCGGCAGAGACATCGAGGTTGCGCACCATGCCAGGTGCACCACCGCTGCCGACCGTCGAGGTCGCGCCGCCCATCAAGAACCGCAGCTCGCCCCAGTGGATCTGATCGGCGTTCGCACCGCCGGTCGCCGAAATCTTGGTGTGACCGCGCTCGCCGATCCGCCAGTCGCTGCGCTGTTCGTAGCGCTCGCCGGTGTCGGTGTACGGCGAGTCTTGGGTGTACGTGATGTGATCGTGCGTGTTGATCAGGCCCGGCGAGATCGTCGCGCCGGGGCAGGTGATCGTCGTCTCGCCACCCTGCGCGCAGTCGCAACCGACACACGCGATCTTGCCGGTGGAGTCCACCGCGACCTGACCACCGATGTAGACCGTACCGAGCGTCGCGACGTTGCCGACGAGCAGCTTCGTCGAGCTACCGGTCGTGACCGCGCACGTCCCGGTGGGGAGCGGATCGAGCGTCTTGCACGTGACGTCGGTCGCCGTCGGGCTGTCGGGGAGGACCGGCGCGGCGTCGATGACCGACGCGTCGGTGCTGGCATGATTCGAGCTGCTGCAGGCCGCGAGCGCGACTGCAAGCATGAGACGGCGGGGGAACAACACGGGGCGCACCATAGACCCTCGCGGTCGCTCGCTCGATAACACTCGATGGCTGGTCGCGTGACGTATTCGTCACACTACCGAGACGCCTCGACGACCGGCACGGCCGCACCGAGCTGCGATGAGATTTCGATGAAAGCCATCTTCGCCGCGACGTGGCAGGCGTTGCATGCAGCGGCCGTCGTCGCGAATGCACGTGCTGCTTGGTCCCGATCGCGGTGCGAGATCGCCGCCGCGAGCTCGGGTATCAGCCGCGCGTGAAATGTCGCGCCGAGCTGCGCGACCTCGCGGTGATGACTCCACGTGAGGTCGATCTCCGCCAGCTCGTCGGCATCGTAGTCGGCGAGCTCCCAGCGCTCCGCGAGGATCGCGCGACCGATCCGCTCGAACCGCGCACCGACCTCGCGCATCGAATCGCCGAGGCGGCGCGATGGCGGCGATGCGTGAACGCACGCGACGAGACTCAACAACATCAGGCGGTGCACGCATCCTCTGTCGAACGTTCTCCGCCGAACGCAGCGTTAAGATCTCGTGTCCGAGACTCTGACAATTTCCATTGCGCCACGTTCACAGTAGTCGGCGCTCTTGCACGCGCGCACACGCGCCTACCAATCATGAAGAACGTTGGTGCTCCAATCGATGCGAAATTGCTCGTGTCCTCGCGCTCTCATTCGTAGCTCATGAAACGCGCACGATTTGTCGTCGAGAAAACGCTGAACTGGCTACGCGATAGCGTGTTAGTCGCGAGGTCGGTGCGCGCGCTCGTAGGGTTCCTCGCGGAGGACCCATGCGAACGCTCGCACTCGTGATCATTGCCGCGGCGATCGGCTGCAACAACTGGCAGGAGCCTTCGAGCTCGCAACCGGATCAAACGGATTGCCGGTTGTGTACGAACCCCGACCAGCCGAGTTGCGACGGATGTCTCGGTCCCAACGGTGACGACTCGACGAAGTCGCCTGCAGCGACGACCGCCGATCAACTGACCCTCAGCGAAGGCCAGCTGAGCTTCGGCATCATCGGCGACACCCGACCCGCCGTCGTGAACGACACTGCGGGTTATCCGACGGCGATCGTCACGCAGATCTTCACCGACCTCGAGGCGGAAGCGCCGCACCTCGGGTTCGCGATCGGCACCGGCGACTATCAGTTCTCGAGCAGCACCGGCACCCAGACCGGACCGCAGCTCGACCTGTACCTCCAGGCGCGCTCGCACTTCACGAGTCCCGAGTACCCGACGATGGGAAATCACGAGTGCACGGGCGCGACCGCGTCGAACTGCGGCGCCGGCACGACGAACGGCATCACCGGCATCTTCAGCACGTTCACGTCGAAGATTCTGACGCCGCTCGGGCTTCACAATCCGTACTACTCGCTCCTCGTCACCGCGACCGACAATTCGTGGACCGCGAAGGTCGTGTTCGTCGCCGCGAACGCGTGGACCTCGGCGCAGTCGACGTGGCTGACGAGCGTGCTCGCGCAACCGACGACGTACACGTTCATCGTCCGCCACGAGAGCTCGACGGCGAACACCGCACCGGGCGTGAAACCGAGTGGAACGATCATCGCGGCGCATCCGTACACGATGCTGATCGTCGGTCACGATCACACCTACAAGCACCTCTCGCAGAAGGAGGTGTTGGTCGGCAACGGCGGTGCACCGCTGACGACCGGCTCGTCGTACGGCTATGGCGTCGTTCGCCGGCGCACCGACGGCGCGATCCAGTTCATGTTCTACAACTACCAGACGCACGCCGTGCTCGACACGTTCGCGGTTAACGCCGATGGCTCGCCGGCCAGCAACATGCCGCCGAGCTCGACGTTCACACTCGCCGCAGCACCCGCAGCCGTCACGTCGAACGGCGCGTCGGCGACGTCGTCGATCTCTCTGACCGCCGGCACGGGCTTCGCCGGCACCGCGACCCTCAGCGCGAGCGGCGTTCCGAGTGGCGCATCGGCGAGCTTCGCCGCCAGCTCGCTCGGCGCGCATCAGTCGACCACCCTGACGCTGTCGCCCGGCAGCGCGAGCCCGGGTACGTACACCGTCGTCGTGTCCGGCGTCGATGGCAGCGAGACCGAGACCGCGACGGTGGCGTGGACGATCGCCGGCGCATCGACGTGCGCGCACGACACGTGCACCGCAGGCGCGAAGCTCGCCTCGAGCTGCGATCCATGCGTCGCGAAGATCTGCACGAGCGATAGCTATTGCTGCAACACGGCGTGGAGCAGCATCTGCGTTGCCGAGGTGTCGTCGATCTGCGGCGAGACCACGTGCTCGGGCGGCGGTGGCAACACGTGCTCGCACCCGTACTGTTCGACCGGCAGCAAGCTGACGAATTCGTGCGCGGCGTGCGTGACCGAGATCTGCGCGAAGGACTCCTATTGCTGCGGCACGAGCTGGGATTCCACGTGCGTCGCCGAGGTCGGCACGATCTGCGGGGAGACGTGCAACTGATGCGGGCGCTCGTCTTCGTCGCGGTCGCGACCGCAGCGCACGCCTCGCCGCCGCACGCGCTCGTGATCCCGCAGGTCGCCGCCGCGATCCAATGCGACGGCGAGCTCGACGAGATGGCGTGGCGCGCGCCCGCGCGGACCGGCGCGTTCACCGGTGCGGATCGCGCGATCGCATCGCCGTACTCCGACGCGCGGTTCTTGCGCGACGATCGCAACCTCTACCTCGCGCTCTACGCCGCCGACGAGAACATCCGATCGACGGATCACTTCACCGTCACGCTCGGCCACACGACGCTGCAGTTCGCCGCGAACGGCGCGGTCGAGCCGCGCGTCGCCGGGTTGCAAGTCGCGGTCGATCGCGATGGCAGCATCGACGATCCGACGAACGACGATGAAGAGTGGGTGATCGAAGCAGCGATTCCGCTCGCCGCGCTCGGCTTCCGCAGCGACGGCACGATCCCGTACACCATCACGCGCTGCGACCTCACCAAGTCCGGCGAAAATCGCTGCGGCTCGGCGAGCGGCGTGCTCCAGCGCCGTTAGCGCTTCGGGTACGCCGTGTAGACGTAGTCGTTCTTCGCGACCGTCGTGTGGCACGCGTTACCGCAGTCGTGGCCCTTCGCCGAGAGCTTGCTCGGCGAGAACTTGTCGGCCTTCGGATCGTACTCCCACTGCGCGTAACCCCAGCCGTGGGTATCGGCGAACCGCTTGGAGTCCTTCTCCATGAACGAGACCGACTTCAACGTATCGGGAATATCGACCGGGTAGGGCGACACCGCGTTCGCCTTCTTGACCCATTCGAGCTTCACGATCTTCGTTCCGTCGGGGAACGGTTTTCCAGGCCCCGCCTTGTACGCGTCGATCGCCGTAGGGTTGCCGAGGATCGCTTTGACGCTGTCGGGCGTCACGCTGACCGCGACGTCTTGCCAGGCGTCGTAGCCCTTGAAGTCGGCGAACGCGATGCCGTTCGGAATCGTCAGCGTGAAGCGATCTTGCGCTGCGAGAGCGACGCCGCCGGCCACCAATGGAATCGCGAAAACTGCCAGGTTGAGAGTTTTCATGAGCGCGACCGTAACAGCGTTGCTTCCCCAAAGATCACGGTGAGACGAGAGCGAGGCTCACCAGGTTCGTGCAGCGCGCGCACGCGCACGGTGCTCCCGCCGTAAGTTCGCGACGATGCGATGCGGCACGCGCCCTGCTTTATATCTCGGCATGCGTAACTTCATTCTTGCAGCAACTCTCGCGGCAGCCGCGTTCGGTACCTCGGCGCTGGCTGCAGGCACCTCCAGCAACGAGGTGTACTTTCCGTTCGACTCGTCGACGCCGAACCCGGGTGCAGATAGCACGCTCGATCACGTCGTGAAGGTCGCACACGAGACACCGGATACCCGGATCGTCCTCGACGCGCACTGCGATCCGGTCGGCTCGGGGCCGTACAACACCGGCCTCGCGATTCGCCGTGCCGAAGCCGTGAAGAATGCACTGATCGCGAAGGGCGTCGACTCGTCGCGGATCGTGTTCGCGGTCTACGGCAAGGACGGCATGCAGCGCGCGACCCACGCCGAGGATCGCCGCGTCGGCATCATGCTGACGAAGCAGTCGGTCGCCTCGGTGATCGATACGACGTTCGCGGAGCACGGCACCGCCGTGACCTGGGAGCGGCCGATGACGATGGCGCAGATCGAAGCGCCGGTCGGCACGTCGGTGGCGTCGCGCTAGATCAGGCGACGGCCGCGCACGTACGTCGCGGCCACGGGCCCGGCGTCGTGACGGAAGAGGAGCGCATCGAGGAGCGCTCCTTTTTCTACGTCCGGAGCATTCACCGCGACGAGGTCGGCCTCGAAGCTCGGCGCGATCTGACCGATCGTGGTCGCGAGCCCGAGTGCGCGAGCGCCGCCGGCGGTTGCGAGCCACAGCAGATGCTCGGGTGAAGCCGTGTTGCCGAGCACCTGCGCCGCGTCGTATGCGCTCGCACCGACGCGGCGAAGCGAAAACGTTCGGCCGGCTCCGACGTCGGTGCCGAGGCCGACGCGCATGTCGCGCTTCGTCGGTTCGATCAGCGGCATGCAGCCGCTGCCGAGGAAGAAGTTGCTGTCGGGGCAGTGCGCGATCGCGGCATCGGCGGCGGCAGCGCGATCCCATTCCGAAGCGGAGAACCAGATGCAGTGGGCGAGCACCGTGCGCGCGCCGACGAGGCCGCGGTCTGCATACACGGCGAGGTAGTCCGCTGCGTCGGGGAACGCTTCGGCGGTCGTGCGTATCTCGTCCTTGTTCTCGGAGATGTGGGTCTGGATCAACAGCGAATGCTTCGCTGCGAAGTCAGCGGCGCCGCGGAGGAGCTCGTCGCTGCAGCTCAGCGCGAACCGCGGGATGATCGAGAAGTTGAGCCGACCGCGATCGTGGCCGTGCCAGCGCTCGAGCAGCCGCGCGCACGCATCGAGTGCCGCATCCGCATCGAGCAGCACGTTCGCGGGCGCACCGCGATCCATCAGCGTCAACCCGGTGAAGCCGCGGAGGCCGCGGCGATCGAGCTCCGCGAACAGAGCGTCGGCGGCGACCGCATGGCTCGAGCTGTAGATCGCGGCGCACGTCGTGCCCTGCGCGATCATGGCGTCGCAGAACTCGCGGGCGACCGCCGCCGCATACGCCGCCTGTGCGAACCGCGCCTCCTCGGGAAACACGCTGCGCTGGAGCCACTCGAGCAGCGGTCCGCTCGCGCTGCCGATCACGTGAGTCTGTGGAAAGTGAATATGCGTGTCGACAAACCCGGGGAGGATCACCGCACCCGGATGCGTCTCCGGAATCGTGGAGGTGCCGGCCGCGGTCACCGAAACGATGCTGCCCTGATCGGAAATCTCGATCAGCGCGTCAGGAAGAAAGTCGAACTGCGGCTCGTTCGCGCGCGGGCACAGCACACGCCCACGCAGGGTCCGAGCAAGTGAAACTGCCGACACCGAAGCAGTCTTTCACGGGACCCCGCGGGCCGCCAAATTACGGCGCGAATTCAACCGCATCGGATCGCGACGAGCTCGATCGCGTAGCACGCTGGATCGATCTCGCGGACGCGGTCACCGAGCGAGCTCGCCGCACTGCACTGGCCGAGTCGAGCGGCGCGTCGCGCTTGCCGGGTCAGCTCCAGCGCGTGCGGATCACAGGTCCCCGATGCCACCGCCGGGAGAGGCGCCGGCTCGTCGGGTCGCGGCGAGACCCAATCGACGCCGATCGCGAGCACGCCGGTCACGAGCGCCGCTGCGGTCGCGAGCACGGCGACATCGAACGCCAGTCCTGGCGCGGGATCGGGCTCGTTCGGATCCGGCGGATTGCGCGCTGCCACGACCGTGGACGCGACACCGACCGCGAGGAACCCCGCGGCCACCGCGCCGACTTTCCGACCTGCGGGGGTGACACAGCCCGAGACCAGCTGAACGACGATAAGTGCCGCGACGATCCGCATGGCGGTCAGGAGAGCAACCAGCGGACCAGCCCGCGCGACGTGCGAATTCACGCGATCCGCACGGTGCGACAAGTTTCGGACGTTCGAAACCGATGATTCCTCGCCGGCAATTCTCGATCAGCGCCGCTTGGCGCGGGCTTTCATCCGCGCCTCGACGCGCTTGATAGCGTCCTTCACGTCGGCCGGAGACTTACCCGCGCGGTTCTCTCGGATCATCGCGAGCTGCAGGCGGTCGTGTAGCTCGCGCTCTTGTGACGCGGTCCTGGTCGCGAGCGCCTGAAGACGCGCGATCGCCGGATCTCCGGGTGTCGCTCGGGCCGCGGGACGCGCGGGTGCCGCGACGCGACGAAGGATCTCCTCGGCGCGCCGCTTGTCCTCGCTCGTCAGCTTTCCGGCGAGCTCTCGGATTCCCTTCGCGCCGAGCTCGATCGCGCCGCCCGTGAGAGCTGCGGCGTTGCGCACGTCGAGTCGACCGGTCGCGCCGGCCTTGCTCGCCGCCGACAGCACCGCGACCAGGTCGTCCTGGACCTCGCGATAGGTATCCTCGTCGAGGAACGCTCGGATCGTGACCGTCGAGCCCTTGCGAACGAGCTCGAAGAACGTCGGCCCTCCGCCGAGCGCTCGCAGCTGCTCGAGGAGGTCTGCGACGCTTCCTCGATCCGAGTCGATGACGTCGTCATCGGGCGCGAGGATCTGCGGCCACGTTGCCTTGCCGACGATCGCTCGCGCCTCGAGCCATTTCTTCTGCTTCGCTGCAGCGAGCTCGAGCTCGCCGAAGATCACGACGTCCCAACCCATCGACCGAGTCTAACGGAGTTGATGAGGTCCCCGATCGACCAGGATTGGCGATACAACGCCAACATGCGTTGGGCGCTCGTCGTAGGCCTCGTGACTGCGTGCGCGAGCACGCCGGTCGCCGTCGATCTGAACAAGACGGAGGTCGACCGCGTGATCGCGAGCCATTCGGCGAGCACGCGGACGATTCCCGAACCCACCACGCTTGCCGGCAAGCCGTGGCAGGTCGGGCAGTGGGCTCTCTACATTCATCGCGGTGCCAACGCGCAACCGGCGTATCAGCGGATCCGCATCGTCGGCGAAGGCAGCTGCGGCATGTGGATCTCCGCCGAGGCGCGCACGTACCGGAACCACTACCGGTGGCGCCTGTGCATCCATCCCGGCGAGCGCGTCGCGAACGTGCTCGACCTCGTCCAGGTCTTCATCATCCAGCACGACGGCGCCGCCAAGACCGTCGACGTGCACAGCGGCGACAGCCGCGTCCTCCACGATCGCGAAGGCTTCATCTCGGCGCTCCTACCGCCGCAGATCGCCGATAACGATCCGCGCCTCGCGCGCGAGGATGTCGACGTGCCTGCCGGGCACTTCGTCCGCGTCCTGCGCGAGACGGTTCATGTCGACGATGGCAGCGAGGTCCTGCGCTGGTTCAGCCCCGACGTGCCGTTCGACGGTACGATCAAGCGCCAGACCAAAGCGTTCGACTTCGTCCTCCTCGCATACGGCGATTCCAGCACGCCCGACGACTCCGGCGACTGGTAGCTAACGAAGCTTGCGCGCGGCCTTGATCAAGCCGTGAATCTCGTCGAGCTCGCCGGTCGAACCCAGCATGACGCCGGGAATCTCGAGCTCGCCGCCCGCATGGCTGATCTTGAGCACGCGCTTGAACCCGGGCCCGCCCGCGAGCTCGAGCTTGCGAATGTCGCGAAACGCGATCGTGACCGTCGGCACGCCACGATCGGTGCTAGGGACGGTCAGCTCGCGCATCGTCACGACGATCCGCCGCTTGCCGCGCACGCGCGCCAGGACCTCGCGCGCCATGCTGAGTCCGACCAGGAGCCCGAGCGCCGCGATGAACACGAACGCGATCTGCCAGTACCGGCTCGCGGTGGACGCCAGGAACACCATCTCCGCCGACACGATCATGAACACGATCGCGAGCGGCAGCGTGACCAGGAGTCGCGCGCCGTAGCGAAAGCTGCGTGGACCGCGGCCGCTCATTTCGCTCGCACTCTAGCGCGTTACACCCGTAAGCCGTGTGCGGGAAATCCGCACGTACGGCTTGAACGGGGGGCCAACTCACAACCGTCGAAAGACGGAAGAAGGTTAGATCTACCAATGCGGCAAATCGCGCTGATGGTGGTGATCTGTGGATCGACGGTGGCGATCGCGGGGCCTTCGTCTGATCAATTCACGAGCTATGCCGATGTAAAGTTTCGCGCAGCGCCTGACACGATCAAGACCTTCGCGAAACAATGGGCGGAGGTCCATGAGACCCCGCGCCGCAAGAGCGTCGTGCAGTATCTCCTCAAGGCTCCGCCGCCCGCGTTCGAGGGCGTCAAGGTCGACAAGGCCCTCGTCAGCGTGAGCCAGCACCTCGACGCGGTCGTCGGGATCGCATTGAGCCTGTCGGGCGAAACTGCCCACAGCTGAAGAAGGTGCTCGATCACGTGTGAGGGCCAGCGTTCGACGTAGGTGGTCGCGAGCACGAGCTCGAATGGAAGGGCGCGCGCGTAGACGCCTCGGTGACGGATGACGGACCGACGAAGTGCCTGCTATTCATCGGCGACCTCGGCTACGACGACGTAAAGGACGAGTGGAAGAAGAAGCGTTAGACGTGTCCGAAGCGTGCTAACAGCGCCGAGCGGTTGGCGCGCGCAGTGGTCCGCGAGATGCTCCGAGCATGACGACGGATCGGCGCTCGTTCCTCGCATCGGTGGGTGCGTCGGTGGTCGCTGGCTGCGTCTCTTCCGCGCAGACGACGCCGGTCTCGGCGAAGCCCCGCGGCATGCTGCCTGCGGGCGATCTGTTGATCGATCCGGATCTGGCGTACGTCCAGACGGGGTCGCTCGGTCCTACGCCGCGGCCTGTGCTGGACAAGACGATCGCGGTGTGGCGCGAGCTCGAGCGCGATCCGACCGCGTTCGGTTACGGCCCACTCGAGCAAGGCATGGAGCTCGTCCGCAGCAAGGCCGCGGCGCTGCTCGGCTGCGATCTGCGCGAGCTGGTGATCACGACATCGACGACCGAGGGCATCAACTGGGTCGCCCAGGGTATGTCGCTCGCATCCGGCGATCGGATCCTCACGACCGATCAGGAGCACCCCGGCGGTCGCGTCGGCTGGGACTTCGTCGCGAAGCGCTACGGCGCCACGATCGATGTCGTCGCCATTCCACCGGGCGAGAACGACGCCGCGGCGATCGTCGAGCGGTTCGCGAAGCTCGTCACGCCGCGGACGCGCGTGCTGGCGTTCTCGCACGTGCTGACGAGCACCGGGCTACGCATGCCGGTCGCCGAGCTCACCGCCCTCGCGCGCAAGGCGGGCGCGATCAGCGTCGTCGATGGCGCGCAAGCCGCGGGTGGGATCGCTGTCGACGTCAAGCAGCTCGGCTGCGACGTCTACGCGACCAGCGGTCACAAGTGGCTGCTCGGGCCGAAGGGCACGGGCCTGCTCTATCTCTCCGACGCGCTCGGCGATCGCCTCGAGCTGATCGCGCTGCAGGATGGTCGTGCGGTGTACTCGCATTCGGTCGGCGTGTGCAGCATCCCGAGCGTGCACGGGCTCGGCGCCGCGATCGACTACGTTTCCGGCCTCGGCATCGCGCACATCGAGGCCCACAACGTCGCGCTCCATCGCTACGCGTTCGACGCGCTGGCCAAGCTCGTCCACATCGTCAGCGTGCGCGACGGTGCGCTCGCCTCGCCACTCCTGACATACACACTACCGGCAGGCGTCGACGCGTGGGCTCTCGCCGACAAGCTGCGTACCGTCCACCGCGTCGAGGTCAAAGGCGTCCCGCGCGAGTGGCTCAACGGTCACCGCGTCTCGACGCATGCGTTCAATGACGAGCGCGATATCGATCGTCTCGCCGCGGCGCTGCGTAACGAGTTACACGCGTAGTTTTCCGCTGAGGGTGTACTGCGGCGCCCTCGGCATATTCCGGCGAGAGAGCGCGTTAGACTGCACCGTAAAGGGGGTGCTTCTATGTTTTGGGTCCACGTACTCGCGGTCCTTGCCGCTGGAATTCTTGCTATCTCGGGTTTGATCCTCGCGAAGAAACCGAACGCGAAGGAGATCTTCGACAAGGTGATCCCATTTCAGGGATTCCTCGGCGTCGGTCTGCTCGTCCTCGGTATCTTGGATCTCGTCTCGAACTTGAAGCTGTTCCTCGAGGTCCTGAAGGTGGCGCCCCTTCACGGCATCGTCGCGATCGCGTTCGTCGTGTCGGAGGTCCTGCTCGGCTTCCTGTTCGGCATGCCGCTGATCGCGCAGTGGATCCCGGGCGATGGTCCCGCGGAACAGCGCGCGATGGCGATGCAGAAGAAGCTCGGCGGATTCTCGACGGTGATCGGCGTCGTCGGCATCGTGTGCGCCGTGCTGTTCATCATGTGGTTCATCTAAGAACCGCGGGCTGAGCGTATAGTCCGGGCGATGACTCCGGAGCTTCGACAACTCATCGCGAAGCGCTGGCGCATCGGCATCGCGTTGACCGCGGTGATGATGATCGCGTACTTCGCGTTCATCCTGCTCGTCGCGTTCGACAAGGACACGGCGGGCGAGCTCGTGCTCGGCGGCCGGGTCAGCGTCGGCATCGTGCTCGGCGCGTTGTTGATCGTGCTCGCGCCCGTGCTCACCGGCGTGTACGTGCGGTGGGCGAATCGCCGCTACGACCCGGCGGTCGCCGCGGAGCGCAAGTCGTGACCGAGGGAGCGAACGCCACCGCGATCGCGTCGTTCGTCGGCTTCGCGGTGATCACGCTCGCGATCACGTACTGGGCTGCACGCCGCACGCGGACGTCGGCGGAGTTCTTCGCGGCGGGCGGCAACGTGTCGGCGCTGCAAAACGGCTTCGCGCTGGCGGGCGACTACATGAGCGCGGCGAGCTTCCTCGGCATCGCCGGGTTGGTCTCGCTATCGGGCTTCGACGGGTTGATCTACTCGATCGGCTTCCTCGTCGGCTGGCCCGTGATCACGTTCCTGATCGCGGAGCCGCTGCGGAATCTCGGCACGTACACGTTCGCGGACGTCGTCGCGTTTCGCTTGAGGCAGCGCCCGGTCCGGATCTCGGCGGCGATCAGCACGCTGACCGTCGTCACGTTCTATCTGATCGCGCAGATGGTCGGTGCCGGCAACCTCGTGCACCTGCTGTTCGGGTTGTCCTACTACACGGCGATCGTGATCGTCGGCGTCGTGATGCTGATCTACGTGTTGTTCGGCGGGATGATCGCGACGACCTGGGTCCAGATCATCAAGGCGGGTCTGTTGCTGCTCGGCGCGACGCTGCTCGCCCTGCTCGTGCTCGCGCGGTTCGACTTCAACCCGCTGACGATGTTCGCTGCTGCGCGCGACAAGGTCGGCCCCTCGGTGATGGCGCCGGGCAAGCTCGTTGCGAGCCCGCTCGAGGCGATCTCGCTCGGGATCGCGCTGATGTTCGGCACCGCCGGGTTGCCGCACATCCTGATGCGGTTCTACACGGTGCGCGATGCCGCGACCGCACGTCGCTCGGTCGCCTACGCGACGACGCTGATCAGCTGGTTCTATCTCGTCACGTTCGTGCTCGGCTTCGGCGCGATGGTCCTCGTCGGCAAGGACGCGATCACCGCCGTCGACAAAGGCGGCAACATGGCGGCGCCGCTGCTCGCCGAGGTGCTCGGCGGCACGGGCTTTCTCGGCTTCATCTCGGCGGTCGCGTTCGCGACGATCCTCGCGGTGGTCGCCGGCCTGACGCTGTCGGGCGCCGCGGCGATCGCCCACGATCTCTGGGGCCACGTCGTCAAGCAGGGCAAGGTCGAGGAGAAGGAGCAGCTAGCAGTCGCGCGCGTCGCGACGATCGTGCTCGCCGTGCTCGCGATCGGCCTCGGGATCTTGTTCCGCGGCCAGAACGTCGCGTTCATGGTCGGCCTCGCGTTCTCGATCGCCGCCTGTGCGAACTTCCCGGTGCTGCTGCTGTCGATGACGTGGTCGCGCCTCACCACGGCGGCCGCGGTCGCGAGCATGTTGACCGGCACGATCACGTCGGTCGTGCTGATCACGCTGTCGCCGACGGTGTGGGTCGATCTGCTTCACAACGCGCAGCCGATCATCGGGCTCAAGAACCCCGGCGTGATCAGCGTGCCGCTCGCGTTCCTCGTCGCGATCATCGGCTCGCTGATCAAGCCCGAGCCCGCGTCGCAAGAGGGCTTCGCGGCGCTGCAAGAGCGCATGCAGCTCGGCCGCTAGAGCTGCGGATCGCATATAACAACCCGATGGATGTGGTGGCAGCGGTCAAGAAGGCGGTCGGGTTGGATCCCGCGGAGGCTCTATCCAGCTTGCTGACGATATGGCGTGCGCATCGCTCGCCGGCGATCGCGGCGCTGATCGAGCAGACCGCGGCTGCAACCGTGCGAACCAAGATCGAGGGCAAGACCTCGAAGGAACGTAGTTCTGCCGCACTCGCGATCGCTCGCAAGCAGGATGCCGCCGATCTGGAGCGGCTGTTCGTGGTGCTCGGCGAGATCAGGATCGCGGAAGCCGCCGAGCTCGTCGCTGCGCTCGGCGAGCGTTCGCCGGATCCGCGATATGGAATGCTCGTCGCGAGCTTGCTCGAAGCGCAGCCGTGGGGCGTATCGAGCGGCCGCAAGCTCTATCGCGCGCTGTGCGATCAGGCCGCAACGCACGGCGATCCGCGGACGGCTTCGCGGCTCCTCGCGATCGCGTGGAAGCCGATCGTCAAGGACGCCTGGGCGATCGAGGAGATGGCGAAGCTCGTGCGGCGCACGGTCGCAAAGCTCACGGCAGCCGCTCCGACGGACCCACCCGGGCTCGCGCGCGCCTGCGCGGACGCGGCGGAGAACATCGGCAAGGGCGGGATGGCCGCGCGCGATCTGGTCGCCGAGGTCTACGCGGCTCCCGAGGATCTGGCGGTGCGCTCGGTCCTTGCCGACGAGCTCCAGCGCATCGGTGATCCTCGCGGCGAGCTGATCGCCCTGCAGCTCGCGAATACCGTCGAGTCGAGGCGCCGCGCCGATGCGTTGCTCGCCGAACACCGCACCAGCTTGCTGGGCGCGATCGCACCCGCCTGCATCGGCCCTGTCCATTTCCGCGCCGGGTTTCCCGACGCGGTCGCGATCGATGTCGCGCGTGCGACGCCGCTGCTCGGCGCGCGCGAGTGGGCGACCGTGCGAACGATCTGGCAATGGGGATCGAGCGCGAAGTTGCCGGCGGCGCTGCTCGCGTTGCCGCACCTGCGGTTTCTCGGAGGTATCAGGAGTGCCCAGCTCCGCGCCGCGACGAGTGCGAAGCAGCTCACCGGCATGGGCTTCGATCTGGTCGAGGATCCGGTGCCCGTTGCCGCGATCGGCAAGCTCGCCCTCGAGGACCTCGCGCTCGACATGCCGTGGCGCTTCGAGATCGCGAGGCTCCGGCCACTGTGGACGGCTCCGATCGCGAAGCGCCTGCGTCGGCTCGTGATTCACAGCGATCTCCAATTCGCACGTGCGTGGCTGAAAGAGCCGCTTCCCGCGAAGCTGACCGACCTACGCATCACGCGCGACGCGAGCTTGCAGGGCTGGACGATCGACGCGAGCCGGGGTTCCGACGGCACGTGGAGCAACGTGGTGGCGGTGCGTCGCCCCTCGGAGGCCCAGCTCGGGATCGAGACACTCGATCTCGTGCGCGAGCTTCTCGACGAGGTCACCGACAACGCACTCGAGCGCCTCGAAGTCCGCTTCGAAGGCACGCGCGCGACCAAAGCCGAGGTCGCGGCGATCGCGGGTGCTGCGAAGCGGCAGCGACGGCTGCGCGAGCTGCTCGTCGCCGGCGAGACGCCTGCGCCGCTCGAAACAACACCGAAGCTGAAGGACGTCGCGCGAGCGCGTGCGAAGACGATCGCTCGCACAGCGCAGGATGATCTCGACGCAGCGCTCGAAGCGCTTCCTGCTCGCGCGCGAAGCGAGGTGCGCTCGCTGTCACCCGCTCGGGTTGCCGCCGCCTTCGCGGCCGCGAAGCCCGACGCGGCATGGGCGACCACGGCGTATGCACTCCTCGCGCTCCCTGACGTCGATCGAAAGATCCAGGGCGCCGCGATCGAGCTTCTGGTTCGCGCAAAGCCCGCGGGTGCTGGCGCGCGGATCACGGAGATCCTGTCGCAGCCGACCGGCCCGTGGCGCCAGCTAGGGACCGAGCTCCGAATGATTCCCGCAAACGAGCTCTCGACGCTGTTCGACTGGTTCGAGGCGCGAAAGGGTAAGACCGATCCGCGCGCCGACTACGTCTACTACGCCGTGATCGCGGCGGCGGTCGACTCGAAGAGTAAGGCGGTTCGCAGCGAGCTCGAGCGACGTTTGAAACGGAAGCTGACGAGGGTCCAGACCTACACCTATCGAGAGTCGATTCGTGGTCTCTCGTCCGTCGTCTGATCGTCGGTCCGCGGCGGCGAGGCTGAAGTGGCGAGCTCGTACTGCGCGAGCACGTCGCGCATCGTGGCGAACGCCTTGAGCGTGTCCTGGATGTGATCGGCGGAGTGCAGCGCCGACACGAGCAGGCGAATCCGCGCCTCGCCTTCGGGCACGACCGGGTAGCACAGGCCGTGGGCGTAGATGCCCGAGTCGTAGAGGTGGTTGACCGCGACCCGGAGCAGCTCGTACGAACCGAGCTCGACGATCATCAGCGGATGCTGGCCACCGCCGAGCACGCGGAACTTGCGCTCGAGCAGGCCTTCGAACAGCGTGCGCATGTTGTCGCGCAGGTGCGGTAGCGGTGCCGAGCCGCTCTCGATCACCTGCAGCGCGGCCATCGCGACCGCGGCCATCGCCGGTGGCAGCGTCGCCGAGAACATGTACGGCGCGGACTTCTGGCGCAGCCACTCGACGATCTCGGGCTTGCCCGCGGCGAACCCGCCGGTCGCGCCGCCGAGTGCCTTCGAGAACGTGCCGGTCACGAGGTCGATGCGCTCGATCACGCCCGCGTGTTCTGCGCTACCGCGACCGCGCTCGCCAAGCACGCCGACGCCGATCGCATCGTCGATGATCACCATCGCGTCGTACTTGTCCGCGAGGTCGCAGATCGAGTGCAGATCGGAGATCCGCCCGGTGAACGGATGGACACCGTTCGTGACGACGGCGCGGAACCGCGCCCACCGCGATCGCCGCAGGATGTCCTCGAGATCATCCGGGTCGTCGCTGCGAAATGTCACGAGGCGGGCACCGGCGAGGCGCGCACCTTCCGCGAGCGACGGATGGATGCCGCCGTCGCAGATGATGCAATCGCGTGCGCCGAACAGCGGCGCGAAGATGCCGATGTTCGCGTGATAACCGGAGCCGTAGAGGATGACGTCGGGCACCTTGAGGAACCCGCGCAGCCACTCTTCGAGCTCCTTGTGGATCGGCAGCGTTCCGCACATCACGCGCTGGCTCGACAGACCGACGCCGTACTTGTGGATCGCATCGATCGCGGCCTGCTGGAGCTGCGGATCGACCGACAGGCCGAGGTAGTCGTGCGTCGTGTAGTTGATGACGGACGGACCGACCTTGCCGTCGATCATGCCGCCCGCGGCCATGCCGCCGGAGCGCGAGAACACGACCTCGCGCTTGTACAGGCCTGCATCCTTGAGCCGATCGAGCTCGCTGCGCACCAGATCGCGAAGTGCTTGGGTCATGGGCTATCTCCGATGAACCAGACGAGTGCTGCCACGCAGCGCGTCCAGGGAATGCTCGGCACGCACGCCGCGTCCCCCGCGGTGCACGCGTGAACGTCGCGGTCGCGCGTCGCGCACAGGTGATCGATCGACGCTGCGGTGCCGTTTGCGCCGATCACGAGCTCTGCCGCGAGTGCGGCGTAGCGCTTGCGAAGCTCGAGCGAGAGCGCCGCGTGGTAGTCGGGCGCCGAGCGTACGAGCTGGGCGCGCGTGTTCTGATCGACCCAGCTGGTCGCGGCGCGCAGGTTCGTCACGATGATGTCGGCCGCGGCCGTACACGCGGCATCGCGATGGCACCGCGCTTCGACGATCGCATCGGTGCAGCCGTTGGCCTGGCGACACGCTTGATAGAGGTCGGGCTCGAGCTTGGCGCCGAGTGCGTGGACGGCATCGAGCGCGGTCGCGATGTACGACGCGCGATCGGCGCTCGCGATGCGCGTGGCGAGCAACAGGATCAGCACGACTCTCATAGCCGGCCTCGCTGGGCGAGATAGACCCGCCGGAAGTCCTCGACGAACGCGTGGAGATGCGTCTCGAACGGATAGATCGCGACGAGCTCGGGATGCTCGAGCGGCCAGCGCGTGCCGTCGAACGGGCTCGCTTCGAGCGCGGCGTCGAGATGTGCGAGCGTGAGCGTGCCCGGCTCGAACAAGCTCGCCAGCGAGGCGGGCGGCTCCGAGGCGTGCACCGGCGTACCCGCGAGCAGCGAAGCCAGCGCGACGTAGACGTCGATCGGTCCATCGCCGGCGGTCTTGATCGCGGGGACGCGGACTTCGCGTACGGCGATCGTCTCGCCGTCGATCGCGACCGTGAAGCCGTGCGCGGGGAGGGGCTTCGCGATCTCGAAGCACGCGAGGCTGACGAGCGCATTCGCCGGCGGCGGAGGTGGTGGCGGTGTGCGGCCGAGCTGGCGATCGAGGTCGGCGATCGCGAGGTCGCGCTTGCGGCGATCGAGCACGGCGCGCACGCTCGCCAGCGCACCCTCGCGCTTCAAGAACGCGACCGGATCTGCCTGGAGCTGGGTGCACGCGTCTGCGCCCGCATTCCAGTGGATCGTGTAGTCGCTGCAGCTCGCAGCGGTGCCGAACCGGCTCGCGAACAGGAGCTGACCGAGAACGTGCTCGAACAGGTGCGATTCGTCGCCGGCAGCCGGCCACAACGGGAGGTCCGCGAACCGGGTCGAGCAACGCGGTACGCCGGTGAACCGCTCGTGCACCGTCGTCGGATGCGGATCCGGCAGGTTCACGAACACGTGATGCGATGCGTGTGGGCTGCCGACAACCGCGTGGCGCACGTCCGCGAGGAGATCCTCGGCATGATCGAAGTGCGCGCGGGTGTCGGCGACTCGCGCGGCGATCGCCGTGCTCGGGCTGGTCGTGCCGATGCTGCCGAACTTGTCGCCGAGCCGGCGATACGCGAAGTGCAGGTACGGCTCGTCGCGATGGCGGCGCTCGCACACCGGTGTCGGCGCGACCGCTGGCTTCGGGAGCATCGCGGCGACCGTCTTCGGCGCGCACGACCCGAGCGACTTCGCGTAGCCCAGTGCATACGCTCGCTTCACGAGCGCACAGCCCGCTTGATCGACCTGCTGCGGCGCGGGCGCCGGTGCAGCCAGCCGGTCGGCGATCCGCGCCGTGCGCATCACGAGCTGGACCGGATCGGCATCGGGGTCCGGCGGGCAAAACGCCGAGGGCGACGGCTTGTATTCTTCCGGCGCGTTGACGATCCGCGCGGCCGCGTGATTGCTGAACGCGCCGAGCAGCACCGCAACGAGACCGGCGAGCACGAGCGTGCGCTGGATCCCACCCGAGAGCTCGAACATGTTCCACGATCCGCTCGTCGGCGTCGCGATCGCGATGAACGACAGCTCCTTCGGGACGTTGCGCTTGCGCGGCTCCGCCGTCGTTGCCATGACGAGGTCGACATCGTCGACGAGCGTCGGTCGCCGATCGACGAACCGGATCGCACCGCGACTCCGCACGCCGAACCGCCAGCCCACGCCGACGAGCCCGAGCAACAGCGTCGCGAGGAGGCCGATCAGAAACCACGACGAGCCGCCGAGCGCTGCGAGATAGCTCGGCGCGAGCGTGCCACGCGCGGCCGCGACTGCGAGAAGACTCGCAGCGACCAGGATCGCGGCAACGCTCTTGAGGCCGATCATTTGTCTTCGACGTGGGAAGCGACGACGAGGTCTTCGATCGTGATCCGGCGGTTCTTGCCGCGCGCCTCATCCGCGGGTGCACCGGTCTTCGCGGGAAGCGGTCGCGCGGGCGTGTTGTCGGCATGCGTGCACAACACGACGTGATCGGGCAGCTCCTTGGAGTTCTTGCGAATGTCCTCGTAGACCGCCCACGCGCGCTGATAGCCGAGCAGGAAGTTCTTGTCCTTGTCGCCGACGTCGTCGGTGTGGCCGTGAATGACGAGCTTGCGCTGCGCGAGGCCGCCCTGATCGAAGCTGAGGACGCCGCTCGCCGGATCGCCGAACAGCTTCGTCAGGATCGCGTGGCCCTCCGGACCGAGCTGGGTCTGCCCCGACGCGAACAGCACGTCGCCGGGCAGATCGACCATCCGCGCGGTCTGATCGCCCATCCCGACGCCGGTGCCGACCGGCTTGGTCGCGATCAGCTTCGCGCCCTTCTCGACCGCCCAGACGATCACGAAGAACGCCATGATCTGCGTCATCAGATCGATATAGATGATCGACCACAGCGCACCGTGGCCCTTCTTGCCAGAAGGCGCGTGATGGCGACGCCTCATGCCTGGATCTCGATCTCGGCTTCGTTCTCGCTCAGCACTTCGAGCGAGTGAACCAGGATGTCGTAGTCGTACTCGAGCGCCTTGATCCGCTGATCGAAGCGCGAAGCGGCACTCGTATACGCCGACGCGAGGATCGCGCCGAACAGCGTCGACTGCAGCGAGATCGCGAGCTCCGGCGCGAGGTTCTCGACCGACGTGTTCGAACCGAGCCGATCGAACATGCCGATCAGGCCGATCACGGTGCCGATCAGGCCGAACAGCGGCATCACGCCGGCGACGAACTCGAGGTGGGCGTGCAGGTGATCGTAGAGCTCGCGACAATCGACGTAGTACTGGTGCGCGACGTACTCGGCGTACTCCTTGCCCTTCTTGCGCTTCAACACCGCCTGGAGCTCGCGGACGAGCGGGTTATCGGGGAGCTTCGCCTTCGCGCCGACCTCGATCGGCCCGACCTTGATATGACCCGCGCCGTCGCGCTTCATGTAGAGGAACGTGCGCAGCGCCGCGACCGTGTCCTGGACGTACGTCGCGTTCTTGATCAGGTGGCGCCCGGTGAAGAAGATCGTCATCGATCCGCGGACGAGCTTGCCGAGCTCGGCTCCCGCCACGTAGACGAGCATCGCGAACGACACGAGCAGCATCGCGAGGAAGTAGCTCTCGGCGACGAAGAACAAGATGCCGACGACGAAGACCGCGGCGGCGGCCAACAGGCCGAGCGCGCCTGCACCCGCGGCCGCCGATTCGGCCATCGCGGCATCGAGTGCTTTTTCACTAGTTTTGGCCATGAGTAGTCTCCTCGACAAACGACGCGTGATAACGAACTGCGCTGACAACCGCGAAGCCGAGCGCGGTCACGCACACCGCGATCGTGGTGGCGAGTGCGAACCGACGGAACGCGGTGACGTGATCCGGATCGGCGAGCCGCGTGATGCGGGCGTCGCTCCCAGCCGCGACGCTGACGACGCGCCGCGTGGCGGCCTCGAGCTCCGGTGCGAACGCGCGCGCGGTCAAGAGATCCTCGCGCTGCCACTTGCGGAAGCCGAGGTACTGGACGAGGTGATGCCGCGCGCCCGCCAAGGCCGTGTGGTAGTCGCCGATCGCGGGCTCGCTCCGGCGCAGGCGCGGCCAGCGCAGTGCGAACGTCGCGAGCCGATCGTCGTGGCGCTGGATCGCCGCGAGCGCGAACATGATCGCGCCGAACAAGAAGTCGCGATCTCCGGCGTCGGTGCCGTCGTCATCGTCGCCGGAGTCCCACTCGAGCCACATCGGATCGTCGTGCGGGCGATACGCGCTCGGTTGCGGATCGAGCGCGACCGGTTCGACCGTGCCGGCCAGGGTCGGCGGCTCGCCGAGGACTTCGCGATCGGCCTCACCCTCCGCGGTGAACGGCTTCGGTTGGCGGTCTTCCGCCGTCGCGATCTTGTCGTCGTCGATCTCGGTCGGCATCAGCAGGCCGGCGTTCCACTCGGTCCAGTGCAGCGTCGACACGCGCGGCGCCGCGTAGTCATGCGGACGTCCCCAAGGTGCGAGCGCGAGCTCGAGCATGCGTCGCGGGATCACGATCCGGCTCGCCGAGAGTCCGCCGCCGTATGCGACCACTTCGTCCCCGGTGCCGGGGATCAGCTGTACGCGCGCCAACAGGTCGCGGTCGAGCGCGAGGCGTGCGCGTTCGACATAGCCGATGACATAGGCGCGAGCTGCGGCTTCCCAGCCCGCGCGATTCGCCGTCGCGTCGATCAGCTTCGCATCGAGATCCATCGCGACGACCGCGATCAGGCCGCGAATCGTCATCCGCGTGACCAACAGTGCGAGCGCGACGATCACCAGATCGCCGAGCCACCCCGCAAAGATCGCGACCGGTACGTAGATCGCGCTCGCGAGCAACGCGCGCCGGCCGACCGCTGCGATCCAGGCCGACAGCACGCGGCCGAGCTCGCCCTGTTCGATTCGCCCGAAACCGATGATCGGAGGAAACACGATCGGCATCGTCGTGACGACGAACGTCCCCCACGCGAGGCCGCCGAGCCCGAGCCACAGCGCGCTCGACATCCGCGCCGCGATCACGAGCGCGCACGCCCCCGCGATCGCCGCCACGCCGATCGGCCGCCTGCGCCGGACCAAGAACGGCGCGAGCATCACCGCCGCTGCGATCGCGCAGCCGATCAGCGCCATCGCCAGCCCCGGTGGCGTTACCGCCGGAGCCACGCGCTCGTCGATCGTCACCCGGGCGAGCCCGTGCAGCTCGTCGCGCAGCCTCGCCGCGAACGCCGCGCGCGATCCACCGATCGCGATCGCGCCGATCCGCGGCGGCGGCGCCCCCGGCCACAGCGCCACGGCGCGATAGCGAATCTGCGCCTCTCCGATCACGAGCTCGACCCGCAGATCCGGATCCGCTTTCGCGATCTTCAACCGATCGTCGACGAGGTCGCTCTTCAGGGCGGTCGCGAGGGCCTCCGCGCGCCAGCCCGCCGGCTGGACATCGACCTCGATGCTGCGCGCCGGCGCCGCAAATGCGAGCGCAGGAACGAGCAACAACAACCACACGATCTTCATCCCGCTCGATCGCTAACATGCCCCCCCAACATCCAAGCCGCGTGGTTCAATCCGGACGTGACCGTGGTGGAGCTGATCGCGTCGCTGCTTCCGCAAGAGGGCCTGATTCTCGAGCTCGTGGCGGGAGATCACTCGTTCGTCCTCGCCGAGCGGTTCGCGAATCTGATCTGGCAGCCCACCCATCGCGATCTCGATGTGGTCGCGAGTCTCGCCGCTCGCCGCGATCAAGCCAACGTGACGAACATGCTCCGGCCGCTCGAGCTCGACGTCACCGTCGATCCATGGCCGGTCACGCATGCCGACTTCATCACGTGCATCGACTTCGTCAACCACGTGCCGATCGACACGATGCACGCGATGTTCGCCGGCGCGGCGCGTGCGTTGCCCGCGAACGCGGTGTTGTTTCTCTCCGGCCCGCTGCGCTTCCACGGCAAGTTCACGTCGCCCGCAACCAGCGAGCTCGACCGCACGCTGCGCTCGCGCGGCGGAGCTGTGCGCGACATTCGCGAGCTCACCGCCGCCGGCACGCGCGAGGGGCTCGCACTCGAGCGCACGATCGCGCTCGAAGACCAGCACGCGCTCGTGTTTCGGCGCCGCTTGTAGGTCTTGGTAGTCGAGCGCTCTCACGAAACCGATTGCAACGGGCGCGACGAACAGCGACGCTTTGAGCTCAAAGCATGCGCACCTATGTCTTCGTCCTCCTCGCGGCATGTGGCCACAGCTCTTCCCCCGGGCCGACCGCCGACGGCGCTCTCGGCTCCGGCTCTGTCGGCCCGAACGGGAACCCCGACGGCTCTTGTGCGGCCGGCGTCCCGGCGCGCGGCATGCCCGCCGATGTCTCGCATCCGACAACCGTCGTCGGCACCGGCACGGCCGACAGCTGCACGTTCAGCGCGCTCAGCTCCGCGATCGCGACCGCGGGCGTGATCACGTTCGATTGCGGCAGTGCACCTGTCACGATCGCGGTGACCGCATCGCTCGAGGCGCCGATCGGCAAAGACCTCGTGCTCGATGGCGGCAACAAGGTCACGCTCGACGGCGGCGACGCGGTCTCGATCCTTCGCTACGAGGGACCGAACTTCCAGGCGAGCGAGACCAAGATCACCCTGCAACACATCGCGTTCGCGCACGGCAAGATCGCCGGCTCCCAGCCCATCCCGACCGCACCCGCGCCGTGCTCGCAAGGTTTCGATGCCGGCGACGGTGGCGCCGTCTACGTCCGCGACGCGAACCTCACCGTGATCGATGCGCTGTTCACCGACAACACCGCGGCGCCGCTCGGCCCCGACGTCGGCGGTGGCGCGATCCGCATGATCGGCAGCAAGCACGGCGCGATGATCGTGGGCAGCACGTTCCGCAACAACAAGGCGAGCAACGGCGCGGCCATCGGCTGCTTGTTCTCGGAGCTCGATGTCTACAACTCCCTGGTCGAGTCGAACACCGCGACCGGCCACGACGCGAACAACGACGACGCGACCATGTGCAGCGTCATGAACAACGGCCAGCACGAGATCGGCTCGGGCGGCAACGGCGGCTCGCTCTACAGCGACGGCGTCTCGACCGCGACGAATCCCGTGAACGTGGTGCTGTGCGGCGACAAGATCACCGGCAACGCGGCTGGCGCGAACGCGTTCGGCGGCGGCCTGTTCTTCACGAGCAACAACTTCGGCGGCGACCTCACGATCGCCGACACGGTGATGTCAGACAACACGGGCGGCCATTGGACGAACGCGCAGACCGGATCGGTCATGAATGCCGGTACGGCGGTCGGGACGAACGCGCACAGCATCACGATCACGAACTCGACGCTACAAGGGCTGTAAGCTCGCGCCCATGAAGCTCGTGATCTTGCTGGCGCTCGTCTCGTGCTCGTCGGGCAACATGATGCCGCAGGAGAAGATGATGGAGCCGGTGCCGACCGCGAGTGGTCCGCCGCCGCCGCTCACCGATGACCCGAGCACGCAGATCGACAAGCTCCACGCCGATGTCGTCGCGCGCCGCGCCGCAATGTCGCTGCCGACGCCGAAGCAACAACCGACGCAAGAATGCAACCCGGTGTGCGAGGTCGAAGATCCGCCGGAGAAGCCGACCCACACGTGCATGGCGGGTAGCGGTGCGGCGTGCGCCAAGACGTGCACGCAGGCCGACGCCATCTGCGACGACGCCGCGCAGATCTGCACGCTCGCGAAGCAGATCCAGACGTCGCCCGAAGCCGCCGACCGCTGTCACGATGCGCGGATCACGTGCGCGGACGCGCACGCGCCGTGCTGCGAGTGCAAGTCGCCGTCTTAGTGCGCGAGCGGCTCGTCGAGCGTCGTCGTCGGTTCGCTACCGGGCACGGCAGGCGCGGCGTGCAGGAGCTTCGCTTCGAGCGCGCGCCCCGCATCTTCGCTCCCGATCTCCCACTCGTCGCGCGAGAAGTAGTGGAACGTGCCGCGCGGCGCGGTGACCTCCATGCAGAGCGTGAAGTCGCCGACGCTGCAGCGGGTCACCTTCGTATGCCACGTCGCCTTCCAGCTGTTCTGCGGGAACTCGACGGCGAGGTCATCGCCCTTGCGCTCGAAGCGGAAGCCGTTGATCTCGGAGTGCCAGCGCGATCCGAACTGGAGAAAGCCGATGTTGTCTTCGTCACCGCTGTGCGTGAACGCGATGAAGACGTGGAGTAGATCGCGATCGTGCTTCGGCATGTGATCGATCCACAGCCGATCGGTGACCTGTGCCTTGCCATCCGTAGCGTGATGACGATGCGCGAGCTTCCAACCACCCACCAGCATTCCGGCAGCGCCGGCCACGACGAGGAGCTTCTTCATGGCCGGAAGCGTAGCACTCAACTGCAAAACGCCGGACCGGGAGTATCGAGGCACTTGCTCGAGCCGTGGCAACTCTCCGCTCGGATCGCGAGTCCATCGCGCGATGGCGCGGAAGCATCTGGCCCTGTTGGTTCTGGCGGCGTGTGGAGACAACGGCAGCGTCGCACCTGACGCACCCCGGGTCGATGCGGCGTTGCTTCCGGCGGACCAGATCGCGGGCATCCACGCGGCGATCGGCACCGGGCTCGGCCAAGGACTTGCCACCGGCTATTCGGTCGCGGTCTGGCGCGACGGCGCGATCATCTACGCGGAGGGCTTCGGCACCGCGGATGGCGCGAACGCCGCCGTCACGCCGGACATGCTGTTTCAGATCGGCTCGGATACCAAGAAGCTGACGGCGATCGGCTTGCTCCGCGAGGTCCAGGCCGGCCGCGCGCGACTGGATCAAACCGTCGCGGAGCTCGTGCCCGATCTCGCGCTCGCGTCTGCGCCGCACTACTTCGAGACCCTCACGCTCGACGCGCTGATCTCGCATCGCTCCGGCCTCTACGACTACACGCCGTGGCTCGACGATCCCGACGACGCGCACCTCGCGATGACCGTGCGCGGCCGGTTCGCAGCGAACGAGTATCCGATGATGCCCGCCGGGATCGCGTTCGACTACGCGAACCCGAACTTCGCGCTCGCTGGCTTCATCACCGAGATCCTCGACGGCCGCACGTGGCCCGCGATCATCACGGCCGACGTGCTGCAACCGCTCGGGCTGACGCACACGTTCGCGCGGCGCGCCGACGCCTTGGCCTCGGGCGAGCCGCTCGCGAGTGGCCACGGCGTGATTCCGGGGGCGCCGCTCGACTCCTTCGATCCGTTGGCGGGTGTTCCGAGCTCGACGGGTTGGGTCGCGCCCGCGGCGCAGCAGGACGATGCGTTCACGCGTCCCGCTGGGCTCGTGTGGTCGACCGCGAGCGATCAGGCGAAGCTGCTCGGCTTCTTTGCCGACGGCGCGCCGGAGATTCTCTCCGATGACCTGCGCGGCGCGATGATGACGAACCACGCACCCGTCGTCGATCACGCGAACGGTTACGGCTATGGCTACGGCCTGTTCGTGCGCGATGGCTACCGCGCGAGCGATGGCACGTATCGGCCGATGCGCTTCATCTTGCACGGAGGCAACACCCTCACGATGACGTCGGCGTCGCTGCTGTTTCCCGATCAGCGGATCGCGGTGTCCGTGCTCGCGAACGGGCAGAACGAGAATCTCGATCCGGTCGCCGCCAAGATCCTCGAAATCGTGGCCGCGGATCGCCTACCGGCGCCGATCGCTGCACCGCTGCCGATTCCACCGCCCGCTGCGGATCTGTCGGAGTACGCCGGCACGTACGGCGATCCCAACCTCGGGACGAGCACGATCGTGTGGAATGGCTCGCAGCTCACGCTCGACGTGCCCGTGCTCACCAATGCGGGTGCGACGCTCGGTCCGCTGCAGCCGGTCGGGCTCGATCTGTTCGTGATGACCGTGGCGAGCCAACAGTTCCAGCTCAGCTTTTACGATGGCAGTACGCCGCACGCGTACGGCGTCGATCGCGAGTTCGTGCTGACGCGCGCCGCGGCCATGGCGCGATCGAAGCGAGCTGTGGGCGAGCTCCAGCGGCCGCTGCTCCATCCCGCCGCGGCGACGTTCGGTCCGACTCGCTAGCTGCCGTACCGTACCTGGGTCGTATCCCGCGACGCTTCGGCGAATCGGCAATCTCTCGTCGACGACGCACACGTCGCGAGCAGATGCTCGATCCGTGACAATCAGCCGCCGCGATTTCATCCAGTCCGCCGCCACGATCGGCGCATCGCTCGCATTGGTCGGAACGGGCTGCAAATCGCGCTCGGGTTGGCGCGAGCGGCGCGACCTCTATCCCGAAGGCGTCGCCTCCGGCGATCCGGACTTCCAAAGCGTGATCCTGTGGACGCGCCGCCCATTCGGTCACGGCGACAAGCACGTCCTCACCGTCGAGGTCGCGGAAGACGAAGACTTTCACCACGTGGTCGCGCATGCCCCGGCGCCGGTATCGGCCGCTTCGGACTGGACGACCCGCGTCCTCGTCGCGGGCCTCGCACCTTCACACGTCTACTGGTATCGCTTCACCGACGAGGACGGCAACGGCAGTCGCGTCGGGCGCACGCTCACCGCGCCGACGGCCGACGATCCGCGCCCGATCAACTTCGCGTTCGTCAGCTGCCAGGACGTCAACGAAGGCAAGCTCAACGCGTATCGCCGGATGATCTTCGAGGACGAGAAGGCAACGGCGAAGCTGGAGTTCATCCTTCACCTCGGCGACTTCATCTATGAAGTGGTCGAGTACCCCGACGAGGCAAAGACTCGGTTCGACCGCACGATCTACGAGGTCGCGCGGATCCCCGACGGCCACAAGGTCGGCAACTTCCACATTCCGCTCACGCTCGACGGCTATCGCGCGATCTACAAGGGCTATCTCCACGACCCCGACCTCCAGGACGCACGTGCGCGCTGGCCGTTCGTCGCGATCTGGGACAATCACGAATTCTCGTGGATGGGCTACCAGAGCCTCGTCATCGCCGGTCCTTACAACCAGCCGGGCCAGACCGTGAAGGTCGCCGCCAATCAGGCGTGGTTCGAATATCTCCCGGCGCGCGTCACGCCGCCGAGCGGAACGCTCGACGAGTTCGGGAAGGTCGACGTCAAGAACGTCAAGGTCGACAAGTTCGACGACAACGGCCTCGGCATCGAGCCGAACAACTTGCTCGCGATCAACAGCCTCAAGGCGTATCGCGCGCTGCGCTGGGGCAAGCACCTCGACCTCATCCTCACGGATCAGCACACCTATCGCGCGCCCGACCCGTTCAGCGACGACTCGCTCAACAAGCTCGGCGACTGGGACGACTACGGCGGCATGTTCCCCGAGGACCTCACGAAGGTGCTCGACGCGGGACGCACGTTCGACGGCGGCAATCCGCCGGCCGAGCTCGCGTTCAAGGACAAGAAGATTTTGAACCCGCAGAAGAACGCATCGCCGCAGACGATCCTCGGCGCCGAGCAGAAGGCGTGGTTCAAGGATCAGCTGAAGCGCGCGACGGCGACGTGGAAGATCTGGGGCAACTCGCAAGGCACGCTCGAGCAGCGCGCCGATCCGGAGAACCTGCCGCCCGGTGTGACGAAGCAGCCGTGGCCGGCCGGCGTGATCGCGGCGGTCGGCGGCGGCGACTACAGCAGTGCGTGGGTCGAGCGCGGCGAGATCTACGATCTTGTGCGCGACGAGAAGATCACGGGATTCGCGATCGTCTCTGGCGACTTGCATAGTTTCTGGGCCGGCTACGCCGCAGCACAGCTTCCGCCCGCGAAGTACGAGCCGATCGGCCTCAGCTTCCTCGGTGGGTCACTCACGAGCCCGGGCGCGATGGAGGGCTTCGAGTACAAGCTCAAGAAGGACATGCCGCTGCGCCCGCTGTACCTCGCCGATCGGCCCGGCGCCGCGAAGCCCGAGTGGACGTTCAACATGCTGCTCAGGCACGGCGTGAAGTCGTGCTTCGAGTACGCGAAGAGCTTCGATCTCGAGAAAGCGCGCGCGCTGTCGAACCCGACGATGGCGCCGCACCTCGAGTTCGTCGACATGGGCGGACACGGCTACGCGACGGTGCGGTGCAGCGCGGATGAAATGCGCACCGAGCTCGTCTGCATTCCGCGGCCGGTTACGCGGAGCGAACGCCCCGACGGCGGCCCGCTGCGCTATCGCATCGCGTTCAGCGCGAAGCTCTGGCGCGCGGGCGAAGCACCGAAGCTCACCCGAGAAGTCCTCGAGGGAGATCCGGGCCTAGGCGCGTAGCTTCACGGCAGACAATTCTTGCGGCAGTTGGCCACCAGCCGCGTACAGCCTGCGGGCGTGAGGCCTTCCGCGATGCAGTTGTCATAGACCTCGTCGCACACCGAGCAGCTCGCGCGGCTCGGCACCGAGGTCGAGGCGGCTTGCGCGGACGTGGAGTTGCCGCCGACGGCGGCGAGGACAACGAGCGGGAGAGCGAACGCGAGCTTGATCATCAACGACATTGAAATCTCCTGATTGGGGTTTCGAGTTGCGCGCGCACCTAGAGCAACGCGTGTGCCCGCACTCGATCCGCGTCAGTCGCGTGAAAACGCGTTCCGCGTCGCGAAGAATCTCGTTCGTGACGACACGCGTGGCGTCACCGCGCGGCTCGACGTCAGTGCACTAGTTGCCGAGATAGCGCTCGGTCAGCGCGTGCCAGCGATCCGACGCCAGCTCTTCGAGGAGCACTCGGTTGACCCGCTCGCGTAGCGCGCTGCCATCCGGCACGGCGAACGCGTAGTCCTGATGCGCGAACACGCTCGGCAACACCATCACGCTGCCGCCGAGGTCGTGCTTCGCGACGTACTGCAAGATCGGCGCGTCGTAGACCATCGCATCGACGTCACCGGACGCGACGAGCTGTTCGCCGGCGAGAACAGTGGCCACGCGACGATAGTTGATCGCGTGGTGATCGAGATAGATCGCGCTCGTCGAGCCGGCGACCGTCGCGACGCGCACGTGCGGCAGATCCTCGGGACCTTTGATCGCGGATTCGAGTCGATCGACGGTGAGCGTCGACGTCACGGTCGCGGTGAAGAACGAGATGATGATGATCGCGGCGAACATCCACGCGATGCCAAGCACGCGGCCGGTCAGCGTGACTGGTGATTTGTCGCCGTAGCCGACCGTCGTCATCGTGACGGCGGACCACCACACACCGGCGATGATGCCCTCGACCGGCTTCTTCGGAAATTGCTCGTTGCGGCGGCGCTCGACGATCCAGACGCACACGCCGATCGCGGACAGCAACAGAAACAAGCCAGCGAGTAGCTTCGCGAGGTCCCAGGTGATCAGCGCGCGGAGCATCGCGAGCGTGCCGCCGCTGCCGCCCGGCCGGGTCGCGATCGAGAGGCCCGTCGAATAGATCGGATGCGTGAAATCGAGCACTGCCTCGCGCTCGGCGGTGACGGTCGTCGCGGCGACCGCGATGTCGACGTCGCGGTGCTGTACGGCCGAGAGCAGGCCGGCGAGGTCGTACTCCTTGATCTCGTAGGTGTCGCCGAGCTCGCTCGCGAGCTGCTTCCAGAGCTCGATGCTGATGCCGGTCCACGTGCCGTCGTCCGCCTTCATCGCGAAGGGTGGCGAGACCTTGGTGCCGATGACGAGCTTGTCGGCGAATGCGGAGTGAGTGAGGAACAGCAGGGCGATCAAGACGCGCTTCACGCCGTCGTGATGCCGGTCGGTGTGGAAAGTCGCACGGGGTGTGCGATTCTCCCTGCGATGAAGCTGGTTGCGTTGGCCGCGCTCGCGCTCTGGATCCCGGTCGCGAACGCCGACAAGGACGATCCAGACAAGACCGCGTGCAAGCTGCTCCGCTACGACGTCGCCGAGACGTTCCTCGACGGGATCTTGATGCACATGGATGCGTCGGTGATCGCGGACGGCTTCGCTTGCCACTATCGCGCGAGCGCGCCGGCGCACGAGGTGCGTGGCACGATCGATATCGCGCTGTACCCGAAGGCGGCGAAGCGGTTCGATAGCGAGCTCGCGAAGCTGGGGCCTCATCCCGTGGCGTTGAGCAAGGTCGGTGACCGGGCGATGCGCTCCGCGGACTCGAAGAAGATCTTGATCGGGAAGGGCGACCGGGTCGTCCGCGTCACGATCGATCCGCAGGGTGTCGAGATCGCGTCGAAGGTTCCGGCCCTCGCGAAGACGATCGCCGGCAACCTCTGATCACCGTTGCAGGTAGTAGCCGACCGCGGTCCAGCCGCTGTTCTTGTCTTTGCAGCCGTCGCGGTTGTCGCAGCGATACGCGGTCGTGATCTCGCCGTAGCTCATGGTGCCGCGGCTCTTGCGAATGCTGCCGTGGTCCCAGCTGTCCTTGTTGTATTCGTAGTCGTCGACCTTATCCATCTTCGCTTTCGACCACTTCTCTCCCTCGCCGTAGATGACTGGATCGCCGTCGCGGTCGCGCTTGATCGGGTGCGGCACACGGATCGACCAACCGATCTCGCAGTAGTTGTCGGGAACCTCGAGCTCGAGCTTCACCACCTTGTCCTTGTCCTCGATCTTGAACGTCATCGATGCCTTCTTGATCGAATCGAGCGCTCGCTTGATGCGGACCGTGCGGACATCCCGCGCTGCGAGCGGCCGACCATCCCAGATCATCGCGAGGCCCGCGGTCCCGTCGGCGTGAACCACACCATCGATGTGCCCGACCAGGATCGGCTTCGCGTCGTCGTTGTCGGTCGTCCAATCCGCTGCGTACCAAGGGATCGAGAACTTGCCGTGCGACACCGTCAGCGCAGTTGCTTTCGTCGGCCGGCACAGCTCGGTACCGACGCCAGCGAGCCCCGAATCGGTCTTGTACGTGGCGTCCCACTTCGTCGTCGGTTTGCCGAGGTCCTTCGGCTTCGCCGCGCTCGGCTTGTCGGCAGGAGCGTCGGGAAGCGTCGCCGTCGCGCACCCGCGCTTGAGCGCCTGGTAGTAGTCGGTTCCGTCGCGGGTGCTGCCGAACACGTGGTTCACGAACGTGACCGTGTGCCCGGAGATCTGAGCGTCGAGACCGCGCTCCGATTCCTTGCCCGACGCGCGATAGATGATCGTGTCGACGTTCGCGAGGACCGCCTTGCAATCCCGATCGTCACACGCGTCGTCGAGCCCGGAGCCGATGATCTCGACGTTCGAGAGCTCGTAGCCGAGTTGCTCTTCCTTGCTCTTGTCGTGATGGCCCCAGTCGAGCTGGTCGTACGACTTCCAGTCGTAAGTCGCGCGGTAGTGTCCTCCGCACGCGTGGCTGCCGGCGATCGACTTGGCGAACGCCTCGTCGACCTCGCGCCGACTCACTTGCGCGTGGGCGATGGTCGACGTCGCGAGGACCACGATGACGAGCAGCGGCTTCATGGCTCGATGATACGGGTTCGTCATGCCCGATCTGGACGACAAGTCCGGGCCAAGTGGACGAGAAATCGCAGCGAGTCAGTACTTCTTCGCGAAGAACCCGGCCATCGCGGCGAGCAGCCCGTCGACGTCCGCGTATTGCGGCACCGAGATCCGGCAGATCTGGACGTTGTCGTGCTTCTGCGCGTTCTTCACCTCGGCAGAGAGCGCGCCTTGCGTCGATTCCTCCGGGTTGATCACGTAGAAGTAATCCGGCTTGCCGCCGCCCGTCGACTGGCCGTAGCTGACGCGACTCTTCACGATCGTCGGTGCGGTCTCGAGGAGATACGCGACAAACTCGTCGACGAGATCCGCGAATGTCGTCGGTGCCGGCGGCAGGTAGAACGAGATGATGCCGCACGCGAGTCCATCCGCGACCTGCGCCTCGGAGATCGTGTAGAGCGTGATCTCGTGACCGCGGGCTCGTAGTGTACTGCGGATGCCGTTCGCGAGGCGGATCGTGTTCGCGCTGATCGTTGCCATCCGCGGCACCAGATCCTCCAGACCCGTGCGCAGCTCCGCGAGCTGATGGGGCCGCGCGAACGAGTCTGCGTCGACACCGAGCTCGCGAGCGCGAGTCACGATCTGATGCGCGACCGGATCCGCGGCGCACGCGACCACACCGAGTGTGGTCTTGCCCTTGGTGAAGTACTTCGATCCGCTCTTCACGAGCACGAACGGCCAGTTCTGCGAGAAGTCTTTCGCGAAGATCGGGTAGAGCGGCGCGAACGTCGTGTCGACGATGATCGGCACCTGCTTGCCCGTACGCTCTTTGTACGCGCGCACGCCGGCCATCAGTGCGGAGAAGTCGTGAACCTGGAGCTCGGGATTCGTCGGCGTCTCGAGAAACACGCACGCGTCGCCGTCGAGAGTCGCGAGCGACGACACCACGCGATCGACGAGCGTCACCGGACGTCCCGCACTGTCGTGACCGATCACCTCGAGGGGACGCGGTACGATCTTGCCCGCGCGCGCGAGCACGTCCGCGATCAGCTGGCCGGTGCCGCCGTAGCCGTTCTGCGCGTAGAACAGCGAGACCGGTCCGAGGACATCGCCGACGGCGGTGAACACAGCGGCTTCCGCGGCAAGGCCGGTGCAATAGAACAAGCTGGCCTCGATCTGCGGGAATAGCTTCTTCAGCGCCGTGTCACATTCCACCGCCGTCGCCTCGGGCAACTGCGTATGGGGGACACCCGCGATGCGCTCGAGCTCCGCGCGCGCGTCTGCCGCAAGCAACGCAGAGACGGTGCGCTTGCGGATCAGCTGGATGCCGTACGGATCCACGCGCGCTGCGTCGCGGATGAGCAGCATGCCGCCGTTTGGCACGGCGTAGCAGATCGCATCCGCCGCACTCGCCTGGACATCTCCGGCAAATGAATCGACGACGAGCACCGTGATCACGTCGGGGTCGCGCGCCGGCAGCTCGCCGCGCCAGTTCTCGTGAATCTCGACGCCCGACACCCGCAGCGCTCCGTGCGCGTAGATCCGAACCGGTAGTTTCCGCTTCGGCGACTCGATCACGGCGAGCCACGGCTTCGTCTTCGATGCGAACGAGAACACGCGCGCCGCGTTCGTGCGCGACTGCACGTACATCTCGAGCACCGTCGACAGCGGCTGGCCGAGGCGCGCGTAATCGAACGGCAGCCCGACCGACGCGAGACGCTCGCGGATCTGCGCCGGCTGATCGAGCTTTGCGATGTCGTCGAGCGCCGCCTCGAAGCGCGCGCCGAACTCGGTATCGGAGTCGAAGCGGAACAGGTCGTACGTCGTGGCTCGCGGGTCCCAGTCATCGGGCAGCGCGGCGAGCATGCGAGGCAGGACCTTGGTGAGCCTCGCGGCGAAGTCGGACATCATCAGCGCGACAATAGGGGATCGCGGTGGCCCAGTCACTGCTTCGACAGCAGGCGCGCGACCTTCGGTGACGCATTCTCGATCGCGCCGAGTAGCGCTTCGTCGCGCAGTGCAACGAGCTTCTCGCGGCGCGCCGTCGCGCGCGAACAACCCGCGAGCATCGAGATCACGACGCCATGCTCATCGGTGATCGTGAAATGAATGTCGGCCGAGACCGTGGTGCCGGCGTCGGACTTCTCGGCGACGAGCTTCGTGACCGACGCATCGACGTGACAGCCCGTGCAGCGGGCCTTCGCGAGACGCGCGCCGAGGTCGTGCGAGATGACCTCCGTCGAGCCAGCGCGGAGCTCGCTCGTGCTCCGGACGTCGCTCGTCGTGATGCTCGGCGACGCGGCGGCGGTGCGTCCTGCCACGGCTAGACACGCGATAGCGAGAGCCCATTTCGCCATGCCGTCCTCTAGAGCATCCGGCGTGCCGTGCGCGGTTCGCGAAACTCCGCGGACTTAGGGGTGGCCATGCCAGTGGTCAGGCAGGCGGCGTCGATCCGGGGTGATACGCTCGTGGCATGGCATACGTTCGCGTCGGTCAATTCAAGGCGCGCCCCGAGCTCGTCGACGAGCTCCGCGCCACGTACGAGCGCGACGCGATCCCGAAGATCCGCGCCGCGCCTGGCAATGTCAGCGCGGTGCTGCTCCACCAGCACCAAGCGACCGACGAGTTCCTCGCGATCACGATCTGGCGCACGCGCGCCGATGCCGAGGCCTACGACGCGAGTGGCCAGGCCGCGGCGATGGCGGCGACGATCCGCCACGCGTTCGCGGCACCGCCGGTGCTGACGACGTACGACGCCTACGGCATCCCCGAGAATTCGTAGGCGCCGATGTCGAAGCCCGCGCCGAGCGGACGCGGGTTGCCATCGAAGTCGGTCGCGAGGCCGGTGTCGACGCCGCTATCGATCGCCGGCGAGCCTGCACCGAGGTGAAAGTTCGCGGTCGCGGGCGCGACCAGCAACGGATCGGCGGTGACAGTCGCGCTCGCTGCGCCTGCCGAGCCGGTGCCGCCGAAGATCGAGTTGTTCGACCCCGACACCGCGCCGAGGATGTAGCGCTCGGCGGGCGTCTTCGCGAGGATCAGGTTGTTGCGAGCGCGCGCGGTGAGCAGCGGTGCAGCGCCGTTGTCGTAGTTGATCGCCGACGCGCTCGAGTCGCTGGTGTGCGAGCCGCAGTCGTAGAACGTGTTGTTGTAGATCTCGACCTGGCCTTTGCCGATCGAGCCGTCGTTATCGGTCGCCTGATACACGTACACGCCGGCGTAATCCGACGATGCCTCCGCCGGATCCGGGCCGGTGCCGACGTCGTAGATCACGTTGTTGAAGGCCTCGACCACGCCCTGCGACGGATCGACCGTCGAGAAGTTGATGCCGTCGCACACCGTGCCGTGGATGATGTTGTCGTGAACGTGAAGGTCGAACTCGTTCGGCCCGTTCGTGTCGTGAAACTGGATCGCGCGACACGTCTTGCCGTCGCGGATCGTGTTCCAGCCGATGTCGAGGTGCGACGAGCTGAAGTACAGCGCGTGGTAGTACTTCGAGATCGTCGTGACGTTCGCGGCGGCGCCGTGCACGTCGTTGCCGTAGAACACGAGGTTCGTCGGACCGTCGGTGACGCAACCGGTGGTGCCGAAGCCGTTCGGGCACGAGATGTCATTGCCGATCACGCGCCAGCCGTCCGACGAGCCTTCGAAGTCGAGCGCCTCTTGCGCGCCGCGCAGGGTGAGCCCCGCGATCACCCAGTGATCGAAGCTCGCGCCGATCGCCGGCGTCAGCAGGCCGCGCTCGAGCCCCGACTCCGCGCCGATCAGCGCAGTCGCGCCGGGATACGCGATCAGGGCCTTCGGCATGTCTGCGGTGCCGGCGTTGCCGCCGTCGTTCACGCTCATCCCGAGCGCGCACTTGTACGACGACGTCGTGTCGAGCGTCGTCTGGGACACCGAGTCGCCCGCGTGCGTGCCGAGGTACGCGATGTCGCCGACCGCGAGCGAATTCTTCGCGTGCGGGATCGTGGCCCACGGGTGGGCGAAGCTGCCGTCCGCTTGGTCGCTGCCGGTCGCGGTGACGAAGTAGATCCCGCCGGTGCGCACGGTGAAGGGCAGGGCGTTGGAGTCTTTGCCGGCGATGTGGACGACGATGTCGCCGGTCTGCGCGGCGGCGCCGAGCTCGATCGCGATCTTGGTCGCGGTCCAGATCGGATAGCTCGATGCGGCACCGCCGCCGATCGTGACCGTCGAGGTGCCGCGCGTGTCGCCGAAGCCGTTGCCGTACAGCGTGACGTAGGCGCCGTTGCCGTGCTCGCCGCCGGTGTTCGGCCCGCTGGTGAGATCGGTATAGAAGATCCGCGCGCCCGCGATCGGCGAGACGGTGCCGCCATCGCCGCCGCCGTCGGTCGTGGTGTCGTGGTTGCCGCCGCACGCGAGCAACAAGGACGCGAAGACCGCCAGCTTCATGGGGCGAACGTACCGCGGTGCGATGTGTGCTCGTCGCCTACCCGATCCGAACCCGCGCGCCGATCGTAGGTCCGCACATGCGCGCATTGACCCTTTCGTTGCTCGCCGCTTGCGGGAGCGTTCACACCGGCCTTCCGACCGAACATACCGATGCGGGGAGCTCGACCGACGCTCTGCTCGTAGACGGTGGCGCCACGACCGACGCGCCGATCGCGGCCACCTGCAACGGCTACGAGCCGTGCGGCGTCCACCCGGTCGTCGTGCCGCCGGGCTACGCGCTCGAGAACTTCATCAGCTACGACGACTACGCGAGCATCTACGGGACGTGCACGGCGTTCGAGGACTGCGGCATGTGGAACGGCCACTACACGATGCAGTGGATCGACGGCAACACGAACCAGCCGGTCGCCCAGTACTACAACCGGATGAGCTCGCCGTTTCCGTGGTTGGGCTCGCGCTACGAGATCGACGTCGCGCCGAAAAAGATCCAGTACGTCACGTTCCACGTGATGGCGCCCGGCGAGACGTACAAGTTCCACGACGGCACGCTCGAGACGCGCACCGATCGCATGACCGGCGCGGTGACGTGCTTCGAGCGCGGCCCCGGTCGCATGCAGCGCGCGCTGCTCGGCAACCTCGGCGGGACCGGTAACGGCGGCATCGTGAAGTGGAACATCAGCGTGCTGCCAGGCGACATGGGCAACTCCGGCAACGCGTCGACGTGCGCGGGCACGAACGGCACGACGAACATCGCGATCACGTCGGATCCGGCGGTCGCAGCGGCGACGCCTTCGTACTGCCTGCTGCGCGAGGGCCAGACCTACTACATGAACATGATGAGCTCGGGAGCCGAGCTCCATTTCGACTGCTCGACCCAAACCTGCACGATGGGCGGGTTCCAGCTGACGAACTTCGTCGTCTCGGACGGAACCGAAGCGCCGGAGATCGACGTCGCCTGCCCGTAGTAAGATCGGCGCGGTGGCAGATCGAGACAAGATCGTCGAAGCGCGCATGAAGTTGCGTGCGCGCTTCCAGGCCGAATCCCACGCAACTCCATCGATGGCCGACCCGACGCCACTCGGTTCCGGTCCGCCGAACCGTCACGGGATGCCGCGCTTGCCGATCGATCAGACCGAGACGACCAAGTGGCCGGTGCTCGACCTCGGCGCCCAACCTTCGATCTCCACGGCCAAGTGGAAGCTCGTCGTCGATGGCGCGTGCGAGCGCCCGTTCGAGCTCGACTGGGCTGCGTTCGAAGCGCTCGAACAAGTCGACGACGTCAGCGACTTTCACTGCGTGACGAAGTGGTCGCGCTTCGACATCCCGTGGCGCGGCGTGCGTGTCGCCGACGTGATCGCGCTCGCCGAGCCCAAGCCCGAGGCGCGACACGTGATGTTCCACGCCTACGACGGCTACACGACAAACATCTCGCTCGCGGAAGCGATCAAGCCGGACGTACTCTTGGTTCACACCGCCGACCACAAGCCGTTGCCCGTCGACCACGGCGGTCCGGTTCGCGTGATCACGCCGCAGCTTTACGCGTGGAAGGGCGCGAAGTGGGTGTCGCGGATCGAGCTGATGGTCGCCGACCGCCGCGGCTTCTGGGAGGAGCGCGGCTATTCGAACACCGCGTATCCGTGGCGCAACGACCGCTATTCGTGACGTAGGCTCGCGGCATGTCGTACGACGCGCTCGTCGCCGGGTTCACGCGCTACTACCGCTACCAGCACCTCGCCCAGATCGTCGCGTGGGATCAGGCCGCGATGATGCCGCCCAAGGGCAACGACGCGCGCGGCGCCGCGATGGCCGAGCTCGCGGTGCTCATGCACGAGACGCTGACGAAGCTCGACTTCACCGGCATTCCGGAAACGCCTTCCGTCCGCGAGATGCGCCGGCAGTGGCGCGCGGCGACGATCCTCCCCGCCGCGCTCGTCGAGAAGAAGAGCCTCGCGGGCACCCACTGCGAGCACGCGTGGCGAACCCAGCGCAAGGCGAACGACTGGACCGGCTTTCTCGCGAACTGGCGCCCCGTCGTGGCGTGCGCGCGCGAGGAAGCGACGCTGCTCGCGGAAGCGACCGGACTCGCCAAGTACGACGCGCTCGTCGACAAGTTCGAGCCGGGTATGACGTCCGCGGTGATCGCGCCGATGTTCGCGTCGCTCCAGCGCTGGCTGCCCGCGCTCGTCGACGAGGTGATCGCGAAGCAGGCCCGCGACAGCGTCGTCGAGCCGGTCGGGCCGTTTCCGATCGAGGCGCAGCGCGCGCTCGGCATCGAGATCATGGGACTGCTCGGGTTCGACTTCGAGGCGGGGCGGCTCGATGTCTCGACCCATCCGTTCTGCGGCGGCGTCGCCGAGGATGTCCGGATCACGACGCGCTACCGCGAGGACGACTTCGTCCAAGCGATGATGGGCATCGTTCACGAGACCGGCCACGCGCGCTACGAGCAGCGCCTGCCGCGCGACCTCGTGCACCTTCCGATCGGCCAGCCGCGCTCGATGGGCATGCACGAGAGCCAGAGCCTGTCGTTCGAGATGCAGCTCGGTCGGAGCGTGCCGTTTCTACGGTTGATCGCGCCGCTGGTCCGGAAGCATCTGGGCGATCAGCCCGCGTTCGCGCCGGAGAACCTCGCGCGGATCTACACGCGCGTGGAGCGCGGCTTCATCCGCGTCGACGCCGACGAATTGACGTATCCGCTGCACGTCGTGCTGCGCTTCGAGATCGAGCGCGCGTTGATCGAGGGCGAGCTCGATCCCGAGGACGTTCCGACCGCATGGGACGAGAAGATGCGCGACTACCTCGGGCTCGACACGCGCGGGAACTATGCGGACGGTTGTCTCCAGGACATCCACTGGACCGACGGTGCGTTCGGCTACTTCCCGAGCTATACGCTCGGTGCGATGTACGCGGCGCAGTACTTCGCGGCGATCCGCGCGGCGTATCCGGATCTGGATGAGCGGATCGAGCGCGGGGAGCTGAGCGTGATCTTCGACTGGCTCGAGGCGAAGATCTGGTCGCAAGGCTCGCAGCTCGAAACGGGGGAGCTGATCACGCGCGCGACCGGTGAGCGTTTACAAGCGACACACTTCGAGCAGCACCTCCGGCGCCGTTACCTTGACGACGCCGCGCGCGTGGTTACGTAGAGCGAAATGCAAAAGATCTTGCTCGGTGTTGTCGCCGCGATGAGTTTGGCTGCCATCACGATGTCGTCGCACGCTGCGTACGCCGACATCGCGCACGAGATGCAGGTGCAACGCACGCCGTCGGCGGAGATCCTGAAGGTCCACGCCACCGTGCACGCGACGATGGAAGCCGCGCTCGATCAGCCGACGGTGCCGGCGTTCATCGTCGCGAAGAGGCTGTAGGCGAGAGTCCCACCACGACAGCGCGACTCGACGCGATATACTGGGAAGATGCAGCGAGGGGTCCGCGCATGGGTGCTCGCGTCGTGGGCGTTTACGATCACCTGCGGTGGCGGCGGTGGTGGAACCACGCGAGACGCCGCCGCGAGGCTCGACGGCAGCCCGGATAGCAGCCGCGACGGCGCGATCGATCCCTGCGCCGGCGGATGTGCGGCAAATACCTGGGATGCCGATCACGACCCCAATACGGGCACGTGCGGCTGCGAATACCAGTGCGTGAAGATCAGTGACACCGATCCGATCGACGACACGTACACCGACGAGAACTGCGATGGTGGCGACGGCATTGTCGCGCAGTGCGTGTACGTCTCGACCTCGCTCGGCGATGACGCGAACGGAACCGGCACGCGCCAGTCGCCGGTGAAGACGCTGACCCGCGGTATCGCGCTCGCACAGGCCAACTCCATTCCCGCAGTCTGCGCGTCCGGCGAGACGTACAACGAGAAGGTCACCGTCGTCTCCGGGATCAACATCTACGGTGGGTTCGATCAAGCCAACGCGTTCAAGCGATCGCCCACCGCGATCACGACCGTACAAGCTGCGGGTGTGGTGTTCGATGCGCCGCAGATCAACGCGGACACGTATCTCGCAGGCCTCACGATCCAAGCGACCGCGAACCCCGTGGCGGGCGCGAGCGTCTACGGCGTGCGATTGGTCGCCGGCGCCGCGCAGTTGATCGTTCAGTACAACACCATCACGGTGGCGAACGGCAACACCGGAGGCAGCGGCACCGACGGCGCAGCACAACTCGTGGCGACCGCCGACGTCGGTCAGAACGGCACGAACGGAACAGCGAATGGTTCAGCGGGCGGTGGCGGTGGAGCCCAGGGAACGTGCACCGAGTACGGCGGCAAAGGTGGCATGGGTGGATACGGTGTCCTGAGCGGTGACACCGGCGGCTCGGGAACCGGCGGCGCGACACCCGGCACGGGTGGTCACGCCGACTCCCAGTCGTTCTGCTCGGGCGTCACCGGCAACAACGTCGGTCAGCCCGGCGGCGCGGCGACGGTCGTCGGTAGCAACGGTACCGCCGGTGCAGGCGGCCTCGCGCTCGGCACGATCGTGGCGGGCGACTACAAAGTTGCGAGCGGTGCGAACGGAACGATCGGCGGTAACGGGAAGGGCGGAAGCGGTGGCGGTGGCGGCGGTGGTGGCGATCAGGTCGGCGGAACGTTTTGCAACCCCGATCGCGGCGGCGGCGGTGCGGCCGGCGGCTGCGGCGGCCTCGGTGGAAACTTCGGAACCGGTGGCGGCGGCGGTGGCGCGAGCTTCGGTGTGTTCGCCGTCGCCGGTCACATCGTCGTCGGCGTCAATCACATCACCACCGGCAACGGCGGCAACGGTGGCACCGGCGGCAAAGGCGCCATCGGTCAGGTCGGCGGCGGCGGTGGTACCGGGGGCTTGGCCGCCGACGACGGAGGACCCGGTGGGAACGGCGGGTCCGGAACCAATGGTGGCGCGGGCGCGCCCGGTGGTGGCGGTGGCGGTGGGCCGACTGCGTGCCTCGCGTATGGATCGACTGCGCTGTTCAGTTACTCGTCGAACGTGGTTTGCGTCCACGGCACGGCCGGCCAAGGCGCAGCAGGCGGAACGTTCCCATCGAACGCCGCCGGCAATGCCGGTGCGGCCGGCACGGCCGGAGCGACGATTCAGATTCCGTAGTTTGTCGTCATCAGATGACCTCGACGCTGTAACGCAGGCAGGCTGCGAGCGTCGGGAGGCCGCCTACGTCTGGAAGTTCGCGATCTTGCGAGTATTCCTCGATCGCCGAACGTTCACGACGACTTTCTAGAAACCGCGGCGTGAACGAGCCGATAGCGCCCGTATGGGTGAACGCGAAAAGCGACAAGACGATCAACAGGAATCTCCGAAGGCTGCCGCTCGTCGCTCGACACGAGCGCATGACCATCACGAGAGGAAGAATCTCGACAAGTTGATGGATGGGCTCACCGTCGACGCCGGGACAGGCATGCCTCACGAGGAATACGCGGATGCGGCGAGCGATGGTGAACAGCAGGGACGCGAAGCTGCGAGTCATGCAACCACCGAGGTACTCAGGTTGGGAAGAACCTCCGATCGCGAACGCGCCGCGGCGATGCGATCCAAGATCAATGGTTACAAGGATCAGCTTATTACCGGAATCCGTGACGGGGGAATCCGGTCGAGCGCACTGGCGATCAATCAAGACGCAGTGGACACCTTGGCCTCGTTCGACGTGAGCGCGGGCGAACAACGGCGAACGCTCGCTGACTTTCAGGCCTCGTATCGCCAAGTGATCATCGACTCGGCGCGCTTCAACGCGCAGCTCACCCTTCTTCAAAAGGAGAATCCAGGGCTCGGTGGCAACCTCGTCCAGGAATGGGGTGGCGAGAAAGCGTTGAAGGAGCAGGCAATGAGCGTCTCCGAATCCGGCGGAGGGGCGGCGCACTGGGGCTCGATGCAGGCTTCGGTCGCCGGGCTCGGCACCTCGGTGGGTGAAAGCACCGCCGCCGAGACGGATGTGATCTCGAAACAGCAGACGGTTGCGGCCCGCCTAACAGAGATCGAGGCAGGCCTTCCTGCCAAAGAGAAGACGGAGATCGAGGGGAGCGACATTCTCGCGACGACCACGAAAATCAAGGGCTACATGGGAAAGGCCATCGACACCGGATTCAAGGCCTTCCACCTCGAGGGCGCCGAGCTTGCGAAGTTCGGGGCCGAGCTTCTCGTCGACCTTCACTTCGAGGCCGAGCTAACCGAGCTCGAGGCCAAGACGAAAGCCGCCGCGGCAAAGACCAAGAACAACAGCATTCAAGAACAGGTGTGGAAGCTGCGGGCAGCTTTGAGCGACTGGGCGGTGGCGCAGGTGCGATTGGCTAACGCGAAGCGTGCGGTCGCGATCCAGAAGAACGCGCTTCGCGATTCGTCTCGTCAGTTCTCGGGCGTCGCGGATGCGAAAGGTGAGTTCGCGATCGCAACGATCGCAGAGCTGTTCGGAGAGGCGCGAACGCTCTCGCAACAGATTCGGATGGCGATCGGCGCCGGCAATGCTGAGCGCCGCGCTGGCGGTGAGCGGACCCACGATCTCGGCCGCATCAATATCAACGTCAAGAATCCGCTTGGTTCCTCCTTCGGGGTACGCCCGGGGCTGCCCTACGTGGAACCGGTTCGCGCGTATACTGGCGGAAAGCTGACCTACACCGCGATGGAGCGAACCGTGCTGATCGACAGCGATGGTAGGAACGACGGGCGAGACACTGATCCTGCCGATCCGGTCGTATCGGCGACGCTTCAGGAGCTCAGAGACCTCGACAAGGTCGTTTCGTCCGTCGCGAATCGGCTCGGTTCTGTTCTGGGGTTCACTCCAGCTCCCGAGGCAACGTGAAGCGGCTGCTGCTTGCGTTGAGTGTGTCTGCGGCGTGCAGCGCGCATTCTCCGCCTTCCGACGAGTGGAAGAAGTGTGTACCCGGCGAGTCGTTCGCCGCGTGTCAGCTGCTGGGAGAAAGCTATATCCACGTCGGGTCGCTCTGGCGCGTGAGTGCCGAGGTCGCCGGGCCCGCAAACGTCAGGTCGCCGACGGATGGTGATTGGCACGTGCGCTACTTGATGGACATCCGACCTGAGAGGTTCCAAGAGGTCCTCGCGATGATCGACAGTGCCGCCGGAGCGCGACAAAGAGGTCGTATCGGCGAGCTCGCGATCGACACGGACATGTACTGGAAGACAAAGCACGGCTTCTGGGTCGCCGAGAATCTGACGTCGACGATCTGGTACTACGCGCCGATCCACGGCTCCGGGACGTTGACAGACGAGGACGTCGACCGCTCCGCAGCACAGCAGCATGAAGAAATTGCGTTGTGGACCAAGATTTGCGCCTACTTGGCGTCTCACTAAGGAACGCAACTCTCGCGACGTGCGGTCGAAAAGCCGTGCATGAACGCCACCCGCGAGCTGGATCACCGTTGCACTTGGGCGCTCTCGAAGATCAGAGCACTCGTCGCTGAGGGCCGGCGGCGGGGGTGGCTGGAAGGTCAGCCGCTCGAAATCTCGTCGGCTCTCGCGGATCTGACGCTGCCGACGGAGGATGAGCAGTCGCCCATACAGATCGCAGCGCGACGCTTGCGCCTGACGCCACACGAATACGATGCGCTGTGGTTCCTGGCGTGCGTCGCACTCGACCCCGCGGTCGAGGCCGCAACGCAATTGCTCGTGGAGCCAAGCGCGACCGGCGTCACCCCTCAGCTCGTCGATCGTCTGCTCTGCAGCGGCAACGGAGACGTCGAAATAGCGCTGCAGCGATTGTCGAAACTTCGACTCATCGAATTCCCGGATTCGGGTCGGCACTCTCGTCGCTGCGCCGTTGCGGCAACGGAACGTGCCCTCTCCCTCGTGCGCGGCAAGCTCGGCGTGGATGTGTCTCGCTGGGGTGACCCGACGAAGTCCGAGATCTACTCGGGCACGATCCTCGTTGGCGATGGGACGCTCTCCGAGCTTACGTCGGCGATGCGCGCAACCCGCGCTGTCGTTGTCGTGACCGGCAAGCCAAACAGTGGCAAGCGAACCCTGATCGCGCGAGCCGCAGCGGATGCGAAGCTCGACCTGCTCTACGTCGACGCGAGAAGGCTCCCTGCTGACTTGCAGGCGTGTCGAGAAGAGCTGCGTAGCCTCGCTACAGAATGCAGGCTACTCGGTTACGCGCCGCTAATCTGCAACATCGAGGTCCTTACCGAGAAGGAAGGCGCCCGCGCCGAGTTGGTCGGGGCCGCGCTCGTCGCCGAGCTCGAAACGAATGTCTTTGTCACGAGCAATGGGGAGCAGCCGCAGTTGCGATGGAAACGTCCCGTCATCGTCGTGGAGATCAACCCCCCCACCGGTGCGCAACGCGCAACGCTTTGGCGCGAGCTCATCCCGCAGGCGAGCGAGAGCGATGCGGAGCATCTCGCAACGCAGTATCCCCTCGCGCCCGCGCTCATGTGCCGCGCCGCAGAAGCAGTGAAGGCGCGAGCCGTTGATCGCAAGATCACTCCAGACGACATCACGCGCGGAATCCGAGCCGTGCTCGACGACCGGCTCGGTCGGTTCGCAACGCGAGTCGAGGTAAAGCAGACGTGGGACGATCTGGTCATCGAGGAAGACCAGGGCCTTTCCATCGGAGAGTTGATCGCGCGGATCCGCCAGCGGCGGACCGTGTACGAGCGTTGGGGCTTTGCGGCGAAAGTCGGCAAAGGCCTCGGCGTCGCCGCCCTCTTCTCGGGACCGCCTGGCACGGGCAAGACCATGGTTGCGGCGCTGATCGCGAGGGAGCTCGAGCTCGAACTCTATCAAGTCGACATGGCAAAGATCACGTCGAAGTTCATCGGCGAGACAGAGAAGCAGCTCGCTGAAATGTTCGATGCGGCCGAAGCAGGTCACGCCATTCTTCTGTTCGACGAAGCGGATTCCTTGTTCGGCAAGCGTACCGAGGTGCGCAGCTCCAACGATCGCTACGCGAACCTGGAGACAAACTACTTGCTGCAACGCATGGAGAGCTTCACGGGCATCTGCCTCCTGACTTCGAACCACGAGTCGAACATCGATCCTGCATTTCAGCGCCGTCTTTCACTGCATCTGCGCTTTCAAGTGCCCGACGCTGATGAGCGCGAGAAGCTTTGGCGCGCGATGATTCCTTCGGAAGCGCCGGTCGAGACGACTCTCGACTTCGCGGGACTCGCGCGCCGTTTCGAAATGACCGGCGGATACATTCGCAACGCGGCGTTACGCGCTGCGTTCCTCGCGGCTGACGAGGGTGCATCGATCTGCGACGCGCATCTCGAGCACGCCGCGCGCATTGAGTACGAGGGCATGGGGAAGATTTCTTCGCCGAGTCGTAACGTCGAGTCTCTGCCACGGCGAATCACTTCGTCGCTATGAAGTGGTGAGACACGAGGCTGGATGCGATTCCTGCGCGGTTGTCTATCGAATGCGCGCCGTCCGCTCACAGGACATCGATGTGTTCTTTGCAGCGTTCTACTCACTCGATCCACCGCGTGTTCCGTCCAGGTCCTCCAGGACTGGTTTGCGCCGCTCCGATCCTTTCGAGGGGCGCGAACCCCCGATGGTGTTATGAACGGTGCCGCGCTCGCCATGAAGAAAATTGCTTGGACGCGCACGCATGCGAAAGAAGTTCTGGCTGCCGCTGCAAACGGCGGCGACATCGTCGATGTGCAACAGAGTGTCCGTAAGCACGAAAATGAACAGTCAGACAAACGCGAGTGACTCGTTCACGTGGGCCGTCACGATCCGTTCGCATGGCTTCGCGTCTGACGTATTGATCGCGGCACCGATGGGACTCGTGTTGCTTGCTCTCGGAACCTCAGCACTCATAGATCACTCTTCGGGATTCACGGTCGCCCTCGCCATTCTGGTCGTGATGTATGCAGGCCTGACATTCGCATCGTGTGCGTACAGTCTCTGGGGCACCTGTCTTGTTAGCGCCGAGGGGGCTACGTGGACTGTTACGCAGTCACTCTGGGGTTTGCGTAAGACCGTGCGCTTCTTCTCGAGCAGCGTGCGTGCCGTTTCGCTCTACAAGCCTACGAGGGCCAGCGCATTTCCCGGGAGCAGTGGCTGGCATATACGGGTCTCGCTCACACGATCCGATCGGCCGATCCTCATCGGCGAAGGGATGCACGCGAGCGAAGAGGAGCTAGAGCCGATTCGGTTGATGATCGAGCGAGAGGCTCACCTATCGTGACGAGGAAGGTCCCCGCCACACCGTGCCTGGGCTCGACGCATCAGATCACCGTGTTGCTTGTGGTCGTGGCGGTCGTGACGGGCTGCTCGCGCCGGCAAGCATCGAATCGCGCGCTGACTCTCACCACTGCAGATGGTCAGGAAACGAGCGCAGCAGCAGCTATCACCTGCGGCACAGCGATCGCGGCAAGCTGACCCGCAGCCTGCCGCAATTCGCTGCAGGTAGCCGGTACGAACCGATCCTGGATAAACTGGCGGTCCATGCAGTCAAGGTCGTTGGTGTGGGGGCGGCGGGCGACGCTGCTCCTTGTCGCGTTCGTCGCGTGCGGTCCGTCGGTGAACTTCGCCGGCCTCAAGATGGAGGAGCACCGCACGAAGTATCACGAGCGCATCCTTCTCCAGACGCTCGACAACGGGCTCCGGCTCGTCGTCGTGCCCGACAACCGATCGAACCAGATCTCGGTCGGCGTGAACTACGACGTCGGCTCATCCGATGATCCCGAAGGTGCCGACGGCCTCGCGCACTACGCCGAGCACGTCATGTTCTATGCGGCCTATCGTGGCGCCGACGGCCCCGCGCTGAACGAGGTCGATCTCTACAAGAACGCGTGGACGCTGCTCGACCGCACGTACTTCACGCTCTCGGCGCTCGCCTCCGAGCTCGATCCCGTCGTCGAGTTGACTGCACGTCGGTTCGAGGCGAGCTGCGACAACCTCGACCCGGCCACGCTCGAGCGCGAGCGCGACGTGGTGATCGAAGAAGCGAAGCTCAAGTCGTTCGGACTGGACGTCCTCGACGCGCTTGACGCGGCCGTCTGGGGCCGCGGTCATGTCTACGGTCACTCCGCGGGCGGCCAGGGCTTCACGACGGTCCAGCGCCCCGCGCTCTGCAAGTTCGTCGCGGATCACTACGGACCCGCGTCGGCGGTCGTGGTGGTGACGGGAAACGTCAGCGACGCCGACTTCCAGCGCATCCGGCGCAGGCTCGAACGCATCCCCGCTCGCCAGGCCGCATCCCGCACACTCGTGCCGATCGCGATCGCACCGATGGCGAGTGCGCGCATCGTCTTGAACGAGATCGAACATCCAACCGCGCTGCTCGTGTTCCCGGCGCCCGGCCAGGGAGGCGCTGCCGATGCCGCCATCGATGCGCTCGACGGTATGACCTGGCCGCTCGAACGAGGGGCACCCGCGAGGCGCGCGACCACGTTCGTTCTAGGCGAGGACCGCCAGCGTGCGATCGTCGCGGTCGCAGAAGTCGACGACGCCAAGCGACTCGACGAGCTCTCCGCCGCGATGCGCCGGTCGTTCGCGAAGGCGACGTTGCCGGCCACGACGTTCGAGCTGTATCAACAAAACCGCCGAACCGCGCTCGCCGCTAAGCTCGACGATCCGTTCGCGTCGGCCGAGACCATCGCGGTCGCCGTGTCCCGCGGCCTGACGCCAACGCGGTTCCGCGCGCTCGACCAGCTCAGGTGGCTCTCGGCCACCGACGTGACGCGGTGGTTCGATAACCCGAGCGCGCGGGCGGCGTTCTTGCTCCCGCAGATCGGCACCCACGGCAAGGCGCACGTCGCCGAGGTCGCGACGTCGTTGCACGATCTCGATATCGGCCACGCGAACGCGGCCAGTCCGCTGCTCCACTTACCCGACGCGCGCCCCGCACTCCCCCTCGTCGAGCGCACGCTTCCGAACGGACTTCGCGTAGTCCTTGCGAAGGACCCGGCTGCGCTCGCGATGGATGCGCGGCTCGTGATCACCGGAACGCGCGACCCGGAGCTCGCGAGCGACGCGGCACTCATGCTGAATGCCGCACTCGGCCTCGACCGCGACGTTGTCGAGCACATTCGCTGGTACAACGGCGTGGCCGCCCCGGTGATCGGTCACGCGAGCGGCGACGCGACGACGTTCCAGATCGGCGGCCTCACCGAATACGCCGACTGGCACGTATGGCACCTCGCGTGGACCGTCGTCCACGGGAAGTATGATTCGCAGATCCAGGACGCGCTCGGCGAGCTCGCGAGCAACACCGACGCGAAGCCGCCTGGCGCGGAAGAGGTCGTCGCCCGTCGGCTCGGAGGTGTGGCCCGGTTGCCGGATGGCAAGCGGCACGTGCCCTCGGCCGATGCGCTCGAAGGGTTTCGGCAGGCGAAGTACCGACCCGACCGCGCGACGCTGATCGTGACCGGCAACTTCGATGTCGCCGCGATGCAGAAAGAAGTCGATACGCTGTTCGGCGACTGGAGGAGCGACGGTGGCGCCGCGGCGGCGGCGCACCCGCCGCGGGTCGGCACGGCGGTCGGGATCGAAGCGCCTGACGAGGCGACGCTTGGATTCTCGATCGCGTTCGCGCCGGCGATGCCGTTCGAGGACCCCGCGGCGCGCGCGGTGCTCGCGGAGATGGTGAACGATCGGATGCGGGTCGTGAGGGAACGCCTGGGCGCGAGCTATGGCGTGCAGGTCGATGCCAGCAAGCGCGCCTTGTGGATCGAGGGTGCGGTCGAGCCCGCGTATGCAGCGCAGGCGTTCAAGGCGATCGCCGAGGAGCTCGCGCGGGTGCGGGAGAATGATCCCGCGATCGCGGAGGAGCTCGCGCGGGCGAAGAACCACGTGCTCGCGCGTGCGCTGGCGATGCCGGCCGCGGCGTCGCAGCGGGCGGCACTGCTCGAACGTGCGGCAGTGGATGGAGAGCAGATCGATGAGCAGGTGCAGGCGATCCGGGGAGTGGAGGTCGCGACGGTGCAGGCGTTGGCGGTGAGTGTGATCCAGCCGGCGCGGATGATCACCGCGGTGCGTGGCGACCGGAAGGCGGTCGAGGCAGGACTCGAGGCGTTGGGTGTGGCGAAGGCGAAGATCGAATGGATCGGTGCGGCGAAACCGAACGGGCACGATGTGCGGCCGGCGGAGATGCCGAAGGTAGCGGGTGTTGCGCACTGACGGCCTCGAGCCTCGCGTCGAGGACAACGCTAGTTCGCCTGTGTGAACGCGCGGATGACGGACGCGATGATCGCAATCAGCGTGCAGGCCGGGAACACGGCACGGCACCAGCGATCGAACTGAACTGCGCGCGGCTTCTCGCCGCGGCGTGCTAGCTGGCTCGAGAAGACTGTTTCTAGCAGCGCGCTTCCAATCGCGACGTAGCAGACGATGTAGACGCGATCCGCGAGCGTCATGTACGAGACCTCCGGTAGCGTGCTTGCTTCCGCGAACTGGAAAGCAATCGCGGCCAGCAGACAGGTCACACCTACCGTTGCGGCAGCACTCAGATCGTCGGGATCGATCCAGAAGACGGAGAAGGCGAGGGCGACGATTACGAGCAGCGGAAGAAAGTACTTGAACAGGTGAAACGTGACGTGCCGTCGTACTTCGAACTGGATCGTCGCGTTGTCGTATGGCGGTGCACCGTGCTCCCAAGCAAACGCTCGTGGACGGTGCGCGAAAGTCGGTTCGCTATCGATCTTCCAGCTGGAGAGCGTCGTGTGGGCGACGTCCTCGAAGCCAGCAGCGTACGGCTGGTCCCCATAAGTCAGCTCCGACGTCGAGTATTCGTCGTCGGAGATCTCGATGGCGAGCTGCTGATGATCGAATGGAAATCGTCGAAGATCGTACGCGGTTCTCAGCGTTGACAGGATTCGTCGCGATCGGTGGCACCTACCTTCGACGATCTCGGTTACGTCGAACTGAGTGCTGTGCCGCTCGATCTCGTTCACGATCTCGGTCTCGGGTGTGAAATTCGTGTTCGGAGGCCATTCCTCGAAGAGATAGAAATCGCCGTCCCAGGTGCCGCTCCGCTCGTTGATATTGGATAGACCCATGATGACTACGCCGAGGGACATGACGCGATGTCGGCCGTCGTGATTGACACCCTGCACGCAACAGTCTTGCGGACCATCACAGGTGCTTGCGCGCACAGGTGTGACGGACAACGCGACCAATGTCGAGACGAACACCAACTGCAGCATTGAGGTCTCCTACGAGTCCAGTGCGTCTTCGAGTGCGGTGTCACCCGCTGCGATCTTCACATCCGAGAAGAAGTCGAGTGCGTCGAGCTTGTCTCGTCCACGGTGTCTTCCTTATCCGCGGTCCGTTCCTCGTGCGACGAGGTTAGGGCGACGGCTGGCCTTCTTCGCTGACGACGCTCGAAGACCCCGCGTCCACTTCGAATTCGTCGCTCTCGCCGTTGCACGCACAGCCGCCGCCCACTTTGCGCGTCTGACTCGTCGAGATGCACGAGTCTCCGCACGCCTGACTCGACTTGCAGACCTTGCAGCAGCCCGTCGAGCCGGGGCCAACGCCGCTGCAGTCCTGGCATCCGGCGAGGGCAACGCAGAAGACGATCGAACGCGGCACCACGCGCCACACATCTCGCATCACGCCCTCCAGTAGAGTCGATTTCCGTCGCGACCGAGCAAGTTGGCTAGCGGCATCCGGCAACTCCGCCGTGCCACGAGCAACATCCTCGGTGGGAGCCGCCACATGTACAGCTGGGCGACTCCGTCCCGTCATTGCACATCAGTGCGCCTTGGAACGCCTGGGCCGCGGCGGCTTCACGCCGGCGCTCTTCACGTTTCTCTTCGGCGACGCGACGTGCTTCGGCCTGCGCCGCCAGTTGCTCTTGGCGCCGCTGCTCGGCCTCGACGCGCTTGCGCTCCGCATCTTGCTCGCGCGCCAGCTGGACTGTGTCTCGCTTCTCGGCGGTCGTGAGGAACGCGACCGTCGCGGTCGCGGCAGTTGGTTGTTCGACGTGCGCGGCAAGCGAGATGCCCGCCTTCTCGAGATCGAGACGTTTCGCGGTGCTCCGCTCACTACGAACTGACGCGACCGTTTGGTCGAGCTCTGTTTGGATCTGCTTGTAGACGTCTCGCGCCAGCGCGTCGCTGTTCGGAGACCCCAAATCCCGCGCCGACTTGATCTGCGTGAACGTACAGTCCCAATCACGGCGAGCCCGGCATTCGTCAGCGACCGTCAAGGCGATCGCGCCGCGTAGGGAACGAACTCTCGGCGCATCGCGAAGTGCAGAAGACGCACATGCCAGTGCGGCCGTCGCATCAGTTGGATGGTCGGCTCGAATCGAGTCGGTTGCTGCGGCCAAGGCGAGGTCATCGGCATGAGCGACGGCACGCGCGTGCTGTGCGAGCGAAGGTGGAATGCCTTCGGCCTCCTTCACCGCGTCGGTGCAGGTTGGGGCCGCCATGACGCGAGCCAGGTGGACGTCTGCGCGGACACTCTCGGACTCGGTGCCGGAGCCGAGGGCAGCGAGCTCGACCTCCGCATCCTTTAGATCATGGAGCGCGAGGTAGGCGCGCGCTCGCTCGAGCGAAGGTGCGGACAGAGCTACGCTCGAGACCACGAGTACGGCGGGGAGGATCGCCGGCGCGATCCAGAACTTGGCTCTGCGTCGCCGAGCGAGCGTCTGGTTCCACGCGGCCCTGTAGCCGAGCCCAGATATGATGACGAGCGCGAGAATCGAAACGGCGAGGTAGCCACTCGGTCGGTCGGTCGTGAAGTACGAGCCGCGCTGCGACCACCACAGGCCAAAGATGATCACCAGCAGAAGTGCGGCGCCGAGGCCGAACTTCAAGAACGTCGAGCGTCGCGCGAAGATCTTGTCGGCGGATAGCGGCGGCGCTTTCAACCGTAGGCCGTCGAATGTCACGGTCTGGGTTCTTCCGAACACGGCGTACGTGAGGTCGAGCGACGGCACGTGGAGAAGCTCGAATACCTGGGCGTAGACTCGCTCGCCGGCGACGAGATCGGGCTGGACACGATCCCATCCGTCGACGATCCAGCTCGACGCTTCCGGTACATCGGTCGACGAAAGTAGTCGCCCACGCGCAGAGGCTACGAGGTTGGCGTCACGTTCGATCGGTTCGTTGCCGAAGTCGACCGGCGGGTGTGACTTCGTTGTCGACCGCGACCAGGTATCAACGGTCAACCAGCGTTCGAGCTTCTTGGTGGTCGCGCACGTGTCGCAGTCGACGCGGCCGCGCGAGCAATAATCGCACTTGAGGTCGCCCTTGCCTCGACAGGACTGACAGTTCAGCAGGCGTCGCGCGCCGTTTTTCGCGTGTCCCCAACGCTTGCCCCGTCCACCACAGTCTTCGCACCCGACGCGGGCGGAACCACGACACAAACTGCAGACGACCTTGCCCTCCCCGCCGCAGGCGTCGCACGAACAGACGTATCGACTCGTGCGCTCGAGATCACTTGGCGGGTTCCACGGGTCAAGGCGACTCGGATCGACGGGGACGGGCGAGAGAGGCTGGCGCGGACCAGCAGGCTTGCTGTTCCAGACGAGCTTTCGGCCTTCGACCTCCGACTTCATTCGGCCGACCGTGCGGTGCTTCTCCGTGATGTCGCGGACCAGGTCCACGCCGCGTTTCGGCGCGGATGGAAGCTGTCGCATCCACTGCTCGAACGCAGCGATCGCCGCTGAGCGACTCCCTCCGCCTCCCTGCATCGACAACCACACTAGCCGAGGTGGTACGGGTCATCGGCTAACGTTCAGGTAGCGTGGTCAGTGCCGCAATTTGCGGCGGTTCTTGAAACTTGAGTGTCCGCTGACGAGCCTCAACCGGCCGCTATCTTCACATCCGAGAAGAACTCCATCGGCATATCGACGTCGAGCTTCCACACGATCCGCATCGGCTTCTCGCTCTGGTGCGATTGGTATCGCACACGTCCGAGGAATAGGTACGGCGACGTAAGTCCTCTGTCGTCTTCCGGTCGCTGGCGAACGAACAGCAAGATCCGCCAGTCTGAGCTCTGACTCGCGATGTACCTGCGACCCGTCTCTGAGTCCTCGCGCGTTTTCGATTGCGACTCCCAGTGGAACAGGGACGGCGTGATCGCGCGATCGTCGTACATCGTGGTTGGTGTGTAGTGCTTCGGATCCTTTTCAAGCTCGACGTACAGGATGTCCGCTCGTGCGTCGTCGCAACTGAACACACCACCCTGTGTGCTCAGTAACTTCGGCGGACTCTCCACACCCGTCGCCTTGTCCTTCTTGCGGCGAAGTTGCAGCAGCCCGGCGCTGATCTCATCGCGGCTGTAACTTGCGTGGATGCGGAACGGCAGATCTTCGAAAGGGTACGTTGGGTGGCGAGTGCGATCGGCGATCAGCGCGAGCAGTTGGACAAGCTCATCGCGGACCTCGTTGGCATGCCACAGCTCGGCAAACGCCGCGCTCATCTCGGTAACGGGGCGATCCGGGAACCCTAGCGCGGCGTACATCATGAGGAGGAGTGGGTTACCCAAGTCGGCATTCGGCGGCTGCTCCGCAGCCAACCAGCTGCGCCATTGGCTCAACCTCACGTCGTCGTCGACGTACAGGAGGCGAGGCAGCGCACGTGTTACGACCGTCGCTGCGGGTGGCGCTTTGAGATGGCCAGCGCGATGGCGAAGCTCGGCAAAGTATCGATCCTTGCGATAGACGTCCTCGAGTTCGACGTCGGCCGCGCGTAGGAACGCCGCGAGTGACACGTCACCCAGCTGCCTTAGATCGTCTGCGAGCTGTCGTGTCGAGTTCGTGATCGACTCCCGGATGTTCGCGATCACCGCCTCCTGACTCTCGCGATCCAGCCGAATATCGCAACCGGCCGGCAAGCGCGGGAACCCATCACTTACCGCTCGTGCGACCTCCGCTCGCGTCCCGCGCGTCAGTGCGCGAAACCGATCGATGAAGCGAAAGCTTCGATTCGCGTTCCCGATGAAATCGAGCACAGTCAGGCACGGCTTGCCCTCCTCGAGCCGAAGGCCGCGCCCGAGTTGCTGGAGAAAGATCGTGGCGCTCTCCGTCGGTCGCAAGAACAGGACCGTGTCGATTCGCGGAATGTCCAAGCCCTCGTTGAAGAGGTCCCGTACGAACAACACGTTCACGCGACCATCGCGGAGGCTCGCGAGGGCGTGACTCCGTTCTGCATCCGTCGACGACGCGTCCACGCTCAGCGACGGCAAGCCACGCTCGGTGAAGAATTTGGCCATGAACTCGGCGTGTTTGACGGATACGCAGAAGCCCAGCGCCCGCATCGAGCTCGGCGTGTGGATCTTGTCGTGGACCGCACGCAGGATCGCGTTCGCGCGGACGTGATCTCCGGTGTACAGCTGGTCGAGCGACGCGACGTCGTAGCGTCCCTTCGCGAAGTCGACCATCGAGAGATCGGTTGCGTCGTGAATGCCGAAGTATTGGAACGGGCAGACGAGTCCTTGGTCGAGCGCGTCCCACAGCCGGATCTCCGCGGCGACGCGCCCGTCAAACCAGGCCAAGATGGACTTTCCGTCGGCGCGCTCCGGCGTCGCAGTGAGACCCAGGAGGATCTTCGGCTGTAGGTGCTCGAGTAGCTCCTTGTAGGTATCTGCAGCCGCGTGATGGAACTCGTCGATTACGAGCACGTCATAAGCATCCGGCTGCAACTCGTTCAGTCGCTTCTTGTGCAGCGACTGAATCGATGCGAACACGTGCCGGCCTGCGCGCGGCTTTTTGCCGCCGACCAACTTCTCCCCGAAGTTCCCATCGCCGAGTGCTGCGCGATACTTCGCCAGGCTTTGATCGAGGATCTCCTCGCGATGCGCGACGAACAGTAGCGTCAGGTCGCCGCCGCTCTCTTTGCGGAGGCGCGCGTAGTCCAGTGCAGCAACGATCGTCTTCCCGGTGCCCGTCGCCGCGATCACGAGATTCCGCGTGTGGCCGTGCGCGCGTTCGTTCGCGAGACTCTCGAGTGCGATCGTCTGGTGCGGAAACGGCCGAATCTGAACGGCTCGTGCGAGATGATCGCGTGCAGCGTCGCGATACGCTCCGGCTTCGACGAACTTCGCGCGGTCATATGGCTCGAACGCCGGATCGCTCCAGTACTGGTCGAAGGTGGTGATGAACTTCTCGAGGATGGGTCGGTTATCTACAGCCGACAGCCGCACGTTCCACTCACACCCATCGAGCAGCGCGGCGTGGGACACGTTGGAAGACCCGACGAGCCCCGTCGAGAAACCACTCTCGCGATGGAATAGCCACGCCTTCGCGTGCAGGCGCGTTTGACGCGTGTCGTACGAGACTCGGATTTGTGCACCGAGCTCTGCGAGCGCATCGAGTGCGCTTGGCTCGGTCGCTCCCATATAGGTCGTCGTTAGGATTCGCAGCGCACCCGGTCGGCGGCGGGCGAACTCGACGAGCTCGGGGTGAATGACCCGTACGCCGGTCCATTTAACAAACGAAACGATCACATCGAGGCGATCGGTCGACGCAAGCTCGCTGCGGATTTGGTAGCCGACGTTGAGATCTCGCGGGCCGTTGATGAGGAGATCGCTCTGGCGAAGCGGGATGCGAGGGCGCTCGAGCTCGCCGGTACCGAGCCGAGTTTCGTCGGGATCGCGGATCGCGAGAAGAAGACGACCAGTGCTATCCGCGAGGTCGTCGGCGTCGATCCCAGCGTTGGGCACGGCGGTGGCCAGCAACCCGAGGAGCTTGTTGGCAAGCTCGAGCTGGTGCTTCCCGCGATGTTCGGCAGGGACGTTGCGGAACGCTTTAACGAGAGAATCGAAGACGTGCCGAGCGAGGACCTGCGGTGCAAGTTCTCCGAGATCTCTGCTGTCGTGCGCGAATGACTTGATCGACCGGCTGAGCGCTTCGGTGATGAGCTGCTCGTAGAGTCCCGGCTTCACGCAACGCCCGCCTTCATCCGTCCCGCCAGTTTACATGCGCGCGGAAGCGTACGGGTCGAGGGTTGGTGCTGTGGAGCGGGATACCGGATTCGAACCGGCGACCTTCAGCTTGGGAAGCTGACACTCTACCGCTGAGTTAATCCCGCAGAGCTGGACCGTAACGTACCGGTACGACAGTGGTTGTCAAGCGCCCAGCTACTTCGTCCTCCACGGCGAGGTGCTCGCGCGCTTGAAGTCCGGCTGCCCGCAGTCCTTGTAGGCCGGATGGATCGACTCCAGATGCATCGGTCCTGACCCGGCGCACGGGACATGGCTCGTATCCGGAATCCCGGTCGCGATACCGGTGAAGTCCACGAGCCACCAGTAGGACGGCCACTCGATCGGCCACACAATCCAGCTGCGGACCGGCTGCCCGTCGTCTCCGATCGCGGGCTCGAACTGTAGCTTCATCGCGGTCTTTATCGCGAGCTTCTCGAGGTCGTGACCCGGCACCTTCAGAAACTTCACGCGTGTCACCGCACCCGTCGCGTCGATGTCGAGCAGCACCCACGCGAGCTCCCACGCATCGGACAGGATTGCTTCCTCGCTGTACTCCGGCGCGGGCCGCAGGAAGATGTTGTCGAGATTACCGCCCGTGCCGAGGTAACGCTTCTTCGGCTTCGCCTTGACCTTCGGCGGCGGAGGCGCACCTTCGATCTCGATGACTTCGTGGCCGGTGAGCTGCGGCTCGTCGTCGGCAACTGCGAGACCACACAACGCGAGCAGGATCAGGATCGCGCGCATACGTGGATCATCCGCGCGTTCGCTGCCGTCGCCCAGTGGGTGCGGACTCACCCGCGCTGAGACGCTGAGACGCGCCTCTCGCGCATGCGACAGGTACTGGCTTGGACCGTCACACCGGGATGATCTCGACCTGAAGACCCGCAGCGAATGCCAGCGGTTCGAGATCATCCGGATCCGAGGTCAGAATGAAGTCGCCGTCGGCGGCGAGCAGCACGACCGCGGCATCGACGACATCGGACTTACGGGCTCGCGCGAGCAACGCGCCGGCACGACGCCCCAGGGTTGCATCGAGCGGCGCGATCTCGAGTGCCGCGAGCAACTTTGCGAGCCGCGCCTGACGAGCGCCGCCACCGCGCCAGACTTGGCCAACCACGCCGCCGTGTGAGAGCGGAAGCCGTCCTGCGGCGAGCTCGGTGCTGACGAGTGTGGTCGTGAAGCGGTCTCCTCGTTCGATCGCGAGCAGCGCGCCGGCGTCGAGCACGAGACTCACTTGCCGTACCGCTTACGTGCTTCACCGGCCCGCAATCCACCGCGAACCGAGATCGCTCGCCGCTTCGCTTCTCGCAACGCATCTTCCTGATCGCGCTTGGTGATCGTGCCGTGCTCCGCCTCGTACTCGCGAACAAAAGCGGCCAATGCCTGTAGCCGCTCGTCTTGCTCGAGCTTGAGGCGAATTGCAGCATTGACCCACGCGCTGAGCGTCGGCGCGTCACCTCGCTCGGTCGCCTGCTCTGCAGCATCGAGGAGCTCTGCGTCGACCGTCGCGCTCAGCCTGCGCTTCTGAGTCATAGAGAAATCATACCATCATGCCACGATAGTAGCATCGAGCGAGTAGTCGTCGATTCGTCGCAGCCCGACGAGCGCGATCACCTTCGCCAACCCGCTGCGAACCTCCGGGCCGGCGACGCTGCTGTACAGCTGCTGCATCTCGATCGTGGCGTGGCCGCTGATCGCGCGCGTGACGAAGTCGTGCAGCTGCGCGGCGCGGCAGAGGTCCTGAAACGTCCTTCGCATGAAGTACGGCGAGAGGTGCTTCTCGATGCTCGCCGCTTTCGCGATCGCGACGATCGGCTTCGCGAGGCACGAGCTCGCTTGATAGCCGCCGGTCTTCGACGGGAACAGTAGGTCCGACGTCGCGCTGCGTGCGGCGGGTAGGGCATCGACGTGCTCCTCGAGGATCGCCATCAGCTCGCTCGGTAGCGGGATTCGCAATCGGGTCTTCGTCTTGGTTCGATCATCGGCATCGCCGATCACCTGCGAGCGACGCACGAGCAGCACGCCCTCCTTCCACAGAATGTCGGGCGTCGCGCCCTTCCAGCGCAGCGGCCGGAGCTCGCACGGGCGACGCCCGGTCATGAGGCCGAGCGCGAGTTGCGCGTAGTGCTGCGGGAACAGCACCCGCGCCGCGGCCATGAAGCGAGGCACTTCCTCGACGGCGAGTGCGTTTGGTTGTTCCTCGGTGTAGGTCTCCCACGTCGACGTGTCGAGCGGCTTCACCGCGCGCGTCGGGTCGTACGCGAGCTCGTATTCGATGACGGCCGAGCGCAGCGTCGAGAGCAGTACGCGCAGTCTTCCATTGACGGTGTGCGGGCTGAGCTTGCCGGCGCGAACCTCGAGCGCGAGCTGTGTCTTCCACGCTTCGAGATCGCGACGCTTGATCTCGTCGACAAACGCGTCGCCGAAATGGGGCACGAGGTGAAGCGTCTGGGCATCGGTCCAGGTCCGGCGACCCTTTGCGGTCGAGAGCTCGCCTCGCGCGATCTTGGACGTCAGCAGGTGCGCGACGTAGTCGCGATAGCGAGTCCGAGATCCGGACGTAGGCGCTTTCCATTTCGCTCGCATGGAACCACCGTACGCGCCAGGTCCGACAGTCTCACGGGCAGACGGCGGTGATCTCGAACGGCCCGGTATGGCCGGCGGCATGCGCGACGGCGTCATTCGCGCGCTCGAGTGGAAACGCGGTGACCGCGATCTGCGCGAGGTCGATCAAGCCGGCTCGCACGAGCCCGACGACGCGCGGGATCGCCGTGCGTGGATACATCCACTGCCCGCGGACCGTGATGTTGTTGCGCATCAGCCACGCGTACGGGAGCTGGAGCGCCTCGCCGACGCCGCCCATCAGCACGACGTGCCCGTTCGGGCGAACCGCGAGCGCGGCGGCTCGGACCTGTGATTGGGACGCGGCGGGTGGCAGCAGGTCGAGCACGCAGTCGATCGGAGCTTGCTCCGCCGCGAGGATGCGCTCGCGATCCGCGGCCTCGTCGCCGCGCATGACGACGGGCACGACGCGCGGACCGAGCCGGCGCGCGAGCTCCGCGAGCACGGCTTCGTTGCGGCCGGTCGCGATCACCGCGCGCGCGCCGAGTGCGAGGCCGACCATCACGCCGGCGCTGCCGAACGCGCCGGTCGCGCCGTTGACGACGAGCGTCTCGCCGGCCTGAAACCCGATGGCCGACAAGCCGCCGTACGGCACGAGCATGCGGCCGAGCGCGAGCCAGCGCAGCGGATCTGCTATCGCACCGAGTACGGCTGCATTTTCCGTCGGGATGCGGATCCGCTCGGCCCATCCACCATCGTGAAAGTACGCGTGGAGCTTCTGAGCGCCGGGCGTCGGCGCCGTGATGCCTTGGAGCTCGATGTCGGTCGGGTTGTCGCGCGAGCGCACGGTCGGATCGCACATGACCCAGTCGCCGACTGCGAGCGACGTAGAGTCCGGACCGATCGCGCGGACACGACCGATGGCACCGCCGCCGGGAACGACGGGCAGCTGGAGTTGGTAGTTGCGGGCGCCGCTGAAGATCTCGTGCGCGTACGCGAGGACCTGCGAGGCCACGACCTCGACGATGACCTCGCCCGACCCGAGCACGGGCTCTGGCATGTCGGCGATGCGGAGCGGTTGACCGAGTGCTTCGAAGATGGCTGCTCTCATGCTCGGTTGATAGCGCTTCGAGTGCCGGCTATACAGACCTGGTATTATCCTGGGATTGATGAAACCGACGCTCGGCGACTTCCTGCGCTCGCGGCGCGAGCGGCTCGACCCGAAGGCGCTCGGGCTACCGACGCGGCGCAGGCGCACGCCGGGGCTGCGGCGTGAAGAAGTGGCACAGCTCGCGGGCATCGGCGTCGACTGGTACATCCGGCTCGAGCAGGGCAGGTCGACGACGCCCTCGGCGACGACGGTCGACGCGCTCGCGACCGCACTCCGGTTGACCGAGACCGAGCGCGCTCACCTGCGCGCGTTGACCCGGGCGGATCGACCGGTTCCGTTCGGACCGGAACGCGTACCACCGGAGCTCGCGCGTGCGGTCGCGAGCGTGCGCCATCCCGCGTACGTCACCGGCCGCCGGCTCGACGTGCTCGCCTGGAACGCCGCGGCGGATCGCTTGCTCGCGTTCTCGCGGCTGCCCGAGGCGGATCGCAACACGCTCGCACTGATGTTCCTCAGGCCCGCGACGCGCGAGCTGTTCGGCGCCGCGTGGGAGGGTGAGGCGCGCCGCGTGCTCGCGTCGTTCCGGGCGACGCACGATCTCCTGGCCGACGATCCGGCGTTCGAAGCGTTGCTCGATCGGCTCCACGCGTCACCGGAGTTCGCGCGATGGTGGAAGGCGCACGATATTCGCGTCCCGCGCGCGGGCGTGAAGACGTTCCATCATCCGAAGCTGGGCACCGTGCGCTACGAGCATACGAGTTACCAGAGCAACGACGATCCGTCGCTGCGCCTCGTGCTGCTCGTGCCGGTACGTTAGCGGGCGCGCTCGAGCGCGACCTCGAGCACCGGGTCGCGGTGCGCCGCGATCGCATCGGCGGTCGTCTCGACGAGGACGTCCGGCTGGATCCCCTGATCCGGGACGGCCGCCGGCGGAAACGTACCGATCAGCGGCACGTCGACCTCGATGTGCGAGTGGGGCAGGCGCGCGAAGAAGAACGCACCGCCGTTGATGCCGCGCTGACTTCCACCGGTCGGCGTGCCGACGAGGAGGCCGAGCTTGTTGTCGCGGACCGTCTGCGCGAACTGGAACGTCGCCGAGCTGTTCGCAGCATCGACCAGCACGATCAGCTTGCCGGTGAACCGCGGCGGCTTTGGCGCGATCGTCGCGTCGTCGGGATCCGACAGCTCGTACCAACCACCTCCGAGCGGCCTGGCGTCCTTGCCGAGCTCGAAGAACGACAGATCCCACGTATCGAGATACGGCCGCAGCTCTTGCGGGACCGAGGCGAACCGGACCCGGCGCGACATCTTTCGCGGCGCGAGCGGTGCGGCGATCACGTGCGCGAGGAGGGCATCGCCGATGTCGTTGCCGCCCTCGTTGCCGCGGAGATCGACGAAGCCATCGACGTGATCACGCACGAGCGATTCGGCGAGGCGATCGAGATCACCTCGCCAGTCCCACGACGTCTTGTAGGCGACCCAGGTCGGCATCGCGAGATAGACGAACCGCTTGCCATCGCGATCGATGCGCCGGCTCGTCCACAGCGGCGCATCCTTCGCCGGTTCGGAATGACCCGCAGCCACCGCCCGCGCGTGATCGGCGTAGCTCACGAGCGGCACGCGGATCTTCTGCATCCCGACCTGGAGCTCGACGTCGGCACCGGCGAACAGCTCGGGAAAGCGCAGCGACGCGAGGACATCGAACGCCTCGATCGGCCCATCGCCGCGATCTTCGAGGTAGGCGCTGCGCTTCGCGTCGTTGCTGCCATCGGCACGTGCGTAGGGCATCAGCGCGGCGAGCAGCGAGGCGGTGGTTCTCCCACCGATCGCCACGACGCGCGCCCCGACGGGAACCGCGTCGGTGAACGAATCGGTGACGACCATCTCGCCGGCGATCCACCGAAACAGGAACGGCAACCGCCGCGCGTGAAACAACGCCGCGGCGAGATCCTTCGGCTGGTTCGAGAAGTTGGGATACGAGTGGCCGCACTCGAACGCGGCAGTCAATGCAGTGAGCTCGAGGAACGCCTGACCGACATCGCTCGTGTTGCCGAGCCGTGCGCGCGACTCGGCGAACCGTGCGCGCAGCTGAGCCTCCGTGAGGTAGCGCGCGACACCCGGATGCAAGGTCGTGACGATCGTCTGGAGCACGTCGAGGTCGGCCTGGAAGTCATTCGGCGGCGGAGCGGGAGCGACCTGCGGGTGGCACCCCGCGATCGCCAGCGCGAGCAAGATGTTGCGCACGCGGGTTCGATGCCTCGCCCGTGATGAAGTTACGGTTGCCCACGAAGGCTAATGGTGTTAGTCTTCGCGAATCATGCCGGCGCGCCCGAAGACGACCGACGCGGAGATCGTCGCGGCAGCGCGCGCTCTCGTCGAGAGCCACGGGCACGACCAGGTCTCGCTCGCCGACGTCGCGGCGGCGGTGGGCATCCGCGCACCCTCGCTGTACAACCGGTTCGCGGACCGCGCGACGCTGTTCGCGGCGATCGACCAGGAGGCGTGGACCGAGCTCAACGCCAAGCTGCGGGCGAGCGCGGCGCGCCAGCGCGAACCGGCGGCCCAGCTCACGGCGCTCGCGCGGACCTATCGCGCATATGCGAAGGCGCATCCGCGGTTGTACGCGCTGATGTGGGCGAACCCGAGCGAGGCAGCGCTCGCGATCCGCAGCGAGACGGTCGCGATCACGCTCGCGCCATTCGGCAAGCTCGTCGGCGAGCGGGATGCGTTCGCCGCGGCGCGCGTCCTCGCGCCGTTCCTGCACGGCTTTCTCACGATGGAGCTCGCCGGCGCGTTTCGTATGGCGCCCGGCATCGACCAAGCGTTTGCACATGGGATCGCCACGATCCTGAAGGGACTCGAATAGATGTCGTTCATTCTCGGATTGATCTTGTTCATCGGCGTTGCGGGTCGGCTCGACGCGAAGCTGCCGTGGAGGCGCTCGTGATCGCCGGCCACTTCGGTTTCGCGGCCGCGGTCAAATCCAAAGAGCGGACCACGCCGCTGTGGGCGCTGATGCTCGCGTGTCAGTGGCTCGACGTGATCTTCGTTCCGCTGTTCGCAGCGGGGATCGAGAAGATCGTGATGATTCCGGGCGCGAAGGAAGGCGCGTACGGCGAAGGCGTGATCTACGCGGACTACACGCACTCGCTCGTCGGGGCGCTCGTGCTGTCGGCGCTGCTCGGCGTCGGGCTCGGCATGCGCTACGGCAAGCGCAGCGGCGTCGTGATCGGTCTGGTCTCGATGTCGCACTGGGTGCTCGACCTCGTGATGCACCGCCAGGACATGCCGATCCTCCCGGGCAATGCGGGCGATCTCCCGCGCCTCGGGTTCGGCTTGTGGCGATCGGAAGTCGGGTCGGCGGCGGTCGAGCTCGCGTTCGTCGTCGTCGGTGCGTGGCTGTACTGGCGCGCGGCGCGCGAGGTCGACGCGAAGCGTGCGAACACCGCGGGCATCGTGGTCGCGGCGAGTGGTGTCGTCGTGCTCGCGCTCAACCTCGCGGGCCTCTAGTCCGTCATCTTCGGACCCGGCGTGCCGTCGGACCAGTTCGCGACGACGACGAAGAAGATGTCGGTGTCTTCGTAGCTCCCGTGATCGGCCATCACCGGCGAGCCGGGCAGGTTCGCGCCCCAGCGCGCGAGCTCGCCGCGCGGCGTGAAGAACATGACGTGTGGATGCCATGCACCGCCGGTGTCGTTGAGATAGGCGCTCTTCGAGAGCATGAAGCACATCGCCTCGGGCTCGGGCGCCTTGAGCTTGCCGGCGGCGCGCGCGGCGGCTTCGCGCTTTTCGATCTCCGCCGGTGCGAGGCCCGCGAGCACGTACTCGGTGCGCGTGAGGTAGCGCGGCAGGACCGACCGCGCCGACACGGCGTTCATGCACTGTGGCGCGCGGATCTTCGGATTCCAGAACTGGGGATCCGCGAAGCCGACAGCCCACGCTCGCCCGACGAAGCAGACGAACCCGTTCGTTCCCTTCACCGCGGTCTCGTAGCCCTTGGCACCGAGGACGAGCACTTCCGCGTGCTCGGCAACGGAAGCGGGCGCTGCGCTCTTCGCGAGTGCGATCTCGTCGGGCTTCGCCATCTGGTACAGCGAAAGCTTTGCCATCTTCGGATACGTCTCGGCCATCGCTGCGGACGCCATGCACATCACGATCAGTAGAGCTTTCATGATCCCTCCAGGATGCGGGTCAGCTTGTCGAGCGCACCGCTCCAACCACCTTCATGGCTGCGAGCGGAGACATCGGTGGTGAGGTCGGCGTGGATCAGCGTGAGCTCGGTGCCGGTGTCGATCGCGCGGAGGTGAAACTCGACGCGCGAGGTCTTGCCGCGCTCGTCCTCTACACCGCCGCTGGCCCAGCGCCAGCTCAGCACGACCCGTTCGGGACGCACGATCTGCAGATACTCGCCGGCACACACGTGCGTGAGGCCGTCGTACGTGCGGAAGCAGACCTCGAACGCACCGCCGAGCCGCGGGTCCGACTTCGCCGAGATCACGGGCAGGTCGTCGGGACCGAACCACGCGCTGATGCCCTCGGCCGTGACGAGCGCGTCGAACACGATGCTGGGCCGCGCTGCAATCCGGCGCACGAGCGTGGCGCCCGTCATCCGCGCTCCCGCTCCTTGCGCTCTGCATACGCGGCGAGGCGATCGAGGCGCGGCGACCAGAACCGCTCGCGGCGCTGGAGCCAATCGACCGCGGGCTTCAGGCAACCATCCGCGATCTCGACGGTGACTGTCCGTCCGGTCTTGGAGCGCCGGATCAGGCCGGCATCGTCGAGGATGTCGAGGTGCTTCATCACCGCCGGCAGCTTGATCGCGAACGGCTCCGCGAGCTCGCTCACCGAGAGGCTGGTATCGCGCGCGAGCCGCGTGAGGATCGCGCGACGGGTCGGGTCGCTCAGCACGGCAAAGATGCCGTTCAGGCGCTCCTCTGAATAGTTCACCACGTGGTGAACTGTCGGTCAGACGCGCGAACCTGTCAACCGCGTTATGCTCCGCGCATGATCGATCTCGTGGTGGTGACGTTCAAAGATCGCGAACGTGCGGCGGCGGTGCTGGAGGATCTCCGCAGCGATGCGGCAGCTTGGACCGCACACCTGCATGGCGCGAGCGTGGTGTACCGCGACCGTACCGACAAGCTCGCGATCGACGAGAGCTACGAGGCGACCAAGGGCAACGACGCGATCGCGGGTGGCTTCACCGGTTCGCTCGTCGGTCTGCTCGCGGCCGTGATGGCGCTCCCGGTGCTCGCGGCAGCCGGTCCACTGGTCGCCGGTGGGGCGATGGTGGCCGGCGCGCTCACCGGTGAAGTGATCGGCTCGCATCACCGCGCCGGCGCCGCCGACGCCGACGCGAAGTGGTGGCGCGACGAGGTCGGCATCGACGCGGCACTCGCGCAGCAAGTGCTCGCGATGCTCGAGCGCGGCGAGTCCGCGATCGTGTGCCTGTCGCGCCAGGCGGATCCCGAGCTCGCATCGCGGTTCGAAAAGCTCGGCGGTGCAACGCACTCGATCTCGCTCACGGCCGAGCAAGCCGCGAAGGTCGAAGCGCGCCTCCCGGTCTAGATGACCTGGACCTGTCCACGCTGCGATCGGCCGTTCGCGACGCGGCGCGCGCACGTCTGCGAGCCGGGCTTGCCGGTCGAGTACTGGCTCGCGGAGCGGCCGGAGGGGCAACGCGAAGCGGCCGCGGAGATCATCGAGCTCGCGCGCGGGATTGTAGGCATCACCGTCGAAGCGGTCACGATCGGCGTGCTGATCAAGCGCCAGCGCTCGATCATCGAGCTGCGGCCGAAGACGAAGTGGCTCCAGCTGTCGGTGATCGCGAAGCGGCCACTCGCCGCGAGTGCGCGGGCGAAGGTGTCGCGCGTCGTCGAGTGGGGCAAGGACATGACCGCGTACTTCGTCCGCCTCACGGTGCCGGCGGAGATCGATCGGTCGATGCGCGCGTGGTTGCGCCAGGCGCTAGTGAAGTAGCTCGGAGAGGTAGAGATCCGCGGAATGCGGATCCTTCGTCCGCGCGCGAAACGCGACCGCCGCCGCGTGCAGCTTCTTGGTCTGCGCGGGTGTCAGACTCTTCAGATCGATGCTGGAGGTCTGATAGAGGTCCTCGATCTTCGCGGCGTAGAGGTCGACGGCGGCATCTCGCAGCGCCGTGCACTGCTTGTCCTGCAGCACGTAGGTCACGGCACGCTCGAGCGACTTGGCATCCGGGCGGAGCAACCCGGCGATCGTCGGGCACACCTTCGTCGGATCGAGCGTCGACGCGTACGCGAACGGTACGTCGTAGACATGCGGCTCGAGATCCGCCGCGAGCAGCGCGAGCGCGAACGTGCGCTCGTCCGCGGTGAGCTTCGTCGCATCGGGCAGTTCCGTCGATGGAATCCACGCGAGCGCGGCGAGCTCGGGATCCTTCGGCAGCGCGGCCTTCGCGATCGCGTTCAGCTTCGCGATCAACTTCGGATCGTGCGCGACGTCCTTCGCGATCATCGCGAGCACGAACGTCGCCGTGCGATGGATCTCGGGGTCCGGCTCGTGGTCGACGAGGTCGACGACGGTCGCGGTCACGTACGTGCGCAGCGGCGTCGCGGGGCCGGAGATGCCAGTCGTTTCGCGGCTCATGCATTCGAGCGCGAGCTTGCGCAACGCCGGATCGGACAGCGCGTACGCGCACGTCTCGAGCTTGGCGGCCGCCGCCTGATTGATCCCGTTCTCCGGGACGTATTCGTCGATCGTGTACTCGACGAACGCACCGTCATCGCTCCCGCGTGCGGCGGCGTGAATGAGGTCGATCACTTTCGGATCTTTGATCGCGTACGGCGAAGGTGCGGCCGGCGGTGCCTGGTTCGTCACCGGTGCGGGCGGCGACGCCTGACAGGCGGCGAGCATGATGACCAGCAGTGCGCGCATCCGAGGATAACGACCGAGCTTAGCGGATCATTGCACAGCGATACGCGACGGTCTTGCGCGCGAGCAGCGCCGGTCCGAGGCCGGAAAACAGCGCGGTGCAGCTCGCGTAGGTCGTCGCTTCACCCGTGGTCGGCATTGCCGGCAACGGGCACACGAGGCTGCCGACGACACCGGTCAGGAGCGCGAGTGCACCATCGATCATCAGGTCGCCGGCGCCGAGCCCGGATTCTGCCGATGCGAGACCACCGTGACACTCGGATCCGGCGGCTTCACTCAGCCGCACCGCACCGTAGCCGGTGAACCACTGGTGCTGTTCGACCTCGGGCCCGGCGCCGACGACGCCGCTCTCGGTGCTCGTGACGAAGCAGCCCGACAGGAACAATGCGAGCCACGCTCTATTCATGTTCGAACTCCCGGATCGCGTCGAGCGCGCGGAGCGCTTCGGCGAGGCTGCGTCCCGAGATCGCGTTCGCCCATCGTCCGCGCCACCGCGCGCCGTAGCGGGTCGAGACGACCCACGCGATCACCGGCACGGCGATCCCGAACGCGACGTTCGCGAGCAGCCACGCCGGCATGGTCCACGCGTCGACATCGACCAGCGCCTTCAGTGCCACGATCGCGAGCGGCGGCCAGGCGAGCGGCGAGAGCAACAGCGTCCACCGCACGTGAGTGACGCGCAGCGTGCGCAACCCCTCGAGTCGCTTCTGGACCACCGCGATCGCCTCGCCCGGATCGATCCGGGTCGCGAGCAGCTGCAGGATGTTCGAGCGGACGAGCATGCCGGCACCGGCGGCGAGGAGCACCGCCGGGACGACGAACCGGAGCTGCGGATATGCGGCTGCGAACGCGACCATCGCGACGAGCCACACGACGTTGCCGACGAGGTCGATGGCGACGAATCGCTTCATGCTGCCCAGCGCCGTCCGCGCTCGATCGAGCGACGTCTCCGCGAGCAGCCGCTGATTGAGGCGCAGCGCCTTGTCGAGCTTGCGATCGTGCTCGGCCCACAGCGCTCTCATCTCTTCGAGATCGGTCATCCGGCCCTCCGCATTGCCTGCTTGAGGCGATTCAGCTTGGTCGCGACGTTGTGCTCGCTGATCCCGAGCACCTCGCCGATCTCGCGGTGGCTGTTGCCGTCGAGATAGAGCAGCATCAGCGCCTTGTCGAGCGGCGCGAGCTCGGCGATCAGCGCGAACAGCTCGGCGAGGCGAGGCGACGTTTCTCGATCGTCGGCGAGCTCGAGCAGCTTCTCGTCATCCGAGATCACGTAGCGCGCACGCGTCCGCTCGCGCCGCTGATACGAGATCGCGACGTTCAGCGCGATGCGATACATCCAGGTCGAGAACGCGGCCCGCTCGTCGAAACTCGGGAACGACCGCCAGAGCTGCGCCGTGATCTCCTGCGCAAGGTCATCTCGATCGGCCGGCTCTCGCCCGAACGCGCGGCACACCTTGTAGAGGAGCCGCTTGTGGTCCTCCATGAGAGCCTGGAATGTTTCGTGAGCCGACACCGCTGCTTCCTGATCGGGTGATTCGCGCGAGCGGCCGAAACCTCACACCGAATCGTCAGTCGACGATGAAAATCTTGGCGCCGCGGTCGGTTCGCGAGCGATGTGCGCCATCGCCCGTGGCCACGACGTAGCCCTTGCCCGCACTCGCCTTGAACGTGCGGCCATCGCGAAGCTCGGTCACGAGCTCGCCTTCGATCACGTAGACGACATGGCCGCGCTCGCACCAGTGATCGGCGATGTAGCCAGGCGAGTACTCGACCACACGCGCACGCACGTTGCCGACTTCGAGCGTGCGCCACGAGGCTTCACCCGGAGCACCGCGGTGATGCGTCGGCGCGATCGCGGTCCAGTCGACCGCCTGAAATGGAATTTTATCGAGCTGCACGACGCGAGCATGCCACCGCACGGCGGGGCGTAGTGCCGCACCTTCGCAAACGCGCTGCGTGCTAGAAAAGAGAGTGCCGTCGTCGGAGCTTGGAGCTCTTGTCGACGCGATGCCCGTCGGCGTGCTCGTACTCGATGACCGCGGCGTGATCGCGTTTGCCAATGCTCGCGCGCACGAGCTTCTCGAGCGGATCGTCCTCGTCGGCGTCAGCTTTCGCGCGCTGATCGATCCGGCGGATGCGGCCGCGATGCACGACAGTGACGCCACCGACGTGCGGCTCGCGACGCGGCCCGATCGCTGGCTCGCGGTGCGGTTCGCGGCGCGGATCGTCACCGTCGACGACGTCACCGAGCGCAAGCGGTTCGAGCGCTCGCTGTGCGATGCGAACGACCGGTTCGAAGGCTTCATGGATGCGGGCGCCGTGATCAGCTGGATGAAGGACGCCGACGGCCGCTACGTCTACGCGAACGAGGCGTGCGCGCTCGCGGAGAACCTGACGAAGGACAGCATCGTCGGCCACCGGGGCACGATCACACCCGAGGGTGCGGCGATCGAGCGCAGCGTGCTCGAGACGGGCGTTCCGCAGACCTCGACGGAGGGCTCGTATAACGTCGCGCGATTCCTGTTCTGGGATTCGGCGGGCCGGCGCTACACGGGCGGGCTCGGTGTCGACATCACCGCGCAGCGCGCGGCCGAAGAGGCGCTGCTGAAGACCCAAGCGCAGCTCCGCCACGCGCAGAAGATGGAAGCGGTCGGTCGGCTCGCCGGCGGCATCGCGCACGACTTCAATAATCTTTTGACGGTGATCTTGTCGTGCACGACGCTCGCGCAGGCGGATGAAGGCCGCGCGACCGCACTCGAGGAGATCGAGACCGCCGCGTTGCGCGCCGCGGAGCTGACGCGCCAGCTGCTGTCGTTCAGCCGGCGCCAGGTGATCGAGCCGAAGGTGATCGATCTCGTCGAGCTGCTCGCGGAGACCCGCATGATGCTGACCCGCGTCCTCGGCGAGGACGTCGAGCTCGCGACGACGACGACGGGAACGATCTCGCCGGTGTTCGCGGATCCGGGGTGCATCGTGCAGGTGCTGCTCAACCTCGCGGTCAACGCGCGCGATGCGATGCCGCGCGGCGGTCAGATCGCGATCGATCTGTCGGAGCGGGCGGGGCGCGTGCAGCTCGCGTTCAGCGACACGGGCCACGGCATGGACGACGCGACCCAGGCGAAGATCTTCGAGCCGTTCTTCACGACGAAGGCGCCGGGAGTCGGTACGGGGCTCGGGCTCGCGACGGTGTTCGGGATCGTCGAGCAGGCGGGCGGAACGATCGCGGTGCGCAGCGCGCCGGACCAGGGCACGACGTTCACGATCGAGCTGCCGCGCGCGGCTGGCGAGATCGAGGCCCACGGGGAAGCGAAGCCGCCGGTGGGGCGTGGCCACGAGACGATCCTCGTGGTCGAGGACGATGCGCCTTTGCTCGAGCTCGCAAGCGCGGTGCTCGAGGCGGAGGGCTATCGCGTGCTGGTCGCGGCGTCGGCGAACGATGCGATCGAGCTCGCCGAGCACCATCGCGGCCAGATCGATCTGCTGCTGACCGATGTGATCATGCCGCACGTCAGCGGCGTCGAGCTGTGGCGACGTCTCGCAGCCGAGCGCGCGAACCTGAAAGTGTTGTGGATGAGCGGATACGGCGAGACCCATATGCGCAGTCACGGACTCGAGCCGGCGAGCGGCTCGTTCGTGCAAAAGCCGTTCACGCCCTCGATCCTCGCGCAACGCCTGCGCGATGCCCTCGATCGATGACGGCGCGACCGGACGTCGCATCGGCGCTCGGGATTCGCGTCGTCGCGACGCGAGAGGCGACGCGCGATCTGTTCGGCAAGGCAGGCGTCGAAGCCGTGGTCGCGGCGCTGTCGCGCGACGACGCGGCGATGTTCACCGGGCCTCCGCCGAAGTGGGTGCCCGAGGTGACGTACATCGCGTGGTCGCGCGCGGTGTGGGACGGGCCCGCGAAGCGCGACCCGGCGGCGTTCGCGCGGTGGGCAGACGGCGTCACCGACAAGGGCTTTGGCACCGCGCGGCGGATGCTGATGTCGCTCGCGAGCCCGTGGATCATCGTGCGGCGCGCGGGAGCGCTGTGGCGCGGCGAGCATTCGCACGGCGATCTCGCGACCACGCCGAACGGCGCAAACGGTGCGCGGTTCGAGCTGCGCGATTCGCCGTATGCGACCGACGAGATCGGGGCGCGCGCGATCAGCGAAGCGTTTCGGTTCATCGTGTTTCGCTGCCGCGTGAAGTGGGCGACCGAGCAACACGTGCGCGTCGGCGATGCGCTGCATGTCGAAGTCCGGTGGGGCTGAGCTGGCGCGCGCGATGCAGCGTTCGTGGGCATGAATGCTCAACACGTCAGCTCCGACGAAATCCGACACGTGATCGGTGAATGCGACGACGTGCTCGCCGATCGCATCGCCTCTACGGGCGCATCCGAAGGTGAGGTGGCAGAGGCGTACAGGCTCTATACAGGCGGCGAGAACGACGAGGATCTCGTCGAGCGGGTCAGTAGCCCGCGGGTGATCGAGGTGCGAGCGATCCTCCAAGAAGCGCTGATCGACGACGACGACGATGAAGACAACTAGGATTCCCGCAGAGAAGATCGATTACGAGCTCTTCGCACTCGCACTCTCATTTCTCTAAGAATGTATTTCTCCACTTGCCGCGCACGTGGCTCGAACGCACGGTGTGCGAATGCGAAGCGCGGGATTGCTCCTCATCGTCCTCGGTGCGTGTACCTCCCCGAACACGGCAGGCAGCACCAGCGCCAGTTGCCAGACGCTCTCGGCAGCGCCGGCGACACCACCCGCGAACTGGACCGGCACGGTGTTCACGATCGCGATGGAGAATCACAGCCGGAGTCAGATCTTTGGCAACAAGGATGCGCCGTACATCAACTCGCTCGCGCAGCAGGGCGCGGTCGCGAAGGGCTACCACGACTCCTATGTTCACCCGAGCGAGGCGAACTATCT
>Ga0105245_10000088_pt1 | contig 92243 bp, 79 predicted proteins | sample KBSM54metaG_FD_81523 | JGI IMG/M metagenome (GOLD analysis project Ga0105245, IMG submission 81523) | Miscanthus rhizosphere microbial communities from Kellogg Biological Station, Michigan, USA - KBS M5-4 metaG | ecosystem: Host-associated > Plants > Roots > Rhizosphere > Soil | place... | reverse complement strand
GACGGCGTCGCTGCACTCCGCGAGCGCGGCATCACGACGCCGATCGTGATGTTCGGCTACTACAACCCGATCTTCGTGATGGGACCGGATGCCTTCGCGGAGCGCGCGGCCGCAGCCGGGGTCGATGCCGCACTCACCGTCGACCTGCCGATCGACGAGCTCGCCGAGCTGGCGACGCCTCTCGCGGCCCGCGATATCGCCGTGATCCCGCTCGTCGCGCCGACCTCGACGCTCGATCGGATCGAGCGGGTCGCCCAGTTCGCGCCGCCGTTCGTCTATTACATCTCGCTGGTCGGCGTGACCGGTGCCCGCGCAGCAGCGCCGGTCGATCCCGCTCGCCTCGACCTCGTGCGCCGCGCTTCGGCCGCACCCGTCGCGGTCGGGTTCGGGATCAAGACCGCCGCCGATGCGAAGCGGTTCGCACAGATCGCCGATGGCGTCGTGGTCGGCAGCGCGCTCGTCGACCGTGTCGCACAGGGTGCGCAGGCCGTAGCCCGGTTCACCGCCGAGCTCGCCGGCGCGATGCACCGGTAAGCTTTCACACTCGCCGCGCCACGCTCGTGAACCGCGGTTGACTGCCTGCCCAGGAATCGCGCGGAGTTCCGCATGGCACGCGCCGTGGAATACGGCGAACCATGCGCCTGACTTATCTTGCTCTCACTCTCCTGGTGTCCTCGACCGCGTTCGCGGACGAGGTTCGCGATCACCGTTCAGATCCGCCGGCCCCGGTCGAACGCGATCACCGCAACGACGGCAATGTCGAGGTCGTCGAATACCACCACCGCGGGCCGCGCTACATGCTGCCGCTCAAGATCGACTTCGGCTTCGCCGGCGTGAACACGTCGATGGGCTACGCGCCCGGCATCGGTGCCGCGATCGGCATCCACTGGGCGTCGCTGTCGCCGCAGCCGGTCGATACCGATGTCGGCATCGGCGTGTTCGGCGCCCTGATGTCGACGCCGGTCGATCCCGTGATGAACACGTCGAGCGGCGTCGCCTACGGCGGCGCATACCTCGAGCTCGCCCACACGCTCGCGCGCAATGACTTCGCGCGCGTGTGGGCCTCGGCGCGCGGCGAATACCTCGGGTCGAGCGCGTTCGACAAGACCCACGCCGGCCTCGGCCTCATGGGCCGGCTCTCCGGCGAGCTCTACACCGCGGGTGCGGGCGTCGCGCCGCGCGGCGTGTTCCTCGGCTCGTACGCGATCGGGCTCTACGTCGAGGCCGGTGGACGCGACATGGTCGACAACGTCGGCAAGTTCGCGGTCGGCGCGGGCCTCACGTTCCGCACGCCGTTCGCGTTCCTGTGGTGATCACGCCACGCGCGCTGGAGCGGTCGCAAGCGCGGTGAGGATCGCTTGCACCGCTTTATCGTGCGCACGCGTGACGAGCGGCCCCATCTGGAACACCTTCGACTTGCAGCCAACGGTGAGCACGGACCCTCCCTTGCTGCCCGGTGCGATGAACACCGGAAAGAAGAAGCCCCAGCCGCCGAACAGCGCGACCGGCTTCGACACGATCACGACGTTCAGCTTCGCGTCGGAGTCGTCGATCACGAACGGTCGCGCGACGTGCAGGATCTGGCGAAACGCCTCCGCCGGCGAGCTCTCGACGTCGAGCACGCGCTGGCGCGAGGGCATCGCCATTCCCACCTTGCCCTTGCGCATGAACGCGACCGCGTAGCCGAGGAACACGAGCCCGATCAACCCCAGCCAGTACGTCCGCATCGCCGAATCCATGGGCGGAGCGTATTACAGCTGCTTGTAGCAATACACGTTCGAACTATCGGCGCCGGCCTCCGGACTCATCGGTCCCATCCCGCCGTACTGCTGGCGCTGTGCGGTCGTGAGCTGGCGCGCCTTCGCGATGTCGGAGAGCACGGTCGCGCCCTCGGTCGGCGTGCGCGCGTAGGTCGAGTCGTCGACCGAGTAGAGTCCGAAGTGCGGACCGAAGCCTTCGGCCCACTCGAAGTTGTCCGTCAGGCTCCAATGGTAGTAGCCGCGGATGTCGACGCCTTCCTTGCGGGTCTGCTCGATCGCCTCGAGGATGCGCACGACGGTCTCCGCGTGGCGCTTGCCGACGTTGCTCGAGATCCCGCTCTCCGTGATCACGAGCGGCATCGTCGGGTAGCGCTCTGCGAACCCGTGGATCACGGTGCGAATGCCGTCGGGCCACGCTTCGTAGCCCATGCGCGGCGAGCAGTACGACGGATCCGGTGCAGGCAAGCACGCGCCGTTATCGATGCCGGTCGTGCACGGCGTGACGCCGACGAGGATCGGCCGATCCGCCGACACGCCGGCGCGGAAGTAATACTGGAGGCCGAGCCAGTCGATCGTGCCCGCCCACTCGGGATGCATCTCGTCGGGTACGCCATCGAGGTCGGTATCGAAGCCGCCGGTGACTGCCGCGTCGACGTAGAGGTAGTGGAACAGATAGACCAGCCGATCGCGCGCTGCGATATCCGCCGGATCCGTCGACGGCATGTTCTTGCGCGCCGGCTCCCAATCCGCGACCGACATCGAGAACCCAACCGCGGCGGCGACGCCATCGCCGTCGGCATCGATCGTGTCGTTCGCCTTGATCGCCTTGTACATCGCGGCCTGTGCGGCGAGGTAATCGCGAAGTGGCGGCACGAGCTGCGCGATCGGATTCGCGAGCGCGTTCTTGCCGGGCGGGAAGTAGCCGACGCCATACGCCGCGAACATCCAGATCAACGGCTCGTTGACCGTGCCCCATTCGTCGACGAGATCGCCGAACCGCTGCGCGAGCAGCGCCGCGTGATCCGCCATCTCCTGGACGATCTGCGCGCCGCCCGGACCGCCGAACCCGCACAGGTTCGTATCGCTCGGCCCGTTGACGCAGCCGATGTCGTGGAGGTCGTACGTCCAGATCGGATTCGAGAAGTGATGGACCGTGACGATCGGCCGGATGCCCTTCGCGCGCAACGCCTCGAGCTCGGCGCGGTAGTGCGCGATCGCGGCTTCGTCGATCACGTTGCGCTGCGGTTCGATCCGCGCCCACTCGATCGAGAACCGATACGAATCGACGCCGAGGTCGCCGACCAAGCCGACATCTTCGAGGTCGAGCGAGTAGCCGTGGATCGCATCGCCGACGAAGTCCGTGCCCTTGCCGAGCCCGCCTTGCGCTTGCGGCTCGGTGAACACGTACCAGTCCGTGTTCGGGTTCATGTCCTCGATCTGTGTCGCCGCGCTCGCGACGCCGAACCGCCAGCTGCCCTTGCCCGCGTCGCCGACGAGCGGCCCGATCTTTCCGTAGCTGATCGGGGAGGTATCGACGCTGTTGCTATCGCCACAAGCCACGAGCGCCACGGCTAACGCGACCCACTTCATGCGCGCATCGTACTCGGCTTGACACCCCCGAGCGCGACCCTATAGTGCGCATCCCGTGGCGAAAGAACAGCTGGGTCCCTATGTCGTCCTCGTGCGCGACCTGCCGGTGCAGCGCTCGTTCGACATCCCGGGCACCACGGTCGCGACCTGGTTGAAAGGCATGCCGATGCGCGACGCGCTCGGTGCACCCGAAGCTGATCCAGATGCCGGTACCGGCCACGCCGAGCTCGAGCTCTACGCGGACGGCACGCACGCATTCGCGACCGGCACGTTCAAGGGCCACCTCCACGTCGCGTGCAGCCGCTGCGTTGGCGACGTCAAGCTCGACCTCGACGAGAAGCTCCACGTCACGTTCATGCCGCCGTCGGAGATGCCGTCCGACGAGAACGAGATCGAAGGCGACGGCGAGGGTGCCGAGGTCGCCACCGAGGACCTCGACCTGTTCCCCTACGACGGCGAGCGGATCGACCTCGAGCCGCTGTTTCGCGAGCAATTCGTACTCGCCGTCCCGTACTCGCCGCTCTGCCGCGAGGACTGCAAAGGATTGTGCGGACAGTGCGGGATCGACCTGAATTCAGGCACCTGCGCATGCGAAAAGCCGATCGACCCACGCCTCGCCGCACTCAAAGGCTTGAAATTACCTTCCTGATCGGGCATTAACGCCGCTCTTCGGAGTCTGTCATGGCACTACAAAAGCGACGCCGCGGGCCCGCCCGCACTGCACATCAACGCTCGGCGTGGAGCAAGAAGTCGGGCGAGAACCGCCCCACCGTTCAGGCGTGTCCGAGCTGCGGCGCGCCTCGCGTTCCTCACCGCGTCTGCATGACTTGCGGCCAGTACAACGGCGAACAAGTCACCGCCAAGAAGACCGCGGAAGAGTAAGCCTCGACTAAGCTCGCCACTGTGCGTGCGCGAGTCGTAGTCGATGCGATGGGCAGCGATCGTGCGCCCGCGCCAGAAGTCGAGGGCGCGTTGCGTGCGGTACGTGAGGGTGACGTCGACGTCACTCTCGTAGGCGATCGTGCGCGCCTCGAGCACCAGCTCGGCGATGCGCCGATCGAGCTCGTGCACGCGACCGAGGTCGTGACGATGCACGACCATCCGGGCCAGGCGTTCCGCGCGAAGCCCGACTCGTCGATGCGCGTCGCCGTCCAGCGCGTCGCGGATGGCCACGGCGATGCCGTCGTGTCGGCCGGCAACTCCGGCGCGATGCTCGCGACGTCGCTGTTCGTGCTCGGTCGGATCGAAGGCGTCGAGCGCCCCGCGATCGTGACCGTGCTGCCGACGCCCTCGGGGCCGCTCGTGCTCTGCGACGCCGGCGCGAACACCGAGCCGAAGGCATCGCAGGTCGCGCAGTTCGGCGTGCTCGGCGCCGCCTACGATCGCGTGGTGCACGGTCGCACGCGGCCGCGCTTGGGCCTGTTGTCGAACGGCGTCGAGGCCGGCAAGGGCACGCCGCTCACACGCGAAGCGCACGCGCTGCTCGGTGCGATGACCGGATCGTTTCAGTTCATCGGTTACGTCGAAGGCAGCGACTTGTTCCGCGGTGTGGTCGACGTGATCGCGACGGATGGATTCACGGGGAATGTGGTCTTGAAAACCTGCGAGGGCATCGCAGAAGGTTTGTTCGGGCTCGTGAAGCAAGAGCTCGAGAGCACGATGCTCGCGCGGCTCGGTTCGGCGCTCGTCGCGCCCGCACTGCGCGGTCTCGCGAAGCGAATCGACTACACTGAAATCGGTGGTGCACTCCTCGTCGGCGTCAACGCGCCCGCCGTGATCGCGCACGGTCGCTCCGACGCAACTGCGATCGCTTCCGCCATTCGCGCCGCCGCTCGCTTCGCCAATGATCGTCTGGTCGCGCAGCTGAAAAATTCTCTCGTCGCGATCTAAAAAACAGCTCGCGCATCGATCGGACGATCGATATCGTGATCGTGTGGTGGCCAAGGCGAGCAAGGCGATCAAGGTCTGCCTGACGAACCGTGGTGACGACGTCGAGACGCCGTGGGCGCACGACCTCGGTCCGGCGCCCGGACCCAAGGGCTCGCGCAAGGTGCGGCTGGTGAACGTGCCGTTCATGCACGCGAAGCCCACGTGGGGCGATGTCGTCGTCGTGTCGCCGGTCAAAGATGGTTTCCCCACGTGGGACCGCTCCGGCGTCGCGTGGTCGCACATCGGCGAGCGCCTCGTAGAAGACGGTGGTCGCTGGGCGATGATCCTCGACTACGAGAGCGACGCCGATGCCGAAGAATGCTTCGACGCGATCGCGCACGCGTGCGCCGAGCTCGATGTCGTGTGCGAAGGCGCATGGGCGCCGAACGGCAAGCGCGCAGGCCGCGTCTACCTCGCGGTGAAGACCGGCACGACTGACAAGGCCGTGATGAACCATCTCAGCCGCGCCGAGCTGCCCTGCGCGGTCGCCCAGATCCATCCGTCGCCCGTGGCCAAGGCCTCCGCCCGTGGCTCGACCCGCAAGCCCGCCAAACGCGCCAAGTCCAAGAAGCGAGTCGCCGCGCGTAGATAGAACGCACGCAACCCGCGTGCGTGGCTGCCGATAACGGCGGCCATGAGTGACTCGATCTACGCACAGGGCAGGGTCGTCGCCACGTGGGTCGGCTCCACGCGCATCGGTGCTGCCCCACGTGGGGCTGCGCCGCCGCGCCACTGCGCCGCCGCGATCCACACGTCGTCCACGATCGCGACCGATGCGCGGCTCCTCGCGATCCTCGATCGCAATGATGGCGCGATGCCGGCGCTGATCGCGTTCGCGCGCAAGGAAAAGGAGCTCGGTGAAGCGTTCGCCGCGCTGCCGATCCTCGATCAGCGCGCGCTGCACGCGCGTCTGTCTCGCGTGCGCGAAGGCGACACGTTGGCCGAGAAGTTCAGCCGGCTCACGTCTGAGCGCCGCGTGCGCCTTCTCAATTTTCTAAACGATGCGCGCCGCCGTGCGGCGCAGTCTGCAGCGAAACGATAACTCGGAGGCCTCGACATGGAAAACGAACAAGCAGTCAAGCCAGCCGCGGCGTCGGAAGCCGCAACTCTCATCCCGACCGCGCCTGCACCCAAGACTCCGTCGCCGGTGCCCGCGGTTCCTTCCGCAGCGGAGTTGGTCGCACCTGCATCGGACGGACTCGACGCGTCCCAACCGAAAGAGGCGCTGAAGCAAGCCGTCGAGATTTACACCGATGCAGTGTTCAACGACCTAGACAAGGCGCTGGCGGCGGTTGCGAGCTCGCTTGCACTTCCTAAGAGGCCTCCGGATCCGTCGCTGGCCTCCGAGCTGCTTGCTGGCCTCGTTGGAACGCTGACAGAGATTGCGCTCAACTACTTCAGCGCGGGCATGTTCGACGTGGTCAAGCACGCGGTCTCGCACAAGAGCGCTGAGTCGGTGGCGAAGGCGACCGAGCAGGTCGCAATCAAGGTCGGTAAAGTCGTCGAGGGAAAAGTCTCGAAGTACCTCGAACGCGAACCCGAGCGCGAAAAGGAGGTTAGCGAGGCCCGCGCACAGCAATCCTCAAAAGACGAGTCCTCCGACCCCGGAGAAACGCACTACATGAACCTTGCTTCGAAGAACCTCCTCGAGGAGTTCATGTTTCGGCAGACCCAAGCGCTTAACTGGCAGCGCGCGTCCGCGCGCGTGTTCCAGCTCTCCGGCGCGCTTTCGAGTGCAAGACCTTCTCAGCTCGTCGAGACCGCGCGCAGCCTGCAGGCCAACAAGAACAACGAGGATCGGATTGGCAACTTCCAGAAACAGATCGCCCTTGGATGGATGAATTTCTGTACGCGTGCGTCGGTGGAACATGATCTGGTCCAAGGGGTGAGCGTTGCCAATGCGATGCAGGCGACTCCTCTCGATCAGCGCGGAGAGTGGAAGCACGCGGAAGGCGCGATCGACGTCCTCATCCGCGTACCACGAACGATCTACGGAGTAGCGGGCCTCGAGATCGAGCACATGATGGCTGATACGGGGCCTGGAACAGTGGGCATCTTGCAGAAGTCGAACGGCCTGCTGATGAATGCACCGGTGCTTCGGCGCATTTCGCTCCAGGTTGGTGATGGTGCACTTCAGAGCCAATGCGCCATCGTGCTTTTTCCCAACGGCGGGATGAACGTCGATGTCAGGAACACCGTACTCGTCGCGATTGGAACGAGCGCAGCGTCCGATCGCGACGAGCAGCGTTCCGAATCCGCCGTGCTCGCACAAGTTGGCGCACAGCGCTTGTTGAGCTGGCTGCAGCCCGTGAGACTCGGAACTCTACGATGACAAGCCGACACTTGGTTGCATTGATGGTCGTCGCGAGCTGTGGACATCACGGTGGAGCGAAGGTTTCGCCACTCGGGTACGCGAGTCCCGCGCAGATCGCGCAATGGGTCGGAGCCTGCGCTGTGCCTCTCGCGCAGCATCCAAACCTTCTCGGAATCGACTTGAGCTGCGATGAGAGACAGGGGGAAGATCCATCATGGCGGGTCTCGATCCTGTACAAGGATGATTCGATCTTGAGTGTCACGATGTCGGAGCGCTCCGTCATGTCGCTTGGTGTGAGCATCGCCAATCGGCTCGATCGCCTCGTAGATCCGGCGGTAGCGAAGACACTCGGAAACGCTGACGGTCCCCAAAACGAGACTCTAGGTTCAGGGATAGATGTCGCCCGGACGAATATCGCAGGAAATCAGGTAATTACACCTGCCGCTTCTGTCCGCTGGCTGATCCCGGCGACTGCTCCTAAGAGGTAGGCAACCGCGAGCGGACCAGGCCGACAGATCGGCCATGCAGCCGTTCTTCGACAATGATCAACTCGTTGACGAGATTGTTTCGTGTGCGCGCGCGGCGATTCGAGGTGCACCTTGCTGGCAGGTTCTCGATGAGCACATCGAGCGAACTCTTTCGCTCGGGCTCGAGCTTCCGCTCCTCTGGCTTCGCACGCGCGCCGGGCTCTCGATCGGGGAACAGCGAGTCGCTTGGATACTTCTCGCCCACGAACTCGATGTCGAAGCGCGGCTTGCGATTCGCGAGTCACTCTCGGAGCAACTCAGCGACGTACCGTTCGATGCGCTACGCCGTTTCGTCTACGTCGGTGCGGCGCGGCTGAGCGCTTGGCAAGAAATCGGGCCGACCGGTCGCTTGCGACGGCTCGGATACATTCAGCGAACCGACGGGGCGATCGATAGCCCTGAACATCGGCAGACGTTCAAGATCGCGCGGCGTGTCCTAGCGCTGGCTCACGGTGATACTGGGCTCGATCCGGACATGTTTGGGTACGCTGCGCTGCATGCCGAGGCCGCGGAGATCGAACGTCTGATCATCAACGGCGACGTCGCGTCGAGAGTTGCCGAAGCAGCAAACCGCGGTGGAAATCGCATCGTTGTGGTGCATGGTCGGAAGGGACAGGGTCGACGGTCTCTGCTGACAGGAATCGCGCGAGGTCTCGGTCATGGTGCTCTCACGATCGATGCGAGCAAACTGAGCACGGACCGCGAACAGGCGACCCGCCAGGTCGCGTCGGTCCATCGCGAGTGCGCGCTTCTTGCGGTGCGACCGCTGATCGTCAATCTCGATGCGCTAGAGGCTCGCGACAACGTACCGGGCCGTCTCGACCTCCTCGACAAGGATCTCAACGGTCTGATGTTCGCCACATCGACCACGTCAACGAAGCAGTCCTGGAAGTGGCCCGTGCATCAATTCGAGTTGCATCCGCTGACTCGTCGCGAAACAGCCCTCATGTGGAGGGCAGCGCTGCCGCAGGCAAGCGTGTCCGACGGAGATGCACTCGCCGACACCTATCCGCTCGCTCCCGCCCTGATTAACGCCGCGGGCAAGGCCGCAAATGACGAGGCCGGTCACGAGAAGATGCGCCCGGAACACATCCATTCCGGGATCCGCTCCGTTCTCGACGAGCGGCTTGGCGGACTCGCGCGACGCCTCGACGTTCAGCAGTCGTGGGACGATCTGGTTCTCCCAGACGAGCAGTATAACGCCGTCATCGAATTCCTCGCACGCATCCGACAGCGCGCGACCGTTTACGAACAGTGGGGCTTCGCGAAGAAGATCGGTAAGGGGCTCGGGGTCGCGGCCTTGTTCTCAGGACCGCCCGGCACGGGCAAGACGATGACGGCATCGCTGATTGCCGCTGCTGTTGGCCTCGAAGTGTTTCAGGTCGACACGAGCAAGATCACGTCGAAGTGGATCGGTGAAACCGAGAAGAATCTCGGAGCGCTCTTCGACGCTGCTGAAGCGGGGCACGCGATTCTGCTGTTCGATGAGGCCGACGCGCTCTTCGGGAAACGCAGCGATGTGAAATCGAGCAACGATCGCCACGCAAACCAGGAGGTGAACTTTCTCCTGCAGCGGCTCGAAACGTTCTCTGGTATCTGCGTCCTGACGACCAACCACGAAACAGCTCTCGACGAGGCGTTTCGTCGTCGAATCGCAGTGCATGTAAAGTTCGCCATTCCCGACGAGGACGAGCGCGAGAAGCTGTGGCGCGCGATGCTGCCGGCGGCCGCGCCGGTCGAGCCGAAGATCGACTTCACGGGGCTCGCGCGCCGGTTCGCGATGACCGGTGGCTACATCCGCAACGCGGCGCTGCGCGCGGCATTCCTCGCCGCCGATGAGGGCGTGGAGATCGGCAGCGCGCATCTCGAGCATGCGGCGCGCCTCGAGTACGAAGGCATGGGCAAGATCGTCACGCCGGCCTCGACATTGCGCGGTCGACTCTCGTCTGCGTTGTGACGGCGACCCATCAGGTCACAGCGAAAGCACGGTTGTTACGGATTCGGATCGAAGAGGTCCCCCGTATAGAGATCGCGGCGGCGAAGTACATTGGGACGCTACAACCGCGAACGAGACGGTCACCAAGCACGCGATCCGGCAGCGAGCGGCAACGCCAGCCTGTGCCGGGTCTTTGCGTGCAACCGAGTCGCACGGACTCCTAGTCTGGAGCACATGCGAAAGCTTTCCCTACTCGTACTCGTTGCGGCCTGTGGCAACGACGCGAAGACGATCAATGACGCCGCGAAGGCGATCGATACGAAAGACATCGACGCGGCGGTGACGAGCCCGAACTGCACGCCGAGCGGCTCGACCGGCAAGGTCACCGTCGATGGCCCGAGCTCGACTTCTCCGATCCAGGTGACGTTCGTCGTCCAGGATCCATCCGGTGCCGTCGTTTCGCGCAGCGCCGTGATGGGCGCCGATGCGACGGCGATGCTCGACGTCCCGGCGTGCGGCATGGTCACGGTGGTCGATACGGGCGGCACCGAGCCTCACGCGCTGACCTGGACCGGCGTCCAGCCGGGCGATCACTTGCTCCACTTGAACCGCACGACCGCAGGCACGCCGCACGCGGTCTCGGTCCAGCTCGCCGCGGCGACGGGCGCAACGGCCTATCAGGTACTCGCGACGTGCTCGCCGAATCACCTGAGTGGAACGAGCTCGACGACCGCAACGACGGTCACGTTGAACCCGCAGTGCACGGGCACGTCGGTGTCGGTCCTCGTCACGACGACCGCCCAAAGCGGCGCGCAGATGGCGCTGATGACCGTCCCGCTCGCCGCGAGCGGCACGACGAACATCGCGATCACGGGGTATCAGACACCGGCGACCTCGACGGTGACGGCGCACGACCTCGGTACGTTCACCTCGGCGACCTACGCGACGCTGCTCCAGCAGAGCGGCAATCTGCTCGCGCTCGGCCAGTCGAACATGGCGGTGACGAACGGCGCGGCGACGCTCGCTGCGCCGAAGCTCGACGGCGCCGGCGACATCCAGGTCCAGATCGTCAACGCGCCGAGCGGCATGAACGAGCACACGGCGCTGATCCTTCGCGGCGTCGCAGCGATTCCGGCGACGCTCGACGTCTCCGCCGCGGATTTCTTGCCCGAGGTCGACGGCAGCGTCGACGCGAACACGCGTCCCACGGTCACCTGGTCGACGGCGGCACCGATCGCCGGCGCACTCGCGCTGTTCGAGGTCCGCATGGGCATCGCGCAGTGGAACCTGATCGCACCGGCGGTGCCGGGCACGGTGAAGTATCCGGACCTTCCCGCCGACCTCTGGACCGCGGCGACTCCGATCCTGTTCGGCGTCGCCGACTTCGAATCGCCGGATGTCACGACCTACGCGGCGAACAACCTGGCGACGCTCCTGGTCACGCTGCCGGCCGCGGGACATCAGGTCCGGATCTCGACGCAACAGGCGGGGAGCTCGGCGCGGGTCACGCCCACAGCGCGAGCGCCGCAGTCGTCGTGGCTCCCGTCGCGATGGTGACGTTCGGCGGTAGCTCGCCGTAGATCATTCGCGCGTCGCGACCGGTGAGGTAGATCCGATGTGGCGCGTAGACCTCGATCAGCTCGCCGAGCACGCGGTGCACGCGCTTGTTCCACTTCTTGCGACCGTGCTGCGCGTACGCCGCGCTCGACACGTACTCGGCATACGTCTCCTTCTTGCGGAAGCGCGCACGGCCCAATGCGAACTGCGGCGCGCGTGCACCGTGTAGGAACAGCGCCGCGGAGAACTCTTCGTCGAGCGTCAGTACGAGCTCGACGCCGGTGTGCTCGATCGCGACGGACAGCTCCGCGAGGCTCGCGACTCGCGCCGGGCGAAAGCTCTGGCGCTGGAGCGTCTTCGCGAGCGCGTGCTCGTCACAGTGATCGCAGCCGGCGCTGATCCGATCGAATTCGCCGAGCCGTTCGACCACTTCCCACAGCGTGCGCAACGAAGCATCGAGATCGCCGGCGACCGCGACGCGCTCTTCGGCATGGACCGCACCGTCGGGTGCGACGATCGCGGCAGCGAGCGAAGGCGGGTCGAGGGCGACCACTAACGTGCGCGGGCGCGAGGCGACGACCGGGCGATCCACGCGGCCATCATATATGCCGCAGCGCGACGCATCGCGACGCGATGGACGGGATTCACGGGAGCGGCGCGGACTTCCACGCCGGCGGGAAGCTCGCTACGCACTGCATACCTCGCAACGCAGCGGGATCACCCACGCTTTCGCTTTCTTTCCCGTCGGTAGCGTGCGAAATACGCGGCGATGCAGACGGCGCTCTTGTTCCCCGGCCAAGGCTCCCAGCGAGTCGGCATGGGTCGCGATCTCGCGATCGAGCATCCGCTCGCGAAGCAGACCTATCAAGAAGCCGACGACGTGCTCGGCTTCGCACTGTCGAAGCTGTGCTGGGAAGGTCCGGAAGACGACCTCACGCTGACGAAGCACACGCAGCCGGCGATCCTCACGACCTCGATCGCGGTGTTTCGCGTCCTGCGCGAGCGCGGTCTCGCGATGGACATCGTCGCGGGCCATTCGCTCGGCGAGTGGACCGCGCTGGTCGCGGCGGGCTCGCTGTCGCTGCGCGATGCCGTGCGCCTGACGCACCTCCGCGGTCAGTACATGCAGGAAGCCGTGCCGGTCGGGCAGGGCACGATGGCCGCGCTGATCGGCCTCGATCTCGAGAAGACTCGCGCGCTGTGCGAGCAGTGCTCGGCGCCCGGCGAGCCGGTCGAGCCCGCGAACCTCAACGGTGCGGGACAGATCGTGATCAGCGGTCACGTCAACGCGATCGATCGCGCGATCGCGGCGAGTCGCCCGGCGGGCGCGAAGCTGGCGAAGAAGCTGCCGGTCAGCGCACCATTCCATTGCTCGATGATGAAGCCGGCGGCGGACCAGCTCGCGGCGGCGATGCAGGGCGTCGCGATCACGACGCCGAGCGTGCCGGTCGTCGCGAACGTCACCGCCGAGCCGACCCAGGATCCGGCGCAGATCCAGCGCCTGTTGATCCAGCAGGTCACGGCGCCGGTGCGCTGGGAAGAATCGGTCCAGGCGATCGAGAAGCTCGGCGTGACGAGGGCGTACGAGCTCGGCTCGGGCGCCGTGCTGAAGGGCCTCGTCAAGCGCATCGCGCCGGCGATCGAGGTCACCACCATCGGCGAGCCTCACGAAGTGGCGGCATTCCAATGATCATCGACAAGGCACTCCAGGGTCGGACCGCGCTCGTCACCGGCGGCTCGCGCGGCATCGGTCGCGCGATCGCGATCGCACTCGGCGCCCGCGGCGCGAAGGTGATCGTCAACTACGCGTCGAACGAGCAAGCGGCGCGCGACACTGCGACCGCGGTCGAAGCGGCCGGCGGCACCGCCGCGATCAGCGGCTTCGACGTCGCGAATTCCACCGCCGTCACCGACTCGATCAAGTCGCTCGGCAAGGAGCACGGCGGGCTCGACATCCTCGTCAACAACGCGGGCGTCGCGATCAACGGCCTACTGATGCGGTTTAGCGACGATCAGTGGGACCGCACGATGAAGACGAACCTCGGCGGCGCGTTCCACTGCGTGCGCGCGGCGTCGACGCTGCTGCTCCGCGCGAAGGAGCACGGCCGGATCATCAACATCACGTCGGTCGTGGGCGAGCAGGGCAACGGCGGCCAGGCCGCCTACTCGGCGTCGAAGGCCGGCCTGATCGGCTTCACGATGTCGACCGCACGCGAGCTGGCTTCACGGGGCGTGACCTGCAACGCGGTCGCGCCGGGCTTCATCGAGACCGACATGACGGCCAAGGAATTACCTGAAGCCGCGCGTACGAAATTGCTGGAGCAGATCCCACTGGCTCGAATCGGCCGTCCCGAGGACGTCGCCGATACCGTCTCGTTTTTGGCCGGACCGGAAGGTGCCTACATCACTGGGCAGGTCTTCCGCGTTAACGGCGGGTTGTTGATGTAGCGATGGTTCTGGTCTATCTAAGCCGCGAGGTTCCGCATGTCGCCTGATGAAATCGAGAGCAAGGTCAAGGAAATCATCTGCAATCAGCTCGAGGTGTCCAACGAGCAGCTCCGCCCGGAGGCGTCGTTCATCGACGACCTGAAGGCGGACTCGTTGGCCGTCGTGGAGCTCGTGCTCGCATTCGAGCAAGAGTTCAAGATCACGATCCCCGAGGAAGATACCGAGCAGATCAAGACCGTGAAGGACGCGGTCAACTACATCAAGTCGCACGCGAAGTGACATCGCGCGCACCACGCGCTAGGAGCTGAGTATGCAGCGTCGCGTCGTTATCACCGGCATCGGCCTCATCACTCCCATCGGCAACGATGTGGAGACCACGTGGTCGTCGCTACTCGCCGGCAAGAACGGCGCGGGGCCGACCACTCTGTTCGATGTCACGGACTTCGCGACGAAGTTCTCGTGCGAGGTGAAGAACTGGGAGCCATCCAAGTACTTCGACAAGCGCGAGCTCAAGCACCTCGATCGCTTCCTCCAGTTCGGCGTCGCCGCCGGCATGATGGCCGTCGCGGATGCGGGTCTCGGTACTCGCGTCCCCGAAGGTCAGGAGCATCGCTGGGGCACGTTTATCGGCGCAGGCCTCGGTGGCGTGCGGACGATCGAAGACACGTATGCCGCGGCGAAGGTCAAAGGCCCTCGCCACGGCATCTCGCCGTACTTCGTTACCGATATCATCATCAACGAGCTGCCCGGCATGGTGTCGATCCGGACCGGCGCGACCGGCCCGAACATCTCGCACGTGTCGGCGTGCTCGACCGGCGCCCACTCGATCGGTGAAGCGTTCCGCACGATCCGCCACGGCTACGCCGACGGCATGATCTGCGGTGGCGCCGAGGCGACGATCTCGATCCTCGGCGTCGGCGGCTTCAACTCGATGCGCGCGATGTCGACGCGCAACGACGATCCGCAGCACGCGAGCCGCCCGTTCGACAAGGATCGCGATGGTTTCGTGATCGGCGAAGGCGCGGGCATCGTCGTCCTCGAGGATCTCGAGTCGGCGAAGAAGCGCGGCGCGCGGATCTACGCGGAGCTGGTCGGCTACGGCGCGAACAGCGATGCGAACCACGTCGCGGCACCGGCACCCGAGCACCGCGGTGCGCAGGCGTGCTTCAAGGTCGCGCTCGACGACGCGAAGCTGTCGCCGTCGCAGATCATGTACATCAACGCGCACGGCACCTCGACCGACCTCAACGACAAGAACGAGACGTTCGCGGTCAAGAAGGTGTTCGGCGACCACGCGAGGAAGCTCGCGATGTCGTCGACCAAGTCGATGACCGGTCACACGCTCGGCGCCGCCGGCGGTGTCGAGGCTGGCATCACGGCGCTCGCGATCCAGCGCGGCGTCCTGCCGCCGACGACGAACTACGAGACGCCCGACCCCGACTGCGACCTCGATTACATCCCGAACGTCGCCCGCGAGCAGCGCGTCGACTTCGCGATGTCGAACAGCTTCGGCTTCGGCGGCACGAACGCGGCGCTCGTCCTCGCTCGCTATAAGGGTGACTGATGAAATGGGTCGCGGGCTCGGATCACGCGGGGCTCGAGCTCAAGCGCGTGCTCGTCGCGAAGCTCCAGGAGCTCGGCGACGAAGTGCTCGACATCGGCACCCACGATAGCGCGTCGGTCGACTATCCGACCTACGGCGCCGAGGTCGGCAAGCGCGTCGCCGCCGACAAGACCCTGCGCGGGCTCGTCGTGTGCGGCAGCGGCATCGGGATCTCGATCGCTGCGAACAAGGTCCACGGCGTGCGCTGCGCGCTCGTTCACGATCATCTGACGGCGCAGCTGTCGCGCCAGCACAACGACGCGAACGTGATCGCACTCGGTGCGCGCACGACCGGCGGCGATGTCGCGGTGGACGCGTTGCTCGCGTTTCGCTCGACCGAGTTCCTCGCCGGGCGCCACGCCAAGCGCGTCGGCATGCTCGACGAAATGACCTAGATGCGTTGCCCATTCTGCGCCGTCGACGAGAAGGACAAGGTCATCGAGACCCGGGTCTCGAAGGATGGCCGCGAGATCCGGCGCCGGCGCGAGTGCGAGGCGTGCACCCGCCGGTTCACGACCTACGAGCGGATCGAGGAATCGATGCCGCTCGTGATCAAGGCCGATGGCCGGCGCGAGCCGTTCGACCGCAACAAGATCGAGCACGGCATCCATGCCGCGGTCGCGAAGCGCCCGGTGTCGCGCGATCAGGTGGCGGCGCTCGCCCTCGAGGTCGAGCGCGAGATCGGCGAGCTCAACCTCAGCGAGATCGCGGCGCGCGCGGTCGGCGAGCGCGTGCTGCCGAAGCTGAAGGCGCTCGATCAGGTCGCGTACGTCCGGTTCGCGTCGATCTATCGCGACTTCCGCGATCTCGATGGCTTCGCGAAGGAGCTCGACGCGCTCCGCATGGAAGACACCGGCGAGGGCCACGCGTTCGCCGATTCGACCGACGAGCATCCGCCGGTCGCCGCCGGCAAGTTCGAGTGAACACCGACGAACAGTTCATGCAGCGCGCGCTGCAGCTCGCGGACAAGTACGCGGGCAGGGTATCGCCGAATCCGATGGTCGGCTGCGTGATCGTCGACAAACACGGCAAGGTGATCGCCGAAGGTGCGCACAAGGGCCCGGGCCACCCGCACGGCGAGATCGATGCGCTCGCGAAGATCGGCGGCCGGGCACCGGGCGCGACGATCTACGTGAACATGGAGCCGTGCACGCACGCACGGCCGGGCAAGGTGCCGTGCGCCGTCGCGGTGAAGGCCTCCGGCGCCACGCGGGTCGTCGTCGGCAGCGAGGATCCGTTCCCCGGTCACGGCGGCGGGATGGCCGCGCTGCGCCGCGCGAAGATCAAAGTCTCACGCGCCCTCGTCGAGGAATGCGACCGGTTCAACCGCGGCTTCCTCGTGTGGGCCGCGACCGACAAGCCGGCGTTCACGCTGAAGGCCGCGATCACGCTCGACGGCAAGATCGCGACGGTCAAAGGCAACTCGAAGTGGATCACCGGCGAGGCGGCGCGCGACGACGTCCATCGCATGCGCAACTCGCACGACGCGATCCTCGTCGGGGTCGGCACCGTGCTCGCCGATGACCCGCGCCTCGACGCGCGGATCCCGGGTGGTCGCAACCCGATCCGGATCGTGCTCGACAGCAAGCTCCGCACGCCGCCGACCGCACGCCTCCTGCGCGGCGCTCGCACGATCATCGCGACCGGTCTGCGCGCCGACAAGGCGAAGCAAGCGGCGCTCGAGAAGGCCGGCGCCGAGGTCTGGCGCCTGAAGCTGCGCGCGAACGGCCAGGTCCCGCTGTGGGAGCTCTCGAAGGAGCTCGGCCGCCACAAGATCCTCTCCGTGCTGGTCGAGGGTGGCGGCGAGGTCCATGCCTCGTTCCTGACCGAGCGCGCCGCGCACGACGTCGTCCTCTACGTCGCGCCGAAGGTGGTCGGCGGCCCCGCACCGAGCTGGGTCGGCGGCGCCGGTGTAGGCACGGTGGCCGCAGCGAGCCAGCTTCGCCCGCTCGGCCCACCGGTCTATTTCGGGCCCGATCTGCGCCTGCGGTTCGTGCCCCAGGACTGACCCAAAGCCTTCTAGGAACCTGTCCCTGTGGGCCGAGATAGACCCATGGTAAGAGTCCCTCGTGTTTACCGGGCTCGTTGAAGACCTCGGCACCGTCGTACGCGCCGACCGGCGCAGCGACGCGCTGGTCCTCGCGGTGCGACCTGCGAAAATTCCGCTGACCGAGCTCGCGATCGGCGAGTCGGTCTGCCACGGCGGCGCGTGCCTCACGGTCACCGAGGTCGGCCGCGACGCGTTCACTGTCCTCGCCGGCGCCGAGACGCTGGCCCGGACGACGCTCGGCGGCTTGCGCGTCGGGTCGCGCGTCAACCTCGAGCGCTCGCTCCGCATGGGCGACCGGCTCGGCGGCCACTGGGTCACCGGTCACATCGACGGCACCGGCGAGCTCGCGGTTCGCCGCGACCTCGGCGCGAACCTCGTGCTCGGCGTCCGCACGCCGGCATCGCTGTTGAAGTTCATCGTCGAGAAGGGCTCGATCGCGCTGTGCGGCGTCTCGCTGACCGTCAACGCCGTCGATGCCGAGACGTTCTCGGTCGCGATCATCCCGCACACCCGCGAGGAGACGACGCTCGGTGCGCTGCACCTCGGCGATCGCGTCAACCTCGAGACCGATATCCTCGCGAAGCATGTCGAGAAGTTGCTAGGAGCGAAACCATGAACGCGATCGAACGAGTCCAGCGCGCCCTCGACGAGATCCGTGCCGGCAAGATGGTGATCCTCGTCGACGACGAGGATCGCGAGAACGAGGGCGACCTCGTGTTTGCCGCGGAGCTCGTCACGCCCGAGCACATCAACTTCATGGCGACTCACGCGCGCGGCCTGATCTGCCTCGCGATGGACGACGCGATGATCGACAAGCTCGAGCTGGCGCCGATGGTCCGCGACAACCAGGCCTCGCTCGGCACGGCGTTCACGGTGTCGATCGAAGCGCGCCACGGCGTGTCGACCGGCATCTCCGCGCGCGATCGCGCGACCACGATCCGCGCCGCGATCGCCGACGACGCCGGCCCCGAGAAGATCGTGTCGCCGGGTCACGTGTTCCCGCTGCGCGCGCGCAAGGGCGGCGTGCTCGTCCGCACCGGCCAGACCGAAGGCTCGGTCGACCTCGCGCGGCTCGCGGGTCTCAAGCCAGCCGGCGTGATCTGCGAGATCATGCGCGAGGACGGCGAGATGGCGCGGCTGCCCGAGCTCGAGGTATTCGCGCAGAAGCACGACATGATCCTGCTCTCGGTCGCGGACATGATCGCATATCGCCTCCAGCGCGAGCAGATCGTGCACTGCCAGGGCTCGGGCTCGATGCGCCCGGGCGCGCTCGGCCCCGGCGAACCGTTCGCGGCGCACTACTACGCGTCGGACGTCGACGACAACACCGAGTACCTCGCGCTCGTTCGCGGCGACGTTGCCGCCGCGTGCGCGAAGGGCGACACCGTCCTCGTGCGCGTCGCGAACATGGATCCGCTCGCGGATCCGTTCGACCTCCGCCCCGACCTCGTCCACGCGCTCGACGCGATCGACAAGGCCGGCGTCGGTGTGTTCCTGTACGTGATGAACCGCCAGCGGATGCGGCTCGGCTCGTCGTTCGAGCGGCTCGTGCTCCAGCGCGAGCGGTCGAGCGTGGCGAACCTCGCCGGCGCGAGCGAGGCGTTGCGCGACTTCGGCCTCGGTGCCCAGGTCCTCGCCGACCTCGGATGCAAGAAGATCAGGCTCATGATGTGGAGCGATCGCAAGATTCCGGGCCTCGAAGGCTTCGGTATCGACGTCGTCGAGCGCGTGCCGATTCCGCCGCGCCACGGGGCGCGCACCAAGACCGCGGGCTGAGGTATACAGAGGCGGCCCCTCATGCCGACCACCATCGAAGGCACTCTGTCCGCCACCGGCCTCAAGTTCGCGATCGTCGCGGCGCGCTTCAACGGGCTCATCGTCGAGCCGCTGATCGCGGGTGCGATCGACGCGATCACGCGTACCGGCGGCAAGGACGGCGACATCACGGTCGTGCGCTGCCCGGGCGCGTGGGAGTTGCCGCAGGTCGTCCGCCAGGTGCTCGCGCGCGGCAACGTCGATGCAGTGATCGCGCTCGGCGCCGTGATCCGCGGCGCGACGCCGCACTTCGATTACGTCGCCGGTGAAGCGGCGAAGGGTCTCGCGGGCGCGGCGGCCGATAGCGACATCGCCGTCAGCTTCGGCGTGCTCACGACCGACACGATCGAGCAAGCGCTCGAGCGCGCTGGAACCAAGGCCGGCAACAAGGGCTTCGATGCGGCGATGACCGCGATCGAGATGGCGACGTTGTTCAAGCAGCTCAAGACGAAGAAAGCCAAGTGACCGCTACCGCCGGAACTCGCACGAAGGGTAGGGCGTTCGCGCTCCAGCTCCTCTACGCGCGCGATCACGATCCCACCGCGGATGTCGCGAGCAACGCACTCGGCTGGGCGAGCGACTTCGAGCTCGAGCTCGAGCCCGCGGCACAGCAGTTCGCGCGCGACCTCGTCGCAGCAGCGAGCACGCGCGCGGCCGAGATCGATCAGCTGATCACGACGTCGTCTCGCAACTGGCGCCTCGAGCGGATGTCGCGCGTCGATCGCAACATCCTGCGCCTCGGTGCGTGCGAGCTCGTCGCGTTCCCCGAGGTTCCCGTCAAGGTCGTCATCAACGAAGCCGTCGAGCTCGCGAAGCGGTTCGGCACCGCGGAGTCGTCCGCGTTCGTCAACGGAGTTCTCGATCGGATCGCGACCGCGGCAGGTCGCTCGCCGGAGAGCTGATGCCGCTGAGCGTCCTTCCGCTCGATCTCGCGCGCTGGGACGAAACGGCGCGCGATTGCCTCGTGCTGCCGGTGTTCAAGGACGATCGCCCGCTGCGCGGCGCTGCCGGGCTCGCGGACTGGCGGATGTGCGGGCGGCTGTCGCGCCTACTCTCGACGCAGAAGGCGAGCTCGGATCAAGGCGAGACGCTGCTGCTGCCACCGGGCCGCCGGCTACGCTTCCAGCGCGTGATGTGGTTCGGGCTCGGCGAAGCGAAGGGCTACACCGACGATCGATTTCGGAAGGACCTCGCGTGGATCCTCGGCGTCGTGTCGCGCGCCGCGGTCAACGACTGGGCGCTCCAGTTGCCGGGCCGCGCGTCGGGATTGATCGGCGCGCGCCGCGCCGTCGAGATCATCCTCGAGGATCAGTTACTCGTCGATCAGCCGATCACGCTGCTCGAGGATCCCGCCGGCCAAAAAGACATCGCCGAGCTGCTGCGCAGCCAGCGTTAGTGACGCAGGGTTCCGTGCTCGATCCGGAGGTCGGCGGCGCTCTTCAGCTCGATCTTGGAAGCGCCTACCTCGACCGTGCATGGGTTCAGCGAGCCGCAGTAAAACGCGACGCTGCCATGCGGCACCATGGTGGCCGCCACCCGGTCATCGCCGCGCGAGATGACCACGGTGTGCGGGATCCAGCTCGCATTCGTGATCGTCCCGCAGCCTTCGTAGCGACTGCACAAGGCCATGGGGGTGCCATGCTCGGGCACGTTCCACACGCTTCGTACCTCGTGGATCATCCAGAGCGCGAGCAGCGCTGACAGCGGCGTCACGATCGCCAGGCGAAGGCGCGCGCGGCGGCGCCTGCGGAGGCCGCGGTCCAGATCGAGTTGCTCGCCAGCGCGACGAAGCGCCGCCGGACGCGGATCGATGCCGATCACGTTCTCGCTCGCGCAATACACGCAGTGGACCAGCAACTTCGTCGACGTTGGTAGCGGCGCTCCGCACTGCCGGCACGAGCTCGGTGCGCCCGGCTTGACCGGTGGAATCGCGCCGAAGTGATCCGCGAGCACGCGGAGCGCCTGGCGATTTGCGACGTAGGCATGGCCGACGCTCCACGCGATTCCGAATGCGCCCGCGACCGCGAGGCCGAGCAAGGCGAGATCGTAAAGGAGGACGCTGTCGTCGCTCGGTGACAGGCGCACGACCTGGATCTCTCCGGCCTCGATCACGTGGCTCGTCTGATGCGAGGCGAGCACGAGAAAGTAGATGAAGATGGCGGGCTGGACCCACACCATCAAGCGGCGGCACCACGCGATGACGAATCCGGCATGGAGAGCGCTCGGCTGATCGACGAGCTTGCGCACGGACCTCGCGCGCGATTCGCTCGAGCCCTCGAGCGCGACGCTCGCACGGACGCGCTCGCGGAGCTCCTCGGACACGTCGAGCTCGGTCCTGCAGTAGGGACAGGTCATCGTCGGCGTCGCGGTTGGGACCTGTGGGGCGTCGCAGTGCGGACATGTCAGGATCTCTTGCGGCAGCTTGGCGGGCTTGTCGTCGGTCGCTGGCTTCGCGGTACCGCGGAGCGAGTCTCGCAGCTGCACGAGGGAGCTCAGCTCGCCGCCCTCGGCTTCCGCGATCACGAGCTTGTCTTTGCTCTTGCGCGACAGCTGGAGGTGCTCCACCGGCACGCGCACGCGCTTGGTGAATGACGGCACCTTCTTGAAGGTCAGCCAGCTCAGGATCCACCAGCGCACCGCGATCCGCGGCTCGGGGTCCTTGATGATCTCGCAGTGCGCGGCATCGACCTCGGCCCACGCGCAGCGCGTCTTGTCGAGAGGGCCTCCCTCGATGACAAAGCCCGTCTCGTCGAGCACGATGTCGGCGGGGCGGTCACGCTTCGCGGTCTCCGCTGCATCGACGGCGAGCGCGAGCGCCACGAACGCTGCCAGTCCGACGGGGATGGCGATGATGAAGGTCAAGTCGACCAGCATCGCGGACAGCACGAGCAAGAACGGGAACCACCACACGGTCGCAGCGAACCGCGCACCCTGATTCAGCGCGGCTCGGCCTAGCTGCAGCGGCAGACGCACGGACATCGCGCGATCCTAGCTACGGAGCGTGCCCGCTGCCCGTGCTCTTTGCGGCGGACCCGGCGCCACTCCCAGCGGCCTTCGCGTCGAGCTCTGCCTTGCGTGCCCGGTAGATTTTGACGGAGTCACACGAGTCGTGGATGTTTCCCGCACACGCCTTCTCGTCGAGCGGAAGCACCTCGTCGACGATGTTTCGCAGGCCAGCGAGTTTCCGTTGGTGCATGAGCACGAGCTGAAAGCACGCCATTGCGTTGCCTCCCGTGCATTCCTTGTCGAACGCCTTCGCCGCGCGTTCCGCGACCCAGTCGCCGTAGTGGCTCGCCATGTCAAACAGGTCGTCGCACAACGTATCGTGAGCGGCCCCGCATCCCCAGATCAACTCGTCCGCGGTGTCGGTCAGCGGCACCGACGCGTTCTTCGCCTGGTCCGCACCATGGGCGAACACCTCGTACATCTTTTCGCAGGCCTCGACGCTCTTCGCCTTGCAGCCGTAGTCCAGGTAGACCTGCGCGTCGTTGTTGTAGGACATCAGGAAGCCGATAATCCCGGGCGCCTTGTCCTCGTAGTACTTGCCGAGCTCGATGCACGCCTTCACGTCGCCGTTGCGGCACGCGCGCTTCTCGGCCCGCTTGCGAATGTTGCAGCCGGAGAACGCGAATATCAGCAGCGCGAACGGCATCACGATGATCGGGCCGTAAAACATGATCTTGCCCTGCAACCGATCAGCTGCGCCCATAGGCGACCGATCCTGCCCGGCCTCGCGGCCTGACGCCAGCTTCTAGCGCGACGACAACGAGGCCTAGTGCCTCGCGGAGAGCGCGTCGTACGTCTGCTTGAACGCCTGGTTCAGCTTGTCGTTCGCCGTGTGCGAGAGCATGTCGACGCTCTTCGCCTTCTCTTTGACCGATCCTGCCTGCTGGTGGAGCTCGGCCGCTGTCGTCGGGTTCGTGCTCGCGATCGGCCCCACCGCCGTCGCGATCTCGCGTGCGCTGGTCGTGGCCTCGTCGATGACGCCGTCGCCGACGTTGCGCGTGTTGGTCTCGACCCACGCGAGTTTGCCCTTGTAGGAGACCTTCTCCTTGAGCTTCTGGCGCTGTTCCTTCTTGCTCACGGTGAGCTGCTCGATCACGGCAGTCGTCTGTTCCGAGACGAACTGCGCAGCGCCCTTGACCTTGCTGATCAGCGCCGGGTTGAGCGGCTTGGGGCCCGCGGGCTTGTTGTCCATCGGCGTGGGTGGCTTCGCGACGGACGGAGGAGGCGGCGCTGCGCCACCACCGCCGGCCGCGGTTGCTTTCTGCGCCTGCTCCTCGGCGAGCTTCTTTTGCTTCTCTTGCTCCTGCCGCGCCTTCTCGGCCGCGACGGCATCCTTGAGCTGGTCGATGAACATCTTCGCTTTGGCCTGCTCCGCGGCCACGTCGCGCTCCGACTCCTCGACCTGTTGCAGGAACGAATCGGCATCGGCCATGTTGGAATCGCACTCGGCCGCGTCCGCGAGCGCTTCTTGCTCGTAGGTCTTCGCCTTGCCCACGTCGGAGAGGCTCTTGGCCATCGATTGCTTGGCCTTGTCGATACCCTGCGAACCGACCAGCTTCGAGTAGTCCATGCGGTGGTGGAGCGCAGCGGTGTAGCCCTTCAGCTGGTCCATGCTGATGCCGCACACGACCTTCAGCACCATGCTGGCGATCTTCTCCTGGATCCAGCCGAACACCGCCGCGGCTTTATCCGAGACCCACTTCTTCACGTACCACCAGATTCGCTTGATCGGATGGAGCAGGCCGGGCTTGTCGCCCGGATCGGGGCCTGGCTCGGCGTTGCCGTTTGCCGTGCCTTGGCCTTTCTGCTGTTGCGCGTTGCCTTCATCCGCTTTGCCGCCGCTAGTCATTGCGGCATTGCCGGAACTGGTCGCTTCGGTCGTCGACTCTTGGGTCTTGGCCTTTTGCTCGTCCGCGGCCTTTTGAGCTTCCGCGGCGTACTCGCCATGCTTGTTGTACGTTCTCGCTGCCTCGACGGCTTTCTTCTTGGCTTCCGCCTGTGCCTTGCGGAATGCAAAACCGATCTGGCGGATCCGGTGGAGCTCGTCGGCCGCGGACTTGTAGGTCTGTTCGCCCGACGAAGCGAGGAGCTGTGGCCAATAGGCAAGGTCGGGAGTCTCCGCGTCCTTCGGCGCTTCGTCCTTCTTCTCTTCCTTCTTTTCTTCCTTCTTGGGCTCTGACGCCGCTGCGGCGGCGGGCTCTTGCTTGCCTTCGTCGGAAGCGGCGGACGGCTCGTCCTGACCCGGCTGACCTTCGTGATCCGGCGGGTGGTCCGCGTCGTGATCCGTCGGCTGCATCCCGAGCTCTTCGTCGAGACCGGACAGCATGCTGTCGACGGTGCCCGCGGTCGAAGTCTCGTGGCCCTTCGCCTCTTCCCACTGTTCGATCTTCTCGTGGCGCTCGTCGGTCTCTCTCTTCTCGGCGTCGGCGTGGCCACCTTCTCCACTCTTGACGGTGGCGCCCCACTGCCACATCGACTTGCTCTCCTCGGCGAACTTGAGGCGCTCCTCCTGCTTCTCGTCGTCTTCCTTTTTCTCCTCGATCGGTTCTTTGACGAACTTGTAGAGGTCCTTCAGGTTCTTCGGCTTCTCTTCCATCTCCTTGCCAGCGGCGATCTGGCTGGTGTCCTTGCGCTCCTCGATCTTCTTCTTGATCTCTTCGGCCTTCTCGGCCGCTTCTTTCTTACGCCGCGCGCCGGCCTTCGTGCTGTTCGCCGTCTTCTCGGTCTTCTCGAGCTCTTTCTCCATCCGCTCGGTCTTCTCCTGGAAGGCCTTCGGATCGTCCTTCCATTCGTCGACGTTGCGCTCCTCGCGACGCTTCGCGTCCTTCTCTTCCTTCGCCTCGAGGCGCTTCTCCTCCTGCTTCTCGTCCCACTTCCGCTCGCCCTCTTTTTCGCGCTTGGTCTCGGCCTTGGAGACCGCCTTGTCCTCGCCCTCTTTCAGCTTGTCGGCCCGCTCGTAGGCCTCTCGCGACTGCACGGCCTTACCCTCATCGAGGTTCGGTCCCGCCGTCGACTCGTCGTAGAGCTTGTTGCCGCCCTCGCGCTCGTTCTTGATGTTGCGTTCGATCGTCGCGCGTTCCTTGTTGCCCGCGTCGGCGATCGCGTTCTGCTCGGACGCTTCGAAGGCTGCGCGCGCATCGGCCTGCGCCGACGCCTCGAGCTTCCGCTCCATGTTCGCGGTGAAGACCTTCTCGCCGGCCTTCTTGCCGATACTCTCGAGGCCCTGGCCGTCGAGCTTCGCGAAGCTGCTGTTCTCGAGCCGGTCAGCGCCGCGCTCGAGGCCCTTCATGAAGCCGCTGTTATTGACCTTCTGGACCCACTTCGCTTCCTTGAGCTTGTCGATCGCCGCGCCGGGAGAGTTGTAGATAGCCTTGGCACCCGAGACGACCTTCGTGGCGCCTCGTTTCAACAGGCCTGGTGCCGCGGCCGCTTCGGCCTTCTCGAGACCGATGCCGAACTTGTAGCCGAACTTCTTGGCCCAGTTGACGACGGGGCCGAGCGTCTTCGAAGCGAACTTGCCGACGACGCTCTTGAACCGCTTCATCAGGTTTCCAAGGATGCCCTTGCTGGCAGACTTGAAACCGCTCATGAACTTGCCGCCGTAGGCCATGGCGAGGTTCATCAGGTGACCGCCAGCGGCGTTCGCTTCGCCCATCATCAGGTCGGCGGTCGCGGCCTTTTCCTCGTTCGACGCGCCCTTTCCGATCTGTCGCGCGAGCACCACGCCGTTGAGTCCCGTTAGGACGCCCGACAACGCGAGTCCGAGGAGGTCGCAGACCAGACCGACGACGTTGAGGATGCGAGCGACGGCCGAAATGGCCGCGCCGATCGGCGGGAAAATGAAACCGAACAGGCCGAGGATCGTGAGGATCATGCCCAGCTTGCCGCAGACGTTTCCGACGATCGAAACGAAGGCCTGGACCTGCGAGATCTTGGTCATCATGCCCGAGAGCTGGTCATGGACCTTCGAGTACGGATTGTCCTTGGCGGAGAGCTGCGTCATCTCCTTCTTGCCGAGGAAGTCGATCGCCTTGCCTTTGGCGCCTTCGAAGAAGCCACCGCCGACGTTGACGGTGTCCTCGAGCTTGCCGTCGAAGCCCTTCGCGACCTCGGACATCTCCTTGATCTTCGAGAACCGCTCGCCGGGCTCCGGGCTCTTCGGGCTGTAGCCGTTCAGGAACTTGTCGAGGCCGGCGTCGCCCGACGTCTCCATCGCCGCCATGACGATCGGCTGCGGCGGGCTGGGCATCGCACCGCCGCCGCCCTCCATGCTCGGCACGCCCTTCTTCGCGGCTGGAGCGGCGCCGGCGCCCGATGCACCACCCTGGGCGGTTTTCGGACCAGAGGCTGCGCTCTTTCCGGCCGTGACCGCCGGCTTGATCGACGCCAGCTGCGTCGGTGGCGGGGGGCTCTCCTGCTGCTCTTTCTTGACCGCGTCCGGGTTGGTCTTCTCTTCTTCTTTGGCGTCCTGCTTCGCCTTGTCGATCTTGCCTTTGGCTTCGTTTTCGTCGATCGGCGCGTCTTTCGCCGAGTTTGCGAGGCCATCCTTGTACGAGTTCGGGTACTTCTCCGCGAGCGCGGTCTCGACGACCTTGATCGCGTCGTCGTCCGCTTGGTGCCCCGGGTAGTCGTAATTGATCTTGGGTTCTTTGGGAGAAGCGGGATCAGCCATGGAGCTTTCCTGTCGTCCTCGCGAAGGTGGAGCGTGCGTGCGACGCCTGATTCACGCGTTCGGCTATCTCTTCGAACTTCGAGCGACCAATGCGGTCTGCGAATGCGTTCATATGCGGCACGATGACTTCCTTCGCTCGGTCTCCGATCGTTTCACGAAGCGAGGCGTGGGCCTCAGCATAAGTACGGTATGCGGAGGCCAAATCTCCCTTCTGTTCGTAGATTTGAGCCATTAGCGCGACTGCCGCCCCGTACCTCGCAAGATCCTGTTTGGTCATGGCGACCTGGGCAATTTCGATGCAGCGATCCAGGGCTGCTCGGGTCTGGCCCCGGCGGGCCAGGAGTCCGGCCTGGGCGACCAAGGTGGCCATGTAGAGGCTGTCGAACCCCAACTCGAGGGCGCGATCCCGAGCGATCTGTAGGTGTTTCTCCGCCTCGTCCAGGGCCGTTGGATCGCCTCGTTCGCCCAGCGCTCCCGCGAGGCCGAGGCGGGCTTCGATCTCGTCCTCGAACGCTTCATGCCGCTTCGTCAGGACGACGACCTCGCGCATCTCGGCGCACGCCTGCACCGGCTTCTCGAGCGCGAGATCGACGAGCGTCATGAGCTGGCGCGCGGTGAACGTGACCTCGGCGAGCGCTTCGTCGTCCCGCACGGCATCGAGGACCACGCGGACGCGCTCGTTCGCCGACACGTGGTCGTGCTGCTCGACCGCGAGCTCGGCAACGCCGAGCGCGAGCATCGCGGCAGCGCGTCCGGCCAGCGGCGTCGTATCCGGCGGTGCCTCCTGCGCGATGTCGGCGAGTGCACGCTCGGCCTCGACGAACTCGTGGCGGCGAATCGCGGCGCGTGCCGACAGCACGTTCGCTTCGATCGCGCGATAGCGATCGTCGGCGAGCCGGTCGCGCGCCCGGGACGCGAGCTGTTCGGTCCCTTCGAGGTCTCCGTCGACGAGCTTGACGTATGCCAGCCGCAACAGGATGCGACCCTCGAGCGCGGGCCGGCGAAGCGTGTCGACCACCTTCGCTGCCTCTTCGAGCAAGCTGCGCACCGCCGCTTGACGGTGTCCGAAGATCGGCTCGGATTCGGCGAGATCGATCAGCGCGACGGCGAGCACCTCCGGATCGGTTTGGACCCGTGCCTCGGCGAGGCGGGCTCTCAGCGCTGCGAGCATCGCGCCAGCGTACCACCCGCACCTGCGTGTGGAGGGATCAGAACGAGTACACTGCGTGCGTGCGTGAGGCCGTTGAGAAGCCCGTGACCTCCAGACTCCACCGAGCCGGCGTGCGCCGGCTGATCGCGCTGCATCCCGAGTGTCGCCGGATGCAGCTATTCGATCTGCTCGGCGCGCCCGAGCTGACCGGGCTGCCGGCCGGCGAGGTCGCAGCACGGATGGCCGCGCACTCGCTCGACGCCGGCGGTCGTCCGCTCGTCGGAGATCCGAGTTGGCTCGAGCGCTGCCTCGTCGCGACGCCGCTCGCACCCGGCTGCGCCGAGATCGCCGATGACATCGCGGGTATCCTCGCGGCAGGTGCACTGGCGTACGACGATCGCCTGCTGAGTCGTCGCTTCGCGCCGCGCGCTGACGAAGCGATCGCCGCGGTGACGTTCTCGCTGGATCCCGATGCCGCACGCCGCGCCATCATCGGGCTCGCGCGCGAGCGCGGCCCCGACGAGAACCTGTTGCACCTCGCGCTCCTGCAAGCCGGTCTCGCGCTAGCGTGGCGGCCGGATCTCGTCGAGGCGGATGGCACCGCCGAGCTGGTCGAGGCGCTGATGGCGCTCGTCGATCGCACGAGCCCGCGTCCACTCCTCGACGCGGTCACGCCGATCCTGGGAGCGATCGCGGTCGAGCTTCCGAGCGTCGGTGACGCGGTGATGCAGAAGCTGGTCGCCGCACGCATGCGGATGACAGATCGCCGCGACGGCGGGAATTCGTTCCTCGGCGAGTTTCGCGCCCTCGATCGCGAGCGGAAGATGCCCGACGAGGACTACTACATGACGCTGCCCGACCGGCACGTCGTGGAAACGTGCGCGAAGATCCTCGGGCGCGCCGCCGAGGCTCTCGACCGCGACGGCTTTGTCGCGTTGCAGAACGTGGTCCTCGACGGCGAGGTCGGCGCGAGCCTGATGCCGCACTTCGTCGGTGGCCTCGTCAATGCCTCGGCGATCGGGCCGCTCGCGCAGCTCGCCGCCTATCTGATGACGACGCGAGACGCCGAGCCGAATGCGCTCGCGCTCGACATCGCCGCGCAGCTTCCTCTTGACGAGATCGCGGAGGCGCTGATCGATGCGCTCTCCGACGATCGCGAGGAGCTGCGGATCAAGGCGATCGGCGCGGTGGGCATGCTCGAGCCTGCGCTCGCGGTCCCCGCGCTGCTCGCGCGGCTCGACGACCCCGAGCCCGCAGTGTGCGCCGTTGCGGCGAAGATGCTCGTCGATCTGGGCGAGCGCGCCGCCGTCGAGTCGCGGCGCATGCCGGGAGAGCTCGCTATCGGCAAGTCGCGCGAGCGGACCGCCGCGGTGCGCGCCGCGATCGGCGATCCGAGCGGGGAGGTCGTCGCTCCGTTGCTCGCGCTCGCGCTCGAAGAAGCAGAGGGCGACACCGAGTCTCCGCTCGTCGAAGCTCTCGGCACGGCGCTCGGCCACACCGTCGAGGGGCTCGCGCTCGCCGCCGAGATCATCTCGACCCTTCCAGAGGCACTTCCGATCATCGCGCTCGCGTTGAGCGGTCCCGGCGTCGCGCTCGACGAGGATCTGCGCGCGCAGCTCGCTCGCGTGCTGGATCCCGTGATCGCATCGGAGGACGACGCCGGCATGGTCGCGCTGATGCTGCTGGCGCGGTACTCGCTCGGAAATGCCGAGCTCCACGATCGGATCTTGGCGCTCGCGGCAGAGCGCGAAGGCTACGCTGGCCAGATCCTCGAAGCGCTCGCGAGCGTCGGGCGGCGCAGCGCTGCTGCCGGCTCGCTGCTCGCGACGATCATTGCGGATCGCGAATACCTCGCCGGTGCGCTCACCGCAGCGGCCGTCGCGGGCGTCGCGATGCCCGTCGATCACCCAGGGTGGGAAAGCGTCCGCGATCTGTTCGCGCTCGGCACGGTCGCAAGTGCGGTTGCCTATCAGGCCCTCGTCAGCCGAGCGCGCGTCCGTCTCGACGAGTCAGCGGCGTAGGTCTGCGAGTGCAGCCTCGGCGGTCGCCGCGAGCGCGTCCAATGCGGCGCCGGTCAGGCGATCGCGGAACCGCTCGACGAGCCGCCACGATCCAGCCGGGAACCGCTCCTTCACGAGCCCGGAGACCAGCACGTCGAGCGCGTCTCCGAGCGTCGCGACATCTCGCCGGGCGATCGCGATCTCGAACACGGTTTCGACGTGCTGGAGCGCCTCGCGCGGATCTTCGACGAGCCGCGCGAGCTGGAGGCTTACCCGCGCCCGCAGCGCGGACGCAGCCTCGTCCGTGCCGAGCCGAGCACAACGTCGCGCACCATCGTTCGCTGCACGCAGCGCCTCCGCGGCATTGCCCGCACGCTCGAGCTCGACCGCGTACTCGATCGTCATCTCGGTGGCGAGCTTGCCCGCGCGCTGCAGATCCGCCTCGCCGATCGACGTCACGAACCAGCGGTCGGCATTCTTCCAGTTGTCGACTTCCGCAAACGCTCGCGCGGCAACGGCCGCGACCTCGACCGACGCGAGTGGGAGCTGGGCGTTGCGATAGAAGTCGCGCGCGTACAAGAAGCAGAGCTCGGCGGCTTCCGGGCGCTCGCTCGCGACATCGAGCAAGCCCTGCTGGACGAGAGCGAGCGCGGCGCCGGTCGGTTTGCGCGCCGCGATCAAGAGGTCGCGCGCGGTGCCGAGGCTGCTCCGCGCCGGCTCGATGTCGTCGGCATAGCTCTGCGCGATGCCGAGCAGCAGCATGGCGGCGGCCCCCATCTCGGTGCGCATCGGCTCGGGGAGGGTTGCAGCGCGGTCACGCGCGAGCTCCGCGGCGGACGCCGCAGCGTCGGGCGCCCCGGTGTCGAGGCAGAGCGAACCGAGATGGAGCAGCGCTTGTACGCCTGCCTCGCCGCTCTCCTCGTCGGCGAGTAGTTGCGCAGCCTGGCGCGCGCGACGGAGCGCGTCGCTCGCGAAGCCGTTCGCATGGTCCGCGCGAGCGAGCTCGTTCAACGCGTCGGCGGTGAGCTCGCGATCACCACCGCGCGCGAACACACCGACGAACCTGCGCAGTCGCGCGATCCGGATCAGCTGCGCGCCATTCTTCATCCGAGGATCCAATCTATACGGTAAGCTCTGCGCGTTGAAGAGAGTGCTCAACATCCTGGGAACGGTTGTGGTCGTCGCCGCGATTCTCGCGCTCGCGTACCTCAAGTGGTGGAATGTGGTCGGCCAGGACAAGCTGAACGGTTCGTGTAGCTCGAGTGGGGGTTGCCGCTCGTTCTGGTGCTTGAAGCACGAGCTGAACGGATCTGCAGAGCGTCCCTCGAGTGGCTACTGCACCGACAAGTGCAGCGACGATAGCGACTGCACGGAAGGCATGGCGTGCGTCGTGCCGAGCGCCGAGGCGCTCGACGACCTCGCCAAGGCGATGCGGCCGAAGAAGCTCTGCGAGCGCGTCCAGCGATGATCGACGACGACGTCTTCGGATATCAGGACGGCAGCGAGCAACTCGCAGACTATGCGGTGCGCTTCGGGCTCCTCTTCGAGAGGCATCGGGTCGTGCGCTCGGTCATGCGAGACGCTGCGGTCCTCAGCGACGCCGAGAAGGAACGCTTGCTCGAGCCGGTGAGCGCGGAGATCGGTCGGCTCAACCGCCTGATCGGTGATCTCGACGATGCGATCGCCCATCGCGTCGAGGTCTCGCGAGAGCTCGGGGTCGTCTTGCCACTCGAGCTGTTGCGTGACCGCATCGGGTTGACCCAGCTCGACGTGGAGATCCTGACGATGGTGTACGCGCTCGAGAGCGGCAGCGCGTTCAATCCGTACGATACCAAGAGCGAGAATCACGATGCGGTCCCCACCGACGTCCTGTTCTTCGTCGCGCTGATCGCGGCAGGTGATCGGATCAGCGCCGACACCGCGCGCAGCCGGTTGTCGCTCGATGCGCCGCTGCTCGACTCGGGCCTCTTGCACTTCGCACCTGGGGGGACCGATGCGCCCCTGCGCCAGAAGCGGCTGCGGATCGCGGATCGCACGCTCGAATTCCTGTCGGGTGGAGCGGCGCCGCCGCGCTCCGTTCTCGGGACCGTCGCGAAGTACGAGCACGCGTACACGGGCGGGGAGACGCTGCTTCTCGACGATCCGGAGATCATCGGTCGCACGGCGCGCGCACTCTCGACGGATCAGATCGTCGTGCTGCGTGGAGCCTCTGGCGTCGGCCGCAAATCGATCGCCGTCGCGGCCGCACGTCAGCTCAAGCGCGGCGTCCTGGTCGTCGAGTTGCCGCGGCTTCCGCTCGACCCTCGCGAGCTGCCGGACGCGCTGTCGTCGCTGTTTCGCGAGGCCAGGTTGCAAGACGCGGTGCTCGTGCTCGATGGTGCCGACGAGTTCGCGAATCGCGAAGGGCAGGCCCATCTCTGGCCACTCCTGACGGAGCGGCTCGCGCGAACTCGGCTGCGGGTCGCGATCGTCTGCGAGCACACCCCGTCGTGGCTGCCGCGGGTGCCGCGCGTGCTCGTCGACATGCCGGTGCCGTTCCCTTCGAGCGAGATCCAGCACCGGATCTGGGCGCGGCACTTGCCGCCGCACCTTCATCTCGATCCCGAGCTGTCGATCGAGAAGCTCGTCAAGACGTACTCGCTATCGTGCGCGTCGATCATCGAGACGACGGACGAGCTCAGCCGGTTCGATCGGATCCACGCGCGCGGCGGCAATATCGACAATGCGACCGTGCTCGACGTGGTCCGCCGCCGGCTCGCGCATCAGCTCGGCACGCTCGCGGAACCCGTGCGGACGACGCTCGATTGGAGCGACGTGATCCTCTCCGACGAGATCATGGATCGCGTGATCGAATTCCTCAACTTCGCGCGCCACCGCGAGTCTGTGATGCGCGACATGGGGTTTGGCCGGAAGCTCGCGTACGGGCGCGGCCTGTCGGCGCTGTTCTCCGGACCACCCGGTACCGGCAAGACGATGATCTGCTCGCTGCTCGCGAAAGAGCTCGGCATGGAGCTCTATCGCATCGACCTCTCGCAGGTCGTCAACAAGTACATCGGCGAGACCGAGAAGAACCTCGGCAAGGTGTTCGACGAGGCGGCGCGCGGGCAGGTGATCCTGTTGTTCGACGAGGCCGACTCGATCTTCGCGAAGCGCACCGAGGTGAAGTCGTCGCACGATCGCTACGCGAACCTCGAGGTGAACTACCTCCTGCAACGCATGGAGGGGCACGAGGGCATCGTCGTGATGACGACGAACTCCGAGAACTCGATCGATCGCGCGTTCCTGCGCCGCATCCGCTACCGCGTCCGGTTCCCCGCGCCGACCCAAGCCGATCGCGAGCGGTTGTGGCGCGGCATGGTGCCGAAAGAGGTCGTCCTCGCACCGGATGTCGACTTCAGCGTGCTCGCAGAACGGTTCCCGATGCCGGGCGGCAACATCATGAACGCGCTCGTCCGCGCGGCAACCAGCGCGACTGCGGGTGGCCAGCTCGTCGAGCAGCGTCACCTGGTGTGGGCTGCCGAGCTCGAGTACACCGAAATGGGCTTCCTCGCGTGATCCGCCAGCTCAGCGGTAGGATGTAACGACATGGCATCGCAGAATCCGCGCGCGGGCTGGCTCGCCGCCAGTGACGACGGACGGTGGGTCGTATGGTCCGAGCGCGCGCGGCTCGTGTTGATCGACGCGACCCGCTGGACCCTCGCGGGCGAGCTCGAACACGACCTCGAGCCTCCGATCACGCTGGCGATCTGCAGCGACCCCGATCGCATCCTCGTGGTCCAGACGCGCAACACCACGACGCTCGTGCGCGTGCTGTCGGTGCCCGATCTGAGCACGCTCGCCGAGGGCTCGCTCGACACCGCGGCGCGGCTCGTCGCCGTCGTCGGTGCGACCGCGATGCTCGTCGCGGGTCAGGACACGATGACGGCGCTGGATCTCGCCGAGCTCCAGACGACGAAGCTCACGGTGCGCGGGCCGATCGAGATCGTGGCCCCGTTCACGAACGAGCAGGTCCTCGTGGCAGCGCGCGGCAAGCTCGAGGCGTGGAGTCTCAAGGAGCGGCGGCCGACCCATCGGCTCGGCCTGACGCTGCCGAAGAACCCGCGGTTCGCGGGCCTCGCCGCCGGCGGTACGTTGCTGTGGGCCGTCTCGGGCGCGGGCGCGGTCGTCCCGTTCAGGCTCTCCGACGGCACGGCGCTCGGGGAAGCGTCGCTCGGCGGTGCTCCGATCGACGTCTGCGCGATCGACGCGTCGCCGGTGATCGTCGCGCTCGTCCAACTGGATCGCGGTGGCTCCGAGGTCGTCGCGGTCGACCTCTTGACCCAGCACCGGCGCGTTCTTCCGTTCGATACACCGATCGTCGCGATCTGTATCGTCGGCGAGACCGTCGTCGGGATGCCCGAGACCGGCATCCCGATGCTGATCCCGCTCGCCGGCGGACCGCCGCGGCCGATCTTGTCGACGATCCCACCGCAAGCGCCACCGCCACCGCTAGCGTCACCGCGGCGCGCCGAAGCCAGCGAAGCAGCTCCGCGCGCGCCATCCGGTGTCGCCGTGAGCCGACTCGACGAGTGGCGCGCGCAGGTCCAAAGCGCGGTCGCAGCCACTCCCACCGCGCCATCCTCGAACGAGTCCGCGCCTCGGGCGGTCGGCCCGGAACCGCGCAGCCGCTCGCGCGCCGAGCTGTGCGCGTGGGGCGAGTCCGTGCGAGCGCGCAACACGAGTGCGCCGCCACCCCCGCCGCACGTGTGGAACCTCACCGGGCTCGCCCATCGCTTCGCGATCGACCTGCGCTCGCGCACGCTGATCGCGCTCCTCTACGCGGCGTGGCTCGACGGCGATGGACGAAAGGGCCTCCCGGTCGCGCAGATCGCACGCGCGCTCGGCAACGACGAGCTCGCCTGGGTCGACGCGCTCGCACAGGGTCGACTGGGCCGGCTCGGCTGGATTCGCTCGAAGCTCGGACGCACGCGGCTTCATCCGCAGGTCGGGCGTTACCTCGACGAGGCGACACCGCGCGTGAAGCTCGTCGCGCCGGCGGTCGATGGCGTGAAGACGCTCGAGCCGCCGACCTCGCCAGCGCACTGGGCGGCGGGCGAGGGGCCTGTCGGCGAGCGCATTCCCGAGCTCGCGACGGCTTGTGGAATCGCGATGGCCGAGATCGATGTCGCTGCGATCCGAGCCGACCGCTTCGAGCGCGTGCTCGGCGATCGGATCCTCGAAGCTCGCTTGCACGGCGCGCTGCCGGTGCTCGTCGGCGAAGCGTCCGCGCTCGATCCCGCGCGGCTCGAGGGCGGCGTGTTGCTGACGTCTCGCGTCGCCGCGCTGCCGTTGTGGCCAGCTGAAACTGAACCCGGCTAAGGCTGAAGCGGCATCGTGATCTCGGCCAGCTCGCTGCCGTCGCCGGCCGGGTGGTACTGGATGTGGCTCGCTTCTCCGCTCGCGACCGCGTTGCCGTTCGCCGTCAGCGTGACCTTGATGTCGCTGATCTCGTCAGCGATCTCCCAGTGATCGAAGTCGTAGCTCGTCGCCGGATCGCCGAGGGAGATGTTCAGGGGATTGAAGTTGTCGAGCGTCACCACCATGTGATCGAACTCGACGGGCGCGCTGATGTGGGCGATCAGGTGGATGCCATCGCCATCCTGTGCCGTGAGACATCCCGAGGCGGTACCGACAACCAGCGCGGCGATCCAGAGCAAACGCATGCGGGTCGCTTTTACAAGCACCGTGCCGGCGGCAACTGGGCGGCCGCTGGTCGGCCGACCACGATTTTTCGCGGCCGATGTGACCTCGCATGACAGCGATGTCGCGATTCGACTACGCGAACACCGGGCGGTCGGCGAACGAAGTCAGCTTCACCGGCTCGGGCAGGATGTGCCACGCCGTCGCCGTCGCCGCCAACCCGCCCTCGACCAACACGGCCGTGCGAAAGCCGATCTTCGGATCGCGCGTGTACTCGCCGCGTACGACGCGGTCGTCGTCCTCGGGGTCGGACTGGATCGTGTGCGGCATGATGATCAGGCGCGAGCCTTCGTCATCGACGTGCTGGCCCGAGACCCACTCCATCGGACTGCTCTGCCAGATGTGCGCGAGCGTGCCCGAGGGCAGCTCGGTTTCCGCCGATTGCCAATCGAAGCGATGCGGCAAGCCTTTGTGAAAGAACCACGCGTAGAGCGTTGCCTCGCCTGCGGTGAGGCCCGTACAGCGTGCGGTCTCTTCGCCCTCGGGTGTGAGGCGCGCCGGATCGAGCGCCTTGTACGGCGGCTGGACCTGAACCTCGCGCGGTGCGCGCGTCGAGACCTCGAGCATGCCGTGCATTTGCCAGCGTGCGGTCGGCCGGGTCGCGAGCCACGCGCGGCCGACGTGGAGCATCAGCGCGAGCTCGCACGGATCGAACCAGCGATCACCGGCGGAGGCATCCGACGGCGGTGTCGTCGCGATCGCGATCGGCGGGTGTCCTTCGGCCACACTCGTGGCCCGATCGAACCACGCTTGGTAGCAGGTCGCCTCGAGCTCGAGGCCGGCGCGTGCGAGCTCGTCTGCGAAGCCCCGCGTATCGCCACCGCGCGGATCTCGGAGATGGCGGACGAAGTGTGCGCCGAGGCTCATCGCGGCGAATCATACCCGCACTACGCGGGCCACGGCCCGAGCGAACCGATACGCTCGGGTCATGAGGTTCGCGCTCCCGTTCGTGTTGATCGCTGCGTGCGGTGGACCGAAGCCAGTGCCACCCGGCGAGCTCCATCCGACGCTCGAACGCGATCCGATCGACGCAGCTCATCGCGACGCGAGCGACGACGTCAATGCGGTCGCGCGCGAGCTCGGCACGCTTGCCACGCCGCAGGCGAAGCCGACCATCCCGCACCAGCTCCACGTTCCGCTGTACGTCCGCGACATCGACGGGCTGGTGCTGCTCGACGACGAACAGACCGCCGCGACCCAGATGGTCGCGACCTGGGCAGGTAACGTCGGCTTCACCGTCGAGGATCCGGTCCGGACCCGCGCGTTGCTCGGTCACGCGATGCGCGGCGAGAACGCGGTCACCGGCAAGGCATGTGGTGCGCCGCTCGATCACGCGACCGCAGTGACGCGCTGGCGCAGCGAGCTCGCCGCGAAGGGCCGGATCGAGGCGCGGGTTCAGTGCACGCCCACGTGCTGGCTCGGAGTCACGGTCGCGCTCGGTACCGATCCGGCGCTCGCGGATGCGGGTCCGCCGGTGCTGTACGCCGCGCCGTACGACGTGACGAAGCCGTGGAAGGCGGAGTTGCCGCGCGCGCTGTCGCGTCTCGCCGATGCCGAGGGCCCGACGCCGAACGTCGCGAACGCGACCGAGCCGCTCGGCGCTCCGGACAGCTCGTTCGACCAGCGCGACCGGCCGTTGCTCGGGATCGAGCTTCGCGAGCGCGTCGCGCACTGCATCCCGCCGGGGCAGAGCGCGGGTGTGGTCGTCGAGGTCGACGCCCAAGGCGCGGTCACGCGCTGCAACGGCGATGATCACCACGTCGCGGGTGACCTAGGCGCGACCCCGTGCGTGTGCAAGGAGCTCGTCGGCCAGACGATCAGTGACGCGAAGGGCAGGCGGCGCGGTGTCGCGGTGTTCGCGAGCCCGCGCGTGGTCACGGCGCGCGGCAGCACGCACGTCACCGCGAAGCTACACGACGATCAGGTCTCGGACCCGTCGATCGCGGACTGGGCGCCCGAGAATCTCCCCGCGGTCGAGCGCTGCTTCGCGAGCTCCGAGGTTCGCTCGTACGACGGGACCGTCGCGTTCGCGTTCGATCAGGACGGCGCTACAACCCAGACGCGCATCGTCTCGGGCGGGAAGCTCGCCGCGTCGGAGACGAAGTGCATCGAAGCTGCGCTCGCGACGATCCGCGCGCCGTGCCCTGCGGTCGCGAAGTCGACGGCGCAGGGCCACCTGACCATCACGGTCGATTAGTTGCGCGCGAGCATCACGGCGGTCTGCGAGAACGCCGATGCCGCCCAGAACTCGCCGAGCGCATCGACCTTGTCGCTGAGGTCGCCGTCGCGCTCGATCACCGCGACCTGATACGCGAGCTTCGCCTGGACCGGCACCGCCCCGGCCGCGATCTTCGCCGCCCGCGCGTTCGCCCGCGCGTTGCGCTCGGCGCTCGCGAGCATGTTCGTGAACGCCTGCTCGAACTGGATCTTGTCGACCTTGTTGTTGTCGTCGGTGTGAATCCCGAGCGAGTAGTACTTCGCGATCAGCTCCGCCGAGTCGTCGTAGGCGAGCTCGCTGCCCGCGAGGGACATCAGCCCCCACGCGAGCGACTTCTCGCCCCAGCCGGCCTTGAGGTCCTTCGGTAGACCGTCGGTGTCCGACAGCTTCGACATCAGATACGCGACGAGATAATCCGGCTCGACCGCGCCGAACCGATTGCGCGCGTCGTCGCTCGACAGGCCCGAGCCCTTCGCGAGCTCGTCGATCACCATCGTGTCGAAGTACGACACGCCCGCGGCGGCCGCGGACTGGAACGACGTCGCCATCCGCTTCACGTTCGGCAGCGAGCACATGTACGTGACGCTCTCTTCTTTCTCGAACTCGAGCTCCTGGAGCGCGAGCGTCGACTCGGCGGTCGTGCGGCCGACGTAGAGCAGCGTCGGCGCGATCGCCGCGACGACCTGATCGGCGGTGTCGGGCGCGGTCAGCTTCGTCGCCGGTTCCGCGGCGAGCCCTTGGAGGTACGCGACGGTCGACGCCGTGATCTGACTCGCGAGCTGGCGATACACGTAGCTGCGCAGCGCGGTCTTGAACGCCGCGATCATCTGCAGGTGACCGCCGAGCGTCTTCGGGCGAAGCGCGCCGATCTTCTGGAACACCGCGCTGAGGTTGCCGCCGAGCTGATCGAGCGTCTGGAGCTCGGCGATCGCGCCATTGATGTCGCCCTTCTTGACCTTGCCGAGTAGCTCGTACGTCGTGTTCGTCGCCGTCGCGAACGTCCACGCATACAGCATGCGTTGATACGCCGCGCCGACGAGCCCCTTCTTGTGGAGCTGCTCGGCGAGCTCGGAGTACTGCTTCGTGTAATCGCGCAGCGTGGCGAGCAGCGCCGGCACCTTGCCCGCGCTCTCGAGCTGGACGATCGAGCCCCACTCGACGGCGAGCTTCTTCTGCCACTCCTTGTACTTGTCCTCGAGCGCGGCCGCGGTGCCGGCATCGAGCGCCATGTCGCCATCGGCGAGCGGCACGGTCTCGGGCAGCGTCTTGCCGGTGAGCAGCTTGTACGCCTCGTGAACATCGGCGATCTCGACCGCCTCGGCGCCGTGCTGCTTCGCGAGCTCGACGAGGTCGACGTCCTGGCCCGTCGCCTCGGACTTCGCCTTGCGCATGCCGATCGGGTAGCCGAGTCGGCGTTTGCCCTTCTCGATCGAGCCGAGAAACTTCTCCGGAATGCCGCCGACCGGACCGATCGTGCCGTCGGGGTTGATGATACCGGTCATCGCCGCCTTCGGATCGATCTCGGCGCCGGTCATCGCGGCGAGGAAGCCGCCGGCCATCAGGCCCGATGCGGAGGCGCCGTCGATGTAACCGCCGGAGCTCGCCGAGAACGTGAAGTCGGTGAGGTCCTTGCCGAGGACGCCGGCCGCCACGATCGCCGCGACCCACACGCCCGCGCGCCACTGCGCACCAGTGCCGCCGTTGAACTCCTCGTAGACGCCGACCTGCACGGTCTGGTCGGGGTTCGGCGCGATCGCGAGCTTCACCGGCGTGATTCCCCCGGTCGCAGGACCGGTGCCGCCGAGCTGGACGTACATCGCATCGACCGCGGCCTTGCCTTGCGTCGCAGGTAGCGGCAGCACGGTCGAGCCGTTCTTGTCGTCGGTGCCGAGCAGCACCGCCTGGTTCGGTCGCTTCGCATCGCCGCGCGCGCCGAGCGGGCTGTACGTGATCACGCGTGGCTGATCGTTCGTGCTCGTACCGTGCTGCGTGCCGCCGCACGAGAGCGCGAGGGCCGCGACTGCGGCGATCCGGATCCCCATCGCCGCGACTGTACTATTTCGGCACGAACTCGACGCCGATGAAGGGCGCGATCGGTAGGCCGTGGAGGTCGTTGTAGCCGTTCGGATGGCCATCCATCGTGACCTGCTCGCGCGCTTCGATGTTCGTGTAGTTCGTGGCGTTCTGGATGTCCGCGTAGAAGTTGATGAGGCCCCAGTCGCGCTGCCACGTGCGGTCGACGCGCAGATCGAGCTGGAAGAACATCGGTAGGTTCTGCTCGAACAGCGGCGGGTTCGGGTTCGTCTGCGTCGCGATCTCGGTGTAAGGCGTTCCCGACACGAGCTGGATACGGCCGCCGAGCCGCCACGCGCCGAGCCTTCGCGAAGCGATCAGGTTCAGGTTGTGGCGCTGATCGAGCTCGAATGGCCGGAACCCGCGAAACACGTCCATCGTCCCTGAGGCTGGCGTCAGCGCGGGGTCGTCGCGCTCGGCCCACGCGAGCGTGTACGCGATCATCCCGAACCAGTTCTCGGTCTGGCGCTTCACCATCAGCTCGAGGCCCTTGTCGCGCGCCCGTCCGCCGTTCTCGCGCAAGAACGCGAGGCCGAGCTGCTTCTCGAGCAACAGCTCGAACGTCGGGCCCAGCCCGCCGAGGTCCTTGAACTCGCCCGTCGCGTCTTCGACGCGCGCGCCGAGGTTGTTGCCGAGGTTGTAGTAGCCGGTCAAAGAGCCCGACCAACCGTCCCATTCGCCGTCGACGCCGACCGCGGATTGATCGAAGTACGAGCTCTTGAGGAACGGATTGCCGCCATTCGGATCGACATCGCCGGGCGTCGGCGATTGGTGATAGCGGCCGACGGTCTCGCGCAGCACCACGTGCTCGGTGAGGCGCTCCCAGATCGCGAGGCGCGGATCGAGGACCTCTTCGCTCGACAGGCCGAAGTGCTGCGCGCGTAGCCCCGGCTTGACGACGAACCGGTCCTTGACGACGACGATCCGGGCGTCGGTCCACAGCGCGGTGTCGTTCCACCAGATCGTGGTGTCGCCATTCTGCTGTTGCAGCACGTCGCCCGGTTGACCGAGGCCTTCTTGGTAGTGCGAGAGGTAACCGCCCTGGAGATCGAGGCCACCGCGCAGCTCGCCCCAGCTGTAGTCGCGCGTCAGATCCGCGCGCACGCCACCCGGATATTTCGGGCGATCGAACGTCTCGGCGACTCCATTCGTGACGCTCTGGAACGACAGCTGATCGACGCCGAGCCACGGCGTGACGCGCAGCGCGAGCGGTCCCCACTGCCGGAGGTACGGCATCCCGGCGCGGACGAAGAACATCGACAGCGTGCTCGTGTCCTCGTGGTTGTTCTTGCCGGCACTGTTCGCGGTGACGTGGTCGTACGCGAAGAACAGGAGCGGCGTGATCCGGCCTTCCTTCGTCGGATCGCCGAACGACATCCGGACCTGCGTGTCGAGATAGCTCGGCAGCGGGACGGTATCGTCGGCCCACGCGACCGCGACGACGTCGAAGTACGAGCGCCGTACGCCCATCAGGATGCCGCCGCTGCCCACCGGGCCTTCCGCGAACACCGCCGAATCGAGGAGGCCGACCGAGCCGCCGGTGCGCCATTGATCGCGGCGCGGCTCGCGCGTGTCGAGCGTGACGATGCCGCCTTGCGCGTTGCCGTAGCTCGCGTCGAACCCGCCGTTCTGGACCGACAGGTTCGTCAGCATGCCGCTCGGATAGAACGAGGTGACGCCGCCGAAGTGAAACGCGAGCGGGACCTCGATGCCGTCGAGGTAGACCTCGTTGTCGCGCGGCGAGCTCCCGCGCAGCACGAGCCCGCCGTACGAGTAGGGCAGGCGCGCGACGCCGGGCAGCGCCTGTGCCGCGCGCAGCATGTCGTTGCCGCTGCCGGGCAAGATCCGGATGTCGTCGGACGTCAGCTGGTAGGTCTGCGCCTTCGGCGGATCGGGTGCCTTGCCGGTGATCTCGATCTGCTCGTTCTCCGCCGGCACGAGCGCGACCTCGAGGTCGCCGGTCGCCGGCAGGATTCGCAGCGCGTAGCCAGGCGCGGTGAACACGAGCTGTTCGCCATCGTCGATCTTGATCGCGAACCGGCCGTCTTGACCTGTCGCGACCGTCGAGTGATCGGCCATGACGATCGCGCCGTCGATGCCGTCGCCGGTGTTCTTGTCGACGACGATGCCGCGCACCTCGCGCGCGGGTTGATGAGGGGCCGCGGCGGCGCTCGCACTCGCGAGGACGATCGCGCAGAAAGCGGCCAACGCCGAACGAAACACCACGCGGATGGTACGACGTCGGCGCGCGCACGGGCGGCCGCGACAGATTTCTGATGCGTGACGGAATCGGTGCGGCAGCGCACTAACGAGCGCGCGGATGCTTGCGCGCTTGCTCGAGCACGCGGGCGCGGCTGACGTGCGTGTAGATTTCGGTCGTCGAAATGTCGGCGTGGCCGAGCATCGCTTGGACGGCGCGGAGGTCGGCGCCGTTCTCGACGAGGTGCGTCGCGAACGAGTGACGGAGCTTGTGCGGCGAGACCTCGCCACCGGGCAACCGGACGCCCGCCTTGCGCGCGTAGGTCCGGAGCGCTTTCCAGAACCCCTGGCGCGTCATCGGTTTCCCGCGCTCGGTCAGGAACAGACCGCGCTCCGCCGGATCCCTCACGAGCACGGGGCGATCCTCGGCGAGATACTTGTCGAGTCGGTCGCGCGCGCTCGCGCCGACCGGGACGAGCCGGGTCTTCTGGCCCTTGCCGGTGACCCGGACAAAGCCGTGCGTCAGGTTGAGATCCGCGGCCGCGAGCGTGACGAGCTCGGACACGCGCAGGCCCGACGCGTAAGCGAGCTCGATCATCGCGATGTCGCGGCGGCCGCGCGGCGTGTTCGGGGGCGTCGCGATCAGCTTCGCGACCGCTTCTTCGCCGAGGACGCCCGGGATGCGCTTCGCGATCCGCGGCGCGTCGATCAATGCGGTGGGATCCGCCTCGAGCCAGCGCTCGCCGATCAGGTGGCGAAACAACCCGCGGATCGCGACCAGCGCACGCGCACGGCTGCGCGCTGCGAGGCCGGTCTTCGCGAGGTCGATCAGATAGTCGGTGATGTCGACCTGGGTGACGTCGTCGACATCGGCGCGGCCGCGCTCGGTGACGAAGCCGACCAGCCGGACGAGGTCGCGGCCGTAGGCTTCGATCGTATGGCGCGCGAGCCCGCGCTCGACCTTCAGATGATCGAGGAACAGGTCGACTGCCTCGTCGAGGCCTAGCCGGCGCGCCATCTCGTCATTGCAGCTGGTTCGGCGCCGCGCCGCAAGTTATGGGCGCTTGCAGTCGGCGCGCGCGCCGGCCATAGTCACCGGCAAGCGTGGACCTCTCAGCAGAACAGATCCGCCGGATCGTCATCTACGTGTTCGTGTTGATCGTGTCGGTCGCGCTCCACGAGTTCGGCCACGCGATCATGGCGGACTGGCTCGGCGATGACACGCCGCGCCGCCAAGGCCGCGTCACGTTGAATCCGCTCGCCCACGCCGATCCGATCGGCACGCTGCTGCTCCCGATCATCGGTGGCATCTACGCCGCGCACGGCGGATTCGGCGGGTTCGGTTGGGGCAAGCCCGTCCAATGGCAGCCAGCGCGCGTCAATCGCAAGTGGAAGATGTCCACGGCGCAGATCCTCGTCTCGATCGCGGGCCCGTTCATGAACGTGTTGTTGGGGACGTTGATCGCGGTGACGCACGCGATCCTGGTCGGAGAGCACGTCATTCCGGCGTACGGGCAGGTCGCTCAGATCCTCGGGTTCGCCTCGATCACGAACTTCGTGCTGTTCTTCTTCAATCTCATCCCGGCGCCGCCACTCGACGGTGGCCACGTCGCGGAGCACCTGACGCCGTACAAGCATCGCGCGACGTTCGAGAGCTACGCGAAATACGGACCGTTCGTCGTGATGGCCGTGGCACTCATCCCGCAAATCGCGCAGATCTTCCTGATTCCGGCGGAGTTTTGCTCCGAACACGTGTACAAGCTGGTCTCGCACCTGTTCTAGCAAGATGGACGCGCAGCACTACCAAGTAGCACTCGACGTGTTCGAGGGGCCTCTCGATTTGCTCCTTCACCTGGTGAAGAAGCACGAGCTGTCGATCCTCGACATTCCGATCGCGTTCGTCACCGAGAAGTACCTCGAGTACCTCGATGCGATGGCCGGCCTCGATATCGATGTCGCCGGCGAGTACCTCTTGATGGCGGCGACGCTCTGCCACATCAAGTCGCGCGAGCTCCTGCCGCCGCAGCCGGGCGACGAGGACGAAGAGGGCATGGCGTCGCTCCTCGATGGTGGCGAAGAGGGCGAGCAGGATCCGCGCGCGGACCTCATCAAGCGCCTGCTCGAGTACCAGAAGTACAAGGAAGCTGCGAACCAGCTCGGTGGCCGGCCGGTCGTCGGTCGCAACGTGTGGGGCCGCGGCCTGCCAACCGAAGACGCGGTGTCCGAGGGAATCGACCTCGATGCGATCGCGCCGCTCGCTGGCTTTCCAGTGCACAAGCTGATCGAGGCGTTCGATCGCGTGATGCGCCAGGCCAAGCTGAAGGTCTCGCACAACGTCTTGATCGACCGGCTGTCGGTCAGCCAGAAGATCGCGGATCTCACGGACCGGCTCGAGTCCGAAGGCCGGTTCGCCTTCACCTCGATGTTCTCGTTCCTGCGCGATGGCGTGGTCCGGACGGTCGAAGAGGTCCGGCACGAGGCCGTGGTGACGTTCCTCGCGCTGCTCGAGATGGCGAAGCTGCGGTTGATCACGATCACCCAGCACGTGCCGGAGCCGGATGCCCCGACCGCGCAGTCCGATGAGGAGATCTTCATCGAGCGCGCGACGGCAGATCTCCGGGCCCGGGTCGAGCAAACGGTGGCGCGCAGCGACGATTATCGTTGAGTGTCGGAGCCCTGTGGTACCCACGGGATGCTGTGAGCCGCAAAAAGTCCAAGCAACGCCAGGCCGTTCCTGAGGAGATCCTTGCGGAGGGCAGTGGCCCCGTGGGTGAGCCTGCGGAGGTCGAAGAGGCTGCCGCTGCGGAGGAGATCGAGGCGGTGAAGCCCGGTAAGAAGGGCCGCAAGGCGGCGAAGGCTGAAGCGCCGGCTGAAGAAGTCGTGGCGGAGGAGTCGGAGCTCGCGGACGAGGTGGTGGAGAGCGCGGTCGAGGTCGCGCCGGAAGAGCCGAAGAAGGCGCGCGGCAAGCGCGGCAAGAAGTCGGTCGAAGCTGACGTCGAGGCCGCCGATTCGGATGCCGAGTCGGTGTCCGATGCCGATGCCGAGGCGGATTCCCAGTCCGATGCCGATGCCGGTTCGGATGTCGTGGCCGCCGATGCAGAAGTCGCGACGGAGCCGAAGTCCAAGAAGCGGTCGCGCCGCGGCAAGCGTGCGGCGAGCGATGAGGTCGACGCAGAGAGTGACGCGCCGATCAGCGCCGATGCGACGAACGATGCCGAGGTCGACGCCACCGAGCTCGCCGCCGAAGCCGCGGACGACCTTGATGAGCTGGTCACCGAAGGCGACGTCGTCGCGAGCGAGGATCACAGCGACCTGGCGTTCGACGCGAGCGACGTCGAGGCCGGCGCCGACGCGACGATGGCCGCGAGCGACGCGGACGTGCCGGACTCGGTCGGCGTGGCGAGCGAGACGCCGGACGGCGACGACGTCGTCGGCGAGCCGATCACCGATGAAGCCGGCGTCGAAGCTGCGCTGCTGCCCGGCACGCTGTCGCCGGTCCAGCTCCGCCACCTGATCGAGGCGCTGATCTTCGCGACCGACAAGCCGGTCACGCTCCAGCGCCTCCGCCAGCTGACCCGCGTCAGCGATGTGGCTCGGATCGAGCAGGCGCTCGTCGAGCTCCACGAGGACTACAAGGATCGCGGCATCGCGCTCCACCAGGTCTCAGGCGGCTACCAGTTCCGCACGAACACCGCGTTCTCGACGTGGGTCCAGCAGTTGATCCAGGGCCGTCCGGTCCGCCTGTCGCGCGCGCAGCTCGAGACGCTCGCGATCGTCGCGTATCGCCAGCCGATCACGCGCCCCGAGATCGACGAGATCCGTGGCGTCGATTCGTCGGCAACGCTTCGGCTCTTGCTCGATCGCTCTCTGATTCGCGTGCTCGGCAAGAAGGAAGAAGTCGGCCGCCCGACGCTGTACGGCACGACGAAGGAGTTCCTCGACTTCTTCAGCCTCGGCGATCTGCGCGAGCTGCCCACGCTGCGCGAGTACAGCGAGCTCACCGCGGAGAGCCGTCAGGTGATGAGCGATCGCCTCGGCGTCCCGCTCGATGCGAATGGCGAGCCGATCGAAGGCGAGGGTGACGAGCCGATGGGCGATGTCGATCCGGACGCCGAGCAAGCGCCGCAGGATCAGACCTCCATTGTCGATTCGATCCTGGCCGAGCACGCCGCTGCCGAAGCCGAAGCCGAAGCGCGACACGAGCTCGGAGCCGACCTCGCAGAGGCCGCGTTGGCCGGCGGTTCGAGCGTCGCGATGCGCGACATCTTCTCGGACGAGCCCGATCCCGACGCGATGATGATGAGCGGCGAGATGTCGCCGCTCGGCTCCGAAGCGCGCTCGTACGTCGACGCGATCCGCGCCGGCGCGCTGGCCGAGTCCGAGCCCGACGACGTCGAGGTCCACGCCGACGCTGTCGGCGAAGCCGAAGCGCCAAACGATGTCGAGGCCGGCGCGGTCGAGCACGAATCGGCGCCGACTGACGGCGAGCCGAACGCGGAGGTGCCGGCGGATGTCGAGCTCCACGCGGAGGCGCCGAGCGACATCGAGGCGTCGACCACGTCCCACGGCGTCGAGCTCGAGGCGAATACGCGCGTCGAACGCGAGCCGGACACCACCGAGATCGATGCCGAGCTGCGAGAGCTCGCGCCGAACGAGCCCGCAGCGGCGGCTTCGGATGACAGCGAGCGCGAGCCGGATGAGGTGGTTGCGACCGCGCATCACGATCACGTGGAGCTCGTGTCCGAGCACGGCGAGAGGCCACACCTCGTCGCGTCTGACGAAGCTGTCGCAGCGTCGTTCGAAGCCAACGTCGTCTCGACCGAGCTTGCCGCCGAATCGAACGTGCTCGCGGTCACGTCGGACGCCGTCGAGGTTGCCTCTGAAGAGCTACTCGCGGCCTCGGAAGATCTCGCGGCGGTCGTCGCGGACGAGGTCGCCGCGGTGCCGACCGAGCACCCCGCTGTCGCCTCGGACAGCGAAGCCGGCGAGGAAGCCCTCGAGCTCGGCGCGGACGAACCGGCGAGCGCGAACCTCGAAGCCAGCGCGTCTGGCGAGGCCGTGCTCGAAGAGCAGGGCGAGATCGAGCTTCGCGTCGACGAGGCTCAGCCCCACGTGGGCCTGACCTCGGAAGATCCGCGTGTCGAGCACGATGTCGAGCACGATGGCGAGCACGATGTCGAGCACGATGTCGAGCACCACGTCGGGCACCACGTCGAACATCACGACGGCGAGAGCTCCGTCGACCACGACGGCATCGCCGGTTCGTCGGACTCCGACGACTCCGACGCGAACTGACCGGCCATCTGCACGCGCACGACTGCGTGCACACCAGCTCGGCGATATCGTTCGCGCCGATCGCAGCGTAGGCGGTTTGGTCGCCTACGCGTACCCATGCCGTTCTGAAACACGTCCGTACGGTTCGTAACGCCGATGGCGTGGGCCACGGCGCCGCCCGACATCCCAAGTCGCGCATGTACGTACGGTTAGTACGGGTTTCGGGAGGACACATGCCCGTAGGACGCTCCTGCGCGTTGGGACGAGCAGTGGCCCGAGCGCCCGACGAATCTCCAGCCCCACGTGGGGCTGACGCCCCTGGCAAATTGAGCTACAAGCTCGCCCTATGTCCGAAGCCGTGCGATTGCAGCGCTTTCTCGCGACGGCTGGCGTCGCTGCACGGCGCAAGGCCGAGGAGATGATCACCGCGGGCCGGGTGACGGTGAACGGCAAGGTCGTCACCGTGCTCGGCACCAAGATCGACCCCGAGAACGACTCGATCACGGTCGACGGTGAAGCCGTGATGGCGCTCGACAAGTTTTACGTCCTCCTCAACAAGCCGAAGGGCTGCATCACGGCGGTGACCGACGATCGCGGCCGCCCGACGGTGATGGACTACCTGCCAAACGTGCCGGTGCCGGTGAAGCCGGTCGGTCGCCTCGATTTCTACACCGAGGGCGTGCTGCTCCTGACCAACGATGGCGAGCTTGCCGCGAAGCTGCTCGCACCGGCGAGCCACGTGCCGAAGACCTATCACGCGAAGGTCCACGGCCACGTCACGCAAGATCAGCTCAAGCTGCTGCGCAAGGGCGTCGAGCTCGACGACGGCATGGTCACGCAGCCGGCCGAGGTCGCGCTGCTGCCGTCGGAGAGTAAGCACAGCTGGGTCGCGGTCACGATCCACGAGGGCAAGCACCACCAGGTGCACCGCATGTTCGAGGCGCTCGGATTCCGCGTCGACAAGCTCCAGCGCGTCGCGTTCGCGAACCTCACGTTCCATCACCTGCGCGTCGGCGACGCGCGCGAGCTCACGCAGCAGGAGCTCAACGGGCTGCGCGACGCGGTCGGTCTCGACCACAGCGCGGTCGCGCGTGGCCGCTGGACGGCGAGTCGCGAGGCGACGGACATTCCGCGCCGCGCGCGTGCGAAGGCGCGCGCCGAGGCTGAAGAAGCGGCGGCCCTGGCAGGCGTCCCCGGTGCTGGCGGTGGCGGTGGCGCGAGCTGGGCTGGCCCTGGCTCGCGTGGCGACGCACCCGAGCGCGACGACGATGACGAGGATGATGACGACGCGTTCGCGGATCCGCACGCGCGCGACGACGACGATTTCGGCGACAACGTCGACGACGACGAGCTCGAGTTGCGCGAGGCATCTGACGACGAAGCGGAGAGCCCGGGCGCGTCGGCGCGTGCTCGCGGTGGCAAGAGCGCATCGCGCGCAACGGGCGCCCGCAGCGGTGCGCGCACCAGCGAAGCTGCGCCCGGTGTTCGCGGTACGAACAGCCGCGGTGGACGCAGCGATCGTGACGGCGGCGGAGATCCACGCGGATCGTCGGCTCGCGGTGGCGGCTTCGGTCGCGGCAGCAGCGACGCACGCGGGACCTCCGGACGCGGCGGTAAGCTCGGTCGCGGCAGCAGCGATGCACGCGCGACCTCCGGACGCGGCGGTAAGTTCGGTCGCGGCGACTCCGATCGCGGATCGTCGAGCCGCGGTGGCAGTGCCGATGCACGCGGATCTTCCGAGCGTGGCGGCAGCTTCGGTCGTGGTGGTTCTGACGCACGCGGATCTTCGAGTCGTGGCGGCAGCTACGGACGTGGCGACAGCGAGGCGCGCGGATCGTCGAGCCGCGGCGGCAGCTATGGACATGGCGACAGCGAGGCGCGCGGACCTTCGAGCCGCGGCGGCAGCAGCTACGGACGTGGCGACAGTGATGCGCGCGGACCTTCGAGCCGCGGCGGCAGTGATACTCGCGGCGCTTCTGGCCGTGGCGGCAGTACCGGTCGCGGTGGTTCGGATCCACGCGGATCGTCTGGCCGCGGCGACAGTGATACTCGCGGCGCTTCTGGCCGTGGCGGCAGCTTCGGTCGTCCGGATGCGCGCGGATCGTCGAGCCGCGGCGGCAGCTACGGACGTGGCGACAGCGATCCTCGCGGTGGTTTCGGTCGCGCTAGTGGCGATGCGCGCGGCTCCTCGGGTCGCGGCAGCAGCTACGGGCGCGGCGACAGCGAGACGCGCGGACCTTCTGGCCGCGGCGGCAGCAACAGCCGTGGCGACAGCGATGCACGCGGCGCGGGGCGCGGTGGCTTCGGTCGTGGTGGCGGCGATGCGCGTGGCTCGTCGGGGCGCGGCGGCGGCTTCGGTCGCGGCGGCTCGGACGAACGCGGATCGTCGGGCCGCGGCGGACCTGGTCGCGGCGACTCGCGTAGCTCGACAACTCGTTCGACCGGCTATCGCGGCGAAGACTCGCGCGGCTCGCGCAGCACGGGATACAGCGGCGGCGCGCCGAGCGGACGCAAGGCCGGTACGTGGAACCGCGACGGCGGCGAGGCGCGCGGCAGCAGCTTCGGCCGCGTCGACGGGCCGAAGCGCGGCGGCGCGAGCGACGATGCACCGGCGAAGCGCGGCGGCCAGGGGCGCAGCTTCGGAAAGCGCGGCCCGCGCCGCTAGCGAAGCGCGCGCGGTGTAGGCTGCGCGCATGCCTTCTGTGATCGTGATCGGCGATGGCCCCGGTGGCCTCAGCGCCGCGTTGTTCCTCGCGAAGAACAAGCTCGAAGTCTCTGTCTACGGCCAGGACAAGACCGCCATGCACTGGGCGCTCGTCCGCAACTACCTCGGCCTGCCCGAGATCATGGGCGCGGAGTTCCAGGCGATCGCGCGCAAGCAGGTCGGCGATTTCGGCGTGACGGTGAAAGACGAGCACATCGACAAGGTCGAGAAGTCTGGCGAGGGCTTCAAGGTCACGTTCGCGAGCGGCGGCAGCGAGACCGCGAAGTACCTCGTGCTCTCGGAGGGCAAGTCGCCGAAGCTCGCGAAGCAGCTCGGCCTGACGTTCGACGAGAAGACCGGCATCGCGACCGACAAGAACGCGAAGTCGACGCTCGACGGCGTCTACGTCGTCGGTCGGATGTCGCGGCCCGGGCGCAGCCAGGCGATCATCAGCGCCGGCGACGGTGCGGCGGCGGCGATCGACATCCTGTCGCGCGAGAAGCGCGAGGACTTCGTCGATTGGGACGAGCCCCCGAAGAGCTAGCCCAGCGGCCTGTGATAGCGTCGGGCGCGATGGAGCTACGTGCGCTCACCGTGATCGACGCCCTGCAGCCTCAGCTCACGGGCTTTCTCCAAACGGTCTGCGCCGGCTTCATGCCACTCGAGCAAGAGGCCGCAGCGTTCATCGAGATCGCCCCGGGCATCGCGATCAACCAGCTCACCGATGCGGCGCTGAAGACGACGACGTGCCGGCCCGGCATGCAGATCGTCGAGCGCGCGTACGGCATGCTCGAGCTGCACGATCGCGACAAGGGCCAGGTCGAAGCCGCCGTCGATGCGATCGTCGGGCGGATGGGCGTCGGCCGTGGCGACCGGATCAAGCCGAAGATCATCTCGTCGCAGATCATCACCGGCGTCCAGGGCGAGCAGAGCCAGCTGATCAACCGGATGCGTCACGGCGACATGATCGTGCGCGGTCAGACGCTCTACATCCTCGAGGTCTATCCGGCCGCGTACGCCGCGATCGCCGCGAACGAGGCCGAGAAGGCCGCGCCGATTCACCTGCTCGAGCTGATCACGTTCGGCGCGTTCGGTCGGCTGTGGCTCGGCGGCTGGGAGGCCGAGATCAAGGCTGCCGCCGAGGCCGCGGAAGCGGCGCTCGCGAAGATCGACGGGCGCGAAGGTAAGAGCTGAGCTGACGCCAGCCTGGCGGCCGATCGGACCACCGATCGGGCGGCCGATCTGAGCGCCGATCTGACCGCCGATCTGACCGATCGACGAGGGCCGGCTCGACGAGCGGCTGCTACAGTTCGCGTCATGACGACGCAGCTCCCTTCAGCGCTACGCGCGCCGTTCTCGGCCGGTGGCGCAAGCGCGATCGATGCACAGCTCGCGAACCGGCTCCTGGGCCACGCGCTCGAGGCCGGCGGCGACTACGCGGATATCTACTTCGAGTTCCGCGTGTCCGCGGATTACGTGCTCGAAGACGAGCAGGTCAAGACGCTCGGCCGCGGCATCACGCTCGGGCTCGGCGTCCGCGTGACGAAGGGCGACGCGACCGGCTACGCGTACACCGAGGATCTCGCGTGGGAGAAGATGCAGCACGCCGCGAAGACCGCCGGCCAGATCGCGGCGGGCGGTGGCCACGCGCCGATCGGCATCTCGCCGCATGTCTCGGTCAAAGCGCCGAGCTTCTACGCGGTACCGATGCCGTCGTTGACCCAGCCCGCGATCGACAAGCTCGCGCTGCTTCGCGCCGCCGACAAGGCCGCGCGCGCGTACGACAAGCGGATCGTCAAGGTCGAGGCGTCGTTCGCCGAGTCGATCAAGGAGATGCTGCTGTTCACCTCCGACGGCCGGATGGCGAGCGACATCCAGCCGATGCTGCGGTTCGGCTGTCGCGCCGTTGCCGAGGAGAACGGCAAGCGTCAGTCCGGCTCGGGCGGCGGCGGTGGCCGTTACGGCATGGATTACTTCGCGCAGGCCGCGACGGATGCGGCGGCGCACGGCCGCGAAGCTGCGCGCGTCGCGATCGCGATGCTCGATGCGGTCGATGCGCCCGCCGGCGAGATGCCGGTCGTCCTCGGCCCCGGCGATTCCGGCATCCTGCTCCACGAGGCGGTCGGTCACGGCCTCGAGGCCGACTTCAATCGCAAGCAGACGTCGAACTACACCGGCCAAATCGGCAAGCAGGTCGCGTCGCCGCTGTGCACCGTCGTCGACGACGGCACGATCGCGAGCTCGCGCGGTGCGATCAACGTCGACGACGAGGGCTACACCGGTCAGAAGAACGTGCTGATCGAGAACGGCATCCTCGTCGGCTACATGCACGATCGGTTGAGCGCGAAGCACTACAAGATCCAGCCGACCGGCAATGGCCGGCGCGAGTCGTTCCGCGCGATGCCGCTGCCGCGCATGACGAATACGTCGCTCTACGGCGGCAAGGATGATCCCGACGAGATCATCAAGAGCGTCAAGCGCGGCATCTACGCGAAGCGATTCTCCGGCGGTCAGGTGAACATCTCGAACGGCGATTTCGTGTTCTCGCTGTCGGAGAGCTACCTGATCGAGGACGGCGTGCTCACCGCGCCGCTCAAGGGCGTGAACCTGATCGGCAACGGGCCCGAAGTGCTCCGCCGCGTCGACATGCTCGGCACCGACTACCAGCTCTCGGATGGCATCTGGACCTGCGGCAAGGACGGCCAGTCGGTGCCCATCAACGTCGGCACGCCGACGGTTCGCATCGCATCGATCACGGTTGGAGGCACGCAGGCATGAGTGGTGCGCAGATCACGGAAGCGACGGTCAAGGAACTGATGGATGTCGCGCAGCTCGCGCTCGAGCTCGCGAAGAAGGCCGGCGCCGACGACGCCGAGGTGCTCGTGCGCGACGGCACGGAGCTGACCGCGAAGGTCCGGCTCGGCGAGCCCGAGCTCGTGCAAGAGGCAGGATCGCGTGGCCTCGGTCTGCGCGTGTTGAAGGATGGCAAGCGCTCGGTTACGTACACGAGCGATCTGCGGCGCGAAGCGCTCGAGGCGCTGTGCGCGGAATCGGTCGCGCTCGCCGAGCTCGCCGAAGCCGACGAGTTCTCGCTGCCTCCGGACCGGGCGCTGCTCGCGAAGAGTTATCCCGATCTCGAGCTCTACGATCCGCAGGTCGCCGAGGTCGATGCCGCGTGGGCGCTGAAGCAAGCGATCGCCGGTGAAGCGGCGGCGCGCGGGGCCGATCCGCGCGTCACGAACTCCGAAGGCGCGACCTGGGCGCGCGTGCTCGGTGCGACCGCATTCGCGACGAGCGGCGGATTCCTCGGCGGCTATCGCGGCAGCTACGCGTCGCTCGTCGTCGAGCCGCTGTGCGACGACACGACCGACGCGGCGAATCCGAAGAAGCGCAACGGCTTCTGGTGGACCGCCGATCGCTACCTCGCGAAGCTCGACAGCCCCGAGAAGGTCGGCCGCGAAGCGACGCGCCGGACGGTCGCGACGCTCGGCTCGCGCAAGGTCGAGACCCAGGAGTGCGCGATCGTGTTCGACCCCGAGGTCGCGCGCGCGATGGTCGGAACGATCTTCTCCGTCGCGAACGGCAGCTCGCTGTGGCGCAAGTCGACGTACATGGTCGGCAAGGAAGGCGAGCAGGTCGCGTCGAAGCTCGTCACGATCGTCGACGATCCGTTGATCCCACGCGCGCCGGGCAGCCGGCCGTTCGACGGAGATGGGCTCCCTACGCGCAAGAACCCCGTGATCGACGCGGGGATTCTCGCCCCGGTGCTGTGCGACGTGTACTCGGCGCGCAAGCTCGGCCGCGCGTCGACGGGGTCGGCCGGTCGCGGCATCGGCGGCAACCCCGGTCCGACGACCTCGAACTTGATCATGCAGCCCGGCTCGGTGACCCGCGCGGAGCTGCTCCGGAGCACGCCGAAAGGCCTCTACGTCACCAATCTCATGGGCTTCGGGTTCAACCCGGTGACCGGCGACTTCTCGCGCGGCGCGCAGGGCTTCTGGATCGAGAACGGCGAGCTGACGTTCCCGGTCTCCGAGGTCACGATCGCGGCGAACTTCGACGAGATCCTGAAGCGGATCGACCTCGTCGCGAACGATATCGAGATGCGCAGCTCCACGGTCGCGCCGACGTTCCGGGTATCGCACATGATGCTCGCAGGTACGTCGCGGTGAGCGGACCCAAGGGCCTGTCTTGACTTGAATCCTTGGGGATGAAACGATCTTCAATGTGCCGGCCGTAGCCACGGTGGCGGGGCTTCCCAGCAAGTTAGGGAAGTACGAGCTGCTCATGCCGCTTGCGGCCGGCGGCATGGCGCGGATCTACATCGGAAGAAGCACCGGCATCGGCAGCTTCGAACGCCACGTGGTGCTGAAGCTCATCACGCCGGAACGCGCGAACGATCACACCGCGGTCCAGATGTTTCTCGACGAGGCTCGACTCGCCGCGTCGCTGAATCATCAGAACGTCGCGCAGGTCTTCGAGGTTGGCGAGGACGGCGGCATCCACTACCTCGCGATGGAGTACGTGCACGGCCAGGATCTGCGCGCGCTCCTCGCGAAGGCGGGTAGCCAGGGCACGCGGATCCCGCTCGAGCTCGCGCTCACGGTTGTCGCGGGCGCTGCGGCCGGACTCAATCACGCGCACGAGCGGCGCGCCGCCGACGGCACGCCGCTCGGCATCGTCCACCGCGACGTGTCGCCGTCGAACATCATGATCGGCTACGACGGCTCGGTGAAGCTGCTCGACTTCGGCATCGCGAAGGCGACGTCGCGCTCCGTCGAGACCCAGTCCGGAATCATCAAGGGCAAGTTCGCCTACATGGCGCCGGAGCAGTGCCGCGGCCGCGATGTCGATCGCCGCAGCGACGTGTTCTCGCTCGGCATCATCCTGTACGAAATCTCGACCCAGCATCGCTGCTTCCGCGCCGACAGCGACTTCGACACGATGCACCGCATCGTCACCGGCGATGTCGTGCGCCCGACGCGGCTCGTCCAGGGCTATCCGGCCGAGCTCGAGGCGATCGTGATGAAGGCGCTCGCCGTCGACGCGGTCCAGCGCTACCAGAGCGCGGGCCTGTTGCTCGAGGCGCTCGAAGCGTTCGCGGTCGCGAATCGGTTCTCGCTGTCGACGATGGGCCTCGGCCGGTTCATGCGCGACATGTTCGGCGAGATCAGCGAGCCGTGGCTCGGCTCGCCGCAGGCTGCGGCGCCGGGCGTGCCGAAAGAGAGCACGATCTCGTCGACGGACGGCCGCAGCGACGTCGTGCCGGCGCCGATGCTCGAGCGAGCTCGCACCGATTCCGACAGCGAGCTCGCCGGCGTTCCCGATCACGACGCGCGCTATCCCGAATCCGCCGGCATCGCCGGCAAGACGATGCTCGACGTCGTCCACGACGACACCGAAGCGCCCGACGAGCTCGCGACCGAAGTGCTGCGGCCTTCACCGATCTCGCCGTTCATCCACGCGAAGCAGAGCTCGCCCGGTCAGATCGGCCATACCGGCCCGCAGCTGCCGCTGCCGGCGCCGCCACTGCCGCCCGCGTCGCCACCGCCGATGGCCGCGTTCCCGGCGACGCCGGGCTCGGGCTCGCACTCGGGTGTCGCGATTCCCGCGCACGTCTCGCAACCGCTCGCGATTCCGAGCACGCGCCACGGCTACGCGAGCGGCGGCGCGATGACCGCCCCCGGTGGAGGCTATCCGCGCTACGAGCCGCCTGCGGTCGCTGGCGAGGACCTCGACGTCGAGATCAAGCCGAACCGGAAGCTGCTGTTCCTCGGCGTCGGCGCGGCGGTGATCGGACTCGTCGTGATCATCGCGCTCGTCGCGAGCGGCGGGACGAAGCTGAAGGACAACGACGGCATCGCGGTCGGCTCGGATCCCGGCAGCGCCGCGGTAAGCGCGGTGGAGGTGACGCGACCCGCACCGCCGCCGCCGACGATCGACGACAACATCACGATCCACGTCGGCTCGACACCGAAGGGCGCGGACGTGTTGATCGCTGGTACGAAGGTCGGCGTCACGCCGTTCGACGGCAAGCTCAAGCGCGGTGCCGCGGTGACGACGCTCGCGGTCCACATGGCCGGTTACACCGACTACACGTCGAAGATCGATCTGTCGGGCGAGTACGCGAACGACAAGATCGTGCTCGCGAAGATCGAGCCCAAGCCGGAAGCCACGGTCGCGACGGGCTCCGCCGACGCGCCGAAGCAGGAAACCAAGCCGGAGCCGAAGCCGGAGCCGAAAGACGAGCCGAAGCCGGAGCCGAAGCACGCGGTGACGCACGTCGCGGCGCCGGTGGTCCACAACCCGGTTCACACGTCACCGCCGCACGAGAAGGCCGCCGAGCCCTCGAAACCGAAGTGCCAGCCCGCCGGTCAGATCAACCCGTTCGACACGAGCTGCAACGGCAAGGCTTGTCCGCCCTGCAGTTGAGTCGCTAGGCCTTGATCTCGGGGACGTCGGCGGACCAGCGCAGCGTCGCGCCGGTGACCTTTGCGATGTCCTCGCACGACACGCCGGGTGCACGCTCGCGCAGCACGAGGCCGTCCTTCGCGACGTCGATCACCGCGAGGTCGGTGACGATCGTGTGAACGCAGCGCAGGCCGGTCAGCGGCAGCGAGCACTCGCGCAGGATCTTCGGCGAGCCGTCCTTCGCGCAGTGCTCCATCATCACGATCACGCGGCGGCTGCCTGCGACGAGATCCATCGCGCCGCCCATGCCCTTGATCATCTTGCCGGGGATCGTCCAGTTCGCGAGGTCGCCGTTCTGCGAGACCTCCATCGCGCCGAGGACGCTGACGTCGACGTGGCCGCCGCGGATCATCGCGAACGACGTCGCCGAGTCGAAGAACGCCGAGCCTTTGATCGTCGTGACCGTCTGCTTGCCGGCGTTGATCAGGTCCGGATCCTCGTCGCCTTCGAACGGGAACGGGCCGATGCCGAGCAGGCCGTTCTCGCTCTGCAGCACGATATCCATCCCGGGCGGGACGAAGTTCGCGACGAGCGTCGGCATGCCGATGCCGAGGTTGACGTAGAAGCCATCTTCGAGCTCGCCGGCGACGCGGCGGGCCATCTGTTCGCGAGTGAGTTTCTGCATGTCAGCTCCTCTTCCGCGTCGTGCGTTGCTCGATCGGCTTCTCGTAGCTCGTGCCCTGGAAGATCCGCTGGACGTAGATCGACGGCAGGTGCACGTGGTCGGGATCGATGTCGCCGACCTCGACGAGCTCTTCGACCTCGACGATCGTGACCTTGCCGGCCGTCGCGACGAGCGGGTTGAAGTTGCGCGACGTCTTGTTGAACACGAGGTTGCCCCAGCGGTCGCCCTTCCACGCCTTCACGATCGCGAAGTCGCCGCGGATCGCGTGCTCGAGCACGCAGTTCTTGCCGTTGATCTCGCGGGTGTCCTTGCCCTCGGCGACCTTGGTCCCGTAGCCGGTCGGCGTATAGAACGCCTCGACGCCAGCGCCGCCGGCGCGCAGCCGTTCGGCGAGCGTGCCTTGCGGGCAGAGCTCGACCTCGAGCTGTCCCGAAAGGAACTGCTGCTCGAAGATCTTGTTCTCGCCGACGTAGCTCGACACCATCTTCTTGACCTGGCCCTGCGCGAGCAGGACGCCGAGACCCTTTTCGGTCGTGCCGCAATTGTTCGACACGATCGTCAGGTTCTTCGTGTTGCGCCGCGCGAGCTCGCGGATGCAGTTCTCCGGGTTGCCCGAGAGGCCGAAGCCACCGGCCAGGATCGTGCAGCCGTCGAACACGTCGTGGAGCGCCGCGGTGGCGTCCTTGTAGACCTTGTTCATCGCATGTGTCTTACTGCCGATCGGGATGGCGATCATCACGCTGACGACCGATTTCGGCTCGCGCGACGGTTATGTCGGGGCGATGAAGGGTGTGCTCGTCCGGATCGGTCGCGAGCCCACGATCGTTGATATTTCCCACGATATCCCGCGCGGCGACATCGCTCACGCCGCGTGGGTCGTGAAGACGGCGTGTCGGGAGTTCCCTGCCGACACGATCCACATCGTCGTCGTCGATCCGGGCGTCGGTGGCGCGCGGCGGGGCGTCGTGCTCGATGCGCAGGGCCAGTACTACGTCGGCCCCGACAACGGCGTGTTCGCGTACCTCACGCCGTACTGGGCGCGCGCGATCGAGAACGTCCGGATCATGGCGCCCGAGGTCAGCCACACGTTCCACGGTCGCGACATCTTCGCGACCGTCGCCGCTGCGCTCGCGTTGAAGATCGATCCGGCCGCGATCGGTGCGCGGGTCGAGCTCGCGGGCACGCTGCCGTGGGGACCGCGACCCGAGGGCGTCGGCCGGGTCGTCCACATCGATCACTACGGCAACCTCGTGACCGACTTGCCGGCGGAGGAAGCCGGCGAGGCCGTCACCATCGCGGGCAGGAGGCTGCCGATCGTCGAGACCTACGAGAGCGTGCTGCCGAACGAGCTGCTCGCGTACGTCGGATCGCAGAAGACGATCGAGGTCGCGGTCCGCGATGGCCGCGCCGACCGCGTGCTCGATGCGCCGCGCGGCACCTCGATCGAGCCTGCCACCGCTGGAAGTGAATACAGGTGATCGTCGACATCACGGCACTCGCGGCGGGCGGCGATGGCATCGGCCGCGACGACACCGGCCGCGTCACGTTCGTCCCGCTGACCGCGCCGGGCGATCGCGTACAGATCCGGATCGTCAAGCAGACCAAGTCGTTCGCGCGCGGCGAGGTCGAGGCAGTCGTCACGCCTTCGCCGGAGCGAGTCGCGCCGCCGTGCCCCGCGTTCGTCGCCGGCTGTGGCGGTTGCCAGTGGCAGCACGTCGCGCTGCCCGCGCAGCACAGCGCGAAGCACGCGATCGTCGTGAATGCGCTGCGCAAGGTGATCGCGAACGTCGATCCGATCGTCGCGCCGGCACCGGCGTACGGCTGGCGGCGGCGCGCGCGGTTCCACGTCGATCACAACGTGATCGGGCTGTATCGCACCGCGAGCCACCAGATCCTGCCGCTCGCCGCGTGCCCGCAGCTCGAGCCGGAGCTCGAGGCCGTGCTCGCGCTGCTCTCGGCGAACGCGAAGCACACGCCGCTCCCCGATGGCGAGCTCGCGATGCTGCGCGGCCACGCTGGCGCGATCGCGCTCGCGTTCGAGCGACCGTGGCGCGCGGCCGCAACGCTCGTCGGTCAGCGCGGGATCGCGGGCATCGTCGCGGGCGATCAGACGTACGGCTCGCCGGTGATCGAGGTCGAGCCGGGCCTCTACGGTTCGCCGTGGGACTTCGCGCAGGCAAGCGCCGCCGGCAACGCCGCGTTGATCGCGATCGCGCGCGAGCTGGTCGGCAAGGGCCCAGGGGACCTGCTCGAGCTCTACGCCGGCGCGGGCAACTTCACGCGCGGCTTCGCCGAAGATGGCTGGCGGGTCACGCCGAGCGATGCATTCGAGCCCGCGCGCCCGCCGCCGCGGTTCATCACCGGACCGGCCGAGCGCGTCGTCGAGACGTATCAGGGCAAGCCGCAGGCGATCGTCCTCGATCCGCCGCGCGCGGGTGCGGCCGAGGCGATCGATGGCATCGCCCGGATCGGGCCGCAGACGATCGTCTACGTGTCATGCGATCCGGCGACGCTCGCGCGCGATGCAGAGAGGTTGATCGCGGCGGGCTATCGCGCCGAGCGCGCCGTGCCGGTCGATCTCATGCCGCAGACCTCGCACGTCGAGGTCGCGTTACTACTCCGCCGCTGACGCTTTGCGAGGCAGGTGCGCGAGCAGTGCGTGCAGTGCCTCGCGCTGATCGCTCTCGCTCGCGAACCAATCGCGCGGGTAGAGCAGGGCGCGCTTGCCGACCTCGACCACGAGCACCGGCGCTGCGTGATACATCGGCACCGAGCGGCGCAGGAAGTACGCCGAGGTGACTTCCGCCGGCTTGACGTCGAGCGGGTTGGGGCGGTGCAGCTTGCGCGGCAAGACGACGTGCTTCTCGGTCACGATGATCGCGCCCGCGGGATGGACGAACGACAGCGCGAGCTGATAGCCGCGCCACAGGCCGAGCGCGATCAGGACCCAGCCGGTCCACACGCCGACCGTACCCAGGCGCCACACCAGGAGCGCGCCGAAAAGGATGCCGAAAACGGTCCAGCTGATCAGGCGCTGGCGCGAGCCCTGGAGCTCGACCTCTACCTGATCGAGTGGCGCGCGAATTTTGTCATCGGCGCGAAACGGAGCGTCGGTCTCAGCTTCGACCCCAGTCGCGGGTGAGCTCTGCGACGCGGGATTGGACTTCGTCGAGGTGGACATTGCAAAGACGGCGTGCCGAGACGACCTCCTGTCCATCTACCACGACGTCGGTGATCGCGCGAGACGAGAGCGCATAGACCACATTCTTTTCGAGGGCCTGGACGGGCCACAGCGACGGATCGTCGAGATCGAGGCCGACCAGATCACACCGGTAGCCCGGGGCGACCTTGCCGATCGGCAGGCGGAGGACTTCGCCGGCGGTCTGAGTCCCGAGCCGGAAACAGGTCTCAGCGTCGATCGCCTGGCCGTTCGTACGATGGACCTTCTGGAGCAGCGCGGCGGCTCTCATCTCGTCGAACACGCTGACCCGGTTGTTCGAGCAGCCGCCATCGGTGCCGAGGCCGACGCGGACGCCGCGCGCGACCAGATCGACGAGGTCGGTGACGCCGTCGCCGAGGAACATGTTCGAGCCGGGGCAGTACGCGAGCGAGCCGCCGCGATCCGCGAGCAACGCGCGCTCCTCGGCATCGAACCAGCACCCGTGGACCGCGACCATGCTCGCGAGATCGACCTGGAGGTCGGCGACCGCGAACATCGGCCGCTTGCCGGTACGCTCGAGCGATTGGTCGACCTGCCACTGCTCCTCGGCGAGATGGATGTGCCAGGGCTCGCCGGCGTCTGCCGCGCAGCCCGCGCCGGCTTCGATCATCGCCGCGCTCGCGCCGTGTTGGCTGTGCGGCGCCGGTTGGATCGTGACGAGGTGACGCTCGGGGTCGCGGTACTGCTTGTGGAGCGCTTGGTAGTGCGCGATCGCCTGCGGAATCGTCTCGCGGTACGACGCCGGTGCGCCGTCCCAATCGTAGAAGCAGCGCGCGAGCACGATCCGGATTCCGAGCCGGCGCGCAGCTTCGATCGTCGCGGTCGCGTGGTCGTTGCCCTGCGCGTTGACGTAGTAGAAGTCGCAGACCGTCGTGACGCCGTGGAGCAGCATCTCGCCGAACGCGAACAGCGCGGCGGTCGCCATGTCCTCGGCGCCGAGCCGCGGCGAGTAGCGGTACAGCGCCTTGTCGCGCCACTCGAGGAACGGCAGGTCATCGCCGATGCCGCGGAGCAGCGACTGGAAGCTGTGGTTGTGCGTGTTGACCGTGCCAGGGACGATCGCGCGGTGGCTCCAGTCGAGGCGCTTCGCGTTCGCGGCGCCCGCGAACCCGGCCACTTCGGCCGGGTCGCCGACCGCGACGATGAGGCCGTCGACCGAGAGGACGCTCGTCGCACCGCGCGCGCCATCGCCGGTGAGACATCGATCGGCGGTGACGAGCAGCGTCGACATGGCGGGCGACCTTAACATCACACCGCCGTGCTAGCTTGCGCCCCATGCACGAGCTCGTCGAGAAAGGACTAGACCCGGTCTACGTCCTCCACTCCGAGCATCCGATCTTGATCGAGCGCGCGCTCCACGCGATCCGCGATGTGGCGGTTCCGCCTGCGGTACGCGGCTTCAATTACGACGTCGTCGAGGGCAAGCCGAGCGGCGCGAAGATCGCAGCGCTCGCCCAGACCCTACCGATGATGGCGAAGTACCGGATGGTTGTCGTTCGCGATCTCGGTGCGATGCCAGCGGATGACGCCGAGCCGCTGCTGAGCTACTTCGCGAAGCCGAACCCGAGCACCGTGATCGTCGCGATGACGACGAAGCTCGACAAGCGGCTGAAGACGTTCGCGACGGCATCGAAGAAGGGCTGGCTGCACGTGCTCGAAGCACCGCGCCAGCTCGTCCCGTGGGTCCGCCAGGAGGCGAAGGATCGCAAGGTCGACATCGATAGCGCAGCGATCCAGCGGCTCGTCGATACCGTCGGCAGCGATCTATCGCGGCTCGCGCTCACCGTCGAGCAGCTCGGGCTCTACGCCGGCAATCGCCCGGTGACCTCCGACGATGTCGATGACCTCGTCGCGGATACCCGCGAGCGCTCGGTGTTCGAGCTGACCGATGCGATCGGTGCCGCCGATCGGCCGCGCGCGCTCGCGGCGGTCGCTTCACTGTGCGATCAGCGCGAGAGCGCGGTCGGCGTCGTCGTGATGCTCGCGCGCCACATCCGCCAGCTGTCGCTCGTCCACGTGATGAAGGCCGACAATATCCCGCGCGGTGCGTGGGGCAGCCGGATCGGCGTGCCGCCGTTCGTCGTCGACAAGCTCGCGAATCAGGCCCGCCTGTACTCGCCGCACTCGCTCGCGACCGCGACCCAGCGGCTCGCGAATGCGGATCGCGCGCTGAAGGGCGACATCACGCTCGATAGCCGGAGCGATGACTTTACCGGCCCGCAGCTGAAGGCGCTCGGGCGCGAGCTCGCGGAGCGCGTGATCCTCGAGCAGGTGGTCGACGGGATCGTCGGCCTCGCTCAGCGTTAGCTACTTCTTGTCGTGGATCGATTCGTCGACGATCACGGGCGCGACCACCAGCGTCTTGTCGGGATCGACCTTCGAATGGCCCGGCGGCGGTGGCGGGGGAATCGGCTTGTCGTTCTTGTCGACCTTCGCGGGCGGACGGAGATTCGCCGGTAGCTGGATCGCCGGCTGGGTATCCTCGCCGGAGATCCCCATCTCTTCGAACGGCTTGCGATAGTCGATCGGCAGCTTCGCGAAGTGCTGCGAGAGCTGAGCGCGCGGCACGAACAGCTCCTCGCGCTTGCCGCCACCGATGTCGCGCTTGAGCACGAGCTCGCCCGACATCCGGCTGCGCTCGCGGATCGTCCGCGCGAGCGGCGTGAGCTGGGTCAGCACTTCCATCGGGACGACCCGCGGCTCCGGCAGCTGCGCGAGCGGCTGACCGGCGAGCGTGATGTCCGTGAGCGTGCGGCTGTTGGTCAGATCCTTCAGCGCGTTCTGCGCGCCTTCGCCGAGGCGACGGACACCCGCGAAGTCTTCGCTGTCGAGCGGGTTCGGCTCGGTCTCGGCATCGCCGGCAGGCGTGAGCGACTGCCACGTCGCGGTGTGGTCCGCGACCGTGAAGCGCAGGCCTTGCGACTGGCGATCCGGCTTCTCGCGCAGCGTGATCACGTACTCGTTCTGCGTCCGCTCGAACGAGACCATCACGTACTTGCCGAGATCGACCGGCGCGGGCTTCGCCTTACCGAGGAGGCCCTTCTTCATCATGTGAACGACGACGCCATCGGCGAGCTGCTCGACGCGCATCGGTTGGCGATAGGCCTCGACCTGGAGGCGGAAGTTCGCGACGAGCCGGCCCGAGGTCATCACCGAATCGGCTTGCGGTTCGTTGCCGCGGACGTCCCACGACATGATCCACTTCGCGTTCGGCAGCTGGTTGTGATCGAAGAACGGGCGGAGGCCCTGGAGCACGGCGTCCGACGACGTCGCGGCCGCGGCTTGCGCCTCGAGCGCCGAGACCCGGCTCTCGATCTGCTGCTTCGACGCCGTGATCTGCTGCTTCGCGGCGATCAGCGTCTTCTGCGCGACCTGCTGGGCCTGCGCGCTCTTCTTCTCCGGAACCATGTACGGCGCGAGCGCGTTGCTGATCGTCTTCTCGAGATCGGCGAGCCGCGCGAGCTCGCCATCCGCTTCGATCCGCGCCGCTTTCGCGCGGTTACGGCGCTCGTCGAGCTCCGTCAGCGGCATGAACGCGTTCGTGCACGCCTCGACCGCGGCGGTCAGCGTCTCGATGAAGTTTTCCTCGAGCGGGAAGGGGGTTCCATCCCCATAGCGATACATGCAGGTACGAGTATACCTGCTCTCATCTGTAGAACGGGTGTTTCCGGCTCTTCAGTAAGTGCCGAGCAGGCCCAGCTGCAAAATCACCGCATCGAGCAGTCCCGTGCCGTACAGGAATTGCTTGTCGATACCCATCGGGTTCGAGAGGCTCGGGTCAGCGGGCAGCTGATCGAGGATCAGGAGGTCGCCCTTCACGTTGAAGTTGAGCTTGTCGAACAGGCCCCACACCGGCTTGTCGCCCGCGACGGTGATCAGCGTGAGCTTCGCGCCGACCATCGCGTTGCGGACCGGCGAGAGCTCGCGGTCACCCGTGTAGTACTCGCCCGCGGTCGACTCGGTCTCGTAGAAGAACGCGTCCTTGAAGAAGCTCGCGGCGCTCTGCTGGTAGACGCGCGCGTGGAACTTGATGAGCAGCGAGTTGCCGACGTACTGCGAGTAACCGAGCTCGGCATCGCCGCCGATCACGCGCCACGTATCGTCGTAGAAGCGCAGGCCGAGGTGGACCGCGGAGTGCGTGCTCGGCAGGAACTTGTTGAACCGCACCGTCGCCGACCAGCGCGCGCGCGTATCGGGGATGTGCTCCTGCGGAGAGTTACCGCCGACCTTCACGCGGCGATACGGGTTCGACTGAAAGCCCTCGAGCACCTGGCCGTAGCCGGCGAACTGCATGTTCACGGTCGGCGTCAGGTTCTGGGTGATCGTGAACTGCGCGGTGTCGATCGAGAGGTCCTTCCACACCGTCGTGCCCGGGATATCGGACGACAGGATCAGGTCCTTCTTGCGGCACTCGTCGGCGCCGGTCAGCGCGCGGCGCTCGAGCGGCATCGCGTCGCCGTTGTCCTTGTCGCACACGGTGTCGAAGCTGTGGCTGTACGCGAGATCGACCGTCGTGTTGCGGCCCGGAAGATCGATCGAAGCGTCGCCGCCGATCTGGCGCGACAGGTAATCGCGCTCGGTGCCGAGGGTCGCCGAGAACGAGATCTTCGAGCGCCGGCCCATGAAGCCGAGCCCGACCGTGCCCTCGTGGCGGACGTCGGAGAACTTGGTCGCCGACGACACCGCGTCGACCTGATAGACCGAGGCGGTCGCACCGGAGACCGCGTCGGCCGAGTAACCGAAATCGAGATTGACGTGGCTACCGAGATCGGTGCCGAGATCGACCGCCGGGTGGACGACCGACAGGCCGCCCTTGTCGCCCTGGCGGCGCTCCTCGAACACCGAGGTCGAAACCTCCGCGCGATCGTCGGCGAACGCCGCCGCCGAGCTCAGCAGAACGCCGAGCGCTATGACACGAGCTAGTTGCAACCACATCCTCCGCCGCCGGCGCCATGGCCACCGGCTGCACCTTCGCGGTTCGTCATGATGTGATCGTCGGACGCGGTCTCGTGCGGATCGTTGTCGAACACCATCACCTGATCGGCGAGGAATTCTTTCTCGGACGCACGCACCGCGGTGCGGCCGCATGCCGAGGCGAGGATCGCGACGACCACGAGGCTAAAAGAAAATCGCGAGGCCACCGGTGTACTCCTGTCCGTTGTTGGAGTGGTTCTGGTTGAACAGCGACCAATTGCGCACGTCGAGCCGCACGGTGATCTGCTTCTTCAGTGTGATCTCGAGCCCGCCGCCGGCGCCGAGCGCCATGAGATTTTCGCGCGGGTCGACGTAGTTGTCGGCCTTCGGAGAAATGTGCGCACAGCCGAGGCCGAGCGTCGCGTACGGGCCGATCACGGCGCCGGGTGCGAGCCGCAGCACGAACGCGAAGCCGCCGAGATAGATGTCCTTCTCCGAGCGCGGCGAGAGACCGGCAAAGCCTTCGAGCGCCCAGTAGGGATCGATGATCCACGACGGGCGCAAGATGTAGACGCCTTCGCCTTCGAGCAGGCCCGACGAGAACGACAGGCCGACGTTCGCGTACGCGACGGGCGAGGGCCCCAGGATCGCGCGCTTGATCGCGCGGCCCATCCGGGTGAACGCGCCGGCCTCTTCCTCTTCGCCGACCTCGAACGGATAGACGACATCGCCGACGATCCACCCGGTCGTGCCGTCGTCGAGCATGATCTTGAACCAGTACCCGTTCGTGCCGCGCTCGAGCACTTCGTAGACCTGGTTGCGTTCGGCGACCGCGACCTCGCGATAGCCGTTGCCGGGGCCGGAGTGGACCGAAGCCTTCTGCGCGATCACGCGGAGGTACGCGTCCGCGCTCGCGACCGAAGCGGTGGCGACGATCAGGAGAAAGACCACGAGCGAGATGATCGGGCGTTTCACTGATCGAACCATCCAAGGAACGTCGTGTACTCGGTGCTGCCGGTCGCGAACAGATCGCCGCCACCGTGGCCGTCGATCCCGGCCAGCGGCTTGGTCAGGAGCTCGCTCGCCTTGGGCTGGCCGCAGTTCAAGTAGCCCTGCGAGACGCGGTAATTGAGCATGTCGTCGCCGACCGTGCGGCTGAGCGCCAGACCGTGGGCCTGGTCGTGGCACGAGCTGTTGCGCGCGCAGCCGGTCGTCGGATCTTGGATCTTCAAATAGACCGGCTCGATCTTCGCGATGAAGTAATCGACGCCTTCAGGCGGATTGCACGCACCGATGTCGGGCGGCGTGTCGCCGAGGTCCACGGTCGGACACCCCGGCAAAACGAGCGCGAGCAAGGCGACAGTTGCCCAGCGAGGTCCCATCCCTGAATCGAACTTTACACCTGGTGCCGCATCCATGTCTCGTCACAGCCGATCTGATAACCTCGCTGTTGGTGTCGACACAGCCTCCTCCGGGCTCCCGCCGGCCCACGTCGACCACCACTCCATTCAAGGGAACCGGCGTGGTGAAGGTGGGACCTCCACCGATTCCGCCACGCCCGCGCAGCATGGTGCGGATCGATACCGAGCCCGAACCGCCACGCGTCGTGCGGTCGAAGCTCGTGGGGCGGGGCGACGCGCTCGCGACGCTGCGCGATGTCGTCGGGCGCGCGGTCGATTTTCAAGCGCCCCAGCTCGTCACGATCGTCGGCAACCAAGGCACCGGCAAGACCCGGCTGATCAACGAGCTGATCGGCGAGCTGCGCGAGGGCGAGCGCAAGCCGCGCGTGATCCACGGCGCAGCCGAGCGCGATAGCACCGGCAAGCCGCTCCGGTTGTCGGCGATCGCGTCGCTGTTGCGCGATCGTTTCGAGCTGACGCCGAACCCCGACGACACGTCGCGGCTGCGGTTCTCGCACGAGATCAAGACCGTGATGGCCTCGGATCAAGTCGGCGAGATCCTGTACTTCCTCGGCGCGCTGGTCGGCCTCGAGTTCACGCCGACACCGTTCCTCAAGGCCGTGACCGAATCGCCGAAGCAACACGGCGAGCTGGCGCGCACCGCACTGCGCCGGTTTGTCGAGCTCGATGCGGCCGCGGTCCCGTGCGTGCTGGTGCTCGACGACCTCCAGTGGGCCGACGACGACACGCTCGCGATGATCGCGGATCTGGCGACCAACCTGTCGGGATCTCCGATCGTGATCCTGGCGGCGGCTCGGCCCGAGATGCTCGTGCGCAGCGGTGGTTGGGGCGATGGCGCGACCGATCACACGCGGATCGATCTGCGCAACCTCGAGCAGGACGACGCCGAGGTGATGTTCCGGAATCTGCTCTCGCGCGTGAAGGACATGCCCGAGGACACGGCGCAGACCGCGGTCGAGATGACCGGCGGCAACCCGGCGTTCATCGAACAGCTCGTGCGGCTGTTCATGGACAACGGCACGATCGATACGTCGGGGCCGACGTGGATCCTCGATCCCGACAAGGCCGCCGATACCGAGCTGCCGATCTCGATCGAAGAAGCGATCGAGGCGCGGATCGCGGCGCTCGAGGCCGACGAGCGCGATCTCCTCGAGAAGGCCGCGGTGTTCGGCAACGTGTTCTGGGTCTCCGCGGTGATCGCGCTGACCCGGCTCGAACAGCCGGTGCCGGAGCACACGCCGAGCCCGCTCGAGCTCGAGTGGGGCGAGGGCGAGGACGTGCGCCGCCGGATCAGCGACCTCGTAGCGATGCTCGCGGATCGCGACTACCTGTTGCCGCTCGATAGCGAGGACTCGAGCATCCCCGGCGACGTCGAGATCGTGTTCAAGCACAACCTCGAGCGCGAGCTGATCTCGCGGTCGACGGAGTCGGGCCGGCTCGCTCGCTATTACCTCGCGGCCGCGCAGTGGCTCGAGAGCAAGCTATCGACGCTGCGCGACGAGCAGCTCGAGTTCCTCGCGACGCTGTACGAGCGCGGTGGCGACAAGCGACGCGCTGCACGCTGCTACTTGCAGGGCGGCGATCGCGCGCGCGCGCGCTATTCGCCGGAAGAAGCGCGCTCGCTCTACGAAAAGGGCCTCGAGATGCTCGGCGCTGCCGATGCGCCCGCGCGGATGGACGCGCTCCACAACCTCGGCGACGTGCTCGAGCAAGCGGGCAAGACCGACGACGCGACCCAGTACTTCGCGGAGATGCTCCAGCTCGCGTGGCGCTACGACAACCTCAACAAGGCCGGCGCCGCGTACAGCCGGCTCGCGCGCGGCCAGCGCCGGCTCGGCAAGTACGACGCCGCGATGGACTATCTGCGGCGCGCGCAGGGCCTGTTCGAGCGCTCGCGCGACGATCGCGGCATCGCGTCGACGCTCGACGACATGGGCCGCGTCCACTGGCTGCGCGGCGGCTACTCGCAGGCGCTCGACTTCCATCGCCAGGCGCTGACGACCCGGCGCGCGCTCGGCGATCGCCGCTCGATCGCGCTGTCGCTCGCGAACATCGGCCGGGTTCATCACGACAGCGGCAACTTCAAGGCCGCGATCGCGCAGTTCCGCGAGGCGCTCGATCTGCGTCGCGATATCGGCGACCTCGTCGGCATCGTCCAGTCGCTGTGCGATCTCGGCGGCGTCTACGCCGAGGATCACAACCACGAGGCCGCGCTCGAGCTCCTCGGTGAAGCGCGCGCACTCGCGATGGAGATCGGCGACAAGCTCGCGCTCGCGGACGTGCTGTCGCGGACGGGCGAGGTCAAAGGTGCGATGGGGCGAGGCGGCGAGGCGGTAAAAGACCTGTCGGACGCAAAGGCGCTCGCGTCGGGGCTCGGCGATCGCGTCGCGCTTGCCGTGACGCACCAGCGGCTCGCCCAGGTCCAGCTCGCGCTCGGCAATCTCGAGGCCGCGGATGTCGAGGCCCACGCCGCCGTTGCGGTCGCCCAAGCAGCGGGGCTGCGCGTCCACGCGGGCTCCGGCTATCGCGTGAAGGCCGAGGTCGCGGTCGCGCTCGGTCACGAGCTCCAGGCCGAGGACGACTTCCGGCGCGCGGTCGACATCCTCGCCGCGGTGAAGCACGAGGTCGAGCTCGCGCGCGCGTACCACGGGCTCGCCGGGATCAAGGATCGCGCGGGCAAGCGCGATGAAGCGGCGAAGCTGCGCAGCCGCGCGCAGGACATCTTCTCGCGCCTCCGTGGCGCCGCGCAGACGGAGTAGGTGTGGAGGCGAAGGCGCGGCTCGCAGAGGCGGTGCCCGAGAACGTGCGCCAGGTGTGCGCGCGGATCTCGGAGGCCGGGTTCCAGGCCGTCGCGGTCGGCGGCGCCGTGCGCGATGTGTTGCTCGGCAAGGAACCGGGCGATTGGGACATCGCGACGAGCGCGCATCCGAACGAGGTGCTCGGCTTGTTCCGCCACACGATCCCGACCGGGCTCCAGCACGGCACGGTCACCGTCGTGACCGGGAAAGGCGCCGAGAGTCACGTCGAGGTCACGACGTATCGCGGCGAAGGCGCGTATACCGACGCGCGGCGGCCCGACAGCGTCGTGTTCGGCGTGCCGCTGTCCGAAGATCTCGCGCGCCGCGATCTCACGGTCAACGCGATCGCATACGACGTTGCCGGCGACGCGCTGTTCGATCCATTCGGCGGCGTCGCGGATCTCGAGGCGAAGCGGCTGCGTGCGGTCGGCGTCGCGGTCGATCGCTTCACCGAAGATGGCCTGCGCGTGATGCGCGCGGTCCGGTTCGCGGCGCAGCTCGACTTCGAGCTCGATCCGGATACCGAAGCGGCGATCGAGCCCGCGTTGCCATCGCTCGCGAAGGTCTCGCGCGAGCGGGTCTCCGACGAGCTGCGCAAGGTCCTCGGCTCGCGCCAGCCGTCGCGCGGGCTCGTCCTCGCAGATCGCACCGGCATCCTCGCGACGATCGCACCGGGGCTGACGTTCGATCTCGTCGCGCCGGATCGGATGGCGCCGGAGGTCCGGCTCGCCGCGTTGGTCGCCCCGATCGATGACCGCAAGCGGATCGGCGATGCGCTGAAGGCGCTGAAGTTCTCGAACGCCGAGGCCGACCTCGCGGCTGCGCTCGGAGGCGCGGTGAGCGCGGTGCGCAGCGCGACCGACGAGCCGTCCCTGCGCCGCGTGCTGTCGGGGCTCGGCCGGCCGTACGCGAACGCGATGGCGAAGCTCGAGCCGCGGGTCGAGAAGGTGCTGCGCGATCCGCTCGTCTTGAAGGAGCTCGCGGTAACCGGCAGCGACCTCGCGACGTTCGCGAGCGGCCGCGCGCTCGGCGACTTGCTCGCGAAGCTGCTCGATCGCGTGCTCGCCGATCCGAAGCTGAACACGCGCGAACAGCTGCTCGCGCTCGCCGCGGAAGCGTGACCGCTCCGTGACCGAACAGGACCTCACAGGGCGCACGCTCGGCGACCGCTACGACATCCTCGAGCTGCTCGGTGCCGGCGGGATGGGCGCCGTCTATCGCGCGCGCGACCGCGAGCTCGACGAGCTCGTCGCGCTGAAGGTGATCCGGGCGGAATTCGCGACCGTTCCCGCGATCGTCGATCGGTTCCGCAGCGAGGTGAAGCTCGCGCGCCGGGTGACCCATCACAACGTCGCGCGCACGTTCGAGCTCGGCAACGCCGATGGCGTGATGTTCTGCACGATGGAGCTCGTCGAGGGCGAGTCGCTGACGGCGCGGTTGCGGCGCGAACGCAAGTTGAGCGTCGGCGACGCGGTCGCGATCGCAACCGCCGTATGCGAGGGCCTCACCGCCGCGCACGCGCGAGACGTCATCCACCGCGACATCAAGCCCGACAACGTGCTGCTCTCCGGCGACGGCCGCGTCGTCGTCGCGGATTTCGGTGTCGCCGCGGTCAACGTCGGCGAGCGCCAGGAGCTGTCGGGGACGCCCGCGTACATGGCCCCGGAGCAAGCGCGCGGCGAACCGCCGACGCCGGCCGCCGATGTCTATGCGGTCGGGCTCGTGCTCTACGAGATGGTGACCGGCCGCCGCGCATTCGCGGGAGACACGACGAAGATCCTCGCCGACAAGGAGCTCGTCGATCGCGTCGCGGCCGGGTTCGGTGACTTGCCGGCGGAGCTCGCCGAGGTGATCGGCCGTGCAACCGTGCGCGACCGCGAGCACCGCATCCAATCGGCGGCCCAGCTCGCGCGCGCGCTGGCGCCGTGGGCGCGGAGCGTGCCGCGTGCGCCGACCCATGCGCCCGCTGCGCCCCGCGACGAGCGGCTCGCCGACGTCACGACCGTGATCGTCGTCGCGCCGACGGGGTTGGCGAGCCCTCGCTTCTACCTCGCAGAAGCCGTGCACGAGGAGACGGTGACGATGCTCGGCCGGATCCCGCGGGTGCGCCCGCAGCCGCGCGTTCGGGTCGAGCGCGCGCCCGGCGACGTCGTGGTCACGTTCGCGGCGGACGACCGCCTCGCGGTGGCGATCGAGTACGACGGAATCGAGATCGCGAAGCTGTCAGTGCCGCTCGCGATCGATCGAATCGAGGTCGCCGCCGCGGCGATCGCCGAGAGCGTGACCAGCGTGCTCGGGCTGCGCGCGGTCCAGACCAGCTCGCCGGCCTCGGATCGGGCGCTCGATCTGATGTTCCGCGCGCGCCACATCGCGATCCGCGACATGCACCGGGTCGAAGAGGCGATGGCGATGCTCGAGCAGGCACAGGCCGCGGCGCCGACGAATCCCAAGATCATGGCGATGCTCGCGATCGCACAGCTCCGCCTCGCGTTCTTCATGGGCTCGCTCGACCACGGTCTGCTCCAGCGCGCCGCCGAGCATGCGCGCGCGGCCGTCGCGCTCGCACCGCACGAGGTGCTCGCGCACATCGCGCTCGGGCACGCCGAGCTCAACCTCGGCGACCCGGCGATCGCCGCGGGACACTTCCGCGTCGCGATCGCTTGTGCGCCGCACTCGGCCGATGCGCACGAGCAGCTCGGTCGGATGCTGCTGGAAGCTGGGTATCTCGATCCGGCGATCGAACGGCTCGAAGACGCGATCGCGATCAACCCGAACGTGCGTTCCGCGCGCTGGGAGATCGCGCGCGCGTACGCGCTCGAGGCGCGCTGGGAAGATAGCGATCGGTTGGTCGGCGAGCTCATCGCGATGGGCGTCGATCGGCCGATCTCGCGGGCGCGCTACGCCTGGTGGCGGCGCGATCGCGCGACGCTGATCGAGTTGCGCGACGTGTTCCTCGTCGACCAGCAGATGTTCATCCCGGGCCTGATGACGAAGTTCATCGAGATCTTCATCGAGGGAAACTGGGAACAGCGGCGCGCGAGCTTGCTCGAGATCGCGATCTCGATCCCACCGAACCAGCGCCGCCATGCATTCGTCGCGCAGCTCGTGGCGGAAGCGGCCGCGTATTCCGGCGATATCGCGACCGCGCTCGCGTGCATCGAACGCTCGATCTCGTTCGGCCTGTTCGACCTCCACTGGCTCGACAAGTGCCCGCTCCTCGACGAGGTGCGCGCGGCCCCCGGGTTCGCGGCGCTGCGCGGCCAGGTCAAGCGTCGCGCCGATGCCATTCTCGACGCGCTGTACGGCGATCATCAACTCGGGACGAGCGAGACCGCGGTCGCGAGCGGTATATAGTTCCCGACGCGGTGGCACCGGCATGATGGAATCCGAGCGCGCTTCGTTTCATGCACACGTGGAGCACTGGCAGCTCCGCGCAACGCGTCACGCGGCACGCCGCGCGAGCCAGGCGAGCGATGCGCTCGACGACGCCGTCGACGATCAGACGCAGCAGCTCGCGCGCTCCGGCTTGCGCAGCGAGCGGATGCGGTCGCTGTCGGTGTGGATGGGCCTCGACGACATCGAGACCGATTTCGTGTGGTGGGTCGTCGCCGCTGCGATCGATCCGGCGATCGCGCGCGATACCCAGCGGCCGCGCCGCGGTGCGAGCCTCGCCGGGTTCGCCGAGCTCGCGGGGCTCGATGCCGATCGCGCGCGCGACCTCGCGGTCCGGTTCGCGTGCGGTCATCCGCTCGTCACCGCTGGCCTCGTCCGCGTCCTCGACGAGGAGCTCGGCGCTGCGGCGGGCTTCGTCCCGGCGAGCCGGCTGATCGACTACCTGCTCGGCGACGACACGATCGAGTCGCCTGTCGAGCGCACCCAGATCGCGGTCGACGAGCGCGGTCGCTATTTGTTCGATCGCGATCAGCTGAAGGTGATCGCGCAGATCGCGGAGCTCGCCGCGCCGGGCGCGAAGATCGTCGTCGCGCTCGAGGGGGCGGCGCGCAGCGGCCGGCGCACCGCGATCGCATACGGCACGTATCGCAGCGTCCTATCCGTCGACTTCGATCGGACTCCGACGTCCGCGATCGGTCCGGCGCTGCGCACGCTCCGCCGCGAGCTGGTGCTCTCCGATGCGGTGCCGGTGCTCGCGAACCTGTCGATCGATCGCAACGCGCCCGAGGGGCTCGCCGCGATCGGAAAATTCATCGACGAGGAACGCGGGCCGGTCGTGATCACCGGCTCGCTCGCGCTGCCCGCACTGCCCATCGATCGACCGATCGTGCGGCTGCGCTGGCGGGTGCCGGATGTCGCGATCCGCGGCGCGCTGTGGCGAGGTGCGGTCGAGCGCGATCTGGGTCCCGCGATCGACGAGATCGCGATGCGCTACCGGCTCGGTCCCGGCGAGATCCATCGCGCGGTCGGCTCGGCGCGTGCGATGAAGCCGCGCGCGCTCGCAGATTCGGTCGGCGCATCGGATCTGATCGCCGGCGTTCGCCACAATATCGACGAAGGCATGGCCGGGCTCGCGAGCCGGATCGAGGTCACCCAGACCTGGGACGATGCCGTGCTCCCCGAAGACACCCGCGATCAGGTCCACGGCCTCGTCGCACGGCTGCGCCACGCCCACCTCGTGCTCGAGAAGTGGGGCTATCGCGCGAAGCTCGCGCGCGGCACCGGCGTCGCTGCCTTGTTCTCGGGGCCGCCCGGTACCGGCAAGACCATGTGCGCCGGCCTGATCGCGAAGGAGCTCGACCTCGAGCTCTATCAAGTCGACCTCAGCCAGGTCGTTTCGAAGTGGGTCGGCGAGACCGAGAAGCAGCTCGCGAAGGTGTTCGACGGCGCCGAGGCAGGGCACGCGCTGCTGCTGTTCGACGAGGCCGACGCGCTGTTCGGTCAGCGCAGCACCGAGACCAAGGGCGCGACCGATCGCTACGCGAACCTCGAGGTGAACTTCTTGCTCCAGCGCATCGAGTCATTCGGCGGGATCACGATCCTCACGACGAACCTCGATACCGCGATCGACAAGGCGCTCAAGCGCCGGCTCGCGGCGCACATCGTGTTCGCGACTCCGGATGAAGAGGAGCGGGCAGCGCTGTGGGCCCGTCTCACGTACACCGCGAGTGCCCCGCTCGCGGCCGATCTCGACTTCGAAGAGCTCGCCCAGGAATTCGCGGCGATGACCGGTGCCAACATCCGTAACTGCGCGATCGCGGCTGCGTTCTATGCCGCCCGCGACGGCGCACCAAAGATCGAGCAAAAGCACCTAGTTCGCGCCGCTCGGGCGGAATACCGCAGCATGGGTCACGTGCTGGCCGAGCGGATCCGGCGCTGAGGAACTTTCGCTAGACCAATCGCGTAGAAAGGGTCGCTATGGATCTCCAAGAACGTGTGGCATCGCCGGAGAAGATCGAGCAGTCGATCGAACCGACTCCAGAGGCGCAGCGCGAGGATCCGAGTGTCGAGCAAGCCGGACACGAGGGTCACGAGGCTCCGAAGGACACGTTCAGTGGCGCGAACGACGGTGGTCAGAACGACCTCCGCGCGAGCGCGTACAAGGGCACCGAGCACAAGGCCGCGAAGCTCGGCCTCGGCACGCAGGTCGGCGCCGACGGCAAGCCGCTCGGTGCGCCGCAGCCGGTCAAGGAAGGCAAGGTCGCCGACGCGACCCACGTGAAGATCGTCGCCGCCGAGAATTCGCCGCTGACCCTCGCGGCTGGCACCGCGCCGACCGAAGCGGACCTCTACACGCGCTCCGACAAGGGCGGCAAGTCCGTCGGCTTTCGCAGCGGCACCCCGGCGGCGCCGAACGTCACGCCGGAGATGGAACCCGACAACCTGTTTATCGGCGGCGCGCCGACCGTCGAGGACATTCGTCAGGGCGGTCTCGGCGACTGCTACTTCCAGTCGTGCTTGCTCGGCATCACCCAAAACGATCCGGCGAAGATCAAATCGGTGATGAACTTCACCGGTCACGAGGTCTCGGTCACGCTGCAGCGGTTCGACGCGAAGACGTCGACCCACATCCCGGTCACGACGAAGACCAGCACGACGCTGCTCACCCGCAAGAACAAGAGCGGCGGGATCTCGCTCGTCGGATCCGGAATGCGCGTCGCGCCGACGGCGAAGCAGAGCAAGTGGTGGGCGAGCGTGTCGGGGAACACCGTCGAGGTGCACCGCAAGGATCTCTACGAGACCGCACTGTGGGCGCCGATGATGGAGAAGGCGTACGCGGACTTCGCGCAGCGGTTCGGCAGCACGGGCCACGGCCTCAGCAAGGACGAGAAGAAGCTCGGCAGCGGCTACAAGATCATCAACGCGGGTGGCGCGGTCGAAGAGTGCTACCAGATGTTCTACGGCGACGCCGCCGCGGCCTCGACCCAGGACATGAACTTCACGCCCGGGCAGAACATCATCAACGACAACATCCCCGCGCTCCAGAAGCTGCTCCGCTACGAGGCGCAGAAGGGCAACACGGCGGCGGGCCAGACCCAGACGTTCATGCACGCGCGCATGAGCGACAGCGGTGCGGTGTCGCGAGGCGACAAGCTCGTCGATCAGGTCATGGGCCTCTTGTTCTTCCAGCAGCTCGGCGACGACATCACCGGCGCGATCAACCCGGGCTCGGTCGCGGAGCAGATCCAGCGGTTGACTCGCACGATCGATCGCACGGCGCTGCAAACGGCGCTGACGAACCTGCAGACCACGCTGAAAGGCAACATCGCCGGGACCGTCGGCGTGAAGAAGGTCGCGAGCGATGCCGAGGCCGTCGCGGTTCCCGACAAGTTCCCGCACCTGTGGGATCCGACGATGCCGGCGCCGTTCCGCAACCTTCGCGAGAACCTCGGCATCCTGCTCAACCTCGGCGATGACTCGAGCAACAAGCAGCGGATGAACTACACGGCGCACGCGTACGAAGTCCACGGTGTGCATCTCGCCGATAAGACGGGTGGGCCGCTCGCGTTGACCTCTGCCGATCTGCCGGCAAAAGCGGCCGACATCGACCCCGAGAAGTCCTCGGTCCAGATGCACAACCCGCACGCGACAAACGAGCCCGACATGCGCGGCACCGGGCCCGCGGACGGCAAGGACGACGGCCAGTTCACGTACACGCTCGACCAGTTCCTGCGCTGCTTCGATCTGTTGCGCATGAATGACGTCACGCACTAGGGCGTGTCATGCTCACGCGGATGTGGCGTCTCGCACTGATCGCGCTGATGTTTGCGTGCGGTAGCAGTAACAGCGCGCCCGCTCCTGCGCCCGCAACACCCGCGCCAGCGCCCAGTTCCGCTGTCCCCTCGAAGGGCAATCCACCGATGACTGCTTCCACGTTCAACGCCAAGTCCGATGCGGACCTTGCTGTTCCACTCTTGACCGCACTCGGCGCCGCCGAGAAGGCGAAGGCCGGCACGTTCACCGTCGAGCTCGCGGCCGGCAGCTACAAGAAGCTGCAGCTCGAGTCCGATGACCTCGCGATCGTGGTCGAAGCCGCTGGCGCGGTCACGTTCAGCGAGTCCGTCGTGATCCGCGCGCGCTCGGTCGAGCTCCGCGGCATCACGATCGCGAACGCGAAGCCGGCTGCGAGCGCGCTCGTGATCGCAGCGAGCGAGAAGGCCGAAGTCGCGAACGTCGCGCTGCTGTCGGTGCAGAGCTCGTCGAGCACGACCGAGGGCGATCCGTTGATCGATCTGATCGCGCGCAAGAAGGGCGCGACCGCGACACTCGATCGGCTCTGGATCGTCGACAGTCAGGCGAGCACGCTGGTCCGCATCCCTGCGAACGGACCGGGGCGATGGGCGTCGGTCGCGGTCTCGGGCATCGTGCTCGCAGGCAATCGCGCGAAGCGCGGCTTCGCGATCGCCGGGATGGATCCCGCCGGCAAAGGCGTCGCGATCGACAACGCGTTCGTCGCGGAGGCGGGCCTCGGCGAGGCGCTGTTCGAGCTCGCGACCGCGAAGCCGGTAACCGTCGCGGATTCGACGATCGCGCTGAAGGGCGAGCTCTCCGCGGGCGACTTCAAGCCTGCGGTGACCGCGAGCGAGCTGATGAAGCCGCCGGCAAAGGTCGATCCGAAGGCGTTCCTCGATGCGGCGAAGGGCGGCGCGATCGATCGCAAGCAGCTGCGCGGGCTAGTCCGCTAGCTCGCACCAGGCATCGACGACGACGGTCCGCGCACCGCGCCCGCCGACGACGATCCGCGACAGCTCGAGCTTCACGAGCCGATCGCCGAGATCGACCGCGAGGTGCGAGGCGCGGCGCAGGAGCTGTGCGAGGCCCGCGCGATCGGGTTCGGCATCGGCCGCGCGCGAGGCGACGACGGATGCCGCGAGCGCTTGCGCGTCGAGCAAGCGAAGCGGTGCCGGTGCGGCCGCGACCTGACCGTTGACGACGAGCACGACCGTCCAGCCCAGAGAAGGCAGGCGCTCGACGCGTGCGGAGACATCGCGGCCGAGCGGAGGCGTCTCGCGCACGATCACCGCGCTGTCGGCCCCGGCCGGGCGACCGGCAGGCGCGAGCACGCCGAATGCGCGGCGAACGAGCGCGTCGCTCGTGATGTTGCGCTCGACAGGACAGCCCTCGAGCTCGCTCGCCACGTCCTTGCCCCAGAGCTTGAGCTCGACGGGGTAACCGACCTTGCGGGCCTTGTCGATCGCGGCGGACGGGGTCGTCGCGACCGCCTGACGCGTGATCGCGATGCCGTAAGCGGCGAGGAGGCCTTTGGTCTCGTGATCGCCGACCCGCGCGAACTCGAGCTCGCTCACCTTGCGGAGTCGCTCGGCGAGCTTGTCGCGATCGACATCGAGATCGACCTCGTCGACCTTGCTCGCGGCGCCGAGGCCGGCGGCGATCCGTTCGGCGGCGCGCCCGAGCATGTCGATCGCGCCGAGCGCGAACCGCATCCCGTAGAGCGTGGGCTCGCCGCGCGCGAGCTCGCCCCGACCGGTGACGTGCATCGCGATCGCGTTACCGGGAAGCTGTGCCGGCGCGGGCGTGACCTCGGGATCGAACAGCACGACGTCGGCGGGCTCGCCCTTCGCGCGGTGCTCGCCGGCGAGCTGCGGGGCGCGCGTGCCCGCGGCTTCAGCATCGCCGACGCAGGCGAGCGTCTGCGCCTCGAGCCACGAGCCCGGCGGTGCGATCACGGCGACGCGCGGACCGGGCGGCAAGCCGAACCGCACGAGCGCGACGATCGCTTCGAGCCACGCATCGACATCGTGGCCGAGCACCGCGCCGTGCGCGCGGAGATAGGCGAGGGCGGCGGCGCGTTCGACGACAGGGCGGCCCGTGCCGCGCGGCAGCGGTGCGAGTACGCAGGTCGGGCGACCGGCCGCAGCGGCGCGCGCGCACGACTGGGCGAGCTCGAGCGCGGCAGCGGAGGTCGGTGGTGCTTCGAGCGCGAGCGCGACCAGGTCGGTCGACTCCGTCGCGTCGCCGAGATGGGCGTCGATCCCACGCTCGCGCAGCGCCGCAACCGCAGTCGCGCCGAGGGCCGGAGGTGCAACGATCTGAACGCGGAGGGCGGCGGGCTCGGCCACGCTGCGTGCCTGCGCCATCACCGCGCCCCGCGTGGCGCGAGGTGAACGACGAGGTGTTCCGCGATCCGCTCGACGGTCTTCTTCGGCTCGTGCGTCCGCGGCGGCTGCGCGCGATGCCCGAGCACGACGGGATCGAGCCCGAGGTTCTCGAGCTTCATCCGCTGCATCGTCGTCGACGGCATCGGCGTCGGGTACTCGTCCATCGGCGCGCCCGCGATCCGCACCCCGATCACGGCGTTGCCGCGGACGCGAACGGTCTGGAGGTCGCGCCCGGCGATCCGGCTCGCGTGGATCACGTCCTTGTCGGGCGCGAGCTTCACGACGTGCGTGAGCTGGGCGGCATCGAGCAGCTCCGCGATCGCCGCGACCTCGACCCAGCGCTCGGGCCGGCTCGCTTCGTCGACGAGGATCGTGCCCGCGCCGAGCTGGCGCGAAGCCGCCGCGACGATCTGCGCCCAGCCGAGATAATCGAGCGACAGATCGGTGTGGACGCCCGCGCTCGCGACGCCCGCGTGACGCGCGCGGTCCGCGGCGAGATCGAGCCAGCCCGTCGAGCCGGCGGCGAACGCGATCGCACGGCCCTTCTTGTCGGGATCGAACTTCGCGACCGTCTTCAGCGCACCGTCGAGCCAGCGGATCGAGCGCGCCGGGCCGGTGTTGCCGAGCCACAGCATGATCCGCGAGCCCGGCGTGATCGTGAGGCGTGCGGTGGCTTCGTTGTCGGTCACGACGCCTCCAGCCTCTTCACGAGGTCGCCGAGCCCGACATCTGCGGCGCCCGGGACGACGCCGTCGACGCCCGCGATCCGGGTCGCCGGGCTCGCACCGATCTTGATCACGCTCGTCGCGCCGGCGACATCGACTTGTGCGCCTCCGATCGTGACGACGAGCTCGGGTGCGAGCGGCGTCGCCTTGTCGACGACCGCGCCGTTGGCGATGGCACCCGAACGCACGGCCGCGGGGCCGCCGACGAGGTGGGCGTTCATCAAGCCCGCGAGGCGCTTCGCACCCGCGGCAATTCTCGTGTCGTTCGCGACATCGTCGCCGAGGACCAGCACCGTGCCGGTCGCGTGCGCGATCTCGGCGGGCGAGGTCGTGACGAGCTCGATCCGCTCGTCGCGCGTGCCCGGCAACGCGAGTACGACGACGTCGACATCGCAGTCATCGGGTACGGCATCGATCGCGGGGGCACGACCGACCATCGCGACCGCTGCACCGCCGTCGCCGACGCGCGCGTAACCGCCGTCGCGATCGCGGAGCTCGACGTCATCGATGCCGCTCGCGCGGGCACGCAACAGCAGGCGCGCACCGATCCGCGCCGCGGTCCGCGGGCCGAGCTCGGCGGCACTCGGCGCATCCGCACCGAACAGAACGAGGCGAGGGCGAAGATGATCGACGACGCCGCGCCACGCGTTGCCGACGGCCGACCACAGCGGCGCGACCGGACCGCGGCTGACCGCGATCACGACCTTGTCGGCACCGGCGCGCGCGAGCATCGACTCCGCGTCCGCCAGACCTGGAACGCTCGGCATCGTGGTCGCGGCGATGTCGTCGTGGGTCGACGTCACGTTCGCGTGATGCGGATCGTGGACGACGACCGCGGCGTAGAGCGTCGCGCCCCAGCTCGACGCCACGTGACGACCCGCGGCGAGCGCGACCAGCGACGAGGCGTCCGGCCGGTCACCGACCAGATCTACGTGTACCAGGACGGCCGCCACGGGATTCGACCGAAGGTAAACGGGGTCCCAGGATTGGGCAACTCCTCGGTATCTGGGCCTGTCAGACCCCCTGGATAGGGTCATGGGGTGTCGGCGCTACACGCTCAGATGGTCCACGAGCTGGGCTACGACCCCGATGACGGGGTCCCGCAGCTGGCCGAGGTGCGCGCCATCGACGTCCCCGTCGGCCGGATCATCCGCGCCCGGGACGGAGTTGCCGATGTCGCGGTGGCACGGCTCGAGAGCGGCAGGGTCGTGGTGGTCGAGGATACGTGCCCGCACGATGGTGGCCGGATCAGCGACGGCTTCGTCGCCGGCGAGCGGCTCGTGTGCTCGCGCCACGGCTGGGAGCTCGAGCCCTGCGGTCGGACCTGCACGCGCGTGCGGTGATCAGCCGATCGCGCGCTGGCGGAGCAGGTGGTCCGCCAGCACGAGCGCGAACATCGCTTCGACGATCGGCACCGCGCGCGGTAGCACGCACGGATCGTGGCGGCCCTTCGGTTCGAGCACCGCGGGATTGCCGTCGCGATCGACGGTGTCCTGTGCGCGCATGATCGTCGCGGTCGGCTTGAACGCGATCCGCAGCGTGATCGGCTCGCCGTTCGAGATACCGCCCTGGATCCCGCCGGAGTGATTCGTCCGTGTGCCGATCGTGCCATCGGCACGCCGATAGAACGGATCGTTGTGCTGGCTGCCGGTCAGCAACGTCCCCGCGAAGCCGCTGCCGCTCTCGACGCCTTTGACCGCCGGGATCGACAGCATCGCCTTGCCGAGATCCGCCTCGAGCTTGTCGAACACCGGCTCGCCCCAGCCGGCGGGAACGCCGCGCGCGATCGCGCGGATCACGCCGCCGACCGAGTCGCCGTCCTTGCGCGCCGCTTCGATCCGCTCGATCAGCTTCGGCGCGATCGCCGGATCCGGGCAGCGCGCGTCGTTCGTGTCGACCTGCGCGCGAGTCACCGTCGCGCCGTCGACGCTCGCCGCGATTCCCGCGACCTCGTCGACCCACGCGACGATCTCGACGCCCGCGCGCGCGAGCAGTACCTGCGCGATCGCACCGCCGGCGACGCGGCCCGCGGTTTCGCGCGCACTCGCGCGACCACCTCCGGCGATCGCGCGCACGCCGTACTTCGCGTCGTACGTGTAATCCGCGTGGCTCGGTCGATACGCCTGCGCGACGCCTTCGTAGTCCTTGCTCCGTGCGTCCGCGTTGCGGATCAGCATCGCGATCGGCGTGCCGAGCGAGACGCCATCGACCACGCCCGACAGGATCTCGACCTCGTCGGCCTCCTTGCGTTGGCTGACCAGCCGGCTCTGGCCCGGCCTACGGCGATCGAGCTCGGCCTGGATCTGCGCGCGGTCGATCGCGAGCCGCGGCGGACAGCCGTCGACGACAACGCCGAGCCCGGGCCCGTGCGATTCGCCGAACGTCGTGATCCGGAACAGCACGCCGAAGGTGTTGCCCATCGCCAGGGAGTGTACGATCGCTGCGATGTGGATGCGGCATCTGGTCCTCGCGCTCGTGCTGGGTTGTTCGGCGAATGCGCCTCCACCCGCGGCACCTCCGCCCGCGCCACCGACGACGACGACCGATCATCCGGTCCAGGGCGACGGCGCCAGCTGCCATTCGGGAGCCGAATGCGCGTCGGGGATCTGCGAAGGACTCGGGTGCGACGACGACCATCTCGGGACCTGCGCATCGGCCCAGCGCGCATGCACGCGCGACGCGCGCCAATATTGCGGCTGCGACGGCAAGACGTTCACCGCGAGCGGTACGTGTCCCGCTCGTCGCTTCTCGCAACGAGGCGCATGCGCCAACTGATTGATGTAGGTGCTGTAGGCGCAGCGTTTGCGGCAACCCGCGTCGGTGGGTTACCCTCGAAGGGCCGCTGATGGTGGACGATCGCCGGCCTACGGCTCAAGAAATCGAGGAGCTCATCGATCTGGTACGCCGCGATCCGTCATCGCCGGCGTTCATCGATCTGGGAGAGGCTTACCTCGCACTCGGTCGCCCGAAAGACGCGATCTCGATCGGCAACATCGGCATTCAGGCCGCGCCGGACTCGCTCGAAGGTCGCGTCATGCTCGCGCGCGCCTACGCGGCGCTGCACCAGTGGAAAGAGGCGCAGGGCGAGCTGCTCCGGGTGGTCAAGGTCGACCGCTCGAGCCGCCAGGGCTTCGCGCTCCTCGGTGAAGTCCTGCTTCGCCGCCAGGATTTCGAGCGCGCCGTGCCGGTGCTCCAGCACGCGCAAAACCTCGATCCGACGAGCCCCTCGATCTTGTCGATGCTGAAGCGGGCGCGAACCGGGCAGGCGCTCGATGCGCCGCCGCCGATCCCGCAGCCGGTCCCGCCGCGCGGCGAGACCAACTACAACCTCCAGATCGATCAACCTCCGCCGCGATCCGCTCCTCCGAAGGCGCCGCCGCGGATGTCGGCGCCGATCAACGCGCCGGTCCCGCCGGCATCGCCGGCCATGCCGACGATGGCGATCCAGCCGGCGGCTGATTCCGCGCTGTGGGGTAACGATCCCGCGCCCATCGCACCGAGCCCGCCCGCCGGCATGCGCGCCCAGAAGCCGACCTCGCCGCCGCCGCCGAGCAACATCGAAGGTGTTCGGCCGCGCGTGATCCAAGCGTCGAAGGAAAAGAATGCCGCCGCCGCGTCGCTGCGCCAGTCGGCCGCCGTCGGCGAGAACTACCTCAACGAGCTCCTGACCGGTGGCCTCCTCGACGTCGCCGGTGTCCGCGTGCCCGACGCCGATTTCGATCTGCGCCCGGATCGCCGCTGGGGCCGATCGACGCGCCGCGCGTTCATCTTCTTGTTCGTCGTGCTGATCCTCGGCATCGGCGGCGGTGGTGGTTGGTACTGGTGGAGCGAGAAGAAGCGGGCAGAGCAGGTGCTGGCGCTTCAAGAGGAAGCGAAGAAGGCGATCGGTAACGGCGACTTCGCCGGGCTCGAGACGTCGATCGGCAAGCTCGACGAGGCGATCAAGAAGGATCCCGGCAACATCCTGTCGTACGCGTACGTCGCGGAGGTCACCGGTATCGAGTCGCTGCTCTATGGCACCGATGCGAACCGGGTCGACGCTGCGATCCGCGACGTCGTCCATCAGATCAAGGACGGCGAGCCTGGCAGCCGCGAGCTCGTGATCGGCCGCGCCGCGGTCGAGCTCTCGCGTCTCGGCACGCTCCAAGCGCCGGCGACCACGCTCGGCGAGGTGACGAAGCTCCTCGACACCTATCTCGCGAAGAACGACGGCGACAAGTGGGCGCGCTGGCTGAAGGCCCGCGCGCTCCTCGCCGCGGGCGAGCGCAAGGCCGGCAAGGCGACGCTCAAGCAAGCCGCAGACGGCGATGACGGTCTCGCGGTCGCGATGATCGATCTTGCCGACGTCGATACCGACGACGGCATGCTCGACGAAGCGTTCGGTTTCTACGACAAGGCGCTCGCGAAGGCGAAGGATCATCCGCTCGCCGTCCTCGGCAAGTCGCTCGCCCGTGCCGAGAGCTCGGTCCAGGCGAACGACGCGATCGAGGATCTCAACGTCAAGCTCGACAAGAACTTCGGGCCGCGCGTCACGGCGTACAAGAACCTCGCGCTCGCTGTCGCCGACGTCGGCATCGAAGAATACGCACGCGGCCTCGAGGCGCTGCGCAAGGCGACCGGCAACCCGAAGTCGATGCCGACCGAGCCGCGGTTCCTCGCGCGCATCGCGTGGCAGCACCTCCAGCGCGGCGCGCTCGCCGACGCTGCGAACTTCCGCAAACCGATCGCGTGGTACGGCAAGTCCAAGCCCGAGGACGATCCGGTCGTGAAGCTGTTCGATGCGGGCCTCGATCTCGCCGGCGGGCTGCCGAGCAAGGCGCTCGACAAGGCGGCGAAGCTCGTCGGCGTGCGCCCGAGCATCGTCCGCGCGTACGCGCTGATCGACACGGGCAAGGCAAAGGACGCGGTCGCCGAGATGGACGACACGCTCAAGAAGGCGCCCGACAACCTCGAGGCCCAGATCGTCCACGAGTGGGCGCGCATGGTCGCCGCGGCCGACGCGAAGAACGACAAGGACAAGTCCGCCGCCGCCGACGCGCTCGAGAAGCTCGCGCGCAAGGCGAAGACCAAGCTCGGCCGTCACGCACTCGGCATGGCCTACTACCAGATCGGCGACTTCAAGAACGCGCAGCCCGCGCTCGAGCAGGCGCTCGCCGAGATCAGCGACGAGGAGCCGAACCCGCTCTCGTACCGCACGCGCACTGCGCTCGCTGACATTCTGTTGTCGAACAACGATGCTGCCGGCGCCGAGAAGCAGCTCGATCAGGCGCTCGACCCCGCGACTGGCAACTCCGGCTATTTCCCCGCGCGCGCGATGCAGGCCAAGCTCGTGCTGAAGGGCGGCGACCCCGACAAGGCGCTCGATCTCCTCGGCCCCCTGACCAAGGAAGACGGCGCGATGACGCCCAACTCCGAGCTGACGCTCGCCGAGGCGCTGTGCACGCACAAGAAGCCTGCGCCGACGACGAAGGACAAGGCCGACGCCGAGACGATCCTCACGGACATCAAGGACAAGGTCCAGCCGCCGACCGAGGTCGGTCGCGTCGCCGCGGCCTGCGATCCGAAGCTGCCCGAGAAGCTCGGCGTGCCCGTTCCCACCGGCGACGGCACGGCGAAGCCTGCCACGACGCATCACCATCACCACTAGCGATGCGCTGGCTCCTCGTGCTGCTGTGCGCGTGTAGTCACGACGAGCCGGCACCTCCGCCGCCTGATCCGGTCGTCGTGGTCGCGAAGCCGGTACCCGCAAAGCCCGCGCAGCTCACCCACGTCACGATCAAGGCGCTCGGGATGTACTGCGAGGAATCGTGCCCCATGCGGGTGCGCTACGCGCTCGCCGACATCAAGCAGATCTACGAGCTCGGCTTCGATCCCGCGAACGAGAGCATCTTCGTCTCGTACGATGCGGCGCTCGGCGATCCGAAGGCCGTGACCAAGCCGATGCTCGTCGCGATCAAGAACGCCGGGTTCGACCCGTGGCTCGCGAAGGATTCGTGGCCGGATGACGCACGGGTTCAAGTCGTCCGGAGATGACCGCTCGCGTCCTCTCGCCCTTCGTAGCGACGGTCACGCCGCCTGCTAGGCCTGATACCTTCGACCAATGCGGTATTGGATTCTGTTGGTGTCGGTGTTGGCAGCGGCGTGTACGAACGGCGACAACGCGCATGGAACATCGCTTGTCACGACCTCGACCGAGCCGCCGGGCGCGAACTGCGCTGCGGGCGGCATCGCGATTCATACGGGCGTAGATCGAAACGACGACGGCACGCTCGACCCCGACGAGATCACGGCCACGTCGTATGTCTGTACGCCGGCGAATTCACCCCAGGCGCTCGTCGACGTCGTCGAGGAGCCCGCGGGTCCACACTGCGCCAACGGTGGGGAACAGATTCGCTCTGGTGTGGATACGAACGGCAACGGCGTGCTCGATGCGAATGAGGTCACGCAGGTGTCGTACGTATGTAGCGGTGCTGACGGCAGCGGGGCCACCGACGAGCTGGTCACCGTGGTCGTCGAGCCCCAAGGAGCTCATTGCGCGAACGGCGGCCAAGCGATCGAAACCGGCGCCGACGTCAATCACGACGGCATGCTCGAGGCGAGCGAGGTCACATCGACATCGTACGTGTGTAGCGGGGCAGATGGTCCGCAACCGTTGCTCCGGATCGACGACGAGCCCGCGGGTGCAAACTGCGTCGCAGGTGGCCGAGCGATTCACGTCGGCGTCGACACGAATGACGACTCGATCCTCGAGGACAGCGAGATCGAATCGACCACGTACCTGTGCAACGCGGCAAATCCGACGACGATCTGCGGATCTTTTACCGTCGAGAACTCGATGGATGCGAGCGTGCTGATCGGGGTCCAGCACATCACCGGAAATCTGGTGATCGATGCCACGGGCCTTGATTCGATCGATCTGTCGTCCTTGGTGTCGGTCGGCGGCTCGATCTCGGTACCTCACTTCAGTGGCACCGAGCTCGATCTGCCATTGCTCGAGTCCGTCGGTGGGCTGTTCGAAGTCACGCCGCAGATGACATCGATGGTCCTCGATTCACTCGTGACCTCCGGCGGTCTCTCGCTGAATACCGCTGCCGTGACGTTGCCCAAGCTCGTGTCTGCGCCGGCCGGTGTAACGCTCGGCGGCATGACCTCGGACGTGTCGCTGCCCGTATTCACCACGGAGGGTCAGTTCTCCGTCACGGAAAGTGACCATGCCGCGCACGTGGTGTCGGTACCGGCGCTCGTTCACGGCAAGAACCTCGAGATGTACTACGCAACCCTCGATGCGCCGAGCCTTCAGGTTGGAGACGGCGTCTACCTCTTTTACGTCTCGAATGTTCACGTGCCCGCACTGGCCTCGGCCACGATCATCGAGATCTTCTGGTCGTCACTGACGAGCTTTCCATTCGAGCAGCTGACATCTCCCTTCAGCTTGTCGATGGTCGCCAACGCCCATCCGATTCCGGTTGCCAGCACTTTGTCTTCGCTCGAAAGCCTCGACATCTGGCAGCAACCAACCGCGCTCGACCTTCCGAACGTGTCTTCGCTGCGCAATCTCTCGATCCAAGACTCGTACATCCTCAGCATCGACCTCGGAGCATTGAAGTCGGTGACGACGCTCGATCTCGAGCAGACATCCCTCACGACGCTGCCGTTTCCGTCTCTGACCTCGACCTACGAGGTGACGATCGGGAACAATTCACACCTATCGCAATGCGATGCGGAAGCATTCGCCGCCTCGACGGGCGCGATGGCCAGTACCATCACGAACAACGGCCCCTGCTAGGCGGCGTCGACGTCGACGAGATCGAGGAACTCCTCGATCGAGCCCTGGCCCTGGCGCAAGAGCTTGATGCTGTCGCCATCGACCTCGAGTACCGTCGACGGCGCGGCGGGCGTCTGCTCGGCGTCGATCACGACATCGACGAACGACCCGAACGTGTCGATGATCTCGTCGGCATCGCGACACGGCACGTGCTCGCCATCGGGGTCGGTGATCATCGCGCTCGTGGTCAACAGCGGCCGACCGAGGCCGCGCGCGAGCGCCTGCGCGATCGGATGGCTCGTGATGCGAATGCCGACCGTGCGGCGCTTCGCATCGGTGAGCAGCTTCGGCGTCGCGCGAGTCGCCGGGACGACGAGCGTGTAGGGGCCGGGGAAGATCCGCTGGGCGAGGCGGAAGCCGGTCTGCGAGAACACGCCGAACTCGGAGGCGGTGGAGAGGTCGGGGCAGATCAGCGCGAGCCGCTGGTTCTTGTGCATGTGCTTCGCGCGATAGATCTTCTCGATCGCGTCGCGCGCTTCGATCGCGCAGCCGAGCGCGTAGATCGAGTCGGTCGGGTAGGCAGCGACGCCACCGGCGTGCAGCACGTCGACCGCTTGCTGGATCTTGCGCGGGTCGGGCTCGCCCCACGAGTCGATGTGGAGGCGCCGCGTCACTTCTTGAAGCCTTTCCCGATCACGTACTGCTCGATCGAGATCTGACGACTCGAAGCGGGCTTCTGCGTCTTCATCTGCGTGAAGCTCTTGCGAACTTCGTCGCACAGCTTCTTGAAGTCGGGCCCCATGAACAGCTTGCCGACGAAGTTGCCGCCGGGCGCGAGCGTGAGCCGGGCGATCTCGAGCGCGCGCTCGAACAGCGCCTCGGAGCGCGCCTGATCCATGCTGCGAATACCGCTGGTATCCGGCGCCATGTCGGAGAGCACGACGTCGAACGCGGTCAGGTCGCCGAGCAGCTGCTTGACGTCGATCGAGAGAACGTCACCGACCTCGATCCGCGCGCCACTGGTGTCGCCGCGCAGCGGGCCTCGGTCGAGGCCGACGAGCTGGCCGTTCGGGCCGACCTCGCCACGGGCATACTGGAGCCAGGAGCCGGGCGAGCAGCCGAGGTCGAGCACGCGCATGCCGGGCTCGAACAGCTCGTGCTTCTCGTCGATCTCGGACAGCTTGTAGACCGCGCGCGCGAGGAACCCTTCCTTCTTCGCCTTCTGGTGAAAGCGATCGCGGCGGTTCGAGCGATCTGAGAGGCCCTTCGACTTCATAAAAACAAACGCCCGGTCGCGAGCGCGCCGGGCGTGTACCACGTACGTGAAGAACGGACTAGCCGCGACCCGCGGCCGCCTTCTTCGACGCCTTCAGCGGGTTCTTCGACCGCACCTCTTCCTTGCCCATGCCCTTGCGCTTGTACTGCTTGCGCGTCGCGGCCTTGGTGATCACGACGTACTCGTTGGTCGAGCCCGGGACCGAGCCACGGACGAGGATGACGTTGTCATCGGCGAGGATGCGGAACAGCTGCAGGTTCTGCTGGGTGACCTTCTCGTTACCCATCTGACCCGCCATGCGCTTGCCCTTGTGGACGCGCTGCGGGGTGAGGCGGCAACCGATCGAGCCGCCGTGACGGAAGTACTCGTGGGTACCGTGGGCGCGCGTCATGCCGCTCATATGGTGCTTCTTGATGACGCCCTGGTAGCCCTTACCCTTGCTCCAACCCTCGATGTCGAGCGGGTTGCCGTCCGCGAACACGTCCTTCGGGCCGATGACCTGACCGACCGTGAACTTCGCGACCTCTTCGGCCGGGAGGCGGATCTCGCGGATGAAGCGCTGCGGCTTCGTTCCGCCTGCCGCCTTCGCGATGCCGAGCTCGGCCTTGTTCGCGAGGCGCGCCGGCTTCTCGTCGAAGCCGAGCACGATCGCGGTGTAACCGTCGCGCTCCTTCGTACGGGTGCCGACGACGACGCACGGGCCCGCCTGGATCACGGTGACGGGGACGGCTTCACCGTCGTCCGCGAACACCTGGGTCATACCGATCTTTTTGCCAAGGAGGCCGGGCTGCAGAGACATGGGGAGCGAATCTATACCGGCCAAACTCTTGAGAGTCAACCGCGAGTGATCCGGTAGGCCCGATGTGCGTTCTCGGTCGTTTGGCGAGCTAAGTCCGCGAGATCCATGCCGGCTTCCCGCGCGACCACCTCCGCGGTGTGGACGATGAAGCCGGGTTCGTTGCGCTTCCCCCGCTTCGGGATGGGCGCCAAGTACGGGCAATCGGTCTCGATCAGCAGCCGATCCTTGGGCACGACGGGCACGGCATCCCGGAGTGGCTGGGCGGTCTTGTAGGTCACGATGCCGCTGAACGACACGTAGCAATCGAGGTCGCGATACGCGGCGGCGTCCTCGGGGGTGCCCGTGAAGCAGTGGATGATCACGCCGAGCTCGCTCGCGCGATGCTCGCGGAGGATCCGGCGCGCATCTTCGTGGGCATCGCGGATGTGACAGACGACCGGCTTACCGACGGCGCGCGCGAGCTCGATGAACCGGCCGAAGCACGCCTGCTGCAGCTCGCGCGGCGAGTGATCGTAGTAGTAGTCGAGACCGGTCTCGCCGATCGCGACGACGCGCGGATGGCGCGCGAGCCGCTCGTGCGTCGCCCACCACGCGGGCGTCATCTTCTCGACGTCGTGCGGATGCGTCGCGACGGTCGCCCACACGTCCGGATCGGACTCCGCCATCGCGACCGCGCGCTCGGCGCTCGTCGGATCGCCGACGGCTCCGATCACGACGAGCTGGTGGACGCCCGCGGCGCGGGCACGCGCGAGGACCTCGGCGCGATCGGCGTCGAACTCGGGGCCATCGACGTGGGCGTGGGAATCGAACAGCTGGATCATGATCTTCCTTCGATCGCACGGAGCGCGTTCGCGATCGGCTCGAGCAGCTCGCTGCCCTTGCCGCTGTGCGCGAGCTTGTCGAGCGGCGCCTTTGCCCACGCGCCACCGATCTCGCCGAGTTGCTCGATCGCGATGCCGCGAACGTGGACCTTGCGATGGACGAGCGCGTCGACGAGCGCCTTCTGCGCGGCGGCGTTCGCGGGATCGAGCGCGAGCAACCGGCCGGCGGCGAGCGTCGCGGCCTCGTGCGGCGTCTTCTTGCTCGCGACCGCCTGGGCGAGCTCGGTCGACGCGCGCAGCCGGGCGAGCGCGCTGACTGCGTCCCACGCGCGGCCTTCGTCGGACAGCGCCTTGACGAGCGTCGCCTTGCCGCGTGCATCGTCGAGATCCGCGAGCGCGTACGCGATATCGAACCGCGCGCCGGCATCGGCGTGCTCGAGCTTCGGACCGAGCACGTCGCGCGCCGTCTCGCGCTTGCCGGCATCACCGAGCTCGCTCGCGATCGCGCCGACCGACAACGCGGCGGCGCCGACGACCTGCGGGTCCTTGTCGTCGAGCGCTTTCATCACGTAATCGAACGCGCGCGCCGGATCGACCTCGGCGAGGGACGTCGCGGCCTGGAACCGGAGATCCGCGGGACCGGTCGCGAGCGCCTCGGCGAGCGGCTCGAAGCCGTCGGCCGCGCGCATCGTGCCGAGCGCGATCGCCGCGTTCTGGCGCACCGGTGCAGCGCCATCCGCGAGCCGCTTGATCAACGGCGCGATCGCTCCGGGCTCGCCGAGCTCGCCGAGCGAGCTGCACGCCTCGGCGCGGACTTCGGGCCGATCGTCGTCGAGCGCGCGGACGAGTGCGTCGAGCGCGCGCCGGCGTTCGACCGAATCGGTGACGCCGCCGAGCGCGTGGGCCGCGAGTGCACGCGCCTTCGGGCTACCGCTCGCGAGGTCGCGCAGCGCGGCGTCGAAGGTGATCGTCGCGGACGGAAACAGGTACGACACGCGCGGACCGTAGCACCATTCTCTCTTCGCTCCGCGGTCCGCGGAGCTCCTCTCAGAGCGGTTCGCGCGGTCGTCCGGCCTGTACCCACGCCGGCTCGAATTCGGCCGACGTCACGTACCACTGCTCCATCCGCGACCCGATCTCGAACGGCAGGTTGTGGATCTGGATCGCCGGCTCGTAGCGATGGCGCACCGTCAAGTACGCGCGCCAGTACGCGATCTGCGCGCGCTCGTACGCCTTCACCGCCGCGAGCGGGGCAGGTGGTCGATACGCGTT
>Ga0105245_10000087_pt1 | contig 92249 bp, 69 predicted proteins | sample KBSM54metaG_FD_81523 | JGI IMG/M metagenome (GOLD analysis project Ga0105245, IMG submission 81523) | Miscanthus rhizosphere microbial communities from Kellogg Biological Station, Michigan, USA - KBS M5-4 metaG | ecosystem: Host-associated > Plants > Roots > Rhizosphere > Soil | place... | reverse complement strand
GATCCGGCCGACGTCGATGTCTGGCGCCAGGTCGAGAACGTGTTGCGCCGTCATGTCGGTGCCCTCGCCGTACGGGCGGCGCCCGAAACCGAGCTGCCGCTGGATCCAGATCGCGTCGACGTGGTGCTTCCACCGCTATCGCTGTCCGAACGCGCCGCGATGTGGGCGCGCGCGCTCGCGAACCACGCACTGCCGTCGCTCGACGACGCCGGGCTCGGTTCGCTGTCGGCCCGCTTCCGGTTCGGTCCCGGCACGATCTTGCGAATCACCGCGCAGGTCGCACGCCGCGCGCTCCACGTACCGTCGAGCCTGCCCGAGTTGATCGACGAGGTCGCGCGCCAGTACGTCGCGGGCCGCCTCGAGCGCGTAGCGACGCGCATCACGCGGCTCCCGGAGTGGGATCAGGTCTCGCTGGTCGACGACATGCGCGACAGCGTGCGCGAGCTGATCGGCCGGATGCAGCACCAACGCACGGTCTACGAGGAGTGGGGCTTCGACCGGACGATCACGACTGCGCGTGGCGTGACCGCGCTGTTCTACGGGTCACCGGGTACCGGCAAGACGCTCGTCGCCGGCCTGATCGGACGCGAGCTCGAGCTCGACGTTTGGCGAATCGACCTCGCGAGGGTGATGTCGAAGTGGGTCGGCGAGACCGAGAAACAGCTCGGCGAGGTGTTCGAAGCGGCCGAGGAGGGGCAGGTCCTGCTGCTGTTCGACGAGGCCGATTCGCTGTTCGGCAAGCGCAGCGAGGTCAAGTCGAGCAACGATCGCTACGCGAACCTCGAGACCAACTACTTGTTACAGCGGCTCGACAGCTTCGAGGGCGTCGCGATCCTCACGACGAACCTCGAGGGCTCGATCGACCCCGCGTTCAAGCGGCGGCTCTCGATGCGGCTCTGCTTTCCGTTTCCCGATGAAGAGCAGCGCGAGCAGCTGTGGGCGGCGCACGTGCCGCAAAGCACGCCGCGGGCTGGCACGCTCGACTTCGCGGAGCTCGCGCGTCGGTTCCCGCTGTCGGGCGGCTACATCCGCAATAGCGCGTTGCGCGCTGCGTTTCTCGCGGCGCAGGAGCGCCGGCCGCTGGCCCAAGACCACCTGGTGCGCGCGGTCGAGCTCGAGTACCGCGGCCTCGGCAAGCTGAGCAGCAGCGGACGCATGGACTGAAACCGATAGGAGACCCCATGAAGGACCTCGCACGTTCTCTCGGACACGATCACGCGCCCATGCCCTCGACGCACGAGGCGGTGCCTGCGCCGCTCCTCCACCATCCTTCGCGCGCGCACAGCGCAGCGAGCGGCGGACAGACGATCGAGCCGGCCGCGGCCAATTCCGGCTTCTTCGCGGCGATCAATGCGGGACTCGTTCCACGCGCTGACGTGGGACCGATCGCGCGCCGCGCCGCCGGCGGTGAAGTCCAGAGCGATGCCGGTGCGCACGTCGCGTTGGCCGCGACGTCGAGCGGAAGCGCGCTCCCCGCGACGCTGCAGCGAAAGTTCGAGGACTCGCTCGGTGCGGACCTCTCGAACGTCCGCATCCACGACGGAGCCGAATCCGCCACCGCGGCGGCCTCGGTCTCGGCGCGCGCCTACACGACGGGCCAGGACGTCCACTTCGCAGCGGGCCAGTACAACCCGAGCACGACTGAAGGCGAGCACCTCCTCGCCCACGAGGTCGCTCATACCGTCCAGCAGAGCGGCTCTACGCCGCGCACCCAGTTCAAGCTCGAGGTCAGCACGCCGGGCGATCACCACGAGGTCGAGGCGGATGTCGCTGCCGATGCAATGGTCAACGGCCGCCCTGCGAGCGTCTCGGCGGGAGGCGCTCAGCTGGGGCGGGTGGTGATGCGCACGCCGTCCAGCGATCTCGGTGAGGCGGCCGAGCGTGGAGAGACCGTCGAGCGCGGCGCCTTGCAGCTCGCGCCGCCGCGGATCGCGGGAGTCAGCAATGTCCAGGACGTCGCGCAAGCGCAGCGGATCTACGACGAGATCGAGCACGACCAGCCGCACCTCGAGGAAGGCAATCGGGTTGGCAATTCCGTGCTCACCGGGATGCTCGGTGGCGAGAATCCGCTGGTGACCCAGGCGCAGATCCAGGCGAACGAGAACGTTCGCACCGCGCTGTCGACCTTCATGGCGAGCGCCGGCGAGCAGTCGCGCGAGCTCGGCGACTACCAGCGCCAGTACCAGCAGTGCATCATCGACTTCGCGCGAATCCATTCGATGATCGAACAATTCCAGTCGACTCATCCCGGCGTGCTCGGTGCTACCAACGCGTCCGAGGCGGCGCTGATGGGCGGCGCCGTCGTGCAAGCCGCGAGCGGCCTCAGCCCGGCGGCGATGGGAGAACGCACGCGCACGGCCGCCGCGCGAGGCACGGGCCACCTCGACTCCTCGCTCGGCAGGTTCGATGACTCCCGCGTGGAGCTCGACGCGGTGTCGCGCGAGATCGTCACCCATCAGCGTCAAGCGTCGTCACAGTCGCAACAGGTGCTCGCGGCGATCGACGAGCTGGCAGCGGGCCCGACCACGCACGTCGCTGCCGGGGCCGAAGCGAGCGGGGATCTCGCGGGTGTGCGCGCGCAGTGCGAGAGCGTGAAGACCTGGGTGCGCCGTGCGACCGGACTGGCATCGAGCCGCGCGTCCACGTTCATGACGGGGACGTTGGGAGCCAGCAGCGCCGTCGCCTCGGCGGTCACGGATCACGTCGGTGACGTCACCGACTTCTTTGCCGATGCCGCGTACACGCAGCAGATCCAGACGCTAGAGACCGCCGTCGCTCGCGCGGGATCGCGCGCCGACGGTCACGCCCGCGACGCGCTCGTTCGCTTGGTTCGCAGCGCCATGGAGAGCTGGCATGCGAACCTTCGCGCACTCCTCGACGCGTTCGAGCGGATGCAGCTGATGCGCAACCGGATGCGGACCGCGACGGACATGACGAGCCGGGTCGCCGATACCTCGGGCCACGGGGACGTCGCCGTGGTCGCGCGGCTCACCGGTGAATGCGACGTCTTCTTGGCGCAAGCGCGGATGACGATCGGCCTCGGCGAAGCGGAGCAAGCGGCAGCTGCCGGAGCGACGGCGGATCGCACGGGTGCAGGTGCGATGAGCTACTACGCCGCCGTGCAGACCTATTCGATGGGACAGATCACGTATCAGGCCCAAGAGCGCCAGGTGACGATCGCCGGCGGCTACGGTGCGCGCAGCTCCGAGGGTGCCGGCGGCGTGAATCCGACGGTCACGTCTTCGCTTCGCGAGCTGCGCGGCTTCGAGCAGATCGTGTCGGCATTCCACCGTCAGCTCGCCACCGGGATGGGGCTCGGCGACGTCAGTACCTCGGCGGGATCGATGGCGACAGATCCAGCGATGCAAAGTGCGACCGGCGATCCCACGGTAGCCGCGCACTGAGCCTGCGGCGGATCACGGCGGTGAGACCCGATTGCCGCCGAAGATCTGCGCGATCTCGAACGCGGGAGTCTCTTCGAGCTGATCGTAGCGGCAGTCACTCGGCGCCTTGTCGGGACGCCAGCGCTGAAAATGCGTGCCGTGGCGAAACCGCGTGCCTTGCAGGTGGTCGTACGAGACCTCCGCGACGAGGTCGAGCTTCAGCGGCTCCCACGACAGATCCTTGCCGCGATTCCACCGCGACGTCGCGCCGGGCTTGCGCTGCATCGCTTCTTGATCGCCGTCCTGCCACTCCGCCCAGTCTTTCCACGGGTGGTTGTCGCGATCGCGGAGCGGCTTCAACAGCTCGGCGAGCTCGGCGCGCACGGTCTGCTTGAACCCCGCACACACGCCGACGTGATGAAGCACGCCGGCCGCATCGTAGAGCCCGAGCAGTAGCGAGCCGACGAGCTTGTCGCGGCCGCCCTTGTACCAGCGAAACCCGGCGACGACGCAATCGGCCGTGCGCTGGTGCTTGATCTTCCACATCGCGCGCTTGCCGGGCTGATAGCCGAGGCCTTCGGGCTTCGCCATCACGCCGTCGAGGCCCGCGCCTTCGAATCGTCCGAACCAATCGCGCGCGACCGCGCGATCGCGGGTCGCCGGCGTCACGTGGATCGGCGGCTTCACATCGCCGAGCGCGGCGACCAGGCGATCGCGGCGATCCTTCTGCGCCACCGCGCGCAGGTCTTCGTCGCCGAGCGCGAGCAAGTCCCATGCGATGTACGAGCTCGGCTTCTCGGCCGCGAGCATCGCGACGCGCGACGCAGCGGGGTGAATCCGCAGCAGCATCGCGTCGAAGTCGAGCCGGCCTTCATGCGCGATCACGATCTCGCCATCGAGCACGCACTTGTCGGGCAGGCCCGCGCGCAGCGTGACCTCGAGCTCGGGGAAGTACCGGCCGAGCGGCTTGAGATCGCGGCTCTGGATGTAGAGCTCGTCGCCGGCCTTGAACACGAGCGCGCGAAACCCATCCCACTTCGGCTCGTAGATGAACTCGTCGCCTTCGGGGATATCTGACGAGAGCTTCGCGAGCATCGGCTCGACGGGTGGTTGAAACGGAAGTGCGAGCGCCACGGCGACGCTACGCTAGCACCGAGTGCCGCAACGTGCGGCAGGGTGCGGGCTTGTTCGCTCTGAGGCTGGCGCCTATCGTGGCCGCGCGGGAGCAGGTGGGTGGCTCTCGGAGGAGATTGCGATGGCGTCATGGCAGACACCGTTCGATCCGCAGGCTGCGGAGTCGGATCCGAACAAGAAGATCTTGGCGATCCATGCGGCGCTGATTCCGATCGGCAGCCAAGGATCGGTCCTGTACTACTCGGGCAACAAGTGGGACTCCGGCAACCACAACTCGGGCAACGTCGATCACAGCGCGCTGCTCGACTACGCGATGCGCACGGTGACGAACCCGCACTCGCCGCCCGATGGCCCCGGCTACTACGACACGTTCTGTAGTGGCCATGCGTTGCTCGCCGACGGGCGCGTCGTCGTCGGAGGCGGCACTTCGACGATGGGCATCAACGACCCGAGCAATCCGCACGATGGTCACTGGGGTGGCTTGCGCCAGGCCTGGGTGTTCGATCCGCGCGCGTCGGCGCTGTGGGGCGCGACCGCGCTGATGAATCCATACGTGACGTCGCCGTCGGGCGACATCGGCGGCGGTCGCTGGTATCCGAGCTTGATCGCACTCGCATCCGGCGGAGCGCTCGCGCTGTGCGGCCACCCGTTCGTCCACGATCCGGAGCAGGCGGGTGACGACGGCCGCCACAACAACAACACGCCGGAGATCTATTCGCCGTCGACGAACGCGTGGACGATGCTCGCCGAGCTCGGCGAGGGTTTCCTGCATAGCTTCGCGATCTACTACCCGCGCGCCTACGTGCTTCCGTCGGGATTGATCCTGATCGCACAGCCGCTGTTCACGGACGATCACTACGGCGACGCCGGCGGGGATGCGAACGCGAGCACCGACGGCACGCTCGGTCCGTCACAAGATCCGACCCACCAGTACGCGCTCGCGACGCTGGCGTGCGATCCGGACACGCTCGCGGTGGTTCATGCGTGCGCCGGCCCACAGGTCGCGGGCGGCAACGACTACTTGAATCCCGGGTTCGCGGCGCAGCCCACGACAGGCACGTTGTTGCCGCTGTTGCCCGAGACCAACTATCGCCCTCGTATCCTCATGGCTGGCGCCGTCAACGCCGTGATCGGCGACTTCACGGCAGGCTCCGAGGCGAGCTGGGCGTGGCACGTGACGAGCCCGCGGATGATCGCGCAGCAGCGTCATCACTCGACGGCCGTCCTGCTCGCGAACGGCCAGGTGTTCATCTCCGGCGGCATGGACGAGACGCTGCCGGTCCCGACACCGGATCAGTACGACGCGATTCGCGCGGTGAAGGTTCCCGAGATCTACGACCCTGCGACCGACACGTGGTCCGCGCTGAGCGCGACGCCGGCAACCGTTGCACGCGGCTACCACTCGACCGCGCTGCTCATGCTCGATGGCCGGGTGTGGACGGCTGGCTCCGAGGTCAACGACCAGTTCGGTGGTGGTGGAAGCGGCGCCGAGTATCGGATCGAGATGTTCGAGCCGGATTACATCGCTGCCACCAACCGGCCGCAGATCACCGATAGCCCACCGAGCATCGGCTACGGCCAGAGCTTCACGGTGCGCTACTCGATTCCAGCGGCGAGTCCGTATCCGACGATCCAGCGCGTCGCGGTGTCCCGGTTCGGGTCCTCGACGCACGGGCACTGTTACGACCAGCGCTACGTCGGCCTCGTGTTCACCGCGAGCTCGGCCGGTCATCTGACCGTCACCGCGCCACCCGACGGGAACATCGCGCCACCTGGCTACTACATGCTGTGGATCCTCGACGCCGGTGGTCGGCCTTGTACGCAGGCTGCCGTGTTGCGGATCGGCGCCCAGCAGATGATGGCCGTGCTCGATCGCAGCACGTTCTCGAGCGACGAGCTCGTTCCCGGCGCGATGGCGACGACGACGTTCGCGAACGCGTTCTACGTCGACTTCGCCGGGTTCATTCCGAACGAGCTCACCGGTGAGCTACCGACCGCGATGGACATCGCGTTCAGCGTGCCCGGCATCTCGGCGCAGGTCGCGGCGACGCCGGTCGGGCCGAACCCGTCGTTCACGCTACCCGGCTCGCCACAGCTGATCCAGCACACGTTCTACGCGTTCGATCTGGTGTTCCACGGCGCGCAGGCGTTCGCAGGCGTCGTCGGTCCCGACGGTGCGCTCGCCGTGACGATGACGATCAAGTCCCATACCGGGCACTACCAGTGTCAGGCGACGCTGACGCTCGTCAACGAGCCGAGCCCTTACATGCTGGACGGCACGCCGCCGTGGCTGAGCGTCGATCTGCGCGTGTTCCAGATGACCGCGAGCGACTCCAGCACGTACTACCAGCCGACGTTCGGCGATCCGAACACGTTCGTGACGAACCTCGTCGATCACTGCAACTCGCATCCGGCCGACGGGACGCACTTGTTCGAGGACGTGATCTCGGCGGATCAGCAGACCAGTCACCTGACCCTGCAGCACACGACGGACGGCACGGCGACGGGACCGCGGGTCTACAACTTCGCGCTCGCGCGCGTTCGGCTGAAGTCGCAGATCACGAATCCGGCGGCCAACGCGAACACGATCCGAGTCATGTTCCGCCTGTTCCGGACCACGACGCCGTCGATCATCTACGACAACGGCCCGACGTTCCGCCGCCACGTCAATTCGATCACGGACCCGTACACCGGGACCCCGACGACGGACGCGATCCCACTGCTCGGCCTCGACACCGACGGAGAGATCGTGGCGATTCCCTGCTTCGCGGCGGCGCGCGTGACGCCGGCGCAGGACATGGTCAACCAGGACGACCCGGTCAACTTGCAGCAGATCGTCGCGCTCGCGAACACCGAGGTCGATGCCTATTTCGGCTGCTGGCTCGACATCAACAACCCCGACGACGGGCGATTCCCGGCGAGCCCCGGCATGGCGACGAGCTTCGGCAGCGTGCCCCCGACTCAGCTGAAGTCGATCTTCGATCTGATCGGTGATTTCCATCAGTGCCTGGTCGCCGAGATCTACTACAAGCCAGACACCTCGGCGCCGGAGCTCGTCCACGCGGGCGAGACCCCGTTCACGAGCGACAAGCTCGCGCAGCGCAACCTCGCGTTCGGCACCTCGGGTAATCCGGGCGCCGCGGCAACTCGCACCGTCCAGCACACGTTCGAGCTGAAGGCGCGCACGGCGAAGGGCGACGACCGCAGGAAGCTGCCGCTCGACGAGCTCGTGATCTGGTGGACGAACGTGCCGCGCAGCTCCGTCGCGACGCTGTACCTGCCGGATCTCGCCGCGCAGGAGGTGCTCGCGTTGGTACCGCCCGCGTACGGCCAGTCGCTGTACGCGACGGGTCCACACACGATCCGCTGCACCGTCGGTGATCACACGGTGATCCCGCTACCGGCGCACGGCCGCCGGATCACGGGCCTCTTGACGGTCGAGCTCCCGGCGGGTGTCCGCAAGGGCCAGCGCTATCGCGTCGTCGCGCAGCAGGTCTCGGGAACGCCGCGCCGCGTGATCGGTGCGTTCGAGGTCCGGATCGACGTGTTCAAGGATGCCGAGTTGCTCGCCGCGGATCTCGATCGCTATGCGATCTTGCTGTTCAAGATCGGCCGGCTCGTCGCCACCGATCGGTTCCGGCCCGTACTGGTCGAATACGCGCGCCAGCTCGCGGAGCGGATCCGGGTACTCGGCGTCGACCCCGCGACGGTCAAACCATCGCCCTACGGTGTCCCCGCTCGCCATCATCATCATCATCGCGATGACGACGACCGTCTGCGCTTCGCAGCCGAGCTCGACTTGCCCGAGGGGACGGAGATCGATCTCGAGATCAAGTCCGACGTCCGAGTGAGGATTCGGCGGCGCGACGACTGACGGTCGCGTAGACTCGGGAGATGCGCGCCGTGCTCGTCTTGCTGCTGCTCGCGAAGATCGCGAATGCCGGCGAGCTGTGCACCACGGACGCGAAGCACCACGGCGCTGCGATCGATCTCGATCTCGTGCGCGCGGATCTCCACGACGCGTTGCGCCTGCTCGCGGAGACCGCGAAGCTCAACCTCGTCGTCGGCCAGGACGTCAGCGGCACCGTCACGCTGAAGCTCAAGCGCGTGCCGTGGGACGCCGCACTGTGCACGATCGTCGCGCTTCATCACCTGAAGGCGACGCTCGACGACGGCATCCTGCTCGTACGGAAGTGACTACTCCGGCTGCAAGATGCCGATCGCAGCGCCTGCGAGGTCGCGCAGCACGGCGAACTTACCGACACCCGGGACCACGGTCGGCGGCACGATGCTCGCGCCGCCGAGCTTCTTCGCCTTGTCGTGCGTCGCATCCGCGTTCGCGACCGCGACGTACGGCAGCCAGCTCTGCGGCACGCCCGGCATCGGCGACTTGAGGATGCCCGCGCGCGACTGGCCGTCCGACTTCAGCTGCGTGTACGTGCCCATGCCGGCCATCTCGGTCGTCTCGACTTCGAAGCCGCCGATCGCCTGATAGAACTTCACCGACGCCTCGACATCGTTCGTGTACAGCTCGTTCCAGCAGAACGAGCCCGTCTGGTGGCGATAATCACCGCCCGGCGCGCGGTTCGTCGGCTGCCACAGCGAGAACACGCCGCCCATCGGATCGGCGACGACCGCCATGATGCCGACCTTGATGTCCATCGGCTCCACCAGCACCTTGCCGCCGAGCTTCGCGACCTGTTTTGCCGAAGCCGCGGCATCGGTAACTTGGAGGTGCGAGCGCCACCACGCGTCGGGCGCGCCCTTCATCGGGGTCGGCGCCGAATAGCCGCCGATCGTGGCGTCGCCCGATGCGATCATCGTGTACGAGCCTTTCTCCATCGGCACGGCCTGGGTCGACCAGTTGAACAGCTCGCCGAAGAAGCCTTGAGACTTCGCCAGATCCTTGGAGGAGTACTCGAACCACACGAAACGACCGGTTGGGATTTTGTTCGTCATGCCCGTGGGACGAACGAGCACGCGCCGGATCGACAATCCTCGTAACGTTCAGGATCGCAACGCGATTTGCTGACCCTCGGGCACGAACGTCAGCGACACCGAGTTCAGGCAGTAGCGCTGGCCGGTCGGGCGGGGGCCATCGTCGAACACGTGGCCGAGGTGCGCGTCACAACGCTCGCAACGAATCTCGACCCGGCGCATCCCATGACTGCGATCCTCGATCTCTTTGACGTGCGCGGGATCGTACGGTTGGAAGAACGAAGGCCAGCCGGTGCCTGATTCGAACTTGGAATTCGACGAGAACAGCGGCAGACCGCATAGACGGCACGCATAGGTGCCGGGTTGCTTCTGATCGAGAAGCAGGCCGCAGAAAGGTCGTTCGGTGCCCTGATGCAGGATCACGTGACGTTCCTCGGGCGTGAATTCCGCCGCGAGCGCGTTCACGCGCGCTTCGGAGAGCGGGGTGACGTCGTAGCCGGACTTGGAGGTGGTCATACCCACGGCATACGACGAAATCCGTCGAAAGTTACTGCTATCCTCCACCTGCGATGGGTGACCCCGAGGACGAGCTGGCGCGCACCGCGACCGCGCCCGGTTCTCGGAGCGCGATGGCGCAGCCGGAGCTAGGCAAGACGCTCGGGCGGTATCGCCTCGAGAGCACGCTCGGCGAAGGCGGCATGGGCGTGGTCCACGCCGCGTTCGATCCCGATCTCGAGCGCCGCGTCGCGCTGAAGGTGCTGCGCTCGGTCGATCAGCTCGGCGATGCGCGCCAGCGGCTGTTGCGCGAAGCGCGCGCGATGGCGCGCCTCACCCACGAGAACGTCGTCGTCGTCCACGAGGTCGGCACCGCGAACGATCGCGATTACGTCGCCATGGAATTGATCGACGGCCAGACGCTCGCAGAGTGGCTCGCCGGCAAGCCGCGCGAGGTCGGCAAGATCGTCGATGCGTTCTGCGCCGCGGGCCGCGGGCTCGCCGCCGCGCACGCCGCCGGACTCGTCCACCGCGACTTCAAGCCGCACAACGTGCTTCGCCGCCGCGACGGCCGGATCGTCGTCACCGATTTCGGGCTCGCGCGCGGCGTCGATGCGGCACCGATGCCTGCAGCGGCCGCGGCGGTCGCGTTCGACGTCACGCTTCGCCCCGACGCCGTTGGCTCGCAACCGAGCGGGCTCTCGGGCATCACCCAGACCGGCGCGCTGATGGGCACGCCCGCGTACATGGCGCCGGAGCAGTGGACCGGTGGCACCGTCGGTCCGCCCGCGGATCAGTTCGCGTTCTGCGTCGCGCTGTGGGAAGCGCTCACCGGCGAGCGCCCGTTCAAGGGCGACACCGTCGAGGAGCTCAAGACCGAGGTCAAGCGCGGGCCCGAGACGCTCGATCAATCCAAGCTCCCGCGCAGGTTGCGCCACACGCTCGTGCGCGGCCTCGATCCCGATCCGGCGAAGCGATGGCCGAACATGGATGCGCTGCTCGCGCGGATCACGCGTGCAGATCGCAGCGTCGGGATCGCATTCATGATCGCGGGCGGTGCGCTCGTCGCCGGTGGCATCGCGATGGTGCTGCTCCACAACGGCAGGCCCGCGTGCGATCCGCCGGCGATCGAACCGACGGCGGTGTGGTCGAAGGCGTTCGCGGTCGGCGTGCCGCCGGCCGTGTCGGAGCTGTTCAACGCGCAGATCAGCCACTGGGCCGTCGCGCGCGCGACCGCGTGCACCGCCGATCCGATCGCGCGGCCGATGCAGCTGCGTTGCCTCGATCAAGTGCTCGCGCGCATGGATGTCGTACGCAAGGCGTACGACGGCGTCCCGAAGCAGACCGACGAGGACATGGCCGAGAACCTGGTCGATCCGTCGGTCTGCCTGACGCCGGCGCCGCCGCGTCTGACGCTGCCGGATTCGCCGGATATCGTGAAGGCATTCAACTTGATCGTCCGAAGCGACGCGGATCCGAAGCATCCTCCGCTCGCCGACGCGAAGGCGTTTGCGGCGCGCCCGGGGCTCGATGCGTGCAGTCGCGCGCTGTCGCTCGTCGCGGTCGAGAACAGCGAAGAGGACTACCCGGCGAAGCGCGCCGCGCTCACCGACGCGCTCGCAGCCTCGGAGCAATGCGACGACGAGCGGCTCCAGGCCGAGCTGCTGATCCTCGACGTGCCGTATCACTTCGAGCTTCCGCTCGTCGGACCGCGCGGCATTCACGCGATCGAGCGTGCGAGCCAGGCCGTCGACAAGGTCCGCGAGCCGCAGCTGACCGCGCGGATCGACGTGCTGCGCGGGCTCGCGGCGAGCCAGCAGGATCGCTGGAAAGAGGCGTACGCGCTCGAGGACAGCGCGATCCAGGTGTACGAAAACGCGAACCTCCCGCGCGGCGCGGTCCGCATCGCGCTCGAGGCGATCGAGCTCCGGCTCGAGCGCAACAAGGTCAGCGACGAGAAAGAGGTCCGAGCGATCGCGGCGAAGTGGTTGCCCGTCGCGCGAAGGCTCCAGGGCCCGGACGACGAGCACTTCGCGATCGAGCTCGAGCGCGCCGATGCACTCGCCCGCTACTGGCTCGGCGATGTTGCAGGTGGCCATGCCGAGCTGATGCGGCTGTGGAAGCCGGAGCCCGACTCGAAGCACGATCGCAAGATCGAGGGCGAGGTCGTCGACGCCGAGGGCAAGCCGGTCGCCGGTGCCACGGTTGCCGCGAGCGGCCGGCTGTTCACCGACTCCATCGGGATCGTCTCGCTCGCCCGCTATCACATCCCCGACTTTCACCTGCGGATCGTCACGACCGACGACCACGGTCACTTCACGATGCCAGACGCGCCGGAGCGGGGCGGCATGGTCGCCACGCTCGGCGATCGTCGATCCCCGGGCGTCGCGGTCGCCGATCACGTCAAGCTCGTGGTGCTGCCGACGCGCCGCCTCGCCGGCAAGGTCACGCTCGGCGAAGACGAATACACGCAGACCCAGATCCTGATCCAGGAATCGTCGGACGCGCCCGGCCTCGGGATCCAGCGGCTCGCGATGATCATGCCGGATGGCTCGTTCAGCGCCGATGGCGTCCAGCAGTCCAAGGTCGCGGTCGGCGTCGAGAGCTCGCACGACACCCGCGGCGGTCACGTCCGTTTCGTCCCGGTGCCCGCGGGACACGAGCCCGTCACCGGGCTCAAGCTCGACGCGACGGAGACGAGCCGTACGCTCGACGTGCTCGTGCGAAGCAAGCTGCAGGTACCGATCGAGACCGCGCAGATCCTCGTGCTGCCGGGCAAGCAGCACTTCGCGAACGCCGCCCAGATCAACGAGACGGTGTCGTCGCTCGCGGGCGCCGCGTCGCAGTTCGGCGCGCACGTCACCGGCGAGCACATTCCGAAGGCGCTGATCCCGAAGTACCGCACGGGCGATCTGATGGCGCACTTCACCGACGTGCCGGCGGGCGATGTCACGGTCTGTGCGATCGGGCTGCCGAACGACCTGATGGATAGCGAGGCGCTGCACAAGTTCTCGAAGCACCTCGCCGATCTCGATGTCGACTGCGAGGTCGTCGATGGCCAGGCCGAGATGGCGCTGATCCCGACGAGCCCGCCGAAGAACTTCGACTAGCGCAGCGACTGGCCGTCGAACACGCGGTCGTGCTCGCTGTCTTCGCCGATCCGGATCAATGCGGACGCCAGCACGTCCGGTGTCGTCGAGCTCCACTTGGTCTTGAGGCTCCTCGAGAACAGGCCGGCCACCGCGAGGATGCCATCGCCGACGATCGCGCCGGCGCGCTCGCCCGGCCGCGATTCATCGCGATCACCGGTGATGATCGCCGGGCGCGCGATCACCCACTCGAGCCCGGAGCTCCTGACCGCGTCCTCGGCCTTGCCGCGCGCCTTCATGTAGGCGCCGCGCGCGTTCGCATCGGCGCCGAGGCCGGAGAGATACACGAGGCGCGGTTTCGACTTCGACGCGATCGCGGCATCGACCGCGATCCGGGTCAGGCCGTAGTCGATCTTCTCGTAGATATCGCCGTCGACGGACTCGGCCTTCGCGCGCGACTTGGTCGTGCCGATCAGGATGTACAGCTGGTTCGTCCCCGCGGCATCGATCGCGGTCGCGAGCTGCCCGGCGTCCCACTCGCTGCGGTCGACCTTCGCGCCGAGCGCTTCGAGCTTCGGCGCCCATTCCGCGGCGCTTTTCGGCCGGACGTGGGCGACGACGGGCGTCGCGCGCACCGCCAATTGCCGCACGACCTCGCGGCCGACGAAGCCGGTCGCACCGAGGACAAATGCCGTCACAGCTTCGCGAGCGCGGCCTGCATGCGCGCCTTGAGCGGTTCGACGACAGCCGGATCCTTGATGTTGATCACCGGCTCGGTGTCGTACTGCTCGTAGAACACGCTGTCCTTCGCGTCCGCGGGGACGCCGAGCGCTTCGCGGATCCGCTTGAAGTCGGGGACGAAGCCGCGATCGATCAGCGGGATCACGGTGCCGGTGATCGTGCCGGTCAGGCCGCAGATATAGACGACGACGTTCTTCGGCGTGAAGCCGCCGTCGGGCAGGCCGCAGCGCTTCTCGAGATCAGCGAGCCGGTTGCCCTCGAAGAACGCTTCGACGCGGCCGACATCGCCCTTCCAGTCGGGCGCTTCTTTCGGCCGGCTGACCGTGCCCCAGTACTTGAGCTTGTTGCGCTCGATCATCTCGATCAGCTCTTCGCGATAGCCGAGGTCGCCGGGGTACGACGCGCCGTGAAGCAGCACGTACTTCGAGAGGTCCGCGTTCGGATTGCGGCGCAGCTCGCTCCGCACCATGCTGACGAACGGCGCGGAGCCGGTGCCGGCCGCGACGAGGACGCGCAGGCGAGGATCGTCGACGCCGACGGTATCTTTGACGGTGAACACGCCGGCCGCGACGGGGCGCATGTACATGCGATCGCCGGACTTCAGCTTCCACAGCATGTGGGTGAGCGGGTTGTCGGACTCGGGCTTCGAGACGAACCGGATGTAGAACTCGACCGGGCCTTCATCCTCGGGCGCGGACGCGATCGACATCGAGCGCCGGGTCGAGCCGAGCTCCGGCTTGTCGCCGTTGTTGCAGCCAAGGACGCAGTACTGGCCGGGCACGAACCACGGCCGCTCCGCCGGCATTTGATCCGGCTGGACGCGGAAGATCGTGAGCGCATCGGTGACATCGACGCGCTCCACCAGCGTGGCGTTGTACTCCAGTGCTTTGGCCATCGCCGCGACGCTAACACGGCGCCCGACGCTGCGTCACATGGAGGCTTGGCGGTCCGCGGTCACGACGAGCGCGGCGTAGTTTGCCGCCTTCCATTCGACGTCGAGGACGGCTCGCTTGCGGGTCATCCACTTGCCGGTCGCGGGGTCGATCGTGATCACGGTGCCGTCGCTGGGACGCATCGCGATCGCGACTTCGTAGTGACTCTGGTTGTGCTGGTAATCGAACGGCAACATCAGGCCGAGCAGCACGGGGCGACCCGCCGCGAGCTCGTGCTCGAGGTCTTTCGGCGTCGCCGCGATCGCGTACGCGTCGAGGCCATGGGCGCGGGCGTAGTCGCGGAGCGCCGCGAGCTTCACGCCCTTGTCGCCGGGTGGCATCGCACGCGCGAGCTCGCCGACGTTCCACTGCATGCCCCACGCGCCCGCGACCATCGCGAGCGCCGCGAGACCGCAATCGGTCTCCCGCGCCTGGGTGACGACCGGCGTGGGTGCCGCATGGACCCAGGAGCTATCCAGCGCGATCGGCTGGGTCGGCCGTGCCCCTCCCGTATACGCGAGATGGGTACAGGCCGACGTCAGTGCGATCACGAGAGCGACGAGGCTCGCGTGAAGATTCCGCATGTGATCTCAGAGCAGGATGAGGAGCACGATCAGGATGACGATCAGTGCGCCACCGGAGATGCCGATCACGACGGTGCTACCACCTTGGTAGTTCGCGACGTGCTTGGCATCGTTCTGCTCGCGCTGCGCGTAGTTGGTCGCGTCCTGGTGCGACGCAGCCGCGGGCGCTTGCGTCTTCTGGACCTCGACCGTCTGGTCGGGCGTGGCGGCCATGGCAGCGGCCGGCGTACCGAGGGCGAGAGCAGCAGCGAGGGCGAGAGTCTTCGACATAGAACAGTTCCTCCTAGTTGCTTGGAGGAATTGCAGCCGCGATGCCATGCCGTCCGCGCCCACGCGCGCGTGCGAGTTCGCGCGGCGAGCGCTCTAGCGCGGCCGCTGCATCATCAGAGCCTTGAATTCGTGCGGCACGAGGCCCATCAGGCGATCCTCGATCCGATCGAAACGCAAATCACCGATCTCGGTGAGGGCGAGCTTGCCCGCGACGGTGTGCTCCAGAAGCTCGGGCGTGTAGCCGATCTTGGCGAGCTCGACGCCCGAATCGGCCGCGAGTGCGCGCAGCGCGCGGAACTGGCTTCGCGTGGTCGCGAGCCCGCGCTGCTCGCGATCGAAGTCGAGGAGATCGATCACGAACTCGATCTGCGCGGTTGTCCCCGATTGCCTCGCGACTTGTTGAAGGTGACCGAAGTGCGTCGACAGCTCCGGATGATCGAGGTGCGTCGACAGCCGCGGCCAGGCGTTCGTATCGCCGAACTCGGTGACGACGGCGCTGCCGCCGGGGGCGAGCCAGCGCGCGATCTTCCCGACCAGCTCGTACGCGCCGGTCTGCATGTAAAACGGCTCGGGCGCGTCGTCGAGGCGCAGGTGGGTCTCGGCCGCGAGCGGCGACTGGATCCGCACGCGCTCGACATCGGCGGTGCCGGTACCGTCGAGGTTGAGGCCGATATCGACGCGCGACAGCTGGATCGCCGGCAGGTCGCCAACCATCTCGTTGCACAGCACGAGGTCGAATGCCCCTTCGGGAAGGGTCACTGCGAGGGCGTCGCCCATCACCCACGTCGCGCTGGCGCCGAGGAGCTTCTGCTGCGCCGCTGCGAGTGCGGGCGACAGCTCGACGATCGTGTACTCGACCGTGCGCTTGCCGGCGGCGAGCCGCGCGATCGCATCGCGCGCGACGTAGCCGAGTCCGCCACCAATCTCGAGCACGCGGACCCGGCCCTCGGGCACGAGGTCGCGCGCGACGAGCACGTCGATCAGCGTCTCGCCGTACGTGCGATCGCGGAGCGCCGGGTGCTTCACGCGCAGCAGGTGCGAGAGCGTCGTCTCTTGGTGATCGAACTGCGCATCCGCCTCGCTGACCCCGTCGCGGTAGTAGTCGGTCAGCGCGACGGCCGGCGGCACCGGCGTACCCGGCTTCCACGCCGGATACGGCATCGTCGACGCGAGGTACGGCGGCGCCATGCCGGGGCGCTTCGCGTACGCCGACCACGGCATCATCGACAGCTTCACGGCCTGGACGTCGGAGTGGGTGAGCCGGCGCACGAGCGCCTGGAGCTTCTTCGGGTCGTGCTTCATGCGGAGCTCGGCGAGGCGCTTCTCGCCGTCGAACGCGTCCCACATCGCGGTCTCTTCGGGATCGAGCATGATCTCGCTGATCGGGCGCTCGCCCCACGCGGTGTAGAGCGTCAGGCGATCGCCGCGGCGCCGCCACACGTTCCACTTGCCCTTGATCACCGCGAACGGCCACACGTTATCGAGCTCGTGCTCGTCGGGCTCGAGCAGGACGGCGTGTGCGACGAGCACGTCGAGGAACTGCGCCGGATCCGCGCCTTCAAAGCGATGGGCGAAGCGCTCGAGGACGTCGGCGGCGTTGGCCTCGCTCGCGAACGCCTCGATCAAGTCGGCGATGTCGGGCGACATCTCCATCAGGTAGCCGTACAGGTCGTGGAACAGATAGACCGCGCCCATGTGGGCGAACCACGAGAGGTGTTGCGAGCGCACGAGGCGCGGCGGCAAGGCCATGTGCGTTGGTATCACGTGACGACTTGGCCGTCGCGCGAGAGGAACGCCGCGTCGTCCGCAGACGGCGCGTAGTAGCGACTCGCGACGAGCTTCACGCTGCGCACGGGGATCGTGGCGAGGAGTTTCTGCAACGCCTCGCGCGTCGCCTCTGGGCTGAAGCCGCGCTGCGTGACCTCGCACGCGTTGTTCGGCCCGAACGCGAGCTCCCAGCCATCGGCGTTCACCGGATCGATGCACGGGATACGCACGGCGACCCAGGGCACCTTCAGGTCTCGCCACGCGAGGGGCTGGTCGTCGACGATCGTCACGCGGTCGAGCTGACGCCACCACGCGGCGCTCGCGAGCGTCCTCGCGGCCTGCTCGGTGAAGTCACCGCGGACGATCAAGTGTCGGAGCGCGGGGAGGGTCGTGGCGGCTCGCAGGATCGCGATCATTCCGTCGTCGGAGAAATCGACATCGAGCGTCTCGATCGCCCACGGCCGCGGCGCCGCGACGAGATCCTCGAGCCACGCGGGATTGATCGGCCCGAGCTCGCGGAGTGCGCGCATCGACGGATCGAGCAGCGACGCGCTGCCGTGATGGATGTAGAGCCGCTCGACGGACGCGAGCCCCGGATGACCGCGATGCTCGCGATCGACGGCGAACATCTCGATGTCGGAGACAAAGCCGCGATCGAACCGTGCGGTGTCGACCGGCACGACCCCGTCGAGCGGCGCGAGCCAGCGGAGCTTGTCGGTCGCGAGTAGCTCGGCATACGTGGGACTGCCCGCGAGCGCATGTGCGAGGAGCTCGCCGCGCGGCATCTCGCGCTCGAGCAGGTAATCGGCGAGCACGCGGCGCGGGCCATCCTCGGCGGGGGCGGCGCAGACCTGCTCGTAGAGCTCGAGCGCGCGCGGATCGAACCACATCAGATCGGCGGGCGCGTCACTCTCGCCATGGAGGATCGAGTGTGGGCGCTGGACGGGACCGAGCAGCGCGACGTCGATCTCGTCGCCGCGCCTGCGCGCGATCGCGGCGGGCAGCGAATTGATCGCGTCCGTCTGATCCTGCGAGCCGCTCTCGTGACAGAACGCTTCGAACGCGCTGATCGCGTCGCCGTTGTCGTACCACCACTCGAGATAGCCGCGATCGCCGAGGAGCTGGTCCGCGCACCGCGTGCATAGCTCGCCCGGAACGTCGACGACGGGATTGTCGTCGTCGTACCAGCGGCCGTTGCACACGTGCGGCCACAGCGGCATCTCGCGCTCCGACGCGACGATGAAGTCGTGGACCGCGTCGTTCGCTTCGTCGGCCCAGTACTGCGAGACCGCGAGCACGATCGAACGCACGTTCGGATGCTTCGCGAAGATGCCCTGTGCGGTCGCGCGAAACTGGGCGAGGTACGAGTCGCGGATCTCCATCAAGCGCTCCCGGTCAAGATCGCGAGCTGGGCGCGGCGCTGCACACAGCTCAGGCGATGCATGTAGCACTCGAGCACGACCGGCACGTGCGCGCGACGCTCGCGCGCCCACGCGAGGCCGAACGTGTCGGTCGCGATCGGCTGGTGCGTGTCGTTGCGGCCGCGATTCGCCGAGACGTGGACCTCGGCGATTCGCTCGTAGTCTTGAAGTCGGCGCCACGTCGCATCGCTCATCGCGCCCGCCGTGAGCTGGATGAACGCGTGCGAGATATCGACCGCGAGCACGAGCCCGTCCGCCATCGCGCGTTCGACTTCGTCGCCGGTGCCGAGCTCGTAGCCGGGATACATGACCTCGACGATCGGTGGCGAGCCGGCGCGCTCGAGCCACGCGCGCCACGGTTCGCCGGCCTTCGGTGGATGGACCGACTCTGCATCGGTCGTGCACGCGCCGCCGCTCCAGACTTGTCGCACGCGCATGTCATACGAGAACCCGTGGTGACGGCGCGTCGCGGTCGACGCCGCCGCGACATGTGCGGCGAATCGCGGATCGGGCAGGTTGCCGGGCGTCAGCTGGATGCCGGTGCCGAGCGTTGCCAGCTCGTCGAACGCGGCGATGCTCGGCCTGCCTTGGAGGCAGCTGAGCGCGACGAAGATGCCCCCGGCCACCGGGGAAGATTAGCGTATGCTCGCGCGGCGATGGGGTACCTGTTCGAGACGGAAGAGCACGCCGCAATTCGTGCGACCGCGAAGAAGTTCGCGGCTCATCACATCATGCCGTACGGCGCCGACTGGGAGGAGAACGAGGAGTTCCCGGTCGAGCTCTACAAGACCGCGAGCGCGGCCGGCATCCAGGGCATCGGCTATCCCGAGCAACTCGGCGGGCAGGGCGGCGACATCAGCCACGTGCTCGTCGCGTGCGAGGAGCTGATCCTCGCGGGCCGCCCGGTCGGCACCGTGGTCGGGCTCGGCACGCACGGTATCGCGCTGCCGCCGATCGTCCGGTTCGGCACGCCCGAGCAGCAGCAGCGGTTCGTGAAGCCGTGCCTCGGCGACGGCAAGATCTCGGCGCTCGCGATCACCGAGCCCGGCGGCGGCAGCGATGTCGCGGCGCTCGCGACCCGCGCCGAGCGCGATGGCGACCACTATGTCGTGACCGGCGCGAAGACGTTCATCACGAGCGGCACGCGCGCGGACTTCGTCACGGCCGCGGTACGCACCGGCGGGCCGGGTCACGGCGGCGTGTCGCTGCTCGTGATCGAGCGCAAGGACTTCACGGTCTCGAAGAAACTGAAGAAGACCGGCTGGTGGGCGAGCGATACCGCGGAGCTCCACTTCGACGGTGCGCGCGTGCCCGTCGCGAATCGGATCGGACCCGAGAACGGTGCGTTTCCGATGATCATGATGAACTTCGCGAACGAGCGGCTCGCACTCGCGGCGCAGTGCGTGGCGATCGCGGAGCTCGCGTATCGCGAGGCGGTCGCGTACGCGAAGGAGCGCAACGCGTTCGGCAAACCGATCGTCGGGTTCCAGGTCACGCGTCACAAGCTCGCCGACATGGCAACCCGGATCGCGGCGGCGCGCTCGCTCACCGGCGAGGTGTGCACGCGGATCCTGCGCGGCGAACAGCCGGCGGGGCTCGCAGCGATGGCGAAGAACACGGCGACCGATATGTGCAGCTTTGTCTGCGATGCCGCGGTCCAGATCTTCGGCGGCTACGGCTATATGCGCGAGACGCTCGTCGAGCGCTTGTACCGCGATGCACGGCTGTATCCGATCGGCGGCGGCACGCGCGAGATCATGAACGAGCTGATCGGCAAGACGGAGGGGTACTGATGAAGCGGCTACCGCACGCGCTGGTCGTGGGCCTGAGCCTCCAGGCCTTGTCGTCGCTGGTGTTCTTGGTGCTGTTCCTCGAGAGCCGCGATCACGGGTTCACGCCTGGCTGGGAGATGGTGACGAACGGGATCGATGCGGCGGCCCATGCACTCGCGGCTGCCGGTGCATTCCAGCTCGCGCGCACGCTCGCCGGGCGGCCGGCGCTCGGTGCGAAGATCGCCGCCATCGCCCAGCTCGGGCTCCTCGCGCTGGTCGCACTGTGGATCTCCGTCGAGCTGTTCAACGGTTCGGCATCGGAGCACTGGATCTGGAAGCTGTTCGACGCCGCGCGCTACCTCGGCGCGCTGCTCTGGCTCGCTGGCGCCGTCGGCTTCGCGCTCGTCGCAACGCCGATCGGGCTCTCGATCGCGCTGCCGATCGTCTCGGCGCTCGGGATCCCCATTCCCGTTATCGGGAAGGTCCTCTACAGCGGTATCCATTCGGAGAACCTCGCGTTCACGCTCGAGATGACGCCTTACATCGTGATCTCGATCCTGATGCTCGTCGCGGCCTGGACGCGGAACGATCAGGTCGTCGACGTTGCCGCGCCCGATCCTGCGGAGGCGTTCACCCGCGCGAGCAAGGCGTTGTGGCTGCGCGTCATCGCGGCGCTGTCGCTCGCGGGGTTCACGTTCCTCGTCGGGATGGCGCGGTCCGCTGACTTGATGGGCCTGTTGCGGGCGGTGATGCTGCTGGCGCCGCTTCTCGATGCGCTCGCGCTGGTTCTGTTCGCTCGTGCCGTCATCGCACTCGCGCGAACGTCGCTCGCGCCGTGGCTCCTGACGGTTGCCAGCGGGTTCGTGCTGGCCGCGACCGGGATGACGGCGAGCCGGATCGCGGCGCTCTACCGACTATTCTATGGCCATCACGACGGTAGCTTTCTCGACGAGGCCTCGCGCGATCCGGTGTTCGGTGGCTTCGCGGACCAGATGCTGCCGTTGATCGCGGCGACCGGCATCGCGCTGGTTCTGGTCGCGATCGGCCGGCTCGCGCGCGAGCGCAACGCCGAGGACATTCGCGAGAACGTCGTGATCCGGACCGGGGTCTTCGTCGCCCTGATGATCGGTGCCCAGCTGACGCTCCACTTCATCGGCGGCGGGTCGATGAGCTCGCCGGGCGTCGCGGTGTTCCTGCTGCTCGCGATCGCGGCAGCGACGCTGTACGCGCTGACGATCGCGGCGAAGCTGTGCCAGGAGGGCGCCGAGCTCGTCGCGCGTGATCCGGCGACACTACCGGCGGCGAAGGTCGTGCGCTCGTGAGCTGGTCGAAGATCCCGGTAGCGCTGCGGATCGCGGCGGTCGCCACACTCGTCCTCGCGATCGCGAGCCTCGTGGTCTCGGCGTTCCCCGATCTCGCGATCGCTCCGCGCTACTGGATCGGCCGCTCGGGCTTCGCGTACATGGCGAAGGGCCTCGCGATCTACGGCGCGCTCGAGCTCGCTGGACTCGTTCGTACCCGCGCCGCGGTCGGTGCGAAGCTCGCAGCCGCCGGTTGGGCCGCGACGATCGCGCTCGGCTTCGCTCAGACGTTCGTCGCGATGACGGGATCGTGGAAAGAGCCGATCTACACGACGCTGCAATGGGTGTGGTGGATTTCGCTGATCGCCGTCGGTGCGGGGCTCGTCATCACCGCGTGGCGCAGGCCGATCATCGCGATCGCTGGTGGCGTGCTGTGGCTCGCGGCCGAGCGGCCGCCGGTGTTCGACAACTGGATGTGGCCGCAGCTGTTGAATCATCCCGATGCGCGGCTCGTGGTCTCGACGGCGCAGCTCGTGCTCCAGGCAGCGAGCGTCCTCTTGCTCGCGGCGGCCGCGGTCGGCGATGTCCCCGACGGATTTGTCATTCGCGATCTCCAGCGCGTGCGCTGGGGCCATACGCGGATCGCGAACGCGCTGTGGTTGCGCGTGATCGCGGTCAGCGCGCTGCCGCTCGTCACGCTGATGATCATGGGCAGCCAGAGCGCAGCGAGCTTCAAGGCGCTGGGCTACGCGATGGTCGTGGCCGGGCTCGTCAATGCCGTGTCGTTCCTCGGCGTCGGGTTCGGCGTGCTCGATACGCTGCGCGGAAACCAGCCCGAGATCCCACGGTTCCCCTTGTATCTCGCCGCCGCCGGCGCGCTGTGGTGTGCGGGCGTGACGCTCTACCAGGTGCCGGAGCTCTACGACAGCTTGTTCGGCGAGCACTCGGGCTTCCTCGCCGAGCGGACGCAGGACGAAGCGTCGGCGTTCGCGATCCTGCTGCCGCTCGTCGCGTCGGCCGCGATCGTGTTGTGGACGATCGCCGTTGGTGCGTTTGCAGTGCGCCGCGAGAACTTCGGTCTATCCGGACGCGCACACCGCACCGGCATGTGGTTCGTGATCCTGTGGGTCGCGAACCTCGGCGTGATGCAATGGCTGCTTCCCGAGGCGCGCAGCGACGGCAGCGTGATGCTGTTGCTGCTGCTCGCGCTCGCGTGTGGGCTCGTCGCGATCGTCAATGCGGCGCGGCTCGCGCGCGATACCGCCGAGCTCGCGAACGTTCCGCAGGCGACGATCCCGACCGCGACCGTGCTCTAAGGCTTCCAGCGCACGTGCATGTGGTTCGCGTGGCCGGGCCAGTGGCGGACGAGGCCGGTGAGCTCGTCGCGACCATGCGGGTACTGGAACATGAAGTCGAGGTCCTTCTCCGGCGTGCCGCGATGCTTCGCGTAGTCGTAGACCCGGTGCTGGACGTCGTAGTCGAGAAAGATCATCTGGACGCCGTCGTCGTGCGACGCGGTGCGCGCGAACGATGCGAGGAGCGCCCAGGTCGCTTCGAGATCGAGCGATGCGTTCGCGGCGACGAACGTGGTCGCGGGGCCGGTCGTGAAGTAGAAGCCGACGTCGACGTCGAGCCCGGACTGGTGCGAGTGGTGGTCGCTGATCTTGCCGCCGTGCTCGGCGGAGAGGTCGCCGATCGCGAGCGTGTGGACATCGGGATAGAGCGCGTGGACCTCGCCGATCGCGGCGCGGAGTTGCTCGACGACGTGCTTCGCGCCGAACGCGCGCGAGGGGCGCTTGACCATGTAGCCGTCACCGGCCTCGAGCTTCGCGGGGTGGGCGAGGGCGCCTTGCCAGGGTGCGCCGAGGCTCTCGTCGCGGGCGGCGCGTAGATCGGGTGGACCATAGACAGGCGCGATACGAGGCTTCGCGGGCTCGGGCGTCACCCACGTCGCGCCATCGATCACCGCGAGCGCCGCCTTTGCCTTCGCTTCGTCGGAGTCGTTTGCGTTTGCGTTCGACCGCTTCCGACAGTTCGGAACTTCGATCACCGTGCCTGGTCTTACGATCGACGTGTCCAGGTGATTCAGGCGCTCGACACGCTCGGTCGAGCAGCCGTGACTCTCTGCTGCATGACCGACCGTCTCACCCGGCTGCACGACGTACCGCTCCGCGCTCGCAGGCGCGGTGAGCAACAGCAGCCAGGCCAGGATCCGCACGAAATAGATCGTCGGACGGCCCGCGGCCGGGCACAACTTTCAGGTCACGACGGCGAGGAGCCGGTCGGCATCGACCTGGTCTCCGACGGCGACGTGGAGCGCCTGGACGGTCCCGGCGTCGGCCGCGCGGACCGTGTGCTCCATCTTCATGGCCTCGAGCACGACCAGCGCGGCACCGGCGGCGACCTCCTGGCCCTCGGTCACGAGCACCTTCACGACCTTGCCGGGCATCGGCGCGACCAGGCCGCCCTTCACGGCCTCGTGCGCGTGATCGGGGAAGCGCGGCGCCTCGACGAGGACGGTCAGCGCGCCATCCGCGAGCACGTAGTGGCGATCGCCGGCCGCGATCACCCGCGCATTGCGCCGGTGCGTGCCGTACTCCGTGAACGAGATCCGATCGCCGGCGAGCGCGACCTTCGTCACGGGCGTGGTCTTGCCGCCGATCGCGACCTCGAAGCCAGCGCCGGCGGGGTGGTAGCCGAGCGAGACCTCTTGATCGCCGTGCGCGTAGGTGACCGCTTGGTCCGCCGAGCGGACGTTGCGCCAACCGGGTGCCGCGAACGCGTGCGGTAGACGGCGGCGCTCGATCCCGGCGAGCGTGGCGGCGATCGCGGCGACACGCATTCGATCGAGCCCGGCTTGCGGCGCGGCAAGCTCGCCGGCGTGCTGGTCGAGGAAGTGGGTGTGGAGCTCGCCCGCCAGGAACGCCGGATGCGCGAGGATCCGCGCGAGCAGCTCGCGGTTCGTGACGACGCCGGGCAGCCATGCCTGCTGCAACGCGCGCGCGAGCACTTGCGCCGCTTCGCTGCGGGTCGGCGCGTGCGCGATCAGCTTGCCGAGCATCGAGTCGTAGTGGATGCCGATCTCGGAGCCCGCGACGACGCCGATGTCGGCGCGCACGGTGTCGGGGATGTCGACCGCCTGCAACGTGCCCGTCGTCGGCAAGTAGTCGCGATCGGCGTCCTCGGCGCACAGCCGGACCTCGATCGCCCAGCCGCGTGGCGCGGGCGCGGACGCATAGCCGAGCGCCTCGCCGCGTGCGATCCGGATCTGCTCGCGCACGAGATCGAGGCCGGTGATCGCCTCGGTCACCGGGTGCTCGACCTGGAGCCGCGTGTTGACCTCGAGGAAGTAGAACGCGCCGTTCGGATCGCGCGAATCGACGATGAACTCGACCGTGCCGGCGCCGATGTAGCCGACGGACTTGCCGAGCGCGACCGCGGCTTCGCCCATCTTCGTGCGCAGCCGCGCATCGAGCGCGACCGACGGCGCTTCCTCGACGATCTTCTGGTGGCGGCGCTGGATCGAGCACTCGCGCTCGTAGAGGTGAACGACGTTGCCGTGGGTATCGCCGAGGATCTGGATCTCGACGTGGCGCGGCCGCTCGACGTAGCGCTCGAGCAGAAGCGTGTCATCGCCGAACGACGACAGCGCCTCGCCGCGCGCGCGCTCGAGCGCCTCCGCGACCTCGGCCTCGCTGCGGACCACGCGCATCCCTTTGCCACCGCCGCCCGCGCTCGCCTTGACGAGCAGCGGAAAGCCGATCGCCTTCGCGCGCGCCGCGAGGCCTTCGCGATCATCTCCGTGATAGCCGGGGACGATCGGCACGCCGACCTTCTCCGCGAGCCGCTTCGCCGCCTGCTTCGAGCCGAGCGCGCGAATCACCGCGCCCGGTGGGCCGACGAACGTCAGGCCTGCATCCGCGACCGCCTCGGCGAACGCCGGGTTCTCGGAGAGAAAGCCGTAGCCGGGATGGATCGCATCCGCGCCGGTGATCCGCGCGGCATCGAGCAGATTCGCGATCACGAGATACGACTCGCGCGCCGGTGGTGGCCCGATCCGGACCGCCTCGTCGGCAAACTTCACGTGCGGCGCATCGGCGTCGGCATCGGAGTACACCGCGACCGTCGCGATGCCCATCGCGCGCGCCGTCCGCATCACGCGGAGCGCGATCTCGCCGCGGTTCGCTACGAGCAGCTTCTTCAATGCCGGAACACTCCCCAGCTCGTCGAGCCGCGCACGGGCGCCGAGTACGCCGCCGACAACGCGATCGCGATCACCGTGCGCGTATCGCGCGGATCGATGATGCCGTCGTCCCACATCCGCGCGGTCGCGAAGTACGGGTCGCTCTCCTTGTCGATCATCTCCTCGGTCATCTTCTTCATCACGGCGAGCTTCGGCTCGTCGACCGGCTCGTGGCGCTTCGCGGCGGCGTCGCGCTGGATGATGTCGAGCACGCCGGCGAGCTGCTTGCCGCCCATCACCGCGATCCGGTGATTCGGCCACGAGAACAAGAACCGCGGTGCGTACGCGCGACCCATCATCGCGTAGTTGCCGGCGCCGTAGCTCGCGCCCGTCATGATCGTGATCGCCGGCACGGTCGAGTTCGACACGGCGTTGATGAGCTTCGCGCCGTGCTTGATGATGCCTTCCTGCTCGACCTTCTTGCCGACCATGAAGCCGGTCGTGTTCTGCAAGAAGATCAGCGAAACATCGGCCTGGTTGCACAGCTGGATGAACTGCGCGCCCTTCTGCGCGGACTCCGAGAACAGCGTGCCGTTGTTCGCGATGATCCCGATCGGGAACCCGTGGAGGTGGGCCCAGCCGCAGATCAGCGTCGAGCCGAATAGCGGCTTGAACTCGGAGAACCGCGAGCCGTCGACGATCCGCGCGATCACCTCGCGCTGGTCGAACGGCACCTTGATATCGGGTGACGCGATGCCGAGCAGCTCGTCGGGCGAGTACACCGGCGGCTCGATCTCGCGCTGGCGCGGCTGCGCGCCCTTCTTCCACTCGAGGTGCGCGACGATCTCGCGGCCGATCCGGATCGCGTCGCGCTCGTCGCGCGCGAGGTAATCGCTGACGCCCGAGACCCGCGAGTGCATCTCGGCGCCGCCGAGCTCCTCGTGATCGGTGTCCTCGCCGGTCGCCATCTTCACGAGCGGCGGGCCCGCGAGATAGACCTGCGCCTGGTTCTGGACCATGACGACGTAGTCGCTCATGCCCGGGATGTAGGCGCCACCCGCGGTCGAGCTGCCGAACACGAGGCAGATCGACGGAATCCGCTGCTCCGAGCGCTGGGTCAGATCGCGAAAGCCGCGGCCGCCGGGGACGAAGATCTTCGACTGGTTCGGCAGGTCCGCGCCGGCGCTCTCGATCAGCGAGATCGTCGGCAGGCGGTTCTGCTCGGCGATGTCGTTGCAGCGCCCCGACTTCCACGCGGTCATCTCGCTGATCGCGCCGCCCTTCACCGTCGAGTCGTTCGCGGTGATCACGACCTCGACGCCGGAGACCTTGCCGATGCCACCGATGAACGCGGCGCCGACGGTGTGACCGGGCACGCCCTTGCCGGCGAGCGGGCACAGCTCGAGGAAGTACGAGTCGCGGTCGAGTAACAGCTCGACGCGTTCGCGCGGCAGCAACTTGCCGGCGGCCTTGTGGCGGCTCGTGTACTTCTCGCCGCCGCCGATCGTCGCCTCGGCGAGCGCGGCGCGCAGCTTGTCGATCGATGCGTTGTTCGCGTCGTGGTTCGCGCGGTACTCGGGCGATCGCAGATCGACCCGGGTCGCCAGCCGCGGATACGGTTGTTCGTCGCGAGAAGCGCGCGTCACCGCCGCGGACAATACACGACCTCGGGTTTGCGGTAGCGTTCCGCCATGGCGAACGTGATCGAAGAAGCCAAGTCAGGGCGCGCCAGCTGCCGTACATGCAAGAAGCCGATCGCCAAGGGCGAGCTTCGCCTGGGCGTCGAGGTCTCGAACCAGTTCAGCGATACGCCGAGCATGGCGTGGCACCACTTGATGTGCGCGGCTCAGAAGTTGCCGGGCGAGCTCAAGGACGCGATGGCGGCCTATCCCGACCCGATCGCGAACAAGGCCGAGCTCGAGGTGGCGATCGCCGACACCTTGAAGAAGGGCAAGGGCAAGCCGGGCGGCTATCCCTTCGTCGACAAGGCCCCCACCGGCCGCGCGAAGTGCATGCAGTGCGAGGAGCCGATCGCGAAGGACTCGTTCCGCGTCGCGGTCGAACGCGAGATCGACACGGGCACGATGGTGACGCGCGGCGCGGGCTACATGCACCCGAAGTGCGCGGTGCCGAACCTCGAGAACACCGGCGGGTCGAAAGAGGATCTGATCGAAGGCATCCGCGCGAACTCGCGCCTCGCGCCCGACGATCTCGAGACGGCGATCGGCGAGATCGAAGCTGGCGGCGCCTAAGCCCGGCCGAATCGAATCGCGTTCTTCGCCTTGGCCTTGGCAGCCTCGACGGCGCGATCCTTCGGCGGCGCATCGGTCTCGAGCGAGTCGATCAGCTCGCGCGCCATCTTGAACGTCTTCTCGATCGCGCGGTCGAACGCCTTTTGATTCGACTTCGAAGGCGCGCTGTAGCCGCTCAGCTTGCGGACGAACTGGATCGAAGCGGCGCGGACCTCGTCATCGGTCGCGGGCGGCGCGAAGTTGAACAGGGTCTTGATGTTCCGGCACACGCCCCGACCTTACGTCACAATAGAGGGGATGCAACGGCTGCTGGTGGTCGCGACCGCGTGCGCGAGCTTCGCGTGCGGAGGTCCCGACCCGGCGACGGTCGCAGCCGAGCCCGCGCCCGCAGCGACGACGGGAGCTGGGCCGGTCTCGCAGCCGCCTCCGCCGGGCGATGCGAAGCCGGCGACGTCGGCGTCCTTGCCGGCGCCCGGCGTGCACCTGCCTGAAGGCGCTGCGCCGGTTTCGTACGACCTCCGCCTCGAGGTCGATCCGGATCAAGAGGGCTTCTCGGGCACCGTCGCGATTCGCGTCCGGCTCGCTCGCGCGAGCGATCACGTGTGGGTCCACGCCGAGCAGCTGAAGATCTCCGACGCGCAGTGGGATGAAGGGCCGCTGCGCGTGATCGCGGTGCCCGCGGCGGATCGCATGGTCGCGCTGTCGTTCGGCAAGACGCTCCAGCCGCGCGAGGTCACGCTCCGGCTCGCGTTCACCGGCGGCACGCAGCACGACGAGGAAGGGCTGTTTCGCCAGAAGGCCGGCGATCGCTGGTACCTGTTCTCGCAGGGTGAATCGGAGTTCGCGCGGCGGATCACGCCGTGCTTCGACGAGCCGCGCTGGAAGACGCCGTGGCGGGTGACTGTCGTCGCGCCGAAGGCGAACGTCGTCGCGGGCAACATGCCGGTCGCGCACGAGCAGATCCTCGCCGACGGCCGCCGCGAAACCAGCTTCGCCGAGACCCCGCCGATGGCGAGCTACCTGCTCGCGATCGCGGTCGGGCCGTTCGCGATCGTCGACGCGGGCAAGATCGGCAAGGCGCACATTCCGCTGCGCGTGTTGACGTTCCCGCGCCGGACGAACGCGGTCGCCGCGGTCGCGCATCAGACCGGACGGCTCGTCGCGCTCCTCGAGGACTACACCGCGATCCCGATGCCGCTCGCGAAGCTCGACATCGTCACCGTGCCGCACCTGTTCGGCGCGATGGAGAACCCGGGGCTGATCACGTTCGATGCCGACATCGTGTTCGACGGCGATCGCCACTACGCGGTGATCGCGGCGCACGAGCTCGCGCATCAATGGTTCGGGAACTACGTCACGCCGGTGTGGTGGGACGACCTGTGGCTCTCGGAGGCATTCGCGAGCTGGCTCGGCGAGCGCGTCGCGGCGCAGAACGAAGGCCATCCGCCGTCGGAGCTCCACGTCGCGTTCACGCGCGAAGCTGCGCTCGCGGCCGATGGTGAAGCCGGTGCGCAGGCGCTGCATCACCCGGTCGCGTTCGACCCCGATAACGCGTTCGATTCGATCGCGTACGACAAGGGCGAAGCGGTGCTGTCGATGTTCGAGAAGTGGATCAAGCCCGAGGTGTTTCGCGCTGCGCTGCGCGCGTATCTCCAGGCCCACGCGCTCGGCTCGGTCACGACCGCAGATCTCGTCGCGGCGCTGACGCCGACCGCGGGTCCCGAGTCCGCGCAGGCACTCGCCGCGTACGTCGATCACGCGGGTGCACCGATCGTCGACCTCGCGCTCGCGTGCGAGGGCACTCCGATGCTGACCGCGAAGGCGCGCGATCATCTGCGCATTCCGGTGTGCGTGCGCTCGCCGGGGAAGCCGACGTGCGCGCTCGTCGCCGAGGAAACCCGAATCCCCCTCGGCCCGACGTGCCCGAGCTGGCTCGTCGCGACGAACGGCGGCTACTACAGCATCGTGTGGTCGACGAACGGGCCGCGCGGTCCGTTGCCCGCGTGGGACAAGTTGTCGCTCGGCGACAAGCTCGCGCTCGCGACTGACCTCGCAGCCGCGACGTCGCGCGGCGATATCACACCGGCGATCGCGATCGCGCAGATCGGCGAGCTCGCCACGGTCAAAGATCCGTACGCGCAGTTCATCGCGGTCGCGATCGCGCAGGCGATCGATCCGCTCGTCGGCGACGCCGCGCGCGACAGGTGGGAAGCGTGGCTCGCGCAACGCCTCGCGGCGCACCTCACCGGTCAGCCGCGCGGCATGATCGAGGAGCGGATCCGGGGCGCGCTGCTCGACATCATCGCGCCCGCGCACTGGCCTGCGGCGACGCGCGAGCGGGCGAAGGCCGCGGTCGCGGCGAACCTCGCGAAGAAGCTCGCGCCGTTCGAATCGTCGGTCCGGCTCGGCGCGGATCGCGCGGCGTTCGCCCAGCTCGCGCAGCTCGCCCAGGATCCGAAGCTCGATAGCGATCAAAAGGAGGCGGCGATGGCGGACCTCTCCGAGTTCTCCGCGGCCGAAGTCCCCGACGCGATGACCGCGTTGCTCGCGCTGGCCCCGCAACACGGCGCGTGGACCGCGTTCGCGGGTTACTTCGAGCGCGCCGATACCCGCCCCGCTGCGTGGAGCGCGGTGCGCGATCACCTCATCGAGCTCCTCGCGCGAATGTCGCCTGCGCAGGCAGGCGATATGCTCGATGCGACGGCGACGCTGTGCACCGCGGCGATCCGCGGCGAGGTCCAGGCCGCGTTCGCGCCGCAGGTCGTGAAGATCCTCGATGGCAAGCCGCGCCTCGATCATGCGCTCCTGGCGATCGATCGCTGCATCGCCCGCCGCGCGAAAGCCGGCGACATCGCAGCGGCGTTAAACTAGCGCCGTGCGATTCGTCCTCGTACTGGTCGTCGTCCTCGGTGCGTGCGGTAAGCGCGGCGATCGCGTGGTCAGCGCCTCGCGCGATACCGTGCCGATCACGATCACCACGAGCTATCCCGGCGCATCGCCGGCGGTGGTCGCAGAAGCGGTGACGACGCCGATCGAGCGCGCGCTCGGTCAGGCCGCGAAGCTCGAGGCGCTGCACAGCCGGAGCTCGGAGGGTCGCTCGGTCGTCGTCGCGGAGTTCGCATCCGGCACCGACGTCGACTTCGCGACGCGGGAGGTCCAGAAGGCGCTGGCCGCGACGACCCAGCTGCTTCCGCCGGAGCTGCCGGCGCCACCGACGTACACGAAGCAGGCACACGCCGGTGCGGTGATGCGGGTGACGCTCGCGTCGAAGACGCTATCGCTGCTCGAGGTCGCCGATGTAGCGAGCTCGCTCGTCGCCCGGAAGCTCGAGCAAGTCGCCGGCGTCGGCGAGGTCACCGTGTGCGGTCCCGAGCCGGAGACCAAGATCACGGTCGATCCGGTCAAGCTCGCCGCGTTTGGCAAGACGATCGGCGACCTGCGCGAGGCGATCGCGCGCGCGAACACGACGCTGCCGGCGGGACAAATCGCTGCCAACGGCACGACCTTCACCGTCAGGACCGATACCGGCACGGTCGAGGGCCTTCATCGCATTCCGCTGGTGGGCGATACGTCTCGGATCGAGACCACCGAGCGCGGCAGCTGCGTCGCGATCGCGACCGGCAATATCCGGGTCGTCGCCGTGACCGTGACGCCGCAGGTCGGCGCGGATCCGCTCGAGGTTCGCGAACGGCTCGAGGCGCTGGTGCCGAAGCTCGCCACATCGCTCCCCGTCGATCTTCACGTCGATGTCTGGCCGCGCACGCGCCCGCTCGCGTACGAGATCGTGCTGGGTTCGGGGATGTCGCTCGCGGCGCGGATCGATCGGCTCGAGCGCGCGCTCGACGCGCTCCACCTCGCGACGCGCGCACTCGTTCAGTTCGGCGACTCCGATCGCGATCCGGATCTCGCGGACCTCCGGATCGTGCCGCCCGAGGAGCACGCACAGGACCTCGCCGATGACGTCGCGCTCCGGTTCGGCTCGTTCGACCTGACCGTCCTCGATCGCACCGATCACGTCGTCGGGTTCTCCGGCTCCGACGTCGCCGAGCTCCGCAAGCAAGCGGATGCGCTGATCGGCGCGCTCGCCAAGACCAAGGGCCTGCGCATCGTCGACCAGCTCGGCGGCGACGAGCAGCCGCGGATGGAGCTCGCGATCGATCGCGATACCGCGGCGCGGCTCGGCATCTCGGCGAGCGAGATCGCATCCACCTTGAGCGTGCTCGCGCCCGGCGGCACGTGGGTGGCGACGACGTTCACCCAGCAGAACCAGTTCCCGGTGATGCTCGCCGTCGAAGGCGACCTCCCCGCTGTCCTCGAGCAGGTGATGGTGCGCAGCACGACCGGCACGCTCGTGCCGGTGTCTGCGGTCGCGAGGGTCACCGAAACGCGCGAGCCCGCCGCGATCTTCCACGAGGGCCAGTTTCCGTGGATCGGGGTGCAGATCGCGGGTCCGCTCGATGCGCTGCAGGACGCGCTCGCGAAGCTGCCGGTGCCCGCAAGTGTGCGACGCGACGTCCGCGAGCCGAGCAACCGCTGATCGCTCGGCGTGTCCGATCGCTATGGGCGCAGTCCTCGGCACCGGCAACAAGAAGTCTCCGAACGTCGATATCAACATCATCCCGTTCGTCGACGTGATGAGCTGTCTCACCGCGTTCTTGCTCGTGTCGGCGGTGTGGGTGAACACCGCGCACCTCAAGAACGAAGCGGCAGGGAAGGGCCAGACACCGTCGGTCGACACGGTTCACCCGAAGCTCGCGGTGTTGATCGAATGGGATCAGATGCTCGTCACCGCGACGCCGGGTGGCGAGACCCGCCAGCTCGCGGTCTACGACTGGGCGCATCTCGGCGACACGCTGAAGGAGCTCCGCCCGGCGGGCGAAGAGGATCCGCGCGTCGAGATCGCGGCCGAGTCGACGAACGATCACCCGATCTCGTATCAGACGCTCGTCGCCGCGATGGACACGTCGGTCCGCGCCGGATTCTCCGACGTCGGCGTCACCGACGTACGGTCACTGACTCGCTGAGCGCTGGTCGTGCCACGCCGGTAGCTCGGCGAGCGAATGAAACACGACGTCTGCGTGGGCGAGCGCTTCGGCGCTATCGGAGCCGGTCGCGACCGCGCAGACGGTGGCACCGCACGCGCGCGCGGCCGAGATGTCGTGGATCGTGTCGCCGACGACGATCACCTCGGTGACGTCGCCGCGCTCCTTCGCGCGATCGATCGCGCGGGCGACGAGCTCGGCGCGGACGATCGCGTCGCATCCGTAGCCGCCGAGCTCGAACCGGTTCGCGAGCCCCGCGGCCGCGAGCTTCGCGTCGGCGCCTTCGCGGATGTTGCCGGTCGCGACGCCGAGTCGCGCCTTGCCGGCGAGATAGTCGAGCGCGGTGACCGCACCGTCGAGGACGACGACGCCATTCGCCGCGAGCTTCGCGGCGAGCTTCGGCACGTACGCCGCGAGGAACGTCGCGCGCTCCGCTTCTTCGGCGCCGCGACCGAGCCGCGCGCGGAAGATCTCGTCGACGATCGCGTGATCGGTCTTGCCGCCGTAGCGAATGCCGGCGCTCGCATTCGCGATGCCGTGGAGCTCCGCCATCACCTCGTCGAACGCGCCGCGGCCGGAGCCGTGCGCGTCGAGCAGGGTCCCGTCGATGTCGAACAGGTAGAGGATCACGGCTTGGGAGCGGGCATGTTCTGCTGCGCCCAGCGCTGCGAGACGTTCAACAAACCGTCGAACGTGTCGCGCATCGCCCACGCCTTCTCTTTGTACGAGGCCATCGAGCTCGCGCGGAGCAGGCCGTCGCCGAACGCCGAGCGAACGCCCTTGCACGCGGCATCTTTCTCGTACTTGAGCGCGGTGCCTTCGTAGATCCGGAAGCACGCTTCGAAGCCCTGCGTGGTGCCCGTATTGTAGAGCGGCGCGCCGTTCTGGATCGCTTCGCCGATCGACTGGACGATGTCCTCGATGTCCTTCTGGGTGCAGCCGTCGAGCACGGCGACCGCGTGGAACGGGACGCGGCGTTCGATCCGGATGTTGTCGTCGGCCTTGCCACCGCCTTCGCCGCCGCCATCCTCTTGCGTGCCCTCGCCGTGCGCGTGCGCGAGCTCCTTCGTCGCTTTCGCGAACTCGGCGAGCTCGATCGCCTGCGGTTGCTTCACCATCGGCAAGAGGTAGTTCGCGGGGACCGCGAGGTTGATGTTCTGGCCCTGCGTCACGATCATCGTCGTCACGCCGATCACTTCGCCGAACTGGTTGAACAGCGGACCGCCGGAGCTGCCCTGCGAGATCGGCGCGCTGATCTGGAGGATCGTGAGCTCGGCCGAGAGCTGGCGGACCTGCGAGATCAGACCATCGCTCACCGAGTAGTCCATGCCGAGCGGATTTCCGATCGCGTAGATCCGATCGCCGGCCGACACGACGCTCGAGTCGCCGAGCTTCACGATCGGCAGCTTGCCGCGCGGCGTGATCCGCATGAGCGCGAGGTCGTGGCCGCGATCGACGCCCGCGATCGAGACGACCGGGTACTCGCCCTGGTCCTTGTAGAGCTTGACCTTGATCGTCGACTCGCCCTCGATGACGTGGAGGTTCGTCGCGATCAGGCCGGTGCGATCGAGGATGAAGCCGGTGCCGACGCGATCCTCGCCCGCTTCGACGCGGACGATCGCAGGGCTCGACTCGTCGACGATCTCGCGCGGCGTTTGGGTATGCCGCTGGTTTGCCGAGCTACCACCGCACGCTGAGACCGCCAGGACCGCGAGCAGTGACGACCGCATTCTCCAATACTACCTGGTCAGGGCGCGGTTGCCGACCCCGCACTGCTGCCAGATCCAGCGCCGCTTCCTGCCGGTGCCCCGCTGCCGCGCTCGGTGTCGCGCGGGTCGAGGTGGATCTGCAACAGGGCGGATTCGCCCGCCTTCATGAACTTCAGGCGGTCCTTCCTCGGGTCGTAGCCGGACTTCACGCCCGCCTGGAGGTTCGCCTGGTACAGCTCCATACGCACCTGATCGGGATTCGGGCACGCGCTGGGATCCCGGTCGCGCGCCGCCGAGCAGGCGTTCAAGGCGCGGTTCGCGTAATCGAGCCCCGGGACGACGTCGAAGCGATCGACGAATGCCGTCGACGCGGCGAGTAACGCGCGCCAGCGGGTCGGCGAGTCCTTCGCGCGTTCGCTCGCGAGCACCGAGAAGTCGATCGCCCAATCCTTCTGCTGTGCGTCATCGAGCGCGTGCGTCAGCTCGTCGACCGCAGCGGTGTCGGCGGGCTTCGCCATCGTCCGCGCCTCGGCGAGCGCGAGCTTCCACTCGTCGCCCTTCACGACCTGACGTGCGTACTGCGCGCGCGGCGGCAACACGAGGAGCACCGCGACCACGGTGAGAACACCGAGGTCCACGAGTCCGACGAAGCGCGGCAGCTGCATGCCTGTACGACACTACAACGCGGCCTAAGTTCCCGTCTCGTTGCGCAAATTGGATCCGTGGCAAAAGGCGGCGGCATGTCCCAGCGCGCTACGGCTCGGATCGCTGAACCTACATTTAGCGCACGTGTCAGTTCGCACAGTTGTGTCGTGGATCGACCGTTGCACATGCGGCCGGAACCACAAACGGTCTCGCTACAAACCAGGAGCGTTCATGCTGACTGCGATCTCGACTGCATTCCACAAGGGCGGATGGGGCATGTGGCCCATTCTTTTCACCTCGGTCGTCACCATTGCGATCATCGTGGAGCGCGCGGTCTATCTGTTCCGCGCTTCGGTCGATAAGGACAAGTTGCTCGCGCTGCTCAAGAGCCAGGTGATGAGCGGCAACGTCCAGGGCGCGATCAAGGTCTGCTCGGGTAACCCGACGCCGATGACCCGCATCGTCCAGGCCGGACTCATGAAGTTCAATAAGTCCGACGACGAGGTCCAGGCCGCGATGGACGAGGCCGCTCTCCGCGAGCTGCCGAAGATCAACGCGCGTACGCCGTACCTCGCGATGACCGCGAACTTCGCCGTTATGGCCGGTCTGCTCGGAACCATCTCCGGTATGATCAAGTCGTTCGGCTCCGTCGGCAGCGACGAAGGTGGCAACAAGGCGACCGAGCTCGCGAACGGTATTGCAGAAGCTCTGAACTGCACCGCGTTCGGTATCGGTACGTCGCTCATCGGTCTCCTCGGCTTCTCGCTCCTCCAGGGCAAGACGACGAGCGTCACCGACGACATCAACGAGGTGACCGTTCAGGTCGTCAACCTCGTGACGACGCACCGCGCACAGATGCAGCCGCAGGCGTAATCCGTCCTCGTTTCTTCAACCTTAACGAGGAGGATCCACCATGGGCGCATCAGTAGGAACCGGCGATAAAAAGAGCGTCAACGTAGAGCTCAATATCGTTCCGTTCATCGATCTGATGAGCTGTTTGACCGCCTTCCTTCTGGTCACGGCGGTCTGGGTGAACATTGCCCAGATCAATATCCAGCCAAAGGGAAAGACGCGCGACACGACGAACGTCCAGCAGGACGACGAGCACGTGACCCTCTCGGTCCTCGTGCAAGCCGACCGCATCTGGGTTGGTCTGTCGCGTATCAACCAGTTCCAAGAGATCCCGAAGAAGGGTGATCAGCAGGACTGGGAGCGGTTCGAGAACACGCTCAAAGAGAACAAGGCTTCGGCGTTCTTTGCAGATCGCACGGACATCGAAGTCGCGGCCGAATCGACGACGCAGTCGCCGGTCGAATACCAGGACATCATTCACGCGATGGACGTGGCCGTTAAGGTCGGGTTCGTCGACGTGGGTCTCACCGATCCGAACGGCCTCGCCGCTCGGCCGAGCTTGTAAAGGAGGTTGCCATGCCGGTACATGCAGCAGGCTCACGCCTCTACCGCTCGGTTCCGTTCAAGCATCTCGTCAAGAAGGCCGGCTCTGCTACGGGCGGCTCTCGCGCGACGAACATCGCGCTGAACCTGACCCCGTTCGTCGACATGATGACGATCTTGGTCACGTTCCTTCTGATGGTGTTCTCGTCGAGCGGTCAGTTGCTCCAGGCTCAAAAGGGCCTCGAGCTTCCGATGGCCGACTCGCACGACACGCTCCAGCAAGCTCCCGTCATCATCGTGACGAAGACCGAGATCACGTATCAAGGTCAGCTCGTCGCGACGGTGGACAGCGTGCTGCGTGACGATTCGCCCACCTTCAAGATCGACGCTCTGTTCGAGCGTCTCGACGCGGCTGCCAAGAAGATCAAAGAGGACGTCGGCATGGGCAAGCTGCCCAAGAATCTCGCGAAGGCTTGCGAGGATGCCAAGCAGAACATCCGGCCTCAGCCGGGTGCGATCTGTCCCGACGGTCTCGCGATCCTCCAGGCTGACGAGTCGACCGACGCACGGTTGATCAACAAGATCGTCAACACGGCTAAAGCAGCCGGGTTCGACAATCTGTTGTTCGCCGTGAAGAACAAATAGGAGCTGCAATGAGGCGACTCGCCTTTGTCGCGCTGGCGATCATGCTCGCCAGCCAAACTGGCTGTCCGGACAACCCGTACAAGGCCAAGACCTGGACCAAGAAGCTGAACGATCCGCGTGAAGCGGAACGCGCAGTCACGCAGCTCGAGCAGCTCGGTGATCCGAGTGCGATTCCTGCGCTCGGTCAAGCGTGGGCAGAGCAGGGCAAGCCTGTTCGCCTGCTCCAGGTGATCATCTCGCTCGCACGTCCGCTGACGCCCGAACAGGCGAAGGCGACGTACATGACGGACTACGAGAGCAGCGGTCGCCCCGCGAGCTGGGATCAAGCGCTGCCGTTCCTGACGAAGGCGCTGACCGAGGTCGACGAGGCCAACCCGCGCTCGGTCGATTCGGCCCAGAAGGCCGCCGACGCGCTCGGCGAGGCGAAGATCGACGGCGGTCTCGACGCGTTGATCGACATCGCGCAGAAGCCGGTGACGAAGAAGCTGATCAGCGCCGAGGTCTCGGCCATTCGCGCGATCGGCAAGTACGACGGCGAGAAGCCGAAGGCGGCCGCGGCGCTGATGAAGATCATCGACCGCGACCCGCCGGACCACCCGCGCACCGCGAAGGACAAGGAGCAGGGCCGCGCTCTCGAAGAGAAGTACGGCTTGTTCCTCGGCGTCACGGGCGCGTCGATCAACGCGCTCGCCGACCTCCGCGTGCCGAGCGCCGTCAAGTCGCTCGTGATCTCGATGTACCGCACGCCGGAGCTGTTCGCGCAGGTCCGTCGCGCGCTCGTCGCCTCGGGCCCGACGGCCGAAGCCGAGCTCCGCAAGATTCTCCGCGGCGAGCACGCCGAGGTGAATCAGTTCATGAAGGACAAGCGCCTCGACCAGTACTGTGGTGACAAGGGCGACTCGAAGGACTGTCTGCCGGTCTCGGCCAAGGATTTCTATCCGGCTGTCGTGCTCGGCGACTTCTACGATCCCGCGTCGGTGCCCGACCTGCTCGCCGCGCTCGATCGGCCGATGCTGCCGCAGTACTACTCGGACGATCAGCCGAGCAGCTCGACGAACTACAACGCGATCTTCGACGCGCTGAAGAAGATCGGCGCGCCCACCGGCGCCGACAAGATTCGCGCGATGTGGATGGGCGGCGCTGCGCCGGCTCCCGCGAAGGGCAAGAAGGGCGCTCCGGCGGCCGCTGCGCCTGAAGGCGGCGGCGACAAGCTGATGGTCCGGATCCTGGCCGTCGGCTCGTATCCGTTCATCACGCGCGACGATGCCGGTGTTACGGACCTCGGCAAGATCGCCGCGGACAACAACGCCGATCAGAACCTCCGCACGGAAGCAGCGACGGCGTTCGCGCGCCTGTCGCACGACGCGTCCGACATCAAGATCTTGAACGACCTCGCGCAGAAGTACTACGACGCGAGCGACAAGAAGCGGAAGGAAGCCGATAGCAAGAAGGGCGAGAAGGACGCGGCGGACAAGGAATTCGACGCCGTGAAGAAGAAGTACGACGACGCCAAGGCGGACACGCTGAAGGCGACGCACGATCCTTCGAAGTCGGCGCAGGACATCAAGGACTCGACCGAGCGCTCGAAGAAGGCGGACGAGGACATGAAGGCCGCGAAGAAGGTCCATCGCGACAAGACCGCGCCGTACAACCAGGCGGATGCGGCGGCGAAGGACTACATCAACTACGCCCACATGTTCCAGATCCACATCGCGCGCATCGAAGTCGCGATCCGCTGCAAGAACGACCTCAACTGCTACGTCGGCACGCTCAAGGAGACTCCGGACCAGGCCGTCAAGTTCGTGAGCAACTACATCAAGGGCGTCGACTCGTGGAACAAGGACGACAAGGCAGGCTTGCTCGACGGTGAAGTCGAGCGCGCGATGCTCGAGGTCGGCAAGAAGGGCCAGGCCGCTGGCCAGTACACCGACGCGCTCCTCGAGGCGGCGAAGACGGACGATCGTTTGGTTCGCCAGTCGATCCTCCTCGCGCTGCCGAAGATCGCGAAGGTCCCGTGCGACAACTGCGAGCAGAAGCTCGACGCCGCGATCAAGGCGGGCGAGGGCAAGTCGACGTTGGGTGACCTCAACAACGAGACGACGATGCTGCGCAACTACTTCGCGTGGGCCGGCGGCAAGACGCCGTCGGTGAAGACCGAAGTGCCGGACGCCCCGGCGCCGAAGGCTGAAGAGCCGAAGAAGAAGAAGTAAGTCGTTCCTCTGAACGTCGCGGCGCGGTCCTGCAAAGGTCCGCGCCGTTTGTTTTTTGTCTTCCCGCTCTGATCCGCGGGACCCCTATTCGGGGTTCGTGCTTGCGAGTGCGCCGGAATTTGGGTATCCCGTACGCATCGGGGTGTAGCGCAGTCTGGTAGCGCGCCTGCCTTGGGCGCAGGAGGTTCGCAGGTTCGAATCCTGTCACCCCGACCCTTTTTTTCTGCCTCTCTTCCCAATGGTGGATGAGATGGCAGTTCGCGCACAGCACGATGCAGCGCTCCATCTCGGCGAGGATCCGATGCTTCGCCCAGCCGTTGCCGACCGCGATGCTGAGCACGAACTCCTTTTGCTTCGGATCGCGGTGGTGAAACTGCAGGCACTCAGGCGTTCGTTCACCGCAGCGCTCGCAGGACTTCGTTGACTTCAGCTCGCGCCACCAGTCGCGCATCTCGAGGATGCGGCGACGTTGCCACCCGTACTTGCGTTTCGCGTTCTTCGCGTACCAACGACGCCACGCAGTGTTGAACTTCTCGCGGTCACGCGCCATGGCGTGCCTCGCGCGCATGAAGCTTGATGTGGCAATTGGCGCAGAGCACCACGCACTTCGCCATCTCCGCGAGGATGCGCTTCTTCGCGAACCCGCGGCGCAGCGCATCCGCCACCGTGATCTCCTTCGTCGCTGGATCGACGTGATGAAACACGAGGCACCCTGGATGATCCATCTCGCAGTCGCGGCACTTCAACGTGCTCTTGAGCTCCGCGAGCCACGCGGATAGCTCGCGGAGTCGCGCGAGCTTCACGCTCGAGCGTCGCTTGGTATCGGTGCGGAGATGCTTCGTGCGGTGGTACCAGGCGTTCCACGTCGCCCGCCGCTTCGCCCTGTCTTTCGCCGGCATCTCGCGAAGCTAAGGCGCGCGATCTTGTCCGGCAACCGCAGAGTTATCCGCGGCGGCCCATCGCGGCGGTCGGCGATGGCATCGCGAGCTGCCACGCGCCTTTGCGATCGAGTGTCCGGCCGCGCTCGATGATCGTTTGCGGCAGTGTGCCGGCGAGTGCCGCGCGCAGCGCATCGACGAGCTCCGCCGCGGTCTTGAACCGATCGCTGCGATCGCGCGCCATCCCGATCGCGAGTACGAGGTCGATCTCGGCGGGCAGCTTCGCGACGTCCGAAGGTCGGCGGGGCCGGGTGTGGACGACGCGATAGAGCGTCTCCGCTACTTCGCCGCCCGCATACGGCGGCTGGCCGGTCAGCGCGCGATACAGGATCGCGGCGAGCGCGTAGAGGTCGCTCGCGTGATCGACGGCGCCGCCGCTGGCTTGCTCGGGAGCCATGTACGTCGGCGTTCCGACGACATCGCCGCGGGTGAGCGTATCGCTCTGCTCGATCAACCGCGACACGCCGAAGTCGAGCACCTTCCACGTGCCGCGATCGCGAAACACGTTCTGTGGTTTCAAGTCGCGATGCACGACACCTGCCTCGGCAGCCGCGGTGATCCCCGATCCGACCTGCTGCGCGAGCTCGACCACTTCTCCGGGCGCCATCGCCCGCTTGCCACGCAGGATCTCCGAGAGCGACTGGCCTTCGAGCTTCTCCATCACGAGGTACGGCACGGGCTTGTCGCCGACCTCGATCACGCGCGCGACGTGCGGCGATGCGATGCTCGCAGCCGTGCGGAGCTCGCGCATGAACCGCTGGACGTGGTTCGGATTCGACAGCGACGCTTGCGACAGCACCTTGATCGCGACCGGGCCTTGCGGACCCTGCCCCTCGTAGACCTCGCCCATCGCACCGCGGCCGAGCACCTCGCCGAGCGTGTAGCCGCCGAGCACTTGCTCGCTGAACCGGCCGCGGCCGGGACGCAGCGCGCGATCGAGCTCCTCGCGCGCCTCGAGCAGCAGCGCTTCGCGATGCGCGGCGAGCCGTACGGCTTGTTCGAGCTCGCCGAGCGCGAGCAGCGTCGCGCGGCGCGACATCCGCGCGGTGACGAGCGTCGCGAACATGATCGCCTGGACGAGCGCCTGGACGACGATCTGATCTTTGACCGACAGCCCGACGGGGTGAACGAGCCCGGTGTCGCGATAGCCGGCGATCACGAGCGCGCCCGTGATGCCCTGCATTCCGGCGCAGATGAAGTACAGCGTGAGCGTCAGGCGCAGGCTGCGGCCGAGCCCGACGAAGTAGATCCCGAGCACCAGCACGATCGACACCGGCGAGAACGAGCCGAAGAACGGCACGGCGAGTGTCGCGCACGTGCCCGGGATGACCCACGCCACGTTCGTGCTCGGCCGGCGGAACTGCTCGAGGTCGCGGGTGCGCAGGAACAGGAACAACAAGCCGAGCAGCGCGGCCGCGACCCCGGCGAGGAACACGCGCGTCACCAGCGGATCGCCGGGCAGCGTCGTCGCGCCAGCCGCGCCGACGGCGCCGACGAACGTGCCGATCAGGCAGAACCTGCGGGTCCGGAGGATCTCGTCCTTCTCGAGCGCCTCGAGCGGCGAGCTCACCGTCGTGATCACGCTCGGCGTCGCTTGGCGGCCTGATGGCTCGGCGACGGTCGGATCTTCCGCGGCCATGGCTAGCGACGGCCGCGACCGCGTCCCAGCGAGTGCTCGACGAGCGGCCGCAGATCGTCGACGAGCTCGGGCGCGCAGACCAAGCGGATCGTCGCGGTCGGCTGGCCGAGCGGCATGTCCTCGAGCAGCCGCGACAGCGTGACCGCGCCGTACTTCGGATGATCGATGACGTGGAGCTCCTCGTCGTCGGACGCCAGGTACGCGGCGTGGCGCGCGGTATCGAGGTGGAGATAGCTGGTCGCGGCGGCGCCGAACCGCTTCTGCGCGACCTCGAGCGCGGCGGGCCACAGGCGCTCCGCGAGCGGGCGGTCGTCGCCGAGGTCGAACGTCTTGAACAGCTTGCGGCGAACGAGCCGATTCGCGAGGTCGTGCAACACCGGGTCGATCGCTTCGGTCGAGCCGTCGACGCCGGCCCAGTGATCGAGCGCGACCGTGAGCGAGATGTCGTGCAGCTTCAGATATTCGGCGACCGTGACTTGCTGGCCGCGCGCCATCGCCGCACCGATCGCGAGCCCGGTCGGCTCGTTGCCGTGGCGCGCGAGCTCGGCGAATCGCTCGAGCGTCTTGATGAACATCCACTCGGCCGCGCGCACGGTCTTGTGGTGATAGACCTGCGCGTACATGTACGAGCGCGCGAACAGGTACTGCTCAACCGCGTACATGCCGCGGCGATAATCGACGACGAGATCGAGCGGATCGCCGCCACGCTCCGCGCGGATCGGCGCGACCTGGATCGCGTGGATGATCCAATCGAGGTCGTACGTCGCGTAGCCCGCGCCGGAGTAGTGGCCGTCGCGCAACAGGTAGTCGAGCCGATCGACATCGAGTTGCGAGCTGACCAGCTTGCGCGCGAAGTGCGGCTTGTAGTCCTTGCCCCAGAACGTCTTGAGCGTCTGCGGCAGCCCCGGCTCGAGTAGCTCGAGCGCCGCGACGAGCTCGGGATCCTCGGTCGCGATCCGCGCGCCCCAGCGCTCGTGATCGTTGCCTGCGAACACGTGCTCGAACGCGTGTGAGAACGGGCCGTGGCCGACGTCGTGGAGCAGCGCCGCGACCTTGACGTGACGCGCGACCTGCGGGTCGAGGCCGAGCCGGCGAGTCACCCGCTGCGCGATATGAAACGCACCGAGCGCGTGACCGAATCGCGAGTGCTCGGCGCCGGGATAGACGAGCCACGCGAAGCCCATCTGCTTGATCCGGCGCATCCGCTGCATCGCGAGCGTATCGATCAGCTCGGCGATCGGCCTGTCCTCGCCCTTGAGCTCGACCAGCCCGTGGACGGGGTCGCGAAACACGCGATCCTTCACGGCTGCCATCCTAGTACACGTAGAGATTGTTTGAGATATTCGGTGACGGTGCGAGCGCTCGGAGTCTTTCTGGGAGTGGCTCTGGTGGTGCGTTCCGCGCTCGCGGGGGCACAGCCGGCTGAAGGCGAAACCGAAGGATCCGGGGCGCCGCCACCGGCCGAGCCGGAGGCCAAAACGCCGACGCCACCACCGGCGGCCGCGACATCGATCGAGGGCACCGTCGAGGCGCCGGATCTCGACGCTCCGCTCGCCGGCGCGACCGTCACGCTGATCGGCACTGGTACGACCGCGACGACCGATGACGACGGCCACTACACGCTGCAGGCACCCCCGGGCGTCGCGCACGTCCGCGCCGAGTTCGCCGGGTTCAAGAGCGAGGAGCGCGTCGTCAACGTCCCGGCGAGCGGCGCCGCGAAGCTCGACTTCGCACTCGCGACGGCGCAGCAGCTCAACGAGACGATCGTGATCGTCGGCTCGCGCACGCCACGCACGAACGTCGAGACCACGGTCCCGGTCGACGTGATCACGACCGAGGAGATCCAGCGCAGCGGCCGGACCGAGACCGGCCGGATCCTCAACAACCTCTCCGCGTCGTACCTGTCGGTACCGCAGACGATCGCCGACGGCACGGATCACGTCGATCCGGCGAGCCTGCGCGGCCTCGGCCCGGATCAGGTGCTCGTATTGATCAACGGCAAGCGCCGCCATCGCAGCGCGCTGCTCAACATCAACGGTACGTTCGGCCGCGGCACCGTCGGCACCGACCTCAACGCGTTTCCGTCGGGCGCGATCAAGCGGATCGAGATCCTGCGCGACGGCGCGGCCTCGCAATACGGCTCCGACGCGATCGCCGGCGTGATCAACATCGTCACCAAGGATGTCACCGACCTCGTCGATATCTCGAGCGAGGCCGGCATCACCGCGTCGCGCGACGGCGCGCAGCTGAAGGGCTCCGCGAACTACGGATTCAAGATCGGCCAGAAGGGCTTCATCAACGTCACCGGCGAGTTCCTCCAGCGCGGCGCGACGAACCGCAGCGGCGTCTACACCGGCCCGGTCTACTCGAACGACATGGCGATGGACGACCAGATCCTCGCGATGAAGGGACTCACCCGCAAAGACTTCAGCATGCGGATCGGCGAGAGCTCCGTCGCGGCCGGCATGGGCGAGTACGATATGGAGCTGCCGATGTCGGACACCGCGACGTTCTACAGCTTCGGCGATCTCTCGCATCGCCGCGGCGACGCCGGCGGGTTCTATCGCTTCCCGGTCCAGGCGACGCAGAACGTGCCCGAGTTCTATCCGAACGGCTTTCTGCCTCTGATCCTGCCGACGCTGGACGACAACGCGATCACCGTGGGCTTTCGCAAGAAGGGCACGTGGGACGTCGACGCGTCGCTGACCCGCGGCTCGAGCGCGTTCAAGTTCGACATCGATAACTCGGTCAATGCCTCGCTCGGCACCGCGAGCCCGACGACGTTCGACGCGGGCACGCTCGAATCGACCGAGACCGTCGCGAACCTCGACCTCCTCCGCAAGCTCGACACCAAGGCGGTCAAGTCGCTCGCGCTCGTGCTCGGCTCCGAGCTCCGCGTCGAGAACTATCAGATCCACGCGGGCGACGCAGCGTCGTACGTCGATGGCCCCGCGACGACGACGGATGGCCAGCCGAAGCTTCCCGGCGCGCAGGTGTTCCCGGGGTTCCAGCCGAGCAACGAGGTCGATCGCACGCGCGACTCGGCGGGCGTCTACGCCGGCGTCGAGAGCGAGCTGAGCAAGAAGGTCGCGCTCGATGCGGGTGGTCGCTACGAGCACTACAGCGACTTCGGCCAGTCGCTGATCGGCAAGGTCGCGGGCCGCGTGTTCGTCGCCGACGGGGTCGCGCTACGCGCTGCTGCGAGCACGGGCTTCCGCGCGCCGTCGCTCCAGCAGCTGTGGTTCTCGAACGTCGCGACGCAGTTCTTGCCGGATCCGAACACCGGTGTGCTGACGCCGACCCAGGTGTTGACGTCGAACAACGAGAGCCCGGTGACGCGCGCGTTCGGGATCCCGAAGCTGCACGAGGAGCGCTCGACGAACCTGTCGGGCGGCATCGCGTGGCGTCCGCTCGATAACCTGTCGCTCACCGCCGACGGCTACTTCATCCGGATCGCCGATCGGATCGTGCTGACGAGCCAGTTCGCGAGCACGAACGCGGTCGTCGCGCAGATCCTGGCGCCGTTCCCGAGCGTGTCGCAGGCGCAGTTCTTCGCGAACGCGGTCGACACGAACACCGAGGGCGTCGATCTCGTCGGCGATTGGGTCACGGTCGCGGGCGATGGCACGTTCACGCTGACCGGCGCGGCGAACTTCTCGAAGACCGAGGTCACCGACGTGCACCTGCCGCAGTCGCTCGTCGACAAGTTCGGCGGCGATACCACGCAGCTCCGCACGTTCTTCTTCGGTCGCAACGCGAAGAACCGACTCGAGGATGCCGTGCCGCACCAGAAGGGGTTCGCGGCGGCGCGCTACACGATCTCCGGAGTCTCGGCGCTGGTACGCGCGGACTACTACGGCAAGGTCTATTACAAAGCCGACGACGCGGCGAACGACGAGACGTTCGGCGCGAAGGTCCTGTTCGACGTCGATTTCGGCTACCAGGCGACGAAGAACCTCTACTTCGGGGTCGGCGCCGACAACCTTTTCAACACGTTCCCCGATCGTCAGACCAAAGACGCGAACATCAGCTTCGGGCGTTTCATCTACAGCCGGAACGTCAGCCAGTTCGGCATGAACGGCGGCTTCTACTATGGAAAGCTCCAGCTGACGTTCTTCTGACGCGTTATCCTGGAGCCTCTTGCAACCGTCCCCCGAACCCATAGCGCCCGACCAGTTCGGACCGTACGAGGTCTACGAGCGGCTGGGGCTCGGAGGCATGGCGACGGTGTGCCGCGCGAAGAAGCGCGGGCCCGCGGGGTTCGAGCGCTCGGTCGCGCTCAAGCGCATGCTGTCGCACTTGTCCGAGGACAAGACGTTCGTCGAGTCGTTCATCCGCGAGGCGAAGGTGTCTTCGCTGCTCGTGCACCCGAACATCGCGCAGGTCTACGACTTCGGCCGGATCAACGGCACGTACTACATCGCGATGGAGCTCGTCCCGGGCTTCGATCTGCGCAAGCTGCTCCGCTACGCGAACCGCGCGAACGAATCGATCCCGCTCGGCGTCGTGCTGTCGATCCTCGGCGAGATGTGCGACGCGCTCGATTACGCGCACCTCTGTCTCGACGAGCACGGCCAGCCGCTTCACATCGTCCACCGCGATGTCTCGCCGTCGAACATCATCGTCGCGCACACCGGTCATACGAAGGTGATCGACTTCGGCATCGCGAAGGCGAACAGCCAGACCCTGCACACGGCGAGCGGGCAGGTGAAGGGCAAGCTCGGTTACATGTCGCCCGAGGCCGCGCTCGGCATGCAGATCGCGCCAGTGTCCGACGTGTTCTCGATGGGCGTCGTTGCGTGGGAGCTCGTCACCGCATCGCCGCTGTTCTCGGCCCGCACCGACTTCGAGACGATGCGGAAGATCCGCGAGGCGGAGGTCCCGCCGCCGTCGACCCACAACCCGGCGTGCCCGCGCGAGCTCGATCAGTTGATCCTCGCGGCGCTCGAGCGCGATAGCGAACGCCGGCTCGCGAGCGCGGGTCTGTTCCGCCGCGGGCTCGATCAGATCGCGGTGCGCGAGGGCCTCCAGACCGGCCCGCGGATCGTCGCCGAGTGGATCCGTCAGTTCATCCAGCCCGAGGACTACGTGCGCCAGTCGGGGTTTCCGCGCGACGCACCGACGTCGGTGCTCCGCTCGTCCGGCAAGTCGCCGCTCAAGCGCTCGAGCGACGACATCCAGCTCGCCGCCGAGATCTGGGGCGAGGACGCGGGCCCGAGCTCGATCGCCGCCGGCCCGGATTTCTCGATCTCGAATCCGAACGCGCTGCCGCCCGCGCCGGTGACGCCGCTGCCGATGACGCAGCACTACACGCCGCCGCACGGTTCCCGACCATCGCAGCCCGCACTGCGCACCTCGTCGGAGGTCGTCGAGCACCACATTCCCGGCTACATGCCGGCTGCGATGCAGCAGATCATGCCGTACGCGGTGCCGAAGTCGCCGGCACAGCGCAATCGCAAGCTGATCTATCTCGTGTTGGTGCTCGCGGTGATCGCGGCCGCGCTCGTCGTCGTGCTCGTGACGAAGCGCGAGACGCCGCCGGCGCAGGCGCGCGTCGCATTCCAGGTCACGCCGGCGTCCGCGGTCGTCGAGGTCGATGGCAAGCGCGCGACCGGCGAGCTCGTGCTCGCACCGGGAGATCACGCGATCACCGCGCACGATCCGAAGTTCAAGCCGCTCGCGAAGACGATCGCGATCACGGCAGGCGACCAGATCATTCCGCTCGCACTCGATCCAGCGGTCGCGCACCTCGCGGTCGACTCGACGCCGCGCGGCCTGTTCATCCAGATCGATGGCAAGCCGGCTGGAACGACGCCCGCGAAGATCGAGACGACCGCGGGCACGCATCACGTCGCGATCCAGAACGGCAACGACACCTGGACGAAGGATATCGATGCCGCCGCCGATGCCTCGGTCGAAGCGACCGCGACGTTCCCGACGGTCGTCGCGACCACGCCGGCGCCGGCGCCTTCTCACAAAACGCACGATAAGGGGCATCACCGGGTCGCCGAGGTCGAGCCCGAGCCGCGTCCGATCGCCCCGGTCATCGTCGAGCCGACGCCGGCGCCGGTCGTGACGCAACCGGTTGCGCCGCCCGTGAAGCCGCCGGTCCAGCAGGCGGTGCCCGAACCGCCGAAGCCCGCGCGCACGCCGGTCGTCGCGGCGACCGCGGTGACGAAGGTCTCCGGCGATCTGCCGGTGCTGCGCGGCGATCACGACGGCGACGTCCTCGTGAAGATGTGCATCGACGACGCCGGCAAGGTGACGTCCGTGAAAGTCGTAAAGACCTCGCCCGACATGCCGAGCGACCTCGTCGCGGCGCTCCAGGGTTGGCGCTACAAGCCGTACGTCGGCAAGGAAGCGAAGCCCGAGCCGGTGTGCTTCGCCTTGTCGCTCCGCGTCGTCGTCAAGCACGACTGATCCTTCTAGGGTTGGCCCGGCCGCTCCGATATGCTGAGCGAGCGTGAGCGGCGAGCGCGAATCGGAAGCCGGCTACACGGTCCAGCTGCGCAAGCCGCCGAGTCCCGATCCGCGCGCGTGGGAGCCGCTCACCGAGCCGAGCATCCCACCGGAGCAAGCCGCGTCGCCGGGCGCGAGCAGCAACGCGACGACCGTTAGCTCTCCGCTCGAGGCGCTCGAGCGCGACGAGATCCTTCGCACGCGCAAGTTCTGCCTCGTCGCGTGCGCGATCGCGACGCTCGGCGTGGCCGCGGTGCCGCTGCTGCCGGGCGAACGGATCGCGAGCACGCTGATCTTGATCGCGTGCGCGGTGTCGTACGTCGCGATCGCGTTTCTCTACAACCGCACGCGCGACCTCGAGGCGTTCAGCCGGCCCTCGACGACGCTCGGTTGGTTCGTGCCGGCCGCGTGCGTGACGACCGCGATCCCGTACTTCGGTGCGTTTTCGCCCGTCGCGGTCGTGCTGGTGCTCGGCGTCTACTTCACAGGGCTCGGACGGAGCTCGCGCCTCGCCTTCGCGGTCTACGCGGTGTGCGCCGGGATGCAGTTGCTCGTCGCCGCGCTCGTGATCGCGGGCGCGCACGACACCGGGATGATCCATCCGACCGGGCTGTCGCGGCTCGAGATGATCGTGATCCAGGCGCTCGTCCAGGCCGTGCTCGCCGCGACGTTCATCACCGCGCGGATCTCGCGCTCGACCGCGCTACTGTCGCTCGGCGAGCTCGAGCGTGCGGTCAGGCTCGCGGCGCATCGCGAGGCGCTGCTGCTCGAAGCGCGCGAGGAGCTCGACCGCGCGTTGCGCAAAGGTCGCGGCCGGTTCTCCGAGCAGACGATCGGTCCATACAAGCTCGGCGGTTTGATCGGCCGCGGCGCGATGGGCGAGGTCTACGAAGCGCAGAGCGCGCAGGGCGCCGTCGCGATCAAGCTGTTGTCGCAGGCGTCGCTCGGCAACCCGCAACACGTGATGCGGTTTCTCCGCGAGCTGCGCACCGCCGCTGGGCTGGTCTCGCCGCACGTCGTCCGCGTGATCGACGTCGGCGAGAACCCGGTGCCGTTTCTCGTGATGGAGAAGCTCGTCGGCGAGACGCTCTCGGAGCTCTTGCGCTCGCGCAAGGTCGCGCCCGGCGAGATCGTCGAGATGATCTCGCAGATCGGCGAAGGCATCACCGCGGCCGCGGCAGCCGGCATCGTCCATCGCGATCTCAAGCCGCAGAACGTGTTCTGCGCGCAGCACGGGGTCTGGAAGATCCTCGACTTCGGCATCGCGCGCGGACTCGATCAAGGCGACACGCTGACCGCCGGCCACATCGTCGGCACGCCTTCGTACATGGCGCCGGAGCAAGCCTCGGGCGGTGCGGTCGATCATCGCACCGACCTCTACGCGCTCGCGGCGATCGCGTATCGCGCACTGACCGGTCAACCGCCGTTCGCGGGCGGTGAGATCGCGGAGACCCTGTACAAGGTCGTCCACACCCGGCCGCGCCGGCCGTCGCTGCTCGCGGACGTCCCGCCGGAGCTCGATCTCGTGCTCGCGATCGGGATGGCAAAGAACCCGGCGCAGCGATTCGCCACCGCGGCCGAGCTCGCCGAGGCGCTGCAAGGTGTGTTTTCCGGAACGCTCCCCGAGGGCGTGTTCGAACGCGGGCGATCGCTCGAGCACGGTGGCGCGTGGGCCAGTCCGCCTCGCGCGTCGACGACGCGGGTGCGGCTTCCGCGTTCATGAGAATGCGTGCGCAGAACTTGCACACGGCAGACCTCGGGAAACTGAGGCCGCGTGATGGCATTCACAAGAACGCGTGAAGGGCTGCAGAGAACCGGGCACGTAGATGTAGCGTGATGCTCGTGATCAGGTTCGTGCTCGTCGTGCTCGCGGTCGCCGGCTGTACCCACGTCCGTCCTTCGCAGCGCGAGAAGCTCGCGAATCCGGCGATGCAGTTCCAGATGGATCCGACGGCCGAGGGCCAGCGCGATTCGATCCTCGAGATCACCGAAGGCGGCACGTATCCGAGCGCCGGGCCAGGAACCGCCGGCGCGGGTTGCGGATGCAACTAGCTCGCGCACTTCTCGTCGTCGTCGTGATGACGACGGCGGCGGCCGCGCAAGCGCCCGGCGATACGCCGCCGGCGCCGACCGCGACCGGCTCGAATACCGAGACGCCTTCGTCCGACGACTATCGCGACGTGCTCGCCGGCGAGAAGCCGGCGGTAGACCAAACGCCGGAGCAATCGCCGACCTCGGACGATCCGCCGGTGACCGGCACGGGCCGGTTCGGCGTCTATCACGACTCGGATGCGACGACCGTCATGCGAGGCCTCGCCACCGTCGCGAAGGAGATGGGCCACTGGACGGTCAACGCGACCGCGGTCGTCGACGCGGTGACGAGCGCGTCGGTCGACGTCAAGACCTCGCCGGCGCTCGGCAAGGTCGATGTCGTCACCGGCGCCTCCGGCCGCAGCTCGACCTCCGGCGGCGAGATGAGCGACACGCGCTACCTCGGCACCGTCGGCGTCGGCTGGACCGACACGCACGGCGCCGCGCTGAACCTCACATCGTCGGCCGCGATGGAGCGCGACTACGCGAGCGTGAGCGCTGGCCTCAATGGCTCGCTCGATGTCCTCGAGCGCAGCACGACGCTGCTCGGCGGCTTCACGGTCACCGACAACTGGGTATCGAGCGTCCTCGACTCGACGCTGCATCGCAAGATGTACGCGATCGGCTGGTCGGCCGGCGTCGCCCGCGTGCTGACCCCGAGCGATGCGGTCCGCCTGCGCTACGACGGCAAGCTCTCCGACGGCTATCAAGCGTCGCCGTATCGCAGCGTGCGGTTCGGCGACTGGACGACGACGACCCTGTCGACCGGCCAGATCACGTTCGCGAACACGATCGGTACGGCCGATGGCTTGGCGGAGAAGTATCCGGAGACCCGAGTCTCGACGGCGCTCACCGCCGAATGGGTCCACGCGCTCGCACTCGGCATCGGCGTTCATACGTCGGTGCGCGCCGCGACCGACACCTGGGGCGTCGACAGCCTGACGCCCGCGATCGACCTCCGGATCGCGAGAAAATCGTGGCGCATGCAGCTCGGCTATCGCCTGTACCTCCAGACGAAGGCCGACTTCTTCGAGGACAAGTACACGATGGATCCTTCGATGTACACGAACTACTCCTCGGACAAAGAGCTCGGACGTCAGGTCGGCAACCTCGGTAGCTTCGACGTCGCGACGACGCTGATGGATCCGGAGACGCCGAACGACGCGCGGATGATGCTGTTCTTCCACACCGAAGTGTTCGAGTACTCGTACCCGGGCTACGTGCTCTTGCCCTCGCGGACGAGCGCGTTCATCGAGGCCGGGCTCAGCTGGGAACACTAGGCAACGCGACGACGAGCTCGTGGCCGCTGCGCCCGGGCGAGAGCGACAGCTCTCCGCCGCCGAGCCGCGCGAGCTGATCCGCGACCGCGAGCAGCGACGGTGGCACGAGCTCGCTATCGAGGCTGACCGCGCCGGGCCGGGTGTCGTGACGGATCAGCTCGAACCACACGGCGCCTTCGATCACGCGCTCGCGCAGCGACAGCGACAGCGCCGGAGCGGCGTGTGCGTCGAGCAGGATCGCGATCGTCAGGAGCTCGAGCTCGTCGGCATCGAGTCGACACGCCGCGATCGACGCGAGCAGCTCGTCGTGGACCGCGACCTCGATCGGCAGGGCAGGGCGCGCCACGTCGAGGGCCGCGCGGACGGTCGAGGCGAACGGCGCGCGCACCGGGACGCGGGGCTTGGGCTGCGCGAGTGCGGCGATGCTCGTCACGCTCGCGTGGGCATGCTGCGCGGCTTCGCGGATATCCGCGATCAAGCCATCGGGATCCGGCGTGTGCTTCGCGAGCTCCGTCGAAGCCAGATCGACGATCTGCACCGCGTTACCGAGCGTGTGGAGGTGGCCGCGCAACGCCGCGAGCGCCGCGTCGCTCTGTTGCGCACGCGCGAGGCGCAGCTCGACCGCGCGGATCCGATCGATCAGCGCGAGCCGCGAGGCGAGCACGTGCGCATCGTTCGCCATCTAGCGATCATCTTAACCCCGCCCCGGGCCGCGCCAACGCGTGACGCGTGCGGGCCACGGCGGAAACCCATCCTCGCGCTTCTTCGCAGCACCGCGCGCCGTCAGCTTCGCGAGCATCTGCATGACCTCGACGAGCTCGGGGGGCGCCGCCGCGATCGCGACCTCCGCACTGCCATCTTCACCGAGCCGCGCCGTGCCGGCGTGCGTCGCTTCGGGCGTGAAGATCGTCGCGCGATACTCGGCGCCGCCGTCTTGCTCGGCGATTCGCTCGAGCAAGAACCGCGCACCCTCGGTCGGTGTCAGCGCGTCACTCACCGAGGTCAGACGCGAACCGGCTCGACACGTCGGAGGCATTGCCCCACTGGGCCTTCTTCCACTCGACGTTCCACTGGCGCAGCGTCCACAGCGGATCGAGCACGGTGCGAGTCCCGATCTCCGACGAGGCCTTGCCGTAGATGTCGTTCTTCTCGTCGGGATCCTTCGCGAGGTCGTAGACGTGCGGCTGGCCCGTGCCCATCAGCTTGACCTTCCAGTGGCCGATCCGGCCCGCGTGCGAGTTCTCGTACTGCGACGAGTAGCTCATCCACGGGTAGCCGGCGCCTTCGCCGTTCGCGACGGGAACGAGCGACATGCCCTGCCACTCGGGATCCTGCGCGACGCCGAGCGCGTCCGCGATCGTCGGCACGATGTCGATCGCCTCGACGCCTTCGGTGACCTTCACCGCCGGGAACAGCGGCGGATAGTGGATGAGCAGCGGCACGTGGAGCAGCGTCTCGCGCTCGCTACCGCCGTGACCGACCCGGCCGTCCTCCCACTGCTCGTCGCCGTGATCCGCGGTGACCACGAGCATCGTTTGATCCCAGATGCCCCAGTCGGTCAGCTTCTTCTGGAGCTGGCCGAGCAGGTCGTCCTGATACGACACGTTCGAGTCGTAGAGCGCGCGGACGTGCTGCTGCTCTTTTTCGGTAAGGTCCTTGCCGTTCGAGCCGTGCGGGCCGTCGTCGCCGTACTCCTTCTCGAACCGACCCTTGTAGCCGCCGTCGTACTTGTCCATCCACGGCTGCTTCGCGCGCCACGTCACGTGCGTGTCGATCATGCCGAGGTAGAGGAACCACGGCTGATCCTTCTTCGGCGTGATGAACGACAGGCCCTTCTCCATGATGTCGGCGCCCTTCAGGCCGAGCCCCTTGGAGATGTGGTTGACGAACTGGTTCCACGCGTTGCCGAAGCCGCGCTCCGGCCGGATGTAGCCGTTGCCCGATGCGCCCGCGACATACTTGCCGCCGGCCTTCGCGACCTCGTCGATCGTCATCCACTTCTCGGCGAGGTGATCCTTCATCTCGATCGCGTGGTGCTTCGCGAGGTAGTTCGACGACCAGATCGACGCGTGCGAGACCTGCGACTCGTTGCCCTGGACGTACGTGTTCTCGAACACCGCCGAGGTCTCGGCGAGCTTCTCCCAGTTCGGGGTCTCCGGCCGCGCCTTCGGGTTGAACGCGCGCACGCGATCCGCGCGCAGCGAGTCCATGATGATGAACACGACGTACTTCGGCGCCTTGACGTCCGGGCCGCGCTTCACGTGCGCCGCGTCGCCGGGCTCGACGAGCGCCGCGTTCGCGAGCCGGGTCTCCGGGCAACCCGCGCCTTCGAGATCGATGCGCGCGGCCTTACCGCCGACGCCGGAGAGGTCGACCGCGCTACCGGTGCCGGTCAGCTTGCCCTCGACGACGCGACCATCCTCTGCCGTCGCGACCACGTTGACCGTGCACGCGCCGTCGGAGAGGTTGCCCGTGAGCTTCGCCTTGTCGGGGATCGCGACGAACCACGACATCCCGGCCTGCTTCGGCAGGAGCAGCGACTTCGACGCGGTCTCGAAGAAGCTCGTCGCCGTGGCGTCATCCGGCGCGCTCGCGCCGCCGACCTGGAGCCATGCGAGCTCGAGACCCGGCTTCTTCGCGAACAGCGTGATCGCGTTCTCGCCTTCCTTCAACTGATCCGGCGGGACAGTCAATTCGATCGTCGTCCAGCCCTTCGTCAGCTTGCCGTTGATGTCTTTATTGTCGTTGACCTTGATCGACACGGTCGCGTCGTCGCCGACGAACGCGCGGATCCGCACCGTCGGGTGTGCGACCTCGGCAGCGGTCAGCGGCACGAACACCGTCGCGTTCTTGCCGGTCATCTTCGCGACCTTGATGTCGCCCTCGCTCTGGCGGAGGTCCCACGCGCGCTTCGCGCCGGAGCTCAGCTGGTTCGCGAACCGCGTGTACTTCGCGAAGCCACCCGAGCCGCCGTCGACGAGCAGGCCGCCACCGCGATGGAGGTGCGCGGCGAGTCGGTTATCGACGAGCGAGTACACCGAGTGCTCGGCGCCGCGCGCCGCGGCTTTCGCGGGAGGCAGCGCGGGCTTCACCGGTGCCGGTGCGCCGGCGACGGTGCCTTCCGCGACTTTCGATTCGGCATTCGGAGAAGCTTTGCTCTTGCCGCACGAGCACAGCGCGGCAGCCGCTACCAGGGCGTACAGACGAATCATCGACGGGAACCTAGGTGATTCGCCGGGCTAGCGCAACCGCCATCCGTGGGCGTACACGTTCGCGCGGTTTCCCCGAACAAACCCTACGAGCGAGACGTTGAAGCGCTCCGCCAATTCGATCGCGAGCGACGACGGCGCCGAGACCGAGGCCACGATCGGCACCCCGAACATGACCGCTTTCTGGACCAGCTCGTAGCCGGCGCGGCCGCTGAGAAACAGGAGGTGGCGGGTCGGATCGACCCGGGACTCGAGCGCCCAACCGACGAGCTTGTCGACGGCGTTGTGGCGGCCGACGTCCTCGCGCACCGCGACGCGCTCGCCGGCGAGCGTGAACAGGGCCGCGGCGTGAAGTCCGCCGGTGTCGTCGAACACCTGCTGGGCCGCGCGCAACTTGTCCGGCAGCGTCGCGATCACCGCGAGCGTCGTGCCGGCGTCGCTGTCGACGCTCTTTGCCCGGGTCTCGAGATCCGCGATCGCCGCGCGCCCGCACACACCGCACGCCGCACTCGCGAGCAGGCCGCGCCTCGCGAACGCCGCCTCGTCGGTATCGAGCTCGACGCCATCGTCGCCATCCTGACGCGCCGCACACGCTGCGATCGATTCGGCGTGGAGCAGGCCGCGGACGAGCTCGAGATCGTGGCCCGGCGTCCGCATGATCGTCGCGACCGGCACGCCGCGCGCGCGGAGCTGGAGCGGTGCCTCGACGACGACGCGATCGCGATCCGCGGCGCGCTGATCTCCATCGCTGCGCTCGATCGCGACGTCGATCACCCGGGCCATCTAGTCCTCGTCGTCCTCGTAATACTCGACCGGCTCGTAGCGGTGCTCTTTGCTCGCCGGGCACAGGTCGCGATAGCTGCAGCGATCGCAGTACGTGCCGGGATTCGCGCGCGGCCCATCGTCGACGGCAAGCGCAGCGGCTTCGATGTTGTCGAGCAGATCGGGCACGAGCTCGTCGACGATCATCTCGGGCTTGACCGGCGCGCTCCACTCGACCGCGCGCTCGGCGACCCAATGAATCCCGAGCCAGAACTGCTTCACGTGGCGGAACGCGGCCGCCGCGAGCACCGCGTAGCCCTCGAGCTGATCGGTGATCGACGACCCTGGAATGCGCGCGCCGGTCTTGTGATCGACGAGCGCGATCGAGTCGTCGGAGAAGATGTAGCCGAGGTCGAGGACGCCCCGGTAATACGCGTCGCCGCTATAGAACTGCGTGACCGTGAGATCCTCGCGGACCGCGAGCGAGTACTCGACGAGCTGGCGGGCGACCCGGCGGCGCCGGCGAAACGCCGCGATCCTCGTCGCGAACGGCTCGATGCCGGTGCACAGCGTGTCGAACCGGAGTTGCTCGTGCTCGTTCGGCAGCTCGGCGCGGACCTTCGCGGTCGCCTCTGCAATCGGGGTCTGCTGGAGCACGAGCTCGAGCGCCTGGTGGACCGCCTTGCCCAGCCGGGTCTCCGGCATGACCTCGGGCTCCTTCAACTTATCGACGTAGCGGAAGTGGAACAGCCGCGGGCAGCGCAGCGCCATGGCGACCTTCGAGGCCGACCAAGGAGCGTGAATCAGGGCGCGCGTCGACGGCACGGGGCAGGGGAGCGTAGCCGAAAACTTGCGACCGCAAAGGCGCGGGCCTACCACCGATGGTGTGGAGATCCTCGGACCCGGCACCCAGTTTGGCTCCTGCGTCTGTGAAGTCTGCAACGCGCGTGTCGGAGAGCTCCGGCGCGGCCGCTGCTGGGGCTGCTACGCCCGCTGGGTAGATGCCCGGCCGGTCGGCGTGGGCGCGAAGTGCGTCACGTGCGTCGAGAAACGCAGAAGGTTTCTGAAGAGCGTCGAGCTGTTCGGCGGCTGGAAGCCGATGTGCTTCAACTGCGCCGGCCAGTTGCTCGATCTCGATCCGATGCCGACGACGATCGCCGCGCTCAAGGAAGCCATCTCGCGCGAACGCCGCAGGAAGGACCGCCGGATCGGCAAACCCGACTCGCGCGTGTTCCGCTACGAGCGCCGCGTCGGCGAGCGACGCGATACGCTCCGCGGCGGTGAGATCGTGCCGGTCGTCGACGACGACATGATCATCGAGGTCAGCTACGACGTCGTGATCGAAGGCGGCGAAGACTTCGAGGACCTGACCCAGATCCGCGAGCTGATCCAGGACCTCCGCGAGCTCGCGGGCTAGCTCACTTGTGAGCCGGCGCCGGCGCGGTCGCCGGTTTGCCGGGAGTGGCCGGCTCCGGCATCAGCATCGGCTTGCTCACTTCCGTGCGTCCAGCGACGAGGAAGCCGATCGCCGCCATCGGCACGACGACCCCAACCGGGACGACCTCGCTGAGCGTCTTGCCGCTCAGGCGCACGTTCAAGCGCATCGCCTTCGGGTCCTTGTCGATCTTCGATTTGAACTGGCCGTCGCCGGTGTAGGCCGCGACGAGCTTGTTGAGGTCGGCCTTGTGCGCGAGCAGCGTGTCGACCTGCTTGTTGAGGCCCTTGTACGAATCGAGCGCCGCGAGCGCGATCTTCGCGAACCCGCGCGGCGCGATCTGGGCGGCGCGCAGGATGTCGACCACGCCGTCGGAGAGCTGCGCCATCTGGTCGAGGCCGGCCGCCGTGCTGTCGTTGAACGTCCAGCCGATACCGTCAGCGTAGACTGCGAACGAGCTGCCGTGGCCGCGCTTCACGAGGTCCGTGAGGAAGTTCTTGTCCGGGTGCTCCTTCAGGATCTGCTGGCGCATTGCCTGCGACACGGTCAGCGAGACGCCGAACACCGGGTGCCCCGCCAGCATGTCGGCCGCCTGGCCCAGGTTCGTGCCCGCGGCGTGCGAAGGGACCTTCCAGGCGTCCGCGAGGCGCTCCTTGACCAGCGGCGCCCCACCCGCGATCAGCGTGCCGTCCTTCGCGAGGCCCACCGCGTTGCCGTCGCCCATGTCGATGAGCGATGACGCACCGCTCTTCACGACCGTCTTGCCGGTCAGCTTGCCGACCTTGTCGAGCATCTCGGGGGTGAACTTGCCGTGCGCGACCACCACGAAATGCGGCTGCGGCGCGTTCGGGACGTGCTGGGCGAACGCGGTCACGTCGCTGAGGTCGGTGACCGGATCGAAGCCGATCATGCCCTTCGCCATGCTGCGCGGGCCTTCGACCTCGTTGATCATCTGGCGTACCGCCTTTGCCAGATCGGGCGATGCTTTGATCTGGGGCTGATCCGGCAACTGTGTCAGCACCTTGTAGTTGCCGGGCACGACGCTCGCCGCGTCGAAATGAATCACGATGTCCGCATCGGGCATCGCGTATTGCAGCGATGCGTCGACGGTCGGCGGCTTCGGGTTCGGCGTTACGCCAAATCCGCCGAGGCTGAGCAACAACGAGATGAGCTCGACAATTCCGAATGACATGGGCCCTAGACGACCCAGGAACCAGGAAAAATTCAACCTCGTTTCACCTCTGTTCGCGGTCGGGAAAAAAACTCGATGTCAAGACTGGAACCAGAACGGCCCGGCGCTAGGATGGCCAGCGTCTCGACGGTCCGAGATCAAACGGAGGTACGACGGTCATGAGTTGCCTTGCTGTGGTGGAAGAGATCCTTCGCGAGACCGAAGTACCCATGTCGGTTCGCGAGATCGTGGAGCGTGCAGGGGTAAGGTTGCCGAGCAAGTCGAAGACACCTGACACGGTCGTCGCTCGTGACCTGTCGATGGACATCAAGAAAAAGGGCGAGGGCTCGCTGTTCATTCGCACCTCTCCCGGCCGCTACACGCTGCGCACGTTGGCTGCGCACGCTGCGCCGATGACGCAAGGCGCGCAGGGCACGGTCGAGCGCATGACCGGCTCGACGCTCGCCGCCCGCAAGCCCGCGGCTGCCGCCCCCTCTTCAACGGCGCGCCCGATCAGTGGGCGCGATTCCGCTGAAGGCGGCGGCTACGCGAGCTAAGCTTTCGCCGTGGCAGTCGAACCACGGCCCAACACTCGCACCGGGCTGATCCGTCGCGCAGAGCCGGCCGACCATCCGTGGATCGTTGCGACCGGCGCCGAGGCGTATCGCGACCTCGGCGACTACACGCGCATCCTGCCGTCGTGGCTCGAGCAGCCCGGCGTGCTCGCGTGGATCGAACAAGACGGTCAGGGCCGCGGGCGCGGCTTCGCGATGCTCGGGTTCTACACCGAGGACCTCACGCGTTCGCCCCAGGTCATCGCCGACTTGCTCGCGCTCGCCGTGCTGCCCAGCTACCAGAACTTCGGCATCGGCTCGCGCCTGCTCCATCACGTGATCGAGGTCGCCGAGCGCGTCGCGCCGAGCTCGCAGATCACGCACCTCCGGCTCACCGTTGCCGAGGACAACGTCGGCGCGCAGCGCCTGTACGCCAGAAACAACTTCGCGGTCGTCGATGGCTCTGCCACCTACGACCGCGGTCAACGAGCGCTGCGCATGGCGCGCCCGCTCGAGCGTCGAACCTACTGAATCACGCTACCGCACGGGAACGTCGCATCGACGACCGCGTTCGGCGTGTTCTTCAGCGTCGTGCACGCGGCGCCGATGATGTGGATGACCATGCCGTTCGGATCGAGCGTCCAGTCGGTGCCGAACGTCAGGTTGTTGCCGTTCAGCGTCACGGTCGCGCCCTGCGCCGAGGACTGGTCGACCATCTGGTTGATCGTGAGGTCGCACGAGATGACGCCGTTGATGATCGTGTTGAACGCGTTGATCAGCTGCTGCGGATTCGACGCGTTGTAGTAAGGCGCGTTGCCGTTCGTCTGACCGACGCCGGCGTTCGCGATCGCCTGGAGATAAGCCGTCGAGCCCTGCAGGTTCAGGCCGATGATGAACGTGCGAATCTGCATCGCGCTCGCGTAGGCCGACGCGACTTGATTCACCGAGTTGTTGTTGTCGTTGCCGCCGCCGCAGCTGTTCGGCTCGCCGTCCGTCGCGAGCAGGATGATCGGTGGCGAGCCCGGCGGCGGAGGCGTGGCGTTGAAGTCGTGGACGGCCTGACCGATCGCGGCCGCCGTCGGCGTCGCGCCGCCCGGTGGGTTGTTTGTGGTGAGCGTGCTCATCGCTGTCGCGTTGTTGAGCGCGCGCGGCGCCGAGTAATTCGTCACGTTGAGCGAGCCCGGCGGGCCGTCCACGCAACCCGGCTCGTCGCCCGAGAACAGCTCTTCGCCGAAGTAGACGTTCGCCTGCTTCGTCGTCACCGCGCCGCTCGCGCCGAACAATGCCGTCTCGAGTGCGCCGTAGCGCGTCGGCGAGATGTCGCTCATACCCATCGAGCCCGAACGGTCGAGCACGAGCAAGATCGACGGAATCGTCGGCATCGGCGTGAAGTGAACCGCCGGGCAGTTCGCGTCGACGTCCATCGGTGGCGCGCCGCTGCCCACGTTGCAATAGCCGTCCGTCGAGCAGACGTCGCCGTCGGGGCATTCGTTGCCGCCCTGCGTACATTGCAGGTCGCACTTGCCGTCGGGCGAGCAGTGGTACCCCGAGGGGCAGGTGTTCGCAGCGCCCGGCGTCGGGTCGCATGCCGTCGCACATGCCGGCGGAGCCGGCACTTGGTTGCACAAGCTTTCGGCGTTCTTCGGACCGCAGCCTGCGGCGGCGGCGAACAAGAGGGCGGCGTATAGGCGATTCATTGGTTCGACGGACTCCCTGCCCACGACCGTCAGCAAGTCGTGATCCAAGGAACGGCGGCGGATCGCACGGCCCAGTTGCGCAGAATCGAGTGCTTGCTGTGGAGACACTTGTCCCTAGGGGCCTCTCTTCACCAGAGAGCCGTGCATCCCTCGTACAGCGCAGCCAACGCCGTTGCCGCCGAGAGGCAGGTCTCTGCGGAAGATTCGCGACAACGTTCGTTGGTCGAGCATGTCGCTCTCATCCGCACTCACGTTCCTCGCCGTCGCGACGGCGTCCTTGGTCACCCGTACCGCGCACGCGGGGCTCCAGACCTGCCACTTCGACGGCACCGGCTCCGACGGCCAGAACGTCTACGACGTGCGCAGGGTCGAGTACTTCAGTGCCACGAGCTTCAACCCGACCGCGTGGCGGTGCGACGCGAACAACGGCCAGTGCAGCCTCTCGGGCTATGTCATCTCGAAGCACCACACCGCAGCCGGTCAGCCGGCGATCGTGTTCCTCCACGGCAGCGAGGGCGGCGCGCCCGGGTTCCAGCCCGTCGCCGACGACCAGAGCCTGACCGTCTATTCGTGCCCGATCAAACGGTTCGTCGACAACGGCTACGTCGTGTTCATGCCGTTCCGCCGCGGTGTGGTCGATCAGACCGACCCGAGCATGCTTCCGGTCAACGCCGACACCCACCGGACCGCTCAGACCGGCTGGTCGAACACCGGCTGGGCCGCGAACGCCTGGGCGATCCATCAGGTCCAGCAGCAGGGCGTCGCGATGAACATCGACAACTACGACGGCCAGTACATCACCTACCTCGACATGGAGATCGACGATCTCATTCCCGCGATCAACCGGCTCGACAACTTCGTCAGGCCCGACATGACGGCCAACCTCGTCGACCCGACCCGGATCGCGATCGTCGGCCACTCGATCGGTGGTGCGATGGCGACGTTCGCGTCATCGGACGACGACCTCTACGATCCCTCGAACATTCCGCACGGCCCGCGCGCGTTCGTCAGCCTCTCGGGCGCGGCGATGAGCTACCACGAGTCGCACTGGTGGCACGATGTGTTGACCGGCGCGGCGGCGATCAACAACGCGCCGCTCGTATTCACCCGCGTGCTCGACGAGGACGCGCGCACGCCGAACGACTTCGCGTCCGCGCAGGAGCCGTTCGCGGCGCGCGGTGCATTCCCCCAGAAGTCGGGCATGGCGCTGTTCAGCCCGGTCAACGCGACGTGCAGCGCCAGCGTGTCACCGTGGCAGTGTGCGCACACCGCGTTCGTGACGAACTCCGCGCAGATCGATCGCTGGTTCCCGTTCGTCAACGACACGCTGCACATCGACGGGATGTGACGGTTCGATGTGTGTGCGAGCACGAGTCTCGCCGAAACGACGACGGGCGGCCGAAGCCGCCCGCGAGGTCATCTAGTGCCGAGCTGGACTAGAAGATCGTGCCGACGCACGACGACAGGTCGAACAGCATGAACGCGAGCGCCTTCTCTTGCGGCGTCAGCGAGAGGTCGGTGCCACAGCTCGTCGGGTACGGCGTGGTCGAGTTGACCGTGCCGGACACGTGCATGTCGGAGAACACCACCTTGCCGCAGCGGGAACCCTCGTCGACTTCGTTCGGCGTCGTGAACTGGACGTTCTGCGGGCGATTGCCGGTCGCCGTGTAGACCCACTGCTCGACCTTCATGAGGTCGGGAATCGACTTGAGCGTCGACTTGCCGCCGTTGATCGGCGAGATCAGATCACGCGTGGTCGAACCGCCGACGTTCTGCATCCACGTCGCGAACGACGAACCCTTCGGGTTGTTGACCTCGTCGATCTTGTCGTCACCGGCGTAGCTGCCACCGTTGTCCCAGGTCAGGAGCGACGGCCAGACGGCGGGCTTCTGTCCGTTGTTCGGCTGGTCGGTCGCGCCTTCGATCCAGATGTTGTGCCAGTGCGACGCGAACACGCGGCCACCGAAGTCGGCGTATGCCTTCATCGCGTCGAGCGCGGTCTGAGGCTTCGTGTTCGGGTTCTGCTGGCCTTCGCACGAGAGGATCACGGCGTCGTACTTCTTCAGATTGTCGGCGTTCTGCCACCACATCGTGGCGTCGGGAATCGCGCCACCGCCGGTCATCTGGCTGACACCGTTGCCGTGATAGAGCTGCACGTGACCCGAGCCGCCGCCGATCGTGATTTCCGAATCGGCAACGCCCATCTTGCGGATGAGGCACTCGAGCGAGTCGGCGCTACCGGTCGTGATCGCGATCTTCGGCATGCTGACGCTCATCGTGTTCGGCGTCATGTCCGTCATCGACTTCGGGAACGTCGTGTCCGCCGCGCCGATCGGATTGTCGGTGCACTGGTTCACCGTGGTGAGGTTGATGATGCGGCGCCACTTGCCGCTGACGATGACGAGCGGAACCGTCACGCCACTCGGAACGTCCTTGAGCGAGAACGTGCCGTCCTCTTTCGTGATGTCACTGACGATCGGGTCGCCGAGCGGCGTGTCCGCGCACTTCGAGCAGACCGCACCGTCGGGAAGATCGCCGACGGTGTGGAGCGGAACGTAGACCTGCACGCCGTAGAGCGGCAGCGTTCCGTTCGGCGCGAACACCTTGCCGGAGATCGTCGTCGCCGGCATGCCCATGTCTTCGCACTTCACGACGTTGCAGGAGATGCCTTCGCACGCACCGTCTGCTTGGCAATTACCGTCGCTATCGCAGTGATAGCCGTCGCCGCATTCGGTTCCGCCTTGCGTGCACTGCGCATCGCAGTGACCGTCGGGCGTGCAGTGATACCCGCCGGGGCACGTGTTCGGCGCGCCGGGTTGTGCATCGCATGCAGTCATGCACGCGGCAGGTGGCGGCACGACGTTGTCGCAAACGCTTTGACCGTTGTGGTTGCCGCCGCACGCGGCAGCAAAGAGCAATGCGCCAGACAGGACAAATCCCCGCATACGTAAATGGTAACCCGAGTTTGGGGCTCACCGGAAATGTCAGAATCTATCTGCGCTACCCGTCACGCTCATGAGGTCGGTGAGTGTGTGCTCGACGGCTCTTCGCGGAGGGCGAGCTTATAGAGCATGAACATCACCGTCGCGACGAGCAAAACTGAGGGGATCCAGAGGTTCGCGTAGGTGCCGTCGGTGCACGCCGGGCCGGTTTCGGGGCAACCAGCCGTGACGGTGTTCCAGCCGAAATGTCGGAGAATCGCCAAGGCGTTCGCGTCGTGGCGCGCGGCGACCGGGATCGCGAGGCCGATGCCGATCAGAGCTTCACCTGTGATGAAGCCGGCAGCGGCGAGGAGGCCCATCCGCTCCACGATGTTGCGGCGCTCGGGCGAAGCCTTCACGCGATCGAGCGAGCGCGCGACGACGTAGGCGATCACGCCGCCGATGAAGATCGGCACGTTCAGGTGGAACGGGAGGTAGACGCCGACGGCAAACGCCATGACCGGGACGCGGGTCTTCGAGCCGCGCGCCTCGAGGATCGAGTCGAGGATGATCACGGCGACGGCGATCGCGGCGCCGATACCGATGATGTTCCACGGCAGGCCGCCGAGGAACACGCCCTTCGCGACGGTGCCCATGAGGTTTGCCTGCGGCGCGGGCAGGCCGGGGCTGCCGATCTTGTACGCGTTGTTGAGGAGGTTGAGGACGGGCGACATGAAGAGCGCCGCGACGACGACGCCGAGGATCTGCATGACCTGCTGCTTCCACGGCGTCGAGCCGACGAGCTGGCCGCACTTGAGGTCCTGCAGGTTGTCGCCGCCGATCGCTGCGGCGCAGCACACGACGCCGCCGATCAGGATCGCGGCGATCGGCCCGGCCTTGCCGCCGAGCCCCATGCCGAGGAGCAAGAGCGATGCGACGAGGATCGTCGAGATCGTGATGCCCGAGACCGGGTTGTTCGACGAGCCGACGAGGCCGGCCATGTACGACGCGACGGCGGAGAACAGGAAGCCGGCGACGATCATCAAGACGGCCATCACGGCGCTGATGCCGATCGAGCCGGTGAAGTGATTGAAGATGAAGAACAGCGGAACGACCGAGACGACGATCAGGATCAGGATCACGTTCATCGGCATGTCGTGCTCGGTGCGGAGAACCGTACCCGTGCCGGACTTGCGCTTGCGATAGGCCTCGAGGCCGGCGCTCACACCGCCGAGCAGCGACTTGCGCAGCTTGAACAGCGACCACACGCCGCCGACGAGCATGCCGCCGACGCCGAGGTAGCGAGTGACCGCGCCGTGGATCGTGTCAGCAGCGGCGACCGGGTCGAGGCCGACGAGCGCGTCGGACAGCGTCGTGTGCTTGTCGGGATCGACGATCACGCTCGTCGGATCGCCGAACATCGAGAACAGCGGGATGCCGATCCAGCGGTTGAGCACCGAACCGACCATGATCACGGTCGCGACGTTGAAGCCGACGATGTAGCCGACGGAGATCAGCGCGGGCGATGCGTTGATACCGAAGTAGAACGGGGCGCCGGCCTTCGTCGCGGCCGCGGTCTTCGTCGCGGCGGTCGCCTTGCCGCCGGTCAGCCAGCCGCCGAACTGGACGACCTCCGACCACAGCTTGAGGCCGGTCATGCCGACCTTGATGATCGCGCCGACGACACCGGTGAGCACGAGGATGCCGACGCCACCGCCGCCCTCGGCGCCGACCTTCAAGACCTCGGCGGTCGCGACGCCCTCTGGGAACTGCAGCGGTTGATCGATGATCAGCGCGCGGCGCAGCGGGATCGTGAACAGCACGCCGAGGATGCCGCCGAAGCCGGCGATCAGCGTGGTCTCGAGATACGAGAACTCGGTCCACGTCCCGAGGATGACGAGCGCGGGCAGCGTGAAGATCACGCCGGCCGCGAGGCCTTCGCCCGACGCTGCGGCGGTCTGGACCGCGTTGTTCTGGAGGATGTTGCCGCGGCGGACGAGCCGGAAGATGCCCATCGAGATCACGGCGGCCGGCACCGATGCCGATACCGTGAGGCCGGCGAACATGCCGAGGTAGGCGTTCGCGCCGGCGAGGATCACCGACAGCAAGCAGCCGAGGATGATGACCCCGACCGTGAGCTCGGGCAGCGAGGTCGATGCGGGGATGTAGGGTTCGACCCGGCCGGGAGTTGCACCTGCGCTGGCGCGCGGCATCGGGGCGTCTTCGTCTGCCATGTCGCGGAATGTACAGCGGGAGCCCGAGCAAGTTGGCGCTGGAACCGCTGATACGGATGGAACGCCGCGAGCAGATCAGGTGTGGATCAACTCCGGGTTGGGGTTGGCCTTGGCGTCGAGGCCGAGCGCGGCCGCTGCGAAGCTCCACAGCCCAGCGGGCGGAGGTGCGTTGGTCGGCGGCGAGCCGTCGGTGCGCTGCGGTCCTGCGGTGCCGGTCTTGATGCGCGCGCCGATCAGCGTGGCCGTTCCGCCGGGTTCGTGATCCGACTCGGCGCTGGTCCGGCTGAACTCGCCGACGAGCATGGTCACCACGTTGCGGGGCAGCGCGAACATCCGCGCGAGGAACGTCGAGAGGAGCGGCGTGATCGGCGCCATCACCGCGCGCGCGTTCGTGCCCGACGTGTCGCGGTGGGTATCGAACTGGCGATCGGGCTGCCCGGTATATGCGGGCTGCGCGAAGATCACGCTCGCGCCGGCGTGGACGAGCCCCTCGATCGCGGCGAACGTGCCGCGTGCATCGCGAATCCACTCGCCCTCCGGCACTTCGTATGCGGCGCGAACCGCGTCGAGCGGATGACCGATCTCGGAGAAGCCCATCACGAACTCGAACGAGGCACCCGACTCGGCAGGCGGTCCGGCGGACACGCCTTTCGGCAGGCCGAGGTCGTTGACGATCGCACAGCGATTCGCGCCGGGCATCGCGGCGGCCATGCGCAGCAGTTGGCTGTGACCGGCGTTCTCGAGCACGGCTGCGCGGGCGTGGTCGTGCGGGCGGACGATGCCGTGGTTGAAGTTGATCGCTGCCATGTGCGCGAGCACCTCGGGTGGCAGTGCGCCCAGCGACTCGCGATCGACGAGGAGGTCGTTGCCCAGATCGCGAACGTTGTCGGCGGTGACGCCGAACGAACCGCTCGCGAGGTACGAGCGCGCGCTGTTGAACAGGCCGGCAGGTCCGCCGTTCAGCCACAGCACGACGAGCGCCGGCGGCGCAGCGGCGCGTGGCGAAGCGACCGGCGCACGGTCCGAGTGGCACGCGACCGCTCCGATCGCGGCGGCGCTTCCGGCAAGAAATCCACGACGAGTGAGGTCGACAGTTCGCATGGCTGAAAATGTGCGCGCGGCGGAACAAGACGTCCAAGACATTGAAACGATGACTTCGATAGCGAAAACTTATCGAATGGAGCTTCGCCAGCTGCGCTACTTCCTCGCGGTCGCGGAGGCCGAGAACTTCACCGCGGCAGCGGAACGCCTGCACCTCGCGCAGCCGGCGCTGTCTCAGCAGATCCGCGCGCTCGAAGAAGAGCTCGGTGTCACGTTGCTCGAGCGCGGTGCGCGGCGCAGCCGGCCGACCGTCGCCGGCGAGCGGATGATGACCCGCGCGCGCCGGATCCTGCTCGAGGTTGAAGGCGCGAAGCAGGATCTCGGTGCGCACGCGACCGGCCGGCGCGGCAAGGTCCGGTTCGGCTGCGCGCTCCAGACGCTCAGCGAGGGCCGCCTGCCGGCGTTGCTCGCCGAGTTCCGCCGACGGTTTCCGGAGGTCGAGATCGTGTTCCTCGAGGACCACACGCTACCGCTCGCCGAGCGGCTCGCCGATGGCCAGCTCGACCTCGCGCTCGTCCACCTCGGCCGTGGCGAGACCACGGCGCTACGCGTCGACTACGACCTCGCGGCGGTCGCGTTCGACGTGCTCTACGAGGAGCCTCTGATCGTCGCGGTCGGGCCTCGGCACCGGCTGGCCCGGCGCTCGCGCGTTCGCCTCGAAGAGCTCGCGAACGAAGACTTCGTGTCGTTCGGCTCGGGCTCGACGGTGCGCGAGCTCGTGACGCGCGCGGCGCATCAGGCCGGGTTCACGCCGCGCTCGTCGATCTCGGCGCTCAACCTCGGCACGGTGCGTGCGCTGGTCTCGGCCGGGCACGGGATCGCGGTGATCCCCACGGCGGCGCTCGCGCTGAAGGGCGCGAAGATCCGCGGCGTGCCGCTGTATCAACCGCGGCTCGTGCGCGCGGTCGCACTCGCGCGCAACACGATCCGCTCTGACGCTCCAGCAGCTCGCGCGTTCACCTCGTTCTTGCGGGACCAGCTACGCGCTTGACTGTTGTCATCACTACAAGTATTGTAGTCATGACATCAAATACGGGAGACTGCCGCGATGAAGCACACCATCACCTGCCGAGCGACGCTGAAGGCGACCGAGCGCGAGCGCGTCTGGGACGTGTGGACCGATCTGAACGCGTACCCGTCCTGGGACGAGCGCGAAGAAGTGAACAAGCTCGACGGTCCTTTCGGGCCCGGTACGACGGGCACGTTCAAGCAGCGTGGCCGCGGTGCCGGCCGCTACACGATCGTGGCCGTCGAGCCGGGCCGGAGCTGGACGACGCACATTGCACTGCCCGGTGGCTTGCTCGAGATCGAGCACTTCGTCGAGGGAGAGGCGGGCGCGGTCGAGGTGGTGAAGCGCTACAACATCACCGGCCCCATGGCGCTGCTGTTCAAGCTCTTCTTCGCGCGGGGAATCGCGAAGCAGATGCCCGGATCGTTCGCCGCGCTCGACGCGGAAGTCGCGCGCCGGGCGGCCGTGTGAGCGAGCTCAAAGGGCCGCTGGCGAGCACGGGCTATTGGCTCAAGGTAGCGGCGCTCGCGTACCTGCGCGAGCTCGACGCCGCGCTGCGCCCGTTCGGCCTGACCAACGCGCAGTTCGCGGTCCTCGCCGGTGCCAGCTGGCTTGCCAAGGACGGCACACCCCCGGCGCAGCAGCAGGTGGCCGACTTCGCCGGCTCCGACCGGATGATGACGAGCAAGCTCCTCCAGGGCCTCGAGAAGCGCAAGCTGGTGAAGCGCGTCGCGAGCACCGCGGACGCGCGGGTCCGACGCATCGAGCTCACACCGGCGGGACGCGCGCTCGTGACTTCGTCGACGGCTGCGGCACGCGAGGTCGATCGCCGTCTGTTCCGCGCCGACATGACACTGCGCGACCTGCTGATGACACGGGTCAAGGAGATAGCAACCGGTTCGTGACACCAGCGCGCCGGAACCCTTGGCCATGAGATCCATAGGTTGCGGCGTTGATCGGGGCGTTCGGACGCGCAACGCTGCCATGGCGCGAAACGTGGGTTGGTGCGTTTCTACGTAGCGCCTTGGAGGCCCTGTCGTGACACGTCATCCCCATTCCTTCCGGACCCGTTCGGTCGCCGCGCTGACGCTGGCGATGTTCGTCACTTCGTCGTGCGGTGGAAAGGCGACCGGCCCGGTCGCGCCCGCGAAACCGTCCCCGATCTCCGATCGCGTCCTGGTCCAGCAGAAGGACCTGCCGGATGGCCTCGACATGCGGGTATCCGACGGCAAGCAGGGGCCGCCGGCGTTCGATCATACGAAGCTCGCACCCGCGAAGCCGATCAGCGACGCCGACGCCGAACAGTTGCTCAAGCGCGCGAACCCGATCCAAGACGACGCGCAGGACCAGCAGGCATTCGCGCTGCGCCCGCGCAGCCAGCCCGTGCCGCGCACGGGGCAGGTGATCAAGGCGAGCTTCCCGGCGGCGGCGTCGACGCTGTTGCCGCCGGCGACGTCGATCGACAACGGCAAGGAGCTGCGCGTGTTGCGCTACGCGCCGGAGGGCCAGGTGCCACTCGCGCCCGAGCTGACGGTGACGTTCAGCCAGCCGATGGTCGCGGTGACCTCGCAGGACGACGCGGCGGCGGTCCAGCCGGTGAAGCTGACGCCGACGCCGCCGGGGCACTGGCGGTGGATCGGCACGCGCACGATCCTGTTCGACCCCGACGTTCGGTTCCCGCAGGCCACCACATATAAGGTGGAGATTCCGAAAGGAACGAGGTCGGCGAACGGCGGCGAGACCAAGGCCGCGACCGCGTTCACGTTCGAGACGCCGGCGCCGAAGCTGGTCGCGAGCTATCCGAACAACGGACCACAGCACCTCGACGTGCCCATGTACGTCCAGTTCGATCAGAAGATCGATCCGGCCGCGGTGCTGCCGCACGTGAAGGTCACGGTCAACGGTGCGCCCGTCGCGATCGAGCTCGCGCCGAACATCAGTGACATCAAGGACAAGACGCTGAAGGCGGTGATGGACAGCGCCGCGAAGTCGGAGCAGGTCGGGCGCTACTTCGCGTTCCGGGCGACCGCGCCGTTTCCGAAGGACGCGGCGATCGACGTCGCGATCGAGGCGGGCACGCCGTCGGCCGAAGGGCCGAACAAGACCAGCGACGCGCAGCACTTCGCGTTTCGCACGTATCCGCCGCTGAAGATCGAGGAGTCGAGCTGCGGCAGCTGCATCCCCGGCAGCGGTTTCTCGATCCGATTCAACAACCCTCTCGACGTCGACAAGTGGGACGACGCCGAGCTCGCGGTCACGCCGGAGATTCCCGACGCGAAGATCATCCAGAGCGGCAGCTACTTGTCGATCGACGGGATGACCACGCCGCAGACCACGTACAAGGTCGTCGTCGCGCACACGGTCACGGATGACTTCGGCCAGGACCTCGGTCACGACGAGACGCTGACGTTCCACATCGGCGATCCGCAGCCGACGTTCTTCGGCCCGCAGGGCATGGTCGTGCTCGATCCTGCCGCGAAGCAGCCGACGCTCGACTTCTTCACGACGAACTATCCGAAGCTGAACGTCAAGCTCTACCAGGTCGAGCCGAGCGACTTCGACGCGTTCGGCGCGTACATGCGCACGCAGTGGAACCACGATCACCCGCCGCAGATGCCGGGCAAGAAGGTGTTCGATCAGCTCGTCGCGACGAGCGGCGGCCAGAACACGCTCGTCGAGACCCATCTCGATCTCGGGCCGGCGCTGCGCGGCGGCACCGGTCACGTCGTCGCGATCGTCGAGCCTTCGCCGTGGCCGCACAACTGGAACCCGCCGCGGATGATCGCGTGGGTCCAGGCGACGAAGCTCGGCATAGACGCGTCGGTCGATGGCGATGATCTTCACGCGTTCGCGACCGATCTCGGTACGGGCAAGCCGGCGGCGAACGTCGAGCTCGAGATCCGTCCGTACGGCCTGCGCGGCAAGACCGACGACAAGGGCATCGCGACGATCGCGCTCGGCGATCGCTCGCTGAAGGGCGCGAACTTCCTCGTCGCGAAGCGCGGCAGCGACACCGCGTTCGTGACCGAGTACGACGGCTGGTGGAACGAGAACGGCAGCTGGATCAAGCGGCCGCACCAGACGAACCTCAGCTGGTACGTCACCGACGATCGCCGGATGTACAAGCCCGGCGAGGACGTCGCGCTGAAGGGCTGGCTGCGCAAGATCGACTACGGCAAGAACGGCGACGTCCGCGGGCTCGACGGCGATATCTCGGCGATCTCGTACAAGGTGTTCGACTCGCGCAACAACCAGATCGCGCTCGGCTCCGCGCCGGTGTCGCTGGTCGGTGGCTTCGACGCGAAGTTCACGCTGCCGAAGACGCCGAACCTCGGCTACGCGCGGATCGAATTCGTCACGCAGGGTCGGCGGGTCGAGACGTACTCGCACGGGATCCAGATCCAGGAGTTCCGCCGTCCCGAGTTCGAGGTCAGCGCGCACGCGTCGCAAGGGCCGTTCCTCGTCGGTGGCAACGGCGACATCACGGTCGACGCGAAGTACTACAGCGGCGGCCCGCTCGCGGGCGCGGATGCGAGCTGGTACGTCACCGCGCAGACGACAAACTTCACGCCGCCGAACCGCGACGACTACGTGTTCGGCGAATGGCACCCGTGGTGGGGCTATCACAGCTGGTACGACGAGACGGGCGGCTACAAGCCGCCGAAGACCTGGCAGCTCGCCGGCAAGACCGACGCGCTCGGCGCGCACGTCATGCACCTCGACTTCCTGTCGATCAATCCGGCGATGCCGATGTCGGTCGTCGCGAACGCATCGGTGATGGACGTCAACCGGCAGGCGTGGGGTGCATCGCAGGCGATCATCGTTCACCCGTCGTCGCTGTACGTCGGCGTGAAGGCGAAGAAGCCATTCGTCGAGAAGGGCCAGCCGTACGCGCTCGACGTGATCGGCGTCGATCTCGACGGCAAGGCCGCGGTCGGCACGCCGATCGAGCTCAAGGCCGCGCGGCTCGACTGGGTCTACAAGAAGGGCAAGTACCAGGAGGTTCGTGTCGAACCGCAGACGTGCGCGGTGGTCGCCGCGAAGGACGCGGTGCCGTGCACGTTCGCGACGCCGGTCGGTGGCCAGTACGAAGTGGTCGCGACGATCGTCGACGACAAGGGCCGGCCGAACCAGACCAAGACCACGTTCTGGGTCTCGGGCGGCGAACACCCGCCGGCGCGCGAGGTCAAGCAGGAGCTCGTCCAGCTGATCCCCGACAAGAAGTCCTACACGGCGGGCGACACCGCGGAGCTGCTCGTCCAGGCGCCGTTCTATCCGGCCGAGGCGGTCGTGTCGTGGCGGCGCAGCGGCATCGTCAAGCTCGAGCGGGTCTCGCTGCCGGGTCCGACGACGACGATCAAGGTGCCGATCACCGACGCGATGGTGCCGAACCTGTTCGTCCAGGTCGATCTCGTCGGCATGACCGCGCGGACGGATGATCGCGGCGATCCGGATCCGAAGCTGCCGAAGCGGCCCGCGTACGCGTCGGGCGTGCTCGATCTCGAGGTGCCTCCGACCCAGCGGTCGCTCGCGGTGAAGGTCGCGCCGAGCGCGGCGAAGCTCGCACCGGGAGAACCGGCGAACATCGCGCTCGACGTGCGCGACGCCCAGGGCCGGCCGGTGGCGAATGCGGAAGCTGCGGTGATCGTCGTCGACGAAGCGGTGCTCGCGCTGACGGGTGCGCAGTTCACGGATCCGCTCGCATCGTTCTACGGCGCGCGCGGCGCCGACGCGACGGACCATTACTCGCAGGCGTACGTGAAGCTCGCGCGTCCCGACGCGGCGACGCTCGCGAAGAATCAACAACCGGTGCGCGCGCATCACGGTGGCGGTGGCGGTGGCGGCGGGCGCGCGACCACGAGCGCGACCAAGTCGTACGACTTCTCGGGCGACGACGTCGCTGGCATGGCGGCACCTTCGACGCCCGCGCCGGCTCCGCCTCCGCCGCCCCCGAAGGCCGAAGCGCCGGCAGATCAGAGGGAGCGCAGCAACGGCCCGGCGCAGCCGACGACGGCGATCGCGGTGCGCTCGAACTTCAATCCGCTCGCGGCGTTCTCGCCGGCGGTCAAGACCGGTCCGGATGGCAAGGCCACCGTCGCGATCAAGGTGCCGGATAACCTCACGCGCTATCGGATCGTCGCGATCGCGGTCGCCGGCGACAAGCAGTTCGGCAAGGGCGAGAGCGCGCTGACGGCGCGGTTGCCGCTGATGGTGCGGCCGAGCCCGCCGCGCTTTCTCAACTTCGGCGATACGTTCGAGCTACCGGTCGTCGTCCAGAACCAGACGGACAAGCCGATGACCGTGCGACTCGCAGCGCGCGCGACGAACGCGAAGATCACCGCCGGTGCGGGTCGCGAAGTCGCGGTGCCGCCGAACGATCGCGTCGAGGTTCGCTTCCCCGCGGCCGCGGAGATGGCAGGCACCGCGCGATTCCAGGTGATCGGTGCGTCGGGCGCGTACAGCGATGCGGCCGAGCTCGCGCTTCCGGTGTGGACGCCGGCGACGACGGAGGCCTTCGCTACCTACGGCACGATCGACAACGGCGCGATCAAGCAACCGGTCGCGCTGCCCGGCAAGGTCGTCACCCAGTTCGGCGGCGTCGAGGTCACGACCGCGTCGACGAACCTCCAGGCGTTGACCGATGCGTTCCTGTATCTCGTCCACTATCCGTTCGAGTGCGCCGAGCAGCGCAGCTCGCGGATCCTCGCGATCGCGGCGCTCCGCGACGTGCTCGAAGACTTCAAGACCAAGGACATGCCGTCGCGCGCGGCGCTCGAGAAGTCGGTCGCCGACGACATCGAGCACCTCGGCCAGATGCAGAACTACGACGGCGGCTACGCGTACTGGGATCGCGGTCATCCGAGCGAGCCGTACCTGACCGTCTACGTGACGAACGCGCTCGTTCACGCGAAAGCGAAAGGCTTCGCAGTCCCCCAGCAAATGCTCGACGCAGCAAAGCCGTACTTGAAGACCATCGAGCAGCACTATCCGTGGTGGTACCCGGAGCAAGTGCGGTGGGCGATCAGCGCGTACGCCTTGTATACGCGCAAGGCGCTCGGCGACCTCGACCTCGCGAAGGGCCAGAAGCTGCTCGCGAACGGCATGGAAAAGATGACGATGGAGACGAACGGCTGGCTGCTCGGCCTGTTCGCGCAGCAAAAACAAGTCGCGACCGAACGCGCCCAGCTGGTTCGTTACATCATGAACCACGTCAGCGAGACCGCCGGCGCGGCGAACTTCACGACTCACTACAACGACGGCGCGTATCTGCTGCTCGCGAGCGATCGCCGCGTCGACGGCGTCGTCCTCGAATCGCTGATCCAGGAGCAGCCGGCGAACGACCTGATCCCGAAGGTCGTCACCGGCCTGCTCGCGCATCGCAAGGCGGGGCGGTGGCTGAACACGCAGGAGAACTCGTTCGCGCTGCTCGCGCTCGATCTCTACTTCCACACGTACGAGAAGATCACGCCCGACTTCGTCGCGCGGGTCTGGCTCGGCGACGACTACGCCGGCGATCACGCGTTCAAGGGCCGCCAGACCGATTACTTCCAGCTCGCGATTCCGATGAAGGATGTCGCGACACATGACAAGGCGCCACTGACAATCGAGAAGGATGGCCAGGGCCGCCTGTACTACCGGATCGGAATGACCTACGCGCCTGCGAGCCTGAAGCTCGATCCCGCGGACTATGGATTCGTCGTCGAGCGCCGCTACGAAGGCGCCGACAACGCCGCGGACGTGCGCCGTGAAAAAGACGGAACCTGGCACGTCAAGGCGGGGTCTCGAGTGAGGGTGCGCGTGACGATGGTCAACGAGAACCGGCGCTATCACGTCGCGCTCGTCGATCCGATTCCCGCGGGATTCGAGCCGATGAACGCCGCGCTCGCGGTCACCGGCGAAATCCCGCAGGACCCGAAGCAGCAGCAAGCGGCGGGGCGTTACTGGTGGTGGTCGAGCACCTGGTACGAGCACCAGAACCTGCGCGACGAGCGCGTCGAAGCATTCGCGTCGCTCTTGTGGGAAGGTGTTCACGAGTACTCGTACGTCGCGCGTGCGACGACGCCTGGAAACTTTGTCGTCCCGCCGCCAAAGGCCGAGGAGATGTACATGCCGGAGACGTTCGGTCGCGGCGGCAGTGATCGCGTAGTCGTCGAATAGGAGACCCGATGAAGAAGATCCTGGTACTGGCGGCGCTCGCCGCGTGCGGTCACAAGACGCAGGACGTCCCGGTCGGTGGAGGTAGCGCCGACGCGAAGCCGATCCACTACAGCTCGAAGGACCTGCCGCCCGGGCTCGTGATGAAGCTGTCGGATGGCACGCAAGGGCCGCCGGCGTTCGATCACAACAAGCTCGCACCGGCGACGAAGCTCGGCGACGCCGAGGTCAAGCAGCTGCTGTCGCGCGAGCGGCCGATCGAGACCGATGCCGCGGATCAACAGGCGTTCGCACTGCGACCGGCCTCGCAACCGCCGCCGCGCACCGGCGATACGATCCACGAGTCGTTCCCACCGCCCGCATCGTCGCTGCTGCCGCCGAAGGCGAACGACGTCGGCGGCGACTTGAAGGTGCTGCGCTACATGCCCGAGGGCGCGGTCAAGCTCGTCCCCGAGCTGACGCTGACGTTCAGCCAGCCGATGGTCGCGGTGACGTCGCAGAGCGATGCCGCGAGCGTCCAGCCGGTGACGCTGACCCCGACGCCGAAGGGCAAGTGGCGGTGGATCGGCACGCGCACGATCGTGTTCGATCCCGACGTTCGATTCCCGCAGGCGACGACGTACAAGGTCGAAGTTCCGGCCGGAACGAAGTCAGCGACCGGCGGCACGTTGAAGACCGCCGTGAAGTTCCAGTTCGAGACCCCGGCGCCGGTGATGGTCGGTCATTGGCCGTCGTACGGACCGCAGAAGCTCGACGTGCCGATGTTCGTCGAGTTCGATCAGAAGATCGATCCGAGCGCGGTGCTCGGCCAGATGAAGGCGACCGTCAGCGCGCGGATCCACACTCGTGCAGGCTCGAACGATCCGTGGACGGGACCGAAGCAAGCGATCACGACGCCGGCGCTGCGGCTGCTCACCGCGAAAGAGATCGAAGACAACAAGCAGCTCAAGTCGCTCGCCGACGCCGAGAAGAAGGAGCACGACGGCCGGTGGTTCGCGTTCCGCACGACCGACAAGCTGCCGCCCGACGCGACGATCGAGGTGACGATTCCGACGGGCACGCCCTCGGCGGAAGGTCCGAACAAGACGACGTCGGCCCAGACGTTCTCGTTCCAGACCTACGCGCCGCTCGAGCTCGTTCGCGCCGACTGCAGCTACTCGAACGATTGCCGCCCCGGCATGCCGTTCGAATTCCAGTGGAACAACCCGCTCGACGAGAAGAAGTTCAAGGACCAGCTCGTCTCGATCTCGCCGGAGATCCCCGACGTCCAGCTCGTCGCGGCCGGCAACTACCTGTCGATCATCGGCATGACGAAGGCGCGCACGACCTACAAGGTCAAGATCGCGAGCCGGCTCACCGACGCGTTCGGTCAGACGCTCGAGCGCGATATCGAGCGCACGTTCAAGGTCGGTGATGCGGCGCCGTCGTTCTACGGCCCGTCGGGCATGGTCGTCCTCGATCCGGCGGCGACGAAGCCGACGCTCGATTTCTTCACGACGAACTACGATCAGCTGAAGGTCAAGCTCTACCAGGTCACGACGGCCGACCTCGTCGCGTACGGTACGTACGTCAACAACCAGTGGAACCATGATCACCCGTCGCCCCCGCCGGGCAAGCTCGTGTTCGATCACCTGGTCAAGACCGCGGGCACGCCGAACGAGCTCGTCGAGACCGCGATCGATCTCGCGCCCGCGTTGAGCCACGGCTTCGGCGATGTCGTCGCGGTCGTCGAGCCATATCCGTGGAAGGAGCAGTACGAGCCACCGCGGATGATCGCGTGGGTCCAGGCGACGCACCTCGCGGTCGACGCGCATGTCGACAACGACAACCTGATCGCGTTCGCGACCGATCTCGCGACCGGTAAGCCCGCGGCGAACATCGAGGTCGAGATCAAACCGTACGGGATCAAGGCCACGACCGACGCGAAGGGGCTCGCGACGCTGCCGCTCGCCGAGGTCTCGCAGAAGGGCCCGACGGTGCTGACCGCGCGGTCCGGTGAAGACATGGCGTTCGTCACCGGCGAGAACGGCTACTACGACGGCAACTACGGGACGTGGACGAAGCACAAGCTGCCCAACTCGCTCGTCCCCTACGTCGTCGACGATCGCAAGATGTACAAGCCGGGCGAGGAGGTCACGCTGAAGGGCTTCCTGCGGCTCGTCGATCCGCACAAGGGCGGCGATGTCACCGCGCTCGGCGATGCGGTAACGAAGCTCGACTATCGCGTCACCGATGCGACCGGCAACGAGATCGCGAAGGGCGCGGCGACCGTCGATGCAGCCGGCGGCTTCGATACGAAGTTCACGCTGCCGAAGACGCCGAACCTCGGCTACGCGAGCGTCACGTTCACGACGTCGGGCGCGCTCGTCACCCAGTTCGTCCATCCGTTCCAGATCCAGGAATTCCGCCGGCCGGAGTTCGAGGTCTCGGCGCAGCCGAGCCAGGGCCCGTTCCTCGTCGCGGGCGGTGGCGATGTCACGGTGTCGGCGAAGTACTACTCGGGCGGCCCGCTGCCGGGCGCGGATGTCACGTGGTCGGCGAGCGCGACGCCGACGGTGTTCACGCCGCCGAACCGCGATGACTACACGTTCGGAAACTGGCAACCGTGGTGGGGCTACACGCCGTACTACGGAGACGGCGATGACGAAGGCGTCCAGAAGCCGCAGGCGCAGACCAACTGGAGCTTCACCGGCAAGACCGACGCGCTCGGCGAGCACGTCCTTCACATGGACTACACGTCGGTCAATCCGGCGGTGCCGATGTCCGTGTCTCTCAACGCGTCGGTGTTCGACGTCAACCGCCAGGCGTGGAACGCGTCGTCGACACTGATCGTCCATCCGTCGACGTACTACGTCGGCGTCAAGACCAAGAAGCCATTCGTCGAGAAGGGCAAGCCGTTCGACCTCGACGTGATCGGTGTCGACCTCGACGGCAAGATCGTGGCGGGCGCGAAGATCGACGTGAAGGCGGTCCGGCTCGAGGGCAAGTACAAGAAGGGGCGCTACACGACCGAGGAGCTCGACCCGCAGACGTGCTCGGCGGTCGCGGCGAAGGATCCGTCGCCGTGCGAGTTCCAGACGACGAAGGGCGGCACGTATCAGGTGACCGCGACGATCGTCGATCCGCAGGGCCGGCCGAACCAGACCAAGATGACGTTCTGGGTCACCGGCGGCGACACGATTCCGGCGCGCGAGGTCAGCCAGGAAGTCGTCCAGATCATCCCCGACAAGAAGGAGTACGCGGCGGGCAACACCGCCGAGCTGCTCGTCCAGGCGCCGTTCTATCCGGCGCAGGGGCTCGTGACCTCGCGGCGCAGCGGCATCGTCAAGATCGAGCGCGTCGACTTCGACACCGCGACGAAGGTGATCACGGTGCCGATCGACGACGCGATGACGCCGAACATGTACGTCCAGGTCGATCTCGTCGGCAATGCCGCGCGGCTCGACGATCACGGCGATCCGGATCCGAAGCTACCGAAGCGCCCCGCGTACGCGGTCGGCTCGATCGATCTGCCCGTGCCGCCGCGGTCGCGCACACTAAAAGTTCAGGTCGCCCCGCGCGCCGCGAAGGTCGCGCCCGGTGAGGCCGATGCGCTGAACATCACGGTCACGGATGCCGCCGGCAAGCCCGTGCCGAACGCCGAGGTCGCGGTGCTCGCCGTCGACGAAGCGGTGCTCGCGCTGTCGGGTTACCAGTTCGACAACCCCGTCGATACGTTCTACGCGCAGCGTCCACCCGGTGCGACAGACACGTATCTCCGCTCCTACGTGAAGCTCGCGAAGCCCGACATCACGAAGCTCGCAGGCGCGAGCCGCAACCTGCGCTTCCGGCGCGGTCGCGGCGACGTCGACGACATCACGACGCTCGCGCCGAGCGGCGGCGAGATGGACGGCGAGATGGCCGCGACCGGAACGGCGATGGCGCTCGACGAAGGGAAGATGGGCAAGAGGGACGCACCGATGGAGATGGAGAAGGCCGAGGCAGCGCCGCCTCCTGCTGCCGCGCCGGCTCCGACCACCGTTGCAGATGCGAAGGCGCCGGCGCGCGCGCAGAACATCGCGTTCGGAGCCAAAGACAAGAACGCCGAGCAAGCGCAGCCGAACACGCCGATCGCGATCCGGACGAACTTCAACCCGCTCGCGGCCTTCGCGCCGGCGGTGAAGACCGGCCCGGACGGCAACGCGTCGGTGGAGATCAAGCTGCCGGATAACCTGACCCGCTATCGCGTCGTCGCGATCGCGGTCGCCGGCGACAAGCAGTTCGGCAAAGGCGAGAGCGCGCTGACCGCGCGGCTCCCGCTGATGGTCCGGCCGAGCCCGCCGCGGTTCCTCAACTTCGGCGATACGTTCGAGCTGCCGGTCGTGGTCCAGAACCAGACCGATGCACCGATGACGGTGCGGGTCGCGGCGCGGACGGCGAACATCTCGCTGACCGACGGTGCGGGCCGCGAGCTCGCGGTGCCGCCGAACGATCGCGTCGAGGTCCGGTTCCCGGCGTCGGCGATGATGGCCGGCACCGCGCGGCTCCACATCGTCGGCGCCGCCGGTAACGCGAGCGATGCCGCCGAGCTGTCGCTGCCGGTGTGGACGCCGGCGACGACTGAGGCGTTCGCGACGTACGGCGTGATCGACAACGGCGCGATGGCCCAGCCGGTCGCGCTGCCCGGCAAGGTGTGGCCGCAGTTCGGTGGTCTCGAGGTCACGACCGCGTCGACGAACCTCCAGGCGCTCACCGACGCGATGCTCTACCTCGTCCACTATCCGTTCGAGTGCGCGGAGCAGCGCAGCTCGCGGATCATGGCGATCGCGGCGCTCCGCGACGTGCTGTCCGCGTTCAAGACGAAGGACATGCCGAGCGCCGCCGCAATGGAAGGCTCGGTCGTCGCAGACCTCGAGCACCTCCAGAACATGCAGAACTACGACGGTGGCTTCGCGTTCTGGGATCGCGGTCATCCGAGCGAGCCGTACCTGACCGTGTTCGTCGCGAACGCGCTCGCGCACGCGAAGGCGAAGGGCTTCGCCGGAACCGAGAACATGCTCGCGCGCGCGTCGAATTATCTGAAGAACATCGAGAACTACTATCCCTGGTACTACGGGCCGCAGCTGCGCTGGGCGATCAGCGCGTACGCGCTGCAGACCCGCAAGCTGATGGGCGACCTCGACATCGAGAAGGGCCAGCGCCTCCTGAAGGAAGCCGGTGGTCCCGACAAGGTGACGATGGAGACGAACGGCTGGCTGTTGTCGCTGTTCGCGAAGAACCCGAAAGCCGCCGAGGAGCGCCAGACCATCCTGCGCTACGCGATGAACCACGTCAGCGAGACCGCCGGTGCGGCGAACTTCACGACGAGCTACGGCGATGGCGCGTATCTGATCCTCGCGAGCGATCGCCGCGTCGATGGCGTGATGCTCGAGGCGCTGATCGAGGAGCAACCCGACAGCGACCTGATCCCGAAGATCGTCACGGGCTTGCTCGCGCACCGCACGCGCGGTCGCTGGGAGAACACCCAGGAGAACACGTTCGCGCTGCTCGCCTTGGATCTGTACTTCCACACGTACGAGAAGGTCACGCCGGACTTCGTCGCGCGTGTCTGGCTCGGTAACGACTACGCCGGTGACCACACGTTCAAGGGCCGGACGACCGAGTACGCGCAGATCGACGTCGCGATGAAGGACGTCGCGACGCACGACAAGGCGGCGCTGACGATCCAGAAGGACGGCGCGGGCCGGCTGTACTACCGGATCGGCATGAAGTACGCGCCCGAGGATCTCAAGCTCGAGCCCGCGGACTACGGCTTCGTCGTCGAGCGCAAGTACGAGGGCGTCGACAAGCCGACCGACGTCACGCGCGCCGCCGACGGCACGTGGCACGTCAAGGCGGGCTCGCGGGTGCGGGTCAAGCTGACGATGGTCAACGAGAACCGCCGCTATCACGTCGCGCTCGTCGATCCGATGCCCGCGGGCTTCGAGGCGATGAACCCGGCGCTCGCGGTCACCGGCCCGGTGCCGACGGATCCGAACGAGCAGAAGTCACGCGGCGCGTACTGGTGGTGGTATGGCACCTGGTACGAGCACCAGAACATGCGCGACGAGCGCGTCGAGGCGTTCACGTCGCTCTTGTGGGAAGGCGTCCACGACTACTCGTACGTCGCGCGCGCGACGACGCCGGGTAACTTCGTCGTGCCGCCGCCGAAGGCGGAGGAGATGTACATGCCCGAAACGTTCGGGCGCGGTGGCAGCGACCGCGTGATCGTCGAGTAGGGTATAACGCCCCACATGCTCACCGCGCTCGCTGCGTTTCATCCCGGCCACGGCACGACCGAGCCGAGCTCCGTCCTCCACTACGTTGCCGAGCCGGTGCACGCGATGACGATCGTCGTCGCGGCCGTCGCGCTGATCGCCGCCGCCGGTCTCGTCTGGCGGCTCGCGTTCCGCAAGGCCTAGTAGAGGTCGACGCCGGAGAGCTCCGGCGCGGCGGCTCGCAACGCGCTCTGGATCAGCGCGGGGTCGTGCGTCGTCGAGATTCGCGCGTAGCCATCGTCGATCTCGAGCAGCGTCGCATTGCCGCCGGCGTGCTCGCATAGGATGCGCAGCGCCTGGCGGACGCGGTCCTCGGTCGACTGTGGATGCAGGCCGTGGAGCACGAGCAAGCTGGCGAGCAGCTCGTCATGGCCGATCAGCGCATCGAATTGACCGGGTTCGACGCCCGCGGCGCGCGCGTGATCGAGCGCGTGGCGCAGCGCCTGGCCGTAGAGCTCGACGGTGCAGCGCATCACGCGCTGGATCCGCTGCCACGCGGCCGGGTCGACCAGGTCGTGGATCTCGCCGATCAGGTGATCCATCTCGTGGGACTCGGCGCGGAGCTGTTGCTCGTCGATGAGGGCGGCGGCTGCGATCATGACTCCCGCTCTTGCGAGGATGGCGCCAGCACCGGGGCCGGCGAGTCGCGAGGTTGCATGGGCGTGGATCGAGCGCACGCGCACGGAGCGCGCGACCGCTCGTCGTAGTAGGGTCGCGACCGTGCAGGTCGTGTTCATCGATGGCAACGAGCTTCTCGCGGCCGCGTATCGCAAGGTCGCACCCGACGTCGCGCTGGTGATCGAGCAGCTCCAGACCGGGTTCGCGACCAGTGCGCCCGAGCCCGAGCAAAAGGCGCGCGACAAGGTCCTCGCGCATCACAGCCCGACGGCGTGCTTCGCCGAGGGCGTCGACCTCACGACGATGGACGGCAAGAGCCTCCGGCTCGAGCTCGACAGCGAGAACGCGAACCGGTTCTGCAAGTGGTGGCGCGAGAAGCCGACCAAGATGGAGCTCCGCGTCGCGGTCCGCCGCGCCGGTGGCGACATCTCGATCATCGGCGACCTGCACCGGCCGGATCGCCGACCAGCCCGCCGGCCCGCTGCTGCTCGGTTGGGATCGCCTGTTCGTCCCCGATGACTACGACGACACGCTCGCGCAGCTCACCGCCGCCGGCGAGCTCGTCGATTTTCGCCGGATCACGTACGAGGCCGTCGTCAAGGCGCTCGCGTAATGGCGCAGTTCGACGATCGCGCGACCCAGCCGATCCGCGGGCCCGGCGACATCTTCAAGTGGAAGGTGCTGCGCAAGAGCGAGCCGCGCGGCGATGGTTACGCCGAGCTCGACAAGGTCCGCCCCGGCATTCGCGACGACGGCGCCGTGCTGCTCGCGTCGAGTGATCCATGCGCGCTGTGGGTCGGTCACGCGTCGTGGGCGCTCCGGCTCGCCGGCAAGTTGATCGTGATCGACCCGGTGTGGTCGACCGCGCTCTCCGGGGTCGTCAAGCGGCTCGTCCCAGCGGGCATCGCGTTGGGGGCGCTCCCCGCGCCCGATCTCGTGATGGTCACGCACGATCATCGCGATCACCTCGACCTGCCAACGATCGCGAAGCTGCCCGAGACCGCGCTCTACATCGCGCCGCTCGGGAATGGCCCGCGCCTCGGCAAGCCGAACGTCGTCGAGCTCGATTGGTGGCAGACCCACGAGCTCGGCGACCTCAAGATCACGCTCGTGCCCGCGCGCCACTGGTCGATGCGGATGCCGTGGAATCGCAACGCGACGCTGTGGGGCGGCTACGTGATCGAATCGCCCGACGGCGTCGCGTATCACTCCGGCGACACGGCGGCCGGCGATCACTTCGCCGACATCGGTGCGAAGTTCTCGATCGACTGGGCGATGCTGCCGATCGGTGCGTACTCGCCGCGCTGGTTCATGTCGTCGCAACACGTCAACCCCGACGAGGCCGCCGACGGCTTCGCCGCGTTGCGCGCGAAGACCTTCCTCGCGATGCACTGGGGCACGTTCAAGCTCACCGACGAAGCGGTCGGCGAGCCGCGCCAGCGCATCCTCGAGGTGTGGAAGGAGCGCGGCTGGGATCCGTCGCGCTTGTGGTTGATGGACGTCGGCGAAGCGCGCCCGCTGCAGCGCTAGGCGATCGACCGGAACGTCGCGCTCACGCGCAGACCGGCGGCCGGCTCGCGAAGAATCGCATGCCGCCACGCGTCCTGTGTCGCGCGCGTCATCAGCAGGATCGATCCGTGCGCGAGCACGAGCTCGTGGCGATGCAGCTTGTCAGCGCTACGAAACACGATCGTGCGCGCTGCGCCGAACGACGCGATCGCGATCCGACTCGTCGGCACGAGGCCGTCGTACGAGTCGGCGTGAAAGCCCATCGTGTTCGCGCCCGTCTCGTAGAGATTGCACAGGCAGTTGTTGAAGGCGTGCCCGGCGAACTCGGCGGCGCGGACGGAGATCGCCGCGATCACCGTCGGCATCTCGCACGCCGGATACATCTGGTCCGAGTAGTTGTACGGCGCACCAAAGCTCGCGGTGCGACGTGCACGCATGTGATCGAGCCAGGCGACCTCGGTGGCGAGGTACGCGAAGTCCGCGTCAGCCGTAGCGATGGCGGCGGGGACGTACTGAATGTCGAGAAGCGGTGCGGTCACGATTCACTCCAGCGCAAAGATCAACAACCACGAACACCGGGGCCGGTTTCGAGCGTTGTTGTTGATTGCGTGGGCGCGACAGCACCCAGTCATTGTAGATGGTCGCGAACGATCGGCAACGCGCAGCACGGAGGGAACACGGAGGACCGGTCTAGGACGAGGAGGATCGCGAAGGACGGTTGGGCGGCTGCGCCGCCCTCGGGACGCGGCCAGTGTTAGCAATGAGTCCAGTATAGACGTCTGGCCCTCCGCTCCTCGGGGTGGCTGGCCTCGCCGACGCGGCAGTCGCGCACCGGTCGCGCCGGGCGCCGAGCGCTGAGCCCTGCATGCGGCCGTCCCGCACACGCGCGCTCGCGCGAACGCGAGCAGTGTGCAGAGCGCCCGTCACGACCGCTGCGCGCCTTGCCGCGTTCCGGCGAAGGCCAGCCACCCCGAGGAGCTCCGGGAGGGCGCTCCCCCAAAAAGATCCACTTCAAACACCTGTGCCCGGCGCGTGGCCTCGCGCCGAGCACGACCGCGTCAAGACGAGTCCGGAAGGAGAACCACATGAATGATGTATCGATCCACAACAGCGAAGACCTCAGCCGCCAGATCGCTCGCGCCGCACGCGTTGGTGATCGCGAGCCAGGGCAGGGCCTGCTGCATCGCGAGCTGTCGTACGCGATCAACGGCGCCGCGATTCAAGTGCACAAGCACATCGGGCCGGGCCAGCTCGAGGCGGTCTACGAGCGAGCGCTCTGCGAGGAGCTCGCGATGCAGGGCATCGCGTTCGAACGGCAGAAGCCCGTACAGGCGACGTACAAGGGCAGGGTCGTGGGCGAGTACTACGCCGATGTCGTCGTCGAGAACCAGGTCGTCCTCGAGTTGAAGGTCGTCGCGAAGATCCTGCCCGTGCATCGCCAGCAGGTGCTCACGTACCTGCGTGCTGCGAGCCTGCGCCTTGGCTTGATCATGAACTTCAATGCGCCCGTGCTCTGGCGGGAGATAAAGCGCGTAGTGCTTTGATGCGGGCCGATGACCGTCGGCTTTGCCAGCCGAGGGTCAATGGTTCGATCCCCTCATTCCAGTTGCGTTCGTGCGCGTCGTTTGGCGAGCCGCAGATGGCGCGTTGAATATCTCGCTCGCGGGATCGATGCTGCAGACTGATCATGAGGGCTGGGCGTCGCGCTTCGTTGTGAGCGGAGCGAGCGAACGAAGCGTCCGCATAGCAACGAGTCGCAGAACATCCAAGGGATCCCGCTACCTTCGAGGCCGCCAGGGTTCGGCCCGAAAAGACGAGCTTCCTGACTGCTTCAGAAGATCGATTGCCTCGACCACGATCGTCTTGCCGTGACGCCGGCCCACGCCTGTCGCGAATTCCTGCAACCGGAGCACAAGTTCGTCCAACGCGAGCCAACGCTCCTGCAACTGCCAACGCTCGCGTTCTCGTCGAACGAGCAGCAGCATGCCGCATCGTCTATCGTTGGGCTGCATGTATTGCCCGAGCAGCTGCTCGACAATGACGTCTTTCAGCGCTGGCAGAGAGTATGGACCCAAAGGTTTGATCTCGATCGGCACCTGACCCACGCCAGCAGCCAACGCCGAAATGTCGACCTCTTTGTCCTCATCGACGACGTTTTCGCGTACGACCGAATAGAGTCCTCGGGCCCTCTCTCGAAGGTTCGAAGCGGCCCAGAGCTGAATCTCGCGCTCTGCGGTGTCCTCGCTGAACACGTCGCGGTAGCTGAAGTCGTCCTTCGTGATCAGTCGGTCGATATGCACGATATGCGACCGCACAAGGGCAAACAGGTCATCGAGCGTCTTGGGGGGGCGCTCATCCGCCCGCTCGATCAACAGCACCTCTTCTTCAGACCATGGTCGTGCGACCGCCTCGCGAGCGACCTCGAGTTGCTGTTGGACCGCTGCCCTGAGCCAAGGCCGATAAGCGACGAGCGATGGATCGGAGGTGAGCTTCACGAGTTCGTCGTGGGCTGCTTCCGTGGGGTCTCGTTGCAACAGGCTTATGCATCTGTCGCGAAACTGTTGTGCGTGATCCCGCGCGCCAACAAAGTGGGCGGTCCCGGAAGGGTGCTTGACGTCTCGCCCTGGCGAGACACCGAGCAGCAGCAGTCGAAACCAAGCGCTGAGTGCTCGCGGTGCGACCATCGCGCTAACCAAGGACATCCGGTACCGGTCAGACAGGTCCTGTTCCAAGAAATTCGCCACAGCCTCGAGCACCTTCTCGAAGCGCTGAGGGTTGGCGGTGCGCACTGACTCCATGTACTTCGCCGCGCCGATTGGATCGGTGTGAGCTAGTAATCGTAACCACTGGGGCAGCCGCTCGTCGTCCTTCGCGTCCGCGGCGATACCCTTCTTCGCGATACTTACCAAGCGAAGTTGCTCGGTGTCGGAGGTGAGCAGAGTGTCGATCCCATCCTCAAGCGCTTGGCGGCTCACGGGCGCGTTCGCGGTAGCGACGTCGAGTAGAAGCTTTCGCATCAGCTCCGTTACTCGGCGAGGTGCATAGGGGCCAAAGCGCAGTACCGTCGCGTTCGGCGCACCTGCGTTCCATGTCCGCGCGATCATTTCCCTCAGGACCGGCTCAACGATCTGCGGCTGCGCTGCAACCAAATCCTCGAACCAGAACGGGAAGGAATTCATCTCGTGCAGCGCGTAGATCGCGGCGCGCCTCGCCTCGTCCGGGGACAAGGAATGAAGGTCCAGACCATCGTCGATCTCTAACGTCAAGCCGGTGAGACCAGCATGGTCGCGCAGAAACACACCGTTCTTGCCCGGGTCCGGGATGCCGATAGGGTTCTTCCGCCAGAAAGCCTTTAGGCCTCGCACGAAGACCGGAACCAGTTCGTCTCCGACGAGTTCGGCCAACGGAGTGAAGTTGCGACGAGCACGCTTGGCTCCCTGGTCCTCACCGATGTGCTCCCACGCCCGAAGCAATGCGTCGACGTCCTCGCCACGCTCGATCTTGGCGATCCGCGGCTTCAGAGCCTCAGTGTTCTTGGTTCTTCTTGCCGCGTCCTTGCTACGCTGCTTCGCATCTTGCCGGGCGCGTTCTTGCTCGAAGTTCACGATCTGTGCGGTCCGTGCATCGATGCTGGCGACCAGCTCCTTCGGTAGGATCGACCGTGCACTCTGCTGCTGATCGACCGATAGTCCCCGAAAGAGATCGTCGATCAATCGGTCGAGGAAGTCCGAGCGCCGCCAAACTATCGGCTGGTTTGCTTTCGTCTTGGGGCGCAGACGCTTTTCACGGCGGCGGCTCTTCTTCCATTCGCCAACTAGCCAGGGGATGTCATCGCTCGTCGCCTGGCCGAATCTATTGATACGACCGGCATAAGGCTTTGCGCTGTCAAGCCGGGCTTCGAGGAGGGCATGGCGGCACGCGGCATTGCTGCCGAGAGCGGCGCGCAGTCGATTGAGCTCATCGTCAGAGATGAAGACGCCGTTATGCTCCATCAGCCCGTCAATCGCGCGAAGAATCGATACCGCAGCAGGCGTACACCGACCACGGCGCACGAGCTCCGTCACTAGTGGAAGCCCGGCAGAATAGGCCGCCTCTGTTTGTGCGTCGATCACTGTTCGCTTCAGGACTGGTTCAAGCACTCCCAAGATCGCGTCCAGATCGTTGTCGTGGATCCGGTGCGCCATGCGCTTGACGTAGAAGCGGAACTCAAGCTCGCCTCCGCCTACCATCAGCTGCACCAAGTCGGTGCCGTGAATCATGTCTGGAACTAGCTCGAGCAGCTCAATGCGAATTCGGAAGGATGGATCGCCCGTCAGCGGGATCAGGCGGGCCTGATCTGCTGCGTCGCCCGCTTCGGTTACAGTTGCGATCGCTTCTCTACGTACGTACTCGGTTTCCGAAGCATCCAGCGCGATTCTTAGCGCGAGCGGAATGCAGCTTCTGTAGCGTCCAAACCGCGCGAGTTGCAGCGCGAGCACCTGTACGGCCTCCGTAATAGGTCGCGTGGATAGGAGAGAGAAAGCGGCAGCCTCCAGTGAGGGTCGCGAGAGCTTTCGTAGCGTCCCTTGAGTCGGGGTCGTGTCGCTGCCGCCTGCGAGCAACGCACTGGCCACCGACAGGAGCGCCTGCTCTAGCTCGCGATCAGTGAGGAGGTCCGGATCTCCTTCGAACAGCACCATCTCGGGACGCGTCTGCATGATCAACGTCCTGAACTCTGGCCATTCGCTGGCCAGCCACCCAGCGAGCTTCATGCGCGACCCCGGGATATGGAAATCGCGTTCTCCGAATGCGCGCACCATCACGAGTTCTTGCAATTCGTCGATGTTGAGGCCCGCGCGAGCTCGCTCGGCTAACCAGCGCGCTGCAAGAAACGGCGTCAACGTCTCTGCGGCGAGCTGGACCGCCTGTCCGTGCATGCCCTTATGAACAAAGAGCGCCGTCTGAAGGAGGTTGTGTGCCTTAGCTGTCGTCCAGTCATCGAAGAGTCGACGCGAGCTGATTGTTTGAGGCAACCTTTCAGCCGATGGGACAGCGATGAATCCGCGCTTGCAGAAGAGCATCCCTGCCGCAGTACGTTGCAGTCCGAGATGCCCTTCGCGCACCGACATCACGCGTTCCAGTGCACGTTCGTGCGTCTCGTCTTCTAGAGCGCTGTCACAGAAATCGTTCAGGAGCTCAGACCACTTCCCGAGATGGCGGCTCTCGTTCCATTTCTGCACGAGCCAGCTCACGTCGCGCGGACGGATGTCGAACAGTGATGTGATTTCTTCGTTTCGCAAAGCACCGAGAAGGCCATCGACGTCACTTACGCCGTAGCCGATTCCCAAGGCGCGTAACGCCGCCTCATCGAGCGGAGCGAACGTCAGCTGCGCGACCGATGGCTCCGTCTTGGGATCCGTTGCCAGGAAGTTCTGCAGCTGCCCCGTGTGGGACGGGAGCCAACTTCCAGTACGCACCGTGAGGACGAGCTGGATCTCTCTATCGGCGAACGGTACGGCGCTGTCGAGCCTCCTGATCAGGTCGTAGAGATTCTTGTTGCGCAGCGCGAGTTCGTCGACGGCGTCAACGAACAGGATTGCGGGTTCGCTTGTTGCTAGCCACGCGTCGAATGCGGCGCGATTTTCGGCGTCGATTCCCTCGCGGACGCCCAGGTCGGTAATCGCCGTGGCCGTTCCGGCGACCGCCCGAACGCCGGAGGCACGGCGACGCCGAGCCTCCTGTAGGACCTCGGTTGATTTGCCATAGCCGGATGGCGCGTGAAGCACAATGTGCTCCTCTTGCGCGGGCATCAGGATGCGACTCCACGTCAACTGACCCCCGAGTCTCGGGATCCATGCGGGCGTCGCGTCGATCGAGTCGCCGAGCTTGACGAAATGACGCGTGACTTCGATGTAGGGCTGCATGACGCTAGAGGAGAAAGGCGGATGCAGCGCGAGGACGTTGCGTCGGCATCGGCGTACACAAGACTGGGATGAGCTCGCGATCGGCGAGCGTGAGTTGTTCGCCAGGCGCCGCGATCGCGCGACCTGTTCCAGTGTCTCCACGCCGGAATACGACAAGGTCCACGTTGCTGTAGTGCGGCGATCGCGTCGCAGCGCGCGCCCGAAAGAAGTTGAGGAGAAGCGTGCCGTCGGCAGTGGTCTGAATCTTTGGGTGCTGCTCCATCCCGCCGGCCACCTCGTCGGTAAACGGGGATTGTACAAGAGTTCGCTTGCGCGCGATCACTCGCGCCCGCGGACGGTACTCCGAGTATCCAGCAGCGCCGGAAGAGACGGATCGAAGCTAACCCGTGTGTTCGCGCGTCAAGTCAGACTCGCTCGAGCACCGCCGGGTCGGCGAGGCGGGGCGCCCACATTCACGGCACGACGCGCTTCACTCCTTGCGACAAGAGCGGCACGTGAAAGTTGATGAGCAGGCCGAGTCGGTGTCCCGTCGTTCGCAAGTACGAAGTCAGCTGCTGACGATGCACGGGCAACAGCTTTGCGACGACCTTCAACTCGACGACGATCGTGTCTTCGACGATCAGATCGACGACGAAGTTGCCGACCTGCGCGCCCTTGTAGAACGCCGCGATCGGGACCTGCGCGCGATGCTCGATCTCTCGGAACGCGAGCTCGCGCTCGAGTGCGTGCTGGTACGTGCACTCGAGCTGGCCTGGGCCGAGATGGCGATGGACCTCCATCGCGGCGCCGATGATGCGCCTCGATAGATCCCCGAACAGCAAGCCGCTTCCATCGGGCGGCTCGGGCGAGCGTAAGGATTCGCGAAGGGCGGCGGTGAGCTGGTTCTGATCGTTCATGTGTTTCTCCTTCCGGACTCGTCTTGACGCGGGCGTGTTCGGCGCAAGGCCACGCGCCGGGCACAGGTGTTTGAAGTGGATCTCCCGGGGGAGCGCCCTCCCGGAGCTCCTCGGGGTGGCTGGCCTTCGCCGGAACGCGGCAAGGCGCGCAGCGGTCGTGACGGGCGCTCTGCACGCCGCTCGCGTTCGCGGGTTCGCGTGTGTGCGCGGCGGCGGCGGGCAGGGGCTCAGCGTTCGGCGCGCGGCGCGACCGATGCGCGACTGCCGCGTCGGCGAGGCCAGCCACCCCGAGGAGCGGAGGGCCAGACGTCAACATTGGACGCACTGCTCACGCTGGCCGCGCGCGGGGCGGCGCAGCCGCCGAACACGTCTGCTCCTTCTGCCTCCGCGGCTCCTCCCGCCTCCGCGCTGGTTTGGTAACGGCGCGACGCACGCGTTCGCACGAGCGCTAGCTCATCCAACGAGACGCGCCAACGCGGTGCGAATCGACGCGGGAATCGGCGTCGGCCGCCGAACGAAGCGATCGCGCTCTCGCTCGCCGGACGTGGCACCGATTACGGACCAAGATCGATCGACAGGGTGACAGTCGCGGCAGCTCCAACCGGGCGACCGAAATGCATCGTCCGAAGCCGTGCTGCTACACAACGGTCGACCTCCGCGATGTTGCCTTTGACGTCGCTGGCAATCACGACGCCGGTCGGCGCGACCTCGAATGTCGCGATCACGTGGTCCACGACGGCCGGCTGCTGCGACGGGCGTTCCCGGTAGCAGTCCGCGATCTCGTAGCTGTAGTAGTCGAAGGCTGCTCTCAGGTTGTCGAGCTTGCCGCCTCGAACCGTAGGCGAACCGAGCGCGATCGGCGCGGAGTCGATGTGACCCCCGCCCTCGGAACCGATGACACCTCCGATCCCGCTCGGCGTCGGTTGGGGCCGAATCGTTGCCCGATCGCCAGCGGCCACCGGTGGCGTGGGGGCAGGCGCGGGCGCTGGTGGACTGCTCGGCGCAGGTTCAGCGGGGGTGGGCTTCGGATCGTGGCAAGCCGCGAGCATCGCGAGCGCGGCCCAGGATCGAAAGAGTCTCGCCATCACGATCAAGGAGCCTTTCGGGGTACGCGAGTCGCGCGAATTCGTACGCTGTGCGAGCTACGCGGGGTGCGCGGCGAGTCTAGCGAGCGCGGCGCGGATGCGCTCGGGAATCGGGGTGGGCCGGCGCGTCGCGCGATCGACGAACACGTGAGTCAGCGACGCGGTGGCGGCCGGAGACTCGGCGCCGGCCTTCGCGATGGTCACCTCGTAGGCCACGGATGAATTGCCGAGCTTCGTCACGCGCAGCGTGCCGACGAGCTCGTCGGGGTACGCGAGCGGCGCGTGATACTCGCAGCTCGACGCGACGATCAGGCCGATCACGGTGCCGTGAATGTCGAGGCCGCCTTCTCGGATCAGGAACAGATTGATGATCGAATCG